>Ga0081539_10000170_pt1 | contig 152854 bp, 132 predicted proteins | sample TabmetS4T2R2_FD_71023 | JGI IMG/M metagenome (GOLD analysis project Ga0081539, IMG submission 71023) | Tabebuia heterophylla rhizosphere microbial communities from the University of Puerto Rico - S4T2R2 | ecosystem: Host-associated > Plants > Roots > Rhizosphere ... | reverse complement strand
GCCCACGTGTCCGGACGCCACCCAGACCTGGCGCGGCAGGATGATCGAGGAGTCCAGGCCCACCACGTCGTCACGGCCGGTGACGACGGCGCGCCACCACTGCTTCTTGATGTTCTCCTTGAGCTCGACCCCGATCGGCCCGTAGTCCCACGCCGAGCGCGTGCCGCCGTAGATCTCGCCCGCCGGGTAGACGAAGCCCCGGCGCTTGCACAGGCTGATGACGCTGTCGAGACGGCTGGTCGCGGCCACTGGAACGACTCCCCACACACAACGCGCCATCCCCCGGCCGGGATGGCGATCACGGGCGGGGTAAGGATACCGGTCCGGATCGGGCGAAATGTGGCACCGGTTGCCGCCCAGCACGTAGCCTTCGGGGATGATCGAGCACGTCGATCCGTTTCTCGGCACGGCCGCGACGGACCTGCCCGAGCCCGCCGGGCTCGCGGCCACCTGGTGGTGGCCGAAGCCGCAGGTCGGCAACACCCATCCTGGTGCCACCTATCCCTTCGGCATGGTCTCGGCCTGCGCCTACTCCGGGGCCTATCCCACCGGCTACGGACTGTACGAGCTGAGCACCGAGGGCGTCCCGCCACGGCTGTACGAGGCGCAGATCGCCTCCGGCTTCACCCACTTCCAGCAGTCCGGCACCGGGGCGATCCGCAAGTACTACAACTACTTCCGGGTCACCCCGATGCTGCGGCCGCTGGACGAGCTCGGCAGCACCTGGGAACTGCTCGACGAGCAGGCCGAACCCGGCTACTACGCCACGACGCTCAGCTCGGGAATCCGGTGCGAGATCACCGTCGGGCCCAAGAGCGCGGTCCACCGCTACACCTTCCCGGCCCACGACGACGCCCGGCTGGTTATCGACTTCTCGATGGGCGGCCTGCAGATCCCGTACGGCACCACCGTGCCGCTGCGGGCACACCTGGAGTCCAAGGGCCCCGGCGTGGCGCAGGCCGAGGTGGTCGTCGAGGGCGCCCCGCTGGCGGTACAGCTGGAGTGCGACGCCGGCGACTGGCGGCAGCTGCTCTGGTACGACCGGCGGTTGATGCAGGGCGGCACCAGGCTGGACTTCGACCGGATCCGGCCTACCACGCTGCGGCCCTTCGGGCTGATGTGGCGCGGGCCCACCACGGCCGGCCAGGTGCTCGAGCTGCGGATGGGCTTCTCGCTGCGGGGCGTCGACCAGGCGAAGCGCAACCTGCGCGAGGACTGCCGTCGCGGGCCGGCGATCTTCGACGTCCGGCGCAGCGCGACCGCCGACGCCTGGCGCTCGCACCTGGACAAGATCACCGTTGAGACTGAGAACCCGGCCCGGCAGACGATCTTCGCGACCGCGCTCTACCACTCGTTGATCAAGCCCTGCTTCGCGCCGTCGGAGAGCCCGTTCTGGCCGACGAACGGGCCTTTCGTCTTCGACATCTGCACGATGTGGGACATCTACCGGACCCAGTTGCCGCTGATCACCGCCTTGTTCCCGCAGCGATCCGTCGAGCTGGCCAACGCGTTGCTGTTCATCGGCGAGGAGGAGGGCAACCTGCCCATCGGCTACCGGATGGCCAAGGGCGCGGACCGGTTCACCCGCCAGGGCAGTGCGCTGGCGCACACGTTCCTCGCGGACCTGTGCCAGCTCGGCGTGCACGGCGTCGACTGGGACTGGGCGCTGTGCCACCTGGACACCGACCTGCGCCGCGGCTACGGCGAGGACTATCTGCTGCGCGGCGCCGCGCACCCGATCACCCACACCCTCGACATCGCCTTCGGCTATCTGTGCACGGCGAAGGTGGCCCGCCACGTCGGCGACGGGCTGCTCGCCGACCAGTTCGAGCAGCTGGCCACGAGGTGGCGCAACGCCTTCGACGACAAGACCGGCCTGCTCGTCGACTCCTCCTTCTACGAGGGCGGCAAGTGGAACTACTCCTTCCGGCTGATGCACGACATGCAGTCGCGCATCGAGCTCGCCGGCGGCGACGACCACTTCATCCGGCTGCTGGACGACTTCTTTGGCTACGGCGCCGACCCGGTGAAGCAGGTCGGCGAGAAACCGAGCGTCGCCGACATGGCCGCCGGCTACGCCCTCAACCGGTTCCAGGGTCTGAACAACGAGCCGGACATGGAGGCGCCGTGGGCTTACCACTACGCCGGCCGCCCCGACCGCACTGCCGAGGTCGTGCACGCAGTGATCGACAACCAGTTCGGCCTGGGCCGCGGCGGCCTGCCCGGCAACGACGACTCGGGCGGGCTCAGCTCGTGGTACGTGTGGGCGTCGCTCGGCCTCTACCCGGTCGCGGGGCAGAGCCTGTATCTGCTCAACGCGCCGTCCTTCGCCCGGGCCCGGTTGGATATCGACGGGCGAGAGCTGGCCATCGAGACCAGCGGCTTCGTCGAGCCGGAACCGGCGGGGCCCGCGCAGTACGTACGATCGCTTACCTGGAACGGCGAACCACTCGCCGACTCCTGGCTGCCGGCCCGCGAGCTGCACCGTGGCGGCACCCTGCGCTTCGAGCTCGGCCCCGAGCCGGCCGACTGGGGTCGCACCAGACCACCCTCGGTCTCGAGGCCGGCGCTGGAGCAGGCCGCGCGGCCGGCATCGGTCGGCCCTACCGGCTGAACCGGCCCTATCCCGTCCACCATCCACGACACCGGGGGGTTTGATGAACGAGAGCTGGACCGACGGAGGTGTCGTCTCGCGACTGGACGGTTCGCCGGCCGGGTCCCGCCGTCCCCGGCAACGGCTGGTGATCGTCGTCCGAGCCGATCCGGTGATCTGTGGCCACTCCGGCGAGGGTCGCAACCTGGCCGAGGCCGCATTGCTGCGCGGCTTCGCCGAGGTCCGGATCGTCACCTGGCCGATCGAGCTGCTGGAGCGGTCAGGGCTGCCGTTGAAACCGCTGGACGGGATCCTGCCGTACAGCGATGGCATCGAGGTCGAGCGGCCCGCGGCGGTCGGCGACTACAAGGTCCCGGACGGGCGCTACCTCGCCGGGCTGACCGGCCGGCTCGTCGAGCTGTTCACCGACGGTGTGCCGACGGTCTGCATGTCGCTCTACCTGAGCCCGCACACCACGGCCGTCTCGGAGGCGCTGCGGATCGCGCGGTCCACCGGCCTGCCCGTACGGGTGTCGACCATCGCCGAGGCGGTCGGCTCGGACATCACCAACGTCGTACGATCGTGCGTCGCGCAGGGACAGTTCGGAGCGGCGGCACACGTGCTCGGAGCCTACCTGGACAGCGACCTGCCGGTCGCGGTGTCCGACTACACCCGCCGGCTGGTGATCTCCTCCGCGGAGCAGATCGACGCCGGCCGAGGCACCCGGTTCGCCGAGCAGTGCCGGGAGCGCATCGTGGTCTCCTATCCGGCCGTCAACACCGCCTCCTATCTCGATCTGGACCCGGAGCGGATGGCGCAGTGTCTGCGTGATCGGGAGCTCGCCGCCGACCGCTACGTGCTCTTCCTGTCCCGATTGGCGCACGCCAAGGGCGTCGACGACCTGATCGACGGCTTCGCCGCGAGCATCGCCTGCGCCGACCTGAAACTGGTGATCGCCGGCAACGGGCCGCAGGCGGCAGAGCTGCACGCCCGAGCCGCCGCGAGCGACGCGGCCGGCCGGATCGTCTTCCTCGACGACGTCGACGACGGGGAGAAGCCGTACCTGATGGCGGGCTGTGCCGCGTTCGTGCTCCCGAGCAAGCCGCGGCCGGAGTTCGTCGAGACCTTCGGCATCGCGCTGGTGGAGAAGATGCTGGCCGGAGGTGGGCCGTTGATCACCACCGAGACCGGGGGGATCGGCGAGGCGGTCGGGCACACCGCGATGATCGTGCCGGCCAACAGCCCGTCGTCGATCGCGGAGACGCTCGACCGGGCGCTCCGCCTGCCGGCATCCGAGCGAACGGAGATGGCGGAGCGGGCCCGAGCGTACGCACTGCAGTTCGACCGACTGCAGGTGCTCGACCGGCTCCTCGAACGCCTCCACAGATCCATAGAGCTGGAGCGGACCGCGTCCTAGTCGTGGACCCCGGCTGGAGCTGACCGCCGCCGGCCGAACCTGGCGTGGCGACGAAGCCGCTGGCAAGGCCACGACTCGGCTGTCGACCATGGCCAGCTCTGCCCAACGAGCAGTTTGGCTCCCGGCTCGTTCTAAACGATAATCATTCTCATGAAGCTGGCATGGAGACGCGCACTTCGCGCTCTGGCCGGCCTGATCATCGTGGTGCTCACCGCTGGCTGCGCCAGTTCGGGATCTCCGGGTGGCCCGCAGACCAGCGGATCGCCGCGGCTGCGGATCGTCGCGGCGTTCTACCCGTTCGAGTTCGTGGCGGAGCAGGTGGCCGGAGCACGCGCCCAGGTCGACAGCCTCACCGCGCCGGGCGCGGAACCGCACGACCTCGAACTGACTCCGCGGCAGGTCGCGACCTTGGTCACTGCCGACCTGGTGATCTACGAGCACAGCTTCCAGCCCGCCGTCGACGAGGCGGTCGCTCAGGCCGAGCGCGACCGCCGCAACCTGCTCGACACGGCGACCGTCGTGCCCCTGGAGGACCACGGCCGACTCCCCGACGCCCCGCGCGCAGGCGATGGCCTCGACCCACACGTCTGGCTGGATCCGATCCGGCTGGCAACCATCGCGAGTGCCGTCGCCGACCAGCTGGGCGCCGTCGATCCGCCGCACGCCGCCGACTACCGGATCGGCGCTGCTCGCCTTCACGATCAGCTGCGCGGGCTCGACGACCGGTTCCAGACGGGCCTGGCCAGCTGCCGGCGCACGACTTTCATCACCACCCACGCCGCATTCAGCTACCTCGCCAAGCGCTATGGCCTGACCCAGATCGCCGTGGGCGGCCTGAGCCCGGACGCGGAACCGTCGCCGGCCCGGATCGCCGAGGTGCAGCGCGCGGCCCGCGCCAGCGGTGCCACCACGATCTTCTACGAGACGCTGGTCTCCCCCGCCGTCGCCGAGTCGCTGGCCAATGACCTCAGGCTCCGGGTCGACGTGCTGGACCCGATCGAGGGCATCACGCCTGCATCGAGAGGGACCGACTACCTTTCGATCATGGCCGCCAACCTGACCGCGCTGCGAGAGGCGGACGCATGCCGCTGACGGAGGTGCTGGCGGTGCAGGATCTCACCGTCGAGCTCGGCGGCCTGCCGGTGCTGCGTCGAATCGACCTGCGCGTCGGCCAGGGCGAGACCGTCGCGCTGATGGGCGGCAACGGCTCGGGCAAGTCCACTCTGGTCCGGGCCCTGTTGCGGCTCATTCCAGCCGAACGCGGCACGATCCGGCTGTTCGGTACGCCGCTGGCGGACTTCAGGGACTGGTCGCGGATCGGCTATGTGCCGCAACGCTCGACGGTCACGCAGAGCGCGGCGACCGTACGAGAGGTCGTCGCCGCCGGCCGGCTCGCCCGCCGGATGCCCTTCGTGCCCAAGCGAGCGGCGGACCGGCAAGCGGTGGCCGAAGCACTCAACGCTGTCGGGATGGCCGATCGCGCCGGCAGCGAGCTGTCCCGGCTGTCCGGTGGTCAGCAGCAGCGGGTGCTGATCGCCCGCGCGCTGGCCAGCGAGGCGGATCTGCTCGTGCTGGACGAGCCGACGGCAGGTGTCGACCTGGCTCACCAGCGGATCCTGGCCGGCCTGATCGAGGGCCTGGTCGGAGCCGGCCGATCGGCCCTGATCGTCCTGCATGAGGTCGGCCCATTGCGCGAGCTCATCGACCGGGCGACGGTTCTGCAGGAGGGCCGGGTCATCCACGACGGCCCGCTCGGCGAGCTGTCGGAGCTTCGCCTCGGCCGGCACGAGCACGAGGGTGCGGTGACCGACGACAGGTGGCTGGAAGGGACGGTCGAGCGATGAGCGAGTTGCTGGGCTACCCCTTCATGCAGCGGGCGCTGATCGCCGCCCTGCTGACCGGCCTGATGGCGCCGGCCATCGGCACCTACATCGTGCAGCGCCGGCTGAGCCTGCTGGGCGACGGCCTCGGCCACGTCGCGATCGCCGGCATCGGGCTCGCGCTGGTGGCCCGGCAGGCGCCGATCCCGGTGGCGGTCGTGGTCTGTGTGCTCGGTGCGGTGCTGGTCGAGGTCCTGCGTCAGCAGGGCAAGGCGACCGGTGACGTCGGCCTGGCGATCCTGTTCTACGGCGGCCTGGCGGCCGGGGTGCTGATGTCCGGCATCGCGGGCGCGGGCGCCGGCACCCTCGCCCAGTACCTCTTCGGCTCGCTCACCACGGTGACCAGGGCTGACCTCGTCCTGGTCGGAGTGCTGGCACTCCTGGTGCTCGTACCGGCGATCGGGCTGGCGCCGCAACTGTTCGCGGTCAGCACGGACGAGGACTTCGCCCGCGTCCAGGGCCTGCCCGTCCGGTTCTACAACCTGCTGATCGTGACCCTTGCCGCGGTCACCGTCACTCTCGCGATGCGTACGGTCGGCCTGCTGCTGGTCAGCGCCCTCATGGTCGTACCGGTCGCCGCGGCGCACAACCTGGTGCGCGGTTTCTTCAACATGCTGGGTTGCGCGATGGCGATCGGCGTCGTGGTGTCGCTGGCCGGCGCGGCCGGCTCCTACTACGCCGACACAGCGCCGGGCGCGCTCATCGTCGTCCTGGCGATCGTCGTCTTCGCCGTCAGCTGGCCCGCATCGGTGCTGCGGGACCGCTGGCGCCGCCGGCTGGAGCTGCCCGAGCTGGCGGAGACCGCCGAGGAGGAGCTGGCCGTGCCACACGTGGCGGCCGGCACACACCCGCATGTGCACGGCCCTGGCTGCGGGCATCGAGAAGTACAGCACGGCGATCACACGGACTTCATCCACGAGGGCCACCTTCACGCTCAGCACGCCGACCACTACGACGAGCACTGACATGAGCGCGACCAATCCCCCACGCCGGACCCGGCAGCGCGCCGCCGTTGACGAGGTGCTGACCGGCCCGCACGAGTTCCGTACGGCGCAGCAGATCCACGACGAGCTGCTGCACCGCGGCGACCGGGTCGGGCTGGCGACGGTCTACCGCACGCTGCAAGCCATGACGGACGCCGGCGAACTGGACGCGCTCCGCAACACCGACGGCGAGACCGCGTACCGCCGCTGCACCACGGGCCACCATCACCACCTGGTCTGCCGCACCTGCGGCCGTACGGTCGAGGTGTCCGGCCCGGCGGTCGAGTCCTGGGCGAACGCTGTCGCGGAGCAGCACGGCTTCCGCAACGTCAGCCACGACCTGGAGATCTTCGGCACCTGCGACGAGTGCTGAGGGGCTTCCTACTCTGGCAAAGCGGCGGCCGCCGATCGCAGCCAGGCCGAACGCTCAGCCCGGCTGGACTACGTTGGGCACCGCGCCGCCGTAGCGACGGTCCCGGTGCGCGTACTGCTCGATCGCCCGCCAGAGGTCGCGGCGGTCGAAGTCCGGCCACAGCCGGTCGAGGAAGACCATCTCCGCGTACGCGCTCTGCCAGAGCAGGAAGTTGGAGGTGCGCTGCTCCCCCGAGCTACGGACGAACAGGTCGACGTCGGGGATCTCCGGCTCGTCCAGGAAGTGCCGGAACCGTGCCTCGGTCAGCTTCGCCGGGTCCAGCATCCCGGCCGCGGCCTGCTCCGCGATCCGCCGAGCGGCGTCGACGATCTCGGCCCGGCCGCCGTAGTTGACGCAGAACTGCAGCGTCAGCACGTCGTTGTGCAGGGTGCGGCGCTCCGCGTCCTCCAGTTCGCCGATCACGCTCCGCCACAGCCGCGGCCGGCGACCCGCCCAGCGCACGCGGACCCCCATGGCGTCCAGCTCGTCCCGGCGGCGGCGGATCACGTCCCGGTTGAAGCCCATCAGCCAGCGGACCTCGTCCGGTGAGCGGTTCCAGTTCTCGGTCGAGAACGCGTACGCCGAGAGGTACTTCACGCCGACCTCGATCGCGCCTTCGATCACGTCGAGCAACGACGCCTCGCCACGGGCGTGTCCCTCGGTCCGCGGCAGGTTGCGCGCCTTGGCCCAGCGCCCGTTGCCGTCCATCACGATCGCGACGTGGACGGGCAGCCGCTCGGCCGGGATGGCCGGTGGCCGGGCGCCACTCGGATGCGGCGGCGGCGCCACCGGGGTCGGCCGCGCACCCCGCCCGGAGCCTTGCCGAGCGGCCGGATCCCCGGCACGGACCTGGTGTCGGCGCATCCGGACCTTGGGCACGTCAGGGACAATATCGAGGTGCCGACCTATCGCGACGAGGCTGTGGTGCTGCGCACCCACAAGCTCGGCGAGGCCGACCGGATCATCACCATGCTGAGCCGCCGGCACGGCAAGGTGCGGGCGGTGGCCAAGGGCGTCCGCCGGACGTCCTCGAAGTTCGGCGCCCGGCTGGAGCCCTTCTCCCACATCGACCTGCAGTTCGCGACCGGTCGCAGCCTCGACGTGGTCACCCAGGTCGAGTCGCTCGACGCCTTCGGCGAGCCGCTGGCCGAGGACTACCCCGCCTACACCGCCGGCGAGGTGATGCTCGAGATCGCGGACCGGCTGGTGGTGGAGGAGCACGAGCCTGCGCTGCAGCACTTCCTGCTGCTGGTCGGAGCACTTCGGGCCCTGAACGAGGGCACCTCCGACGGGCGGCGACCGGCGACGTTGATCCTGGACTCCTACCTGCTGCGGGCGCTCGCGATCGCCGGCTATGCGCCGTCCTTCGCCGACTGCGCCCGCTGCGGCGCCGAGGGCCCGCACCGCGCCTTCTCCCCCGCGGCCGGCGGTGCGGTCTGCGAGACCTGCCGGCCGCCGGGCTCGGCCCAGCCGGCCGCCGAGACCCTGGTCCTGCTCGGGGCGTTGCTCGAGGGGCGCTGGCCCGACACCCGCGACGTCGGGGACCGGGTGGCGCGGGAGGCGAGCGGGCTCACCGCCGCATTCGTCGCCTGGCACCTGGACCGCAACCTGAGATCGCTGGCGCATGTGGAGCGCTGACCCACCCGGCCCGCCGCCGGGCCGCTTCGACTGGCCACCACCCGATCCTCGCTCCTTCGCCGGAACCCATCGGCCCTACCGCGCCGCCTACGTCTTCGCCATCCTGCTGCCGCTGATCCTGATCGGGCTGCTCGCGGCGCCGATCGGCATCGCGCTCGCGCTCCGCCCGCCGGCTCAGAACGCAGGCGGCAGGAGCGCGTCGACGGCCGGCCAGCCGGGCGTCGACGATCCCTACTACCCCGACGCGGGCAGCAGCGGCTACGACGCGACCAGGTATGAGATCGTGCTGAACTGGGATCCGGGGGGCCAAGTGCTGACCGCGACGACCACGATTCAGGCCCGCGCCCTGCAGCCGCTGGCCTCGTTCTACGTCGACCTCGCCCTGCAGGCCGAACGAGTCACGGTCAACGGCAAGGACGCCACCTTCGCCAAGCAAGGCTTCGCGGACCTGCGAATCACCCCCGCCGACCCAATCCCGGCCGACTCCGAGTTCACGGTCGTGGTGCGCTACTCCGGGGCGCCGGGATCGATCAGCCGCGGTGACGTGCATCCCTGGGCGGCGAAGGGGCAGGAGTGGATCGTCGCGGGCGAGCCGGAGAGCGCGCCCTGGTGGTTCCCCTCCGACGACCACCCGTCCGATCCGGCGCTGATGGATATCTCGGTCCGGGTGCCGACCGGCCTCCAGGTCGTCAGCATCGGCCGGCTCGAGTCAAAGGACACCGCCAACGAGGCCGGCTTCGACACCTGGCACTGGGTGTCCCGGCAGCCGCTGGCCACCTATCTCGCGTTCCTCGCCATCGGTAGGTTCGAGCTGGTGGAGGGCGTGGCGGACCAGCGCCCCTACGTCTACGCCGTCTCGATGCAGCTCCCGGCCGCCGACCGCGCGAAGATCCTTGCCCAGCTGGAGAAGTCGGCGGCGATCGTCCGGGTGCTCGAGTCGATGTTCGGGGCCTACCCGTTCAGCGAGCTGGGCGGCATCGTGCCGGTGCACCGCTTCTGGTTCGGCGGCCTGGAGACCCAGACCCGGCCGGTCTACCTGGCCCAGTCGATCCTGAACGAGGAGTACGCGCCCAGCCTGATCACCCACGAGCTCAGCCACATGTGGTTCGGCGACAACGTCACGGTCAAGCAGTGGAACGACATCTTCGACAACGAGGCGTACGGGTCCTGGGCACAGTGGGGCTACGACGAGCGCACCGGCGGCGCACCTGCCGACGAGGCACTCGACGGCTACTACGAGCGAACGAAGGACAACAGGAACTTCTGGCGGATCACCATGATCGACCCGGGTCGGGACCACCTCTTCGACGCGGTCTACACCCGAGGACCGATGGTCCTGCAGGCACTGCGCAACCGCATCGGTGATGCCGCCTTCTTCGACCTGGCCCGGAGCTGGAGCCAGCATCCCGGCAGCCGCAGCCTGGAGGACTGGATGGCCGCCGCGCAGACCGAGACCACCATCGACCTCCGGCCGTTCTTCCAGGCCTGGATCTACGCGCCCGTCGCCCCGGCCCGGACGGCCGAGAACGGCTTCCGGGTCTGACGGTGCACCTCCGCCGTCTCCGTCTCGGAGTAGCGTTACGGCTTGCCCGGCCGCCCCAGCCGAGGAAGGACGATCGTGCCGAAGACTCCTGCTGCTCCCCGAGGAGACGGCGGGTCATCCCCTCGCACGCGGCCACCCCCTCCTCGCGGGCGGGTTGGCGCCTCGCCTTCCCCGGGGCCAACGCGGCGACGCACCGGCCTGGCCTTTGGGATCGCGGGTGCGGTGATGATCGCCGTGGTCGTGGCGGGCGCGATCTACCTGCTGATCGTCGATGCGACGAAGCGATCCGGCGTGCCGGCGATGACGGCGCAGCCGATCACCGCGACGCCCACCGCCAGCGACACATCGTCGCCGGAGGCGTCCTCGGCGTCTCCCTCTGCTGGGCCGACCCCGTCGGCGAGCCCGCGCGTATCGCGGTCGCCAACCCGCTCACCGTCTGCGGCGCCGTCGCCGGTGCCGGTCAAGGTGACCCGCGAGAACCTGCCCAAGGTGGGCGACATGGAGTGGCTGCGAGCGGGCGACTGGCTGATCGCCGGCACCCGGACCGGGCTCGGCGAGCAGCCGGTCTCGGCCTGCATCTCCGACGACCTCGCCCGCTATGACGGCACCACGGCGGTGCTCCGGCGCGACTTCACCCTGCCCGACAACGGGCTCGGCACCGCGGTGGCGTTGAGCTACGACTCGGCGCAGGCCGCCGCCGCGAGCTTCCAGACCATGAGCCAGGCCGCCGGGGGCTGTCAGGGCGCGCTGCAGGGCGGCGGCTTCACCCACATCGCGAAGGTCAAGCGCTACGACGTCCCGATCCCCGAGGGCATCACCGGGACCTTCTATGAGACGTCCTACCGGGCCCAGGGCCAGGACCAGAGCTACGAGAGCATCGGCCTCGCCGTCGCCGGGACCAGGGTGCTGCTGCTCACCATGATCGTCGTCGAGCCGGACAGTCACTGGTCCTATGCCGAGGGCGGCAGCGAGCCGCTGCACCCGATGTTCCGCAGTCTCGCCAAAGCCGCCCAGCGGCTGACGGTCTAGCACCGAAGCTCTGTGGGGGGTCCAGGCTCGCCCGGACCCCCCACACCTCAACGAGCCTGCCGGTTGACGGCCGAGGTGACGGCCTTCAACGACGCGGTGACGATGTTGGCGTCCATGCCCACGCCCCACAGGACCTCGCTGTCCTCCCCGTCCCCGACCTCGCACTCCACGTACGCGGCCGCGAGCGCGTCACCGCCGGCCGAGAGCGCGTGCTCGGAGTAATCCAGCACCCGGACGTGGTGACCGAGTGCGGAGATCGCGTCCACGTACGCCGACACCGGGCCGTTGCCCTCGCCGGTGATCTGCCGCGCCGTGCCGTCGTCGACCACCTGCGCGACCACGGAGTCGTTCCGGCCCGTGCCCGTCGCGCTGGTGACCTCGACCAGCCGCAGCGGCTCGTCGGCGGTCAGGTACTCGGCCTGGAAGATCGTCCACAGCTGACCGGAGCCGATCTCACCGCCGTCGGAGTCGGTGTGCGCCTGCACCACCTTGGAGAACTCGATCTGCAACCGCCGGGGCAGGTCAAGCTTGTGATCGCTCTTCATCAGGTACGCGACCCCGCCCTTGCCCGACTGGGAGTTGACCCGGATGACCGCCTCGTAGGTGCGCCCGACGTCGTACGGGTCGATCGGCAGGTAGGGCGCCTCCCACTCCATCTCGCGGACGCTGACGCCGCGCTCCCTGGCCCGCAGCTCCAGATCCTCCAGGCCCTTCTTGATCGCGTCCTGGTGGCTGCCCGAGAAGGCGGTGTAGACCAGGTCTCCCGCGTACGGGTGGCGCGGGTGGACCGGCAGGTTGGTGCAGTACTCCACCGTCCGACGGATCTCGTCGATGCCGGAGAAGTCGATCTTGGGGTCGATGCCCTGGGAGAACAGGTTCATGCCCAGCGTGACCAGGTCGACGTTGCCGGTGCGCTCGCCGTGCCCGAACAGGCAGCCCTCGACCCGGTCGGCGCCGGCCATGATCGCCAGCTCGGTCGCGGCCACCGCGGTGCCGCGGTCGTTGTGAGGGTGCAGTGAGACGGCGACGTGGTCGCGGTTGTGCACGTGCCGGATGAACCACTCGATCAGGTCGGCGTAGGTGTTCGGGGTGCACATCTCCACCGTGGCCGGCAGGTTGAGGATGATCTCCCGGCCCTGGTCCGGCTGCCAGACGTCCATGACCGCGTTGCAGACCTCGACGGCGAACTCGGGCTCGGTGCCGGTGAAGATCTCCGGCGAGTACTGGTAGCCGAACTCGGTGTCGCCGAGGTACTGCTCGGCGTACTTCATCACCAGCTCGGTCCCGCGGGTGGCCAGCGCCATGCACTCGGCCCTGTCCACCTTGAACACGACCCGGCGGAACAGCGGGGCTGTCGCGTTGTACATGTGGATGGTCGCGGTCTTCGCGCCCACCAGCGACTCGGCGGTCCGCTCGATCAGGTCCTCCCGGGCCTGGGTGAGCACCGACACCGTGACGTCATCGGGGATCTTGTCGCCCTCGATCAGTTGTCGGACGAAGTCGAAGTCGGTCTGGCTGGCCGAGGGGAACCCGATCTCGATCTCCTTGTAGCCCATCCGCACCAGCAGCTCGAACATCTTGTGCTTGCGAGCCGGAGTCATCGGGTCGATCAGGGCCTGGTTGCCGTCACGCAGGTCCGTGCTCAGCCAGCGCGGCGCGGAGGTGATGCGCTTCGTCGGCCAGGTGCGGTCGGGCAGATCGACGGCGTTGTAGGCGTTGTAGCGCCAGAACGGCATCGGAGAGGGTTGCTGAACGGGTACGGCCTGGGCCCGGGTGCCGTACGCGTTGCGATCAGGGGTGGGGGTCGAGCTGGTGGTCATCGGATTCCTCGCTGTCTTCTCGGACGTGGGCCAGAGCACGCACAGACTCCGCAGCGAGGATGCCGGCCCTAGAGGGCCCCGCTGCGGCAGCGAAGGAGGAGCAGCGCGAAGACGCGCGAGCTTGCCACGCGCTCACTGTAGACCCAAGCCGTCCGGCACGCCAAGCCGGCAACGATTCGGCTGCCGTAGGCGCTGACGACAGCTCCATCTATGGAGGCCACGGCCGGTCTCGCCGCGGCGGATGCGGTTGAGTGTCCTGCCGGCGGAGCAATGGTCAGCGGCGTGCACGGCTGTGCACCAGCGTCGCGCCGGAAAACCTGTTGGCGCGATGGCTCGCTGACCGGCACCCTGATGGGATGCCTTTCGTACGTGTCGACCCAGGCGACGCCGCCGCGATCCGGCTGCTCACCGACCTCCTCAACGCAGCGCGCGCTATCGACGACCCCGACAGTCCGCCCGCGATCGCGGAGCTGGTTGCCGGCGACGTCGAGTTCGGCTGGGACCTGCACCCGGAGGTCCGCTATCTCTACACCCCGACGGGCGGCGAGCAGCCGGTCGGCATGCTCGCGGTGGACCTGCCGATCTACGACAACCTGCAGCTGGTGTGGGCCGAGGTGCTGGTCCATCCCGATCACCGCCGGCAGGGACACGGCACGGCGATCATGCAGGAGGCGCTGCGGCAGGCACGCGAGGCCGGACGGACGATCATCTGGGTCGGCACCGCCGAAGACGATCTTGGTGCGCGAGCGTTCGTGGAGAAGTTCGGCTTCGGCTACGCCAGCCACGACGCCCGCCGCCGGCAGCGGCTGGCCGATGTCGATCAGGCCGAGATCGACCGGCTCTACGCCCAGGCCGCCGAGGCTGCGAAGGACTACCGGCTGGAGCGACTGATGTCACCGGTGTCCGACGACGTGCTGGCCGAGCTGGTCGACGTCACGGCCGCGATCAACGACGCCCCGGCTGGCGACCTGACCTACGAGGACGAGGTCTTCGACGTGGCCCGGCTGCGGGAGGTGGAGACCGCTCGGCAGAAGCGCGGCGACCTCATGTACCGGATCGTCGCCCGGCACAAGAAGACCGGCGAGGCCGCCGGTCACACGGTCGTCGTCTTCAACGCCTTGCGGCCGCAGCGAGCCGGGCAGGGCGACACGGCCGTCGCACGTGCTCACCGTGGTCACCGGCTCGGCCTGCTGCTCAAGATCGACATGATGCGCTGGCTGGCAGAGGAACTGCCCCAGCTCGAAGAGATCGAGACCTGGAACAACGCCGACAACGCCTACATGATCAACGTCAACGAGGCGATCGGCTACCGGCTCTCCCGGACCTTCAACATGTACGAACTGAAGCTCGAGGGTGCTCGGCCCTACGCCAAGCCGGCCAAAGATCACGCCGAATCGGTAACTGTCTGATGGCTTGAGGGGCACGTCTCCAGCGTCGAGTGACCGCGCGAACTTCATCTCGGGGATGCGGGGGTCGCCCCCGCACGGAAACAGCCGACCGAGTGAGCCCAGCCCGCCGCGAGCGTGGCGAGCACGCTTGGCGGGTCGGGTGAAGGAGGAAGGAAGACAAGCTCCTCAATGCGGGGGTGCGGGGGTCGCCCCCCGCACGACACAGCGTGATCGCGCGAGGAGACTACCCAGAAAAGCCGTGGTAGTGCATCACGTGCTTGATCCGGGTGTACTCCTCGAGGCCGTAGACCGACAGGTCCTTGCCGTAGCCGGAGTGCTTGAACCCGCCGTGCGGCATCTCGGCGACCAGCGGGATGTGGGTGTTGATCCAGACGCAGCCGAAGTCGAGGCGGGCGGCGAGCCGGGCCGCGGTGCCGGCGTTCGACGTCCAGACCGATGACGCCAGGCCGTACTCGCAGTCGTTGGCCATCGTCACCGCCTCGTCCTCGGTGCCGAACGGCTGCACGGTGATCACGGGGCCGAAGATCTCGGTGGTGATCAGCTCGTCGCGCTGGTGCAGATCGGCGATCACGGTCGGCTCGTAGAAGTAGCCACGATCGCCGGTCTGGTGCCCGCCGGTCACGATCCGCGCGTGCTCCGGGGTCCGCTCGACCAGACCGGAGACCCTGGCCAGATGGTTGGCGTTGTTGAGCGGGCCGTAGAACAGGTCCTCGTCCTCGGGGTCCCAACCCGTACGAGTGGCGGCGGCGGCCTTGGCGAGCTCGGCGACGAACTCCTCGTACATGCCCTGCTGGCAGATCACCCGTGTCGCGGCCGTGCAGTCCTGGCCGGCGTTGAACAGGCCGGCGCCGCGGATGCCGTCGACCGTCGCCTCCAGATCGGCGTCGTCGAAGATCACCACCGGCGCCTTGCCGCCGAGCTCGAGATGGCTCACCTTGACGTCCGCGGCGGCGGCCGTTGCCACGGCGATGCCCGCCCGGGTGGAGCCGGTGACCGACACCATCTTGGGAATCGGGTGGGAGACCAGCGTCGCGCCGGTGTCCCGGTCCCCGCAGACCAGATTGACCACGCCCGGCGGGAAGATCTCCTGCAGCTTCTGCACCAGCCAGTGGGCCGAGGCCGGCGTGGTGTCCGACGGCTTCAGCACGACGGTGTTCCCGGCGGCCAGGGCCGGAGCGAGCTTCCAGACCGCCATGATCATCGGGTAGTTCCACGGCGCCACTTGGGCAACCGGTCCGCGCGGCTCCCGGCGCACCGAGGAAGTGAAGCCGCGCCGGTACTCCCCCTGAGACCGTCCTTCGAGGACTCTGGCCGCGCCGGCGAAGAACCGGATCTGGTCGAGCATCGGGGTGATCTCTTCCACCCGGGTGAGCGGGATCGGCTTGCCGGTGTTCTCGCACTCGATCGCGACGAGTTCGTCGGCGTTGTCCTCTACCACGTCCGCGAGCTCGAGCAACGCCCGCTGCCGCTCCGCCGGGGTGCTCCAGCGCCAACTGTCGAAGGCCTCGGCCGCGGCGGCGCACGCGGCATCGACGTCCTCCGGCCCGGAATTCGGCGCCGTGGCGTAGACCTCGCCGGTCGACGGGTTGACGATATCGAGCAGGTCTCCCGAGACGCCGGGCCGGGACTCGCCGCCGATGAGATTGCTGAACTCCTTCTTCGCCGGAGTCGCCCGCCGCGCGGCTGACTTCTTCGTCATGACTCCATCGACCTCCTGCCGTCACCCTACGTTTGCCCGTCCGCGGCTCGGGGACGCCAGCGAGCCGCCCGCCGGCCGCCGTCAGAAGCCGAGCCGGTTGAGCTGCTTGGGATCGCGCTGCCAGTCCCGGACCACCTTCACGTGCAGGTCCAGGTAGACCGGCGTGCCGAGCAGTGCCTCGATCTGCTGCCGAGCGGTGGCGCCGATCTGTTTCAGCCGGTCCCCGCGGCGCCCGATCACGATGCCCTTCTGCGATTCCCGCTCGACGATCATGGACGCGTAGACGTCCAGCAGCGGGCGGTCCGCGGGCCGGTCCGGGCGCAACCGCATCTCGTCGATCGCCACCGTGATGGAGTGCGGCAGCTCGTCGCGGACGTCCTCGAGGGCGGCCTCTCGGATCAGCTCCGCGACCAGGGTCTCCTCCGGCTCGTCGGTGAGCTTCCCCTCCGGATAGAGCGGTGGCCCCTCCGGCAGCAGCCGTACGAGCAGGTCGGCCAGCACGCCCAGCTGGTCGCCGGTGACCGCGGACACCGGCACCACATGGGCCCACTCGATGCCGTGCCTGGGCTCCAGTCCGGTGATCTCGACCAGGTGCTCGGCCATCCGAGCGGGATGGACCAGGTCGGACTTCGTCGCGACCGCCACCAGCGCGGGCCGCTTCGCCAGGGCCGCGAGCTCGCCCACGAGATAGCCGTCGCCCGGGCCGATCCGCTCGTCGGCCGGCAGACAGACGCCGACCACGTCGACCTCGCTCCACGTGCTGCGGACCACGTCGTTCAGCCGTTGGCCGAGCAGCGTCCGGGGTCGGTGCAGGCCGGGCGTGTCGATCAGGACCAGCTGGCCGTCGGGTCGGGACAGGATGCCACGAATGGCGTGCCGGGTGGTCTGCGGCTTGGCCGACGCGATCGCGATCTTGGCGCCCACCAGGGCGTTGGTCAGCGTCGACTTGCCGGCGTTGGGCCGGCCGACGAAGCAGGCGAAACCGGACCGGAAGCCCGCGTCCGGCGCAGAGACGGCCGGGACGAGCGGCTGCTTGGGCCGACGGCGCTGCAGCGAGAGGTTCGGGGGGTCGTCCCCTGGGGCTGGCACAGTGTCCGGCATCAGAGCAGCGTCCGGCTGCGGATGTCGCCCGCTCGGTCGACGCTCCAGACCACGAAGCCTTCCTCGGCCAGATCCGCGAGCACAGCGAGCTCCTCGGTGGTCGGATCGGCCTCCCCGGCAACGGCGGCAGCCTCCAACCGCGTAGCGCCGGACGACGCCGCCATTGCCACCGCGACGCTGGCTGCCGGCAGCTTCAGGTGCGGCAGCTCCACGCTGGCCCCGGCGTAGGTACGGCCGTCGGTGTCCCGGACGCAGGCGCCCTGGCCGGCGGTCGACCGGGCCAGCGCGGCCCGGGCCAGCGCGATGAGCTTCAGGTCCTCCGGATCGGTCGGATGGGCGGTCACGAGACCACCTGCCGACGACGGGTGGCGCTCGGGATCACGGCCCCCTCTGCTGATCTCACGACGCCTTAAGCGCGTCGGAGACCAGGCCGGCGACCCGCTCGGTGCGCTGGCTCTCCTCGCTGTCGTCGCTGCCAATCCGGGTGGCGACCACGGTGCCGATCCGGTTGCGCCGGCCGGTCGAGCGCTCCGCCACGAGCTCCAGTCCCGCGAACTTGACCACCGAGCCGGCGATCGGCACCTTGTTGAGCTGCTTGGCCATCAGCCCGCCGACCGTCTCGACGTCCTCGTCCTCCAGCTTGAGGCCGAACAGCTCGCCGAGCTCGTCCACCGGCAGCCGCGAGGACACCCGGTAGCGACCCTCGCCGAGCTGGGTGATGTCGACGGTCTCCTCATCGTACTCGTCACTGATCTCGCCGACGATCTCCTCCAGGATGTCCTCGATCGTGGCGATGCCCGCGGTGCCGCCGAACTCGTCGACAACGATCACCATGTGCACCCGCTTGGCCTGCATCTCGGCCAGCAGCTCGTCGATGGGCTTGGAGTCGGGGCACCAGACGGGTTCCCGCACCATCGACCCGACCCGCTCGGTGGTCTGCGACTCGGGCGAGTCGTAGACCCGCTTGATCACGTCCTTCAGGTAGAGCACGCCGACGATGTCGTCCAGGCCCTCGCGCACCACCGGGATCCGGCTGAAGCCGGACCGCAGCGCGAGGGAGACGGCCTGCCGCAACGTCTTGTACTCCTCGACGAAGACCATGTCCGTCCGTGGCACCATCACCTCCCGCACGATGGTGTTGCCGAGGTCGAACACGGAGTGGATCATCCGGCGTTCGCCGGACTCGATCAGCTCGCGGGCCTCCGCGAGGTCGACCAGCTCACGGAGCTCCGCCTCGGTCGCGAAGGGTCCGTCGACGAACCCCTTGCCCGGGGTCAGTGCGTTGCCGATCAAGATCAGCAGCCGCGGGAAGGGGCCGAGCACCGTGGTGATCGCCACCAGCGGTCCGGCGGCCGCGCAGGCCACGGTGTTGGCATGCTGGCGGCCGAGCGTACGCGGCGCGACGCCCCACACCAGGAAGGAGATGATGAACATCGTCCCAGCAGTGATCAAGCCGGCCAGCCACACCGTGTGCACCAGCGGGAACACGACCTTGGCCACTATCACGATGGCCGAGATCTCCACCATGCTGCGCACGAAGAGCTCGGTGTTCAGGTAGCGCGGCGGATCGTCGACGATCTTGCGCAGCCGAACCGCGCCCGGTCGCCCCTCCGCCACCAGCCGGTCGGCCCGGGCCTTGGAGAACGAGGACAGCGCCGCCTCCGCCGCGTTCATGAAGCCGGCGATGACCACCAGCACGAACGCCATGGCGAGGAAGAGCCAGTCATTGCCGCTCATGATCGTTCAGCGTCCGGCGTCGACGCGGTCCGGTCGTTGCCGGGCCCAGCTGGCGATGATCTTGTCTTTGAGGCCGAACATCTCCGCCTTCTCCTCCGGCTCGGCGTGATCGAAGCCGAGCAGGTGCAGCAGACCGTGCACCAGCAGATACTCGGCCTCCGACGCCGGGCTGCGACCGTGCTCCAGCGCCTGCCGCTCCGTCACCGCCGGGCAGAGCACGATGTCGCCGAGCAGGCCCTCCGGCGGATCGTCGTCCTCCTCCGGCGGGCGCAGCTCGTCCATCGGGAATGACAGCACGTCGGTGGGCCCGGATTCACCGAGGTACTTCTCGTGGTAGGCGCTCATCGTCTGCTCGTCCACCAGCTGGATCGACAGCTCCGCGAGCGGATGGATCCGCAGCTGGTCGAGGGCGAAGATGGCCAGCCGGACAAGGCCCGCGCTGTCGACGTCCAGCCCGGACTCGTTGTTGACGTCGACGCTCATCGCGTCACTCGTGGCAGCGGCGCCGGCTCTGCCGCCTCGAACTTGTCGTAGGCAGCCACGATCCGGCCGACCAGCTTGTGCCGGACGACGTCGTGGTTGGTGAGATGGCAGAAGGCAATGTCCTCGACGTTGTCGAGAATGCCCTGGACCACCCGCAGCCCGCTCCGCGTGCCGCCCGGCAGGTCGATCTGGGTGATGTCGCCGGTCACCACGACCTTGGAGCCGAAGCCCAGCCGGGTGAGGAACATCTTCATCTGCTCCATCGAGGTGTTCTGGGCCTCGTCGAGGATGATGAACGCATCGTTCAGGGTCCTGCCACGCATGAATGCGAGCGGCGCAATTTCTATGGTGCCGGCGGTGAGCAACCGGGGAATCGAGTCGGGGTCGACCATGTCGTGCAGAGCGTCGTAGAGCGGCCGCAGGTAGGGGTCGATCTTGTCGGTCAGCGTGCCGGGCAGGAAGCCGAGGTGTTCGCCGGCCTCGACCGCCGGGCGGGTCAGGATGATCCGGTTGACCTGCTTGTTCTGCAGCGCCTGAACGGCCTTGGCCACCGCGAGGTAGGTCTTGCCGGTGCCGGCCGGGCCGATGCCGAAGACGACGGTGTGCTTGTCGATGGCGTCGACGTAGCGCTTCTGGTTCAAGGTCTTGGGCCGGATCGTCCGGCCGCGGGTGGACAGAATGTTGTGGGTGAGCACGTCCGCCGGCCGGGCGTCCTCTCTGGCGGCGAGCATGGCGCAGATCCGCTCCACGGCATCAGCGGTGAGGCCCTGGCCGGTACGCAGCACGGTGACGAGCTCGGTGATCACCTCGACCGCCAGCTCGACCGCGGCGTGGCTGCCGGTGAGGGTGATCTCGTTGCCCCGGACGTGCACGTTCGCCTCGAGGTCGCGTTCGAGGATGCGCAGGAACTCGTCGCGCGGGCCGAGGATGTTGACCATGTCCACCGAGGCGGGAACCGTGACCCTCCGCATCTCCTCCAGGCCGACGTCGTTGGCGCGTGGGCTGCTCAGCGCACGGGTGGCGGCGGCATCAGGAGCACTTGCCGAGATCTCTGACCTACTCAGTTGGTTCCTCGCAGACGAATCCGAGTCCCGGTTACGGGAAATGTGAGCCCCATCCTAGTGACCGCGAGCCGACAGCCCCAAGACCTGCGGGCCAGGTGCTGCCTCGGCCAGCGGGCGGCCGCGTCCCGATGCTGGCTCGCCTGCTGCGACTGTCCGCGGCCGGTGTCAGGACCAGTCGTCGGGGATGATGTGCACGGCCGCTTCCTCGGCACTCGCCGCGGCGCCGTCGATGCCGACGTCCTCACCGACCATGTCCTTCTCGGTGTCCGGCCCGATGCCGGCGTTGGGCTCGACCAGCCGGCCCGCGCGCTCGTTCCCGACCTCGCCGTCGTCGACGTACTCCCCGACGGGCCCGTCGTCGGTCACGTCCGGTTCCTCGGCCGCGAGCCGCTCGTCCAGCGTCTGGTGCTCGCCGTGCCGGAGCAGCTCCGACGGCCGCTCCGGTGGCGAGTAGCCCTCGTCCAGGACGTCGTCGACCCCGCGGTATTCGAGTGAGTCGTCCGGCTGGATCTGGTCCAGTTGCTCCGAACGGTCCTGCTCGTCGTACGGCTCGCTCATGGGGCCAGCCTAGGGGCATGACGCAGAGCCGGTTCGCGCGCCGCCGTCGATATCGTCGTCGCTGTGAGCAGATCCGACGGGCTGACCGACCGTGCAGAGCCGGTGCGCTTCGCCCGGGACGTTCGGGGCAACTACGACCTGATCGTCGCCGCGTTCGTCGGCATGCTGCTGATCAGCAACATCGGCGCCACCAAGGCGATCGCCTTTGGCAGCCACATCCCGCTGATCGGCTCGGTGATCACCGATGGCGGCGCGTTCCTCTTCCCGCTGACGTACGTGTTCGGCGACGTGCTGGCCGAGGTGTACGGCATGGCGAAGGCCCGCCGGGCCATCATTCTCGGCTTCGTGCTGGAGGCGATCGCCTCCTTGGTGTTCCTCGTCGTGAGCGTCACCCCACCGGCCCCGGACTGGCCCAACCAGGAGGCCTGGCAGGCGGTGCTCGGCTTCTTCCCGCGGATCGTGATCGCCAGCCTCGCCGGCTATCTGGCGGGCCAGTTCCTCAACGCGTACGTGCTGGTCAAGATCAAGGAACGGACGAAGGAGGGCACCCTCTGGGCCCGGCTGGTTGGCTCAACGGTCGTGGGCGAGCTCGCCGACACGCTGATCTTCTGCGTGATCGCGTTCGGCGGCATCCTGTCGACGGCCAACCTGGTCAACTACACCGTGACCGGCTACGTCTACAAGTGCCTGGTGGAGATCGCCTGCCTGCCGATCACGTATCGGGTGATTCGATCCGTCAAGAGGCGCGAGCCCAGCTACAGCGCGGCGGCCCCGGCGCCGCATCCTGTCGGTGGTGCCGACTAGCGTTCGCAGGCAGGGGTTGGCAGCACAGCGAGGAAGGAAGAGCAGCAGTGGCACAGGCAGTCAAGGTGGGCGGGTTCGGCCCGCAGGCGCGGTCGTTCTTCGAGGGCCTGGAGAACGACAACTCCAAGGAGTACTGGACGGCCAACAAGGCGGTCTTCGAGGAGGCCGTCAAGGAGCCCATGGCGGCGCTGGTCGAGTCGCTGCCGGAGCAGTACCAACCGCTCAAGGCCTTCCGGATGAACCGCGACATCCGGTTCTCGGCCGACAAGTCGCCGTACAAGACCCAGCACGGCGCCGCGCACGAGACCGGCGGCACGGTGCACTACCTGCACATCGACGCGCACGGGCTGTTCGCCGGCTGCGGGGCGTACATGATGGCGCCCGACCAGTTGGAGCGCTACCGGCAGGCGGTCGCCCAGGACAGGACCGGCGTCGAGCTGGCCGAGATCCTGCGGCAGCTTGACAAGGAGGGCTTCGAGGTCGGGCACGGCATGAGCGAGGCACTCAAGACCGCGCCCCGGGGCTATCCCAAGGACCACCCGCGAGTCGACCTGCTGCGCCAGAAAGCCCTCAGCGCGCACCGCCGGCTGAGCGCCGCGGCCAAGCTGCGCAACGCCGACGCCGTACGCGACTGGGTGATCGAGACCTTCGAGGCCTGCGAGCCGCTGAACGCCTGGATCGTGGCCAACGTCGGCAAGACCACTATGGAGATGCCCCGCCACGGTCGCTGATCGCGGTCCTCGAGACGCCGAGTGCGCGCAGATGCATGATGGTGGCCCGATTTCGACGCTCGAAACCTGCTTTTGCGCGCACTCGGGGAGTACCGCGACCAGACCAGATCCAGTTGCGCGTCAGGTCTGGCTGCTAGCAGGTTCGGAGTACCGGTCGGCGTAGTAGCGGCCGAGGAAGTCGGCCCTGAAGTCATCGAAGGCGCCCCCCTCGATGCTGGCTCGGATGGCGTCGACCAGAGCGACGATGAAGTGCTCGTTGTGGATCGTGCACAGCGTCGAGGCGAGCATCTCCTTGGCCTTGAACAGGTGGTGCAGGTATGCCCGTGTGTAGTGCGTGCAGGTGTAGCAGTCGCACTCCTCGTCGACGGGTGAGAAGCTGCGCCGGGAGGCCGCGTTGCTGACGTTGAAGCGGCCGTCCGGGGTGTAGACGGCGGCGGTGCGCGCCACCCGGGCCGGGGACACGCAGTCGAAGGTGTCGGCGCCGTTCTCGATCGCGGTGAAGAAGTCATCCGGCTCGGAGATGCCGAGCAGATGCCGGGGCTTGTCCGCGGGCAATTCGGAAGAGGCCCAGCCGACGATCCGGCCCAGGTTCTCCTTCTGCAGCGCGCCGCCGATGCCGAAGCCGTCGAAGCCCTGTCCGCCCAGCGACAGCTCGGCCAGAGCAGCGCTCGCCGTCCGGCGCAGGTCCTCGTACTGCGCACCCTGGACCACCGCGAACAGCGCCTGCGCCGGCCGGTCGGCGCGGAGCTCGGTCTGCCGCAGGTGCTCGGCCAGGCAGCGCTCGGCCCAGCGATGCGTCCGGGCCACCGACTGCTCCTGATAGCCCCGGGTGTTCAGCAGCGTCGTGCACTCGTCCAGGGCGAAGATCACGTCCGCGCCGAGCTGGTGCTGGATCCGGATCGCGGTCTCCGGCGTGAACCGATGCCGGGACCCGTCCCGGTGCGAGGTGAATGTCACCCCATCGTCGTCCACCTCAGCCAGCCGGCTCTTGCCGTCGGCGATCACGTCGCCGTCGGCCAGCCCTGCCGTGTCCATCGCCAGCACCTTCTTGAAGCCGACGCCCAGGCTCATCACCTGGAAGCCGCCGCTGTCGGTGAACGTGGGTCCGGGCCAGTTCATGAAGCGACCGAGGCCGCCGGCCGCATCCACGATGTCGGCGCCCGGCTGCAGGTACAAGTGATAGGCGTTGGCCAGCACCGCCTGGGCGCCGGCAGCGGCGACGCTCTCCGGCAGCACCGCCTTGACCGTCGCGTTCGTGCCGACGACGACGAAGGCGGGCGTCTGAATGGTCCCGTGTGGCGTTCTGATCAGCCCGGTCCGGCCGAGTCGGCCGGGCAGCTCGACGCCGACCTCGAAACCGAAGCCGCTCACCGCAACAGCAGCCCGGCGAGCGCGACCACGCCGGCGGTGGACGTGCGAAGAATGCCGTCGCCGAGCCGCACCGCGTGGGCGCCCGCCTCGACCAGGTCGTCGAGCTCAGATTGCGCGATGCCGCCCTCCGGGCCGATCACGATCAGAATCGTGCCCGACGCCGGCAGGGCGAGGTCGCGGATCGACTCGGTCGCCGCCTCTTCCAGCACGATGGCGAGATCCACCTCGCCCACGAGTCCGACCAGCTGCGACGTGCTCACCGGCTCGCGCACGACCGGTACGGTCAACCGCCGCGACTGCTTCGCGGCCTCCCGTACGGTCGACCGCCAGCGGGCCAGCGCCCGGACGCCGCGCTCGCCCGACCAGCGCACGATCGAGCGCTGCGCCTGCCAGGGCACGATCTCGCCGACGCCCAGCTCGGTCAACATCTCGACCGCCAGCTCGCCTCGGTCGCCCTTGGCCAGCGCCTGGACGGCGACGTAGTGCAGCGCCGGCCTCGCCGCCGTCAGCTGCTCCAGGACAGTGATCACCACGCCGGTCTTCGAGGCGGCGATCACCCGGCCGCGCACCCCGCGGCCACGACCGTCGCCGACGAGCATCGACTCGCCGGGCCCGATCCGGCGGACGACGGCGGCGTGCCGGCCCTCGTCCCCGTTCAGCTCCAGCGTCGTGCCGACCGCGGGCAGCGGGTCGGCGAGCCCGTCCAGCAGGAAGAGCGGGTCGCTCACTGGCCGGCGAACGCGTCCCGCAGCCGGCCGAACACGCCACGGCCGTGTCGTTGCACCGTCACCTCGGGTCGGGTCTCGTCCCGCAGCTCGGCGAGCTGGCGGAGCAGCTCGCGTTGCTCGTCATCGATCCGGGCTGGGGTCTGCACGAGCAGCGTCACGCCGAGCTGACCCCGGCCACTGCCGCGCAGCCGCGGCACGCCCTGGCCTTCGACGGCGATCCGGGTGCCGGACTGGGTGCCGGCCGGGACCTGGATCCGGACGGCCTTGGCGGCCTCGTCGGCATCCTCCAGGTCGGCCTCGAGCGTGGCCACGTAGACCTCGGTGCCCAGTGCGGCCGCCGTCATGGGGATCCTGACCACCACCTCGAGGTCGTCGCCGTCGCGCTTGAACACCTCGTGCGGCGCCACGTACAGCTCGACATAGAGGTCACCGGCCGGACCACCGCCGGGCCCGACCTCGCCGTGCGCCGCGAGATGGATCCGGTTGCCGGTGCTGACGCCGGGCGGGATCTTGACGTTGATCGTCCGATTCGAGCGCACCCGGCCGTCACCGGAGCACTCGACGCAGGGGTACTGGATGACCGTGCCGAAGCCGCGGCAGGTCGGACACGGCTGGGTGGTCCGGATGTCGCCGATGAACGAGCGCTGGACGTGGGTGACGTCGCCCTGGCCGTGGCAGGTCTGGCACCGGACCGGGCCGGTGCCCTCGGACGCGCCGGAGCCGTTGCAGCGCGGGCAGAGCACGGCCGTGTCCACTCGCAGCGGCTTCGTGGTGCCGAACGCCGCCTCGGCCAGCTCCAGGTCGAGCCGCACGAGGGCGTCCTGGCCACGCCGCACCCGGGAGCGAGGTCCGCGGCTGCTCGCGCCGCCGCCGAACATCGCGTCCATCAGGTTGCTGAAGTCGAACCCGCCCGGTCCGAAGCCGCCGGTGAAACCACCCATGCCGCCGCCGAGCGGGTCACCGCCGCGGTCGTAGATGTCGCGCTTCTTCGGATCCTGCAGGACCTCGTACGCCTCGGCGAGCTTCTTGAAGCGTTCTGCGGCGCCGTCCTCTGAAGCCACATCCGGGTGCAGCTTCATCGCCAACTGGCGATAGGCCTTCTTGATCTGCTCCGGGGTCGCGTCTCGCGAGACGCCGAGGATCTCGTAGTAGTCCGAACTCATGGTCATCCTTCAGACAGGAAGCGGCCGACGTAGCGCGCCACCGCTCGGACCGAGGCCATGGTCGACGGGTAGTCCATCCGGGTCGGACCGACGACTCCCAGGGTCGCCAGGGTGTCCACCGCACTGCCATACCCAGCGGCGACGACGGAGGTCGACTGCAGCTCCTTGTACGGGTTCTCCTGACCGATCCGAACGGTGACCGCGTCCGGACCGGTGACCTCGCCCAACAGTTTCAGCAACACCACCTGCTCCTCGAGGGCCTCCAGCACCGGCTTCACGGCGGTCGCGAACTCGGCGCCGTAGCGGGTCAGGTTCGGCATCCCGCCCACCACGATCCGGGTCGAGGTCTCGCTGCTCAGCATCTCGAGCAGCGTCGCGATCGCGGCCTGCCCGATGACCTGCAGCGACGGCGGCAGGGTGCCGAGCAGCCTGCTCAGCCGAACGCTGGCCTGGGACGCGGAATTCCCGACCGCGGCCGCATTGAGGTGTGCCCGCAGCTCGGCCAGAGTCTCGTCGTCGTGCTCCGGCAGCTCCAGCTGGCGCTGCTCGATGCGCCCGGTGGAGGTGATCAGGATCAGCAGCATGCGCTGGGTCGACAGCGCCACGACCTCGACGTGCCGGACGGTCGCGTGGCTGAGGGTCGGGTACTGCACGATCGCGACCTGCTGGGTCACCTGGGCGAGCAGCTTCACCGTCCGGTGCAGCACGTCGTCGAGGTCGAGGGCGCCGGAGAGGAAGGTCTGGATGGCGCGTTGCTCGGCGGGCGACAGCGGCTTGACGGTGGCCAGCCGGTCGACGAAGAGCCGGTAGCCCTTGTCGGTGGGGATCCGGCCGGCGCTGGTGTGCGGCTGGGTGATGTAGCCCTCTTCCTCGAGGGCGGCCATGTCGTTACGTACCGTCGCGGGCGACACGCCGAGGTCGTGCCGCTCGACAAGGGTCTTGGAACCGACCGGCTCCTGGCTGGAGACGTAGTCCGTGACGATGGCTCGCAGCACCTCGAGCTTGCGTTCGTCCATCGGTCAGTCCTCGTACCCTCGTTCAACGCCCATTCGACTGTCGGCCGGGAAGTTTGGCACTCGCGCGAGCCGAGTGCCAGTCTAGCGTGATGACGCCGCCATGGCCCGGAGCCGAGCCGGCACCCGCGTTCGCCCTCGGCGAGTGGCGGGAGCTCGCGCCGGGAATCCATCGGGCGGTGGCTGAACCGGAGAGCGTCAACCTGGGGCTGGTCGTCGGGACCGAGTCGGCGCTGCTGGTCGACACCGGGTCGAGTCCGGCACAGGGCGAGGCGGTTCGCACGTCACTGTCGAGGGTCACCGACCTGCCGCTGGCGGCGGTGGTCGTCACGCATTGGCATTACGACCACGCGTACGGATTGGCGGCATTCCGGGGCGCCGCGACCATCGGCCACGAGACCGTACGGGCTCGGCTCCGCTCAGCCGAGGCCGCGCGGGAGGCGACGCGGCTGGGGCTGACTACCACTGACCTGGCCATGCCCGACCGGGACATCGCGCTCGCCACGTCGGTGGATCTGGGCGGCCGCCGGGTCGAGATCGCCCATATCGGCCGCGGCCACACCGACGGCGACCTCGTGGTCGTCGTGCCGGACGCCGACCTCGTGTTCGCCGGAGATCTGATCGAGTCCGCCGGCCCGGCCTCGTTCGGGCCGGACAGCTTCCCGACCGAGTGGCCGGGAACGCTGGACGCGCTGGTCGGGCTGATGACCGGCCGTACGGTCGCGGTGCCCGGGCACGGCGAGCCGGTCGATCGCGAGTTCGTCTTCGAGCAGCGTGGCCGGATCGCCGCGAAGGCCGCCCGACCGCCATCGTCCGAGGGTCGTACGCTGCCACTGGTCTGAGCGTTTCGTCCGACGGACTTCCATCTTCGGCAGCAGGGAGGAGACCGATGTCCGAATTCTCCGCGGCGGGACAGGGGACCGCACCGGCCGGCGAGATCCCGGAGACGATGCAGGCCGTGGTCTGCCACGGGCCCGAGGACTACCGCCTGGAGGAGAGGGCCGTTCCGCGGCCCGGGCCGGGTGAGGCCTTGATCAAGGTCGAGGCGGTCGGCATCTGCGCCAGCGACTTGAAGTGCTACCACGGGGCACCGAGGTTCTGGGGCGACGCGGACCGTCCTGCCTATGCCGAGACCGGGGTCATTCCCGGACACGAGTTCGTCGGCACGGTTGTCGAGCTGGACGAGGAGGCAGCGCGCCGCTGGGACGTCGGTGTCGGTGATCGGGCCGTCGCCGAGCAGATCGTGCCGTGCTGGCAGTGTCGCTACTGCCTGGCCGGGCAGTACTGGTTGTGCGGGCCGCACGACATCTTCGGATTCAAGAGGCGAACTCCCGGCGCAATGGCGGAGTACATGATCTATCCCAGGGAAGCCCTGGTGCACAGGATCGGCAAGGAGCTGCCGGCCGCGCACGCCGCCTTCGCCGAACCGCTGGCCTGCTCGCTGCACGCGGTCGAACGGGCGCAGTTGAGCTTCGGTGACACCGTTGTCGTGGCCGGTTGCGGCCCGATCGGGCTGGGCATGATCGCCGGCGCCCGGGCGAAGAACCCGGCCCGGGTGATCGCCCTGGATCTGGCGCCGGACAAGCTGGACCTCGCCCGCGAGACCGGCGCAGACCTGGTGATCGACGTGGGCCAGACCGACCCCGTGGCCAAGATCAGGGAACTGACCGGCGGTTACGGCGCCGACGTCTACCTCGAGGCGACCGGACACCCGTCCGCGGTCGGCCAGGGGCTGCACCTGCTGCGGAAGCAGGGCACCTACGTCGAGTACAGCGTCTTCGGCAGCGCGACCACGGTCGACTGGACGATCATCGGCGACGAGAAGGAGCTGGACGTGCGGGGCGCGCATCTCGGACCACACTGCTGGCCGGCCGCGATCCGGTTGATCGAGTCGGGCCGGCTGCCGATGGAGAAGATCTGCAGCCGGCAGCTGCCGCTCGCCGACTTCCAGACCGGCCTCGAGCTGGTGGCGAGCGGCACCGAGACGGTGAAGGTGACCCTCATTCCCTGATCGAGGGAGTCGTCGTCGGTCGACACAGCAGAGGTGTCGGCTGGTGGCGGATGCCCGGGCTTGGCAAGGCGCGGACTATGGAGGCCATGACCACCGCACTGTTCATTCCGCTGGAGGGAGGCTGGGGCCACCACGGCGGACGCTTCGTCGGCGATCACTTCGTCGGCGGTCCGCCATCACCCTTCCTCGGCGTGTTAGGAGACATCATGGGCCTGCTGTTCCTGCTGCTGGTGCTCGGCACCGCGTTCTTCCTGCTCCGCCGGGGCACGTTCGGGCCGCCGCCGTGGGTCGCGATGCGTCATTCGCCCGAGGGTGAGGCGAAGCGCATCCTGGCCGAGCGGTTCGCCCGTGGCGACATCAGCACCGAGGAGTTCATGGAGCGCGCCAGCGTGCTCAACTGGACGCCTGGCAGCGACATCTGGGACCGCCGCAAGCCGCCCAAGACCCGCTAGCTCTCTGGTCGGATCGCAGCCTCGATCGCACCAGCCGGAGCCTGACCGTCGAGGCTCGCGACACAGATCAGTCCAGCAGGTCGCGGATGACGGCGTCGGCCAGCAGCCGGCCTCGAACGGTCAACCGAAGCCGGCCGTTCGTCGCGTCGAGAAGGCCGAGACCGGCACTGGTCGGGACCCGGCCCAGCTCATCCGCCGACAGCGCCGAACGATCGAGACCCTCGGCCAGTCGCAGCTCGAGCAGCACCCGCTCGACATGCCGATCGGCAGCGGTGAGCACCTCGCGGGCGTGGCCGGGCGAGACGCCCTCGGCCAGCCGGGCGGCGTACGCCGCGGGGTGCTTCACGTTCCACCAGCGGGTGCCGCCGATGTGGCTGTGCGCGCCGGGACCGATCCCCCACCAGTCGTCGCCCCGCCAGTACCCGAGGTTGTGCCGGCAGCGATCGGCTGTCGTCCGGGCCCAGTTGCTCACCTCATACCAGGCGTAGCCGGCTGCAGCGAGCACCTCCTCGGCCATCAGGTACTTGTCGGCGAGGTCGTCGTCGTCCGGTGCCGGCAGCTCGCCCCGGCGCACCCGGGCGGCGAGCCTCGTGCCTTCCTCGACCACAAGGGCGTACGCACTCAGATGGTCGGGACTCGCGCCCAGCGCAGCGTCCAGGCTGGACCGCCAGTCGTCGAGCGACTCGCCTGGAATGCCGTAGATCAGGTCGAGGCTCACACTGCCGAAGCCGGCCGCTCGGGCCTCCCCCACTGCCTGCTGCGCCCGTCCTGGCGCGTGCACGCGGTCGAGCGTCGCCAGGACGTGCGGCACCGCCGACTGCATGCCGAACGAGATCCGGTTGAAGCCACGCTCGACCAGCTCAGCCAAGCCCGCCGCGTCGATCGACTCCGGATTCGACTCGGTGGTGATCTCCGCGTCCGCGGCGAGGCCGAGGCGGTCCGCGACCGCGTCCACGAACCGTCCGAGGTCGTCCGGTGGCAGCAGCGTCGGCGTGCCGCCGCCGACGAAGATCGTCGCCACCGCTGGCGCCTGGCCGCCGAGCGCGCGGACGGCGAGGTCGAGCTCCGCGACGGCTGTCTCGACGTAGGTCGCCCGGCTGGCGCCCGGCCCGGCGCCCAACTCCGCGGCGGTGTAGGTGTTGAAGTCGCAGTAGCCGCACCGCGTCGTGCAGAACGGCACGTGCAGGTAGATGCCGAACGGCCGGTCGCCCAGGGCCGCCAGCGCCGAGTCGGGCAGCGACCCGTCCGCCGGCAGCGGATCACCGGAGGGCAGCGCGGACGGCATTAGTCAACGCTAGCCCGTCTCCTGCTTGCCGAGCTCGCAGCAGTCCGCCACACATATTCCGGACCGTGGGCGAAAACCGCGCTCTTCGAAACCGGCGCGTGCGCTTTCGGCTGACTTACGCCTGCACGGACCGAACGCTGCCGAATGGCCGGCAGCGCCCCGGATATCTAGGCTGGCGATCATGGCAGCGAAGGTCCTGGTGGTCGAGGACGACCCGACGATGGCCGAGGTGCTGCTCGCCTATCTCGGCCGGGCCGGCTATTCGGTGTCCTGGTCGGCGGACGGTACGCAGGCCGCGCAGCTGTGGCAGCGCACGGTGCCCGACGTCGTGATCCTCGACATCATGCTGCCCGGCCTGTCCGGGCTCGAATTGCTGCGCCGGCGGCGGCGAACCGGCGACCACGCGGCGGTGATCGTGCTGTCCGCTCGCGGCGAGGAGGAGGACCGGCTGGTCGGACTGGAGACCGGAGCGGACGACTACGTGGTCAAGCCGTTCTCACCGCGGGAGGTCGTGCTGCGGGTGGAGGCGCTGCTGCGCCGGACCGAGCGGCTCCGCGGCGCGCAGCTGCTCAACACCCAGATCCGCCACGGTGAGCTCGAGATCGACTCGGCGGCGCGCGAGGCGCGCTATGCGGGCCGCACGCTCGCCCTGACCATGCGCGAGTTCGACCTGCTGGCCTTCCTGGCCGGGCACGCCGGGCAGACCTTCAGCAAGGAGGAGCTGCTGCGCCGGGTCTGGGGCTGGGACTTCGGCGACACCTCGACGGTGACAGTGCACGTGCGGAGGCTGCGGGAGAAGCTCGAGGTCGACCCGTCCGACCCACGCCTGGTGCTCACCGTCGGCCGGTCCGGCTACCGGATGGCTCGGCTGGACGAGATCGACCTTGTCGTCAACCCTCGGCCGGCCGATCGAAGCCCTCGTGAGGACCAGCGATCCGAATGAACGACCTGCTCGCGATCATCGCCCTGACCGTCGTCACCTGCCTCGCCGTCGGCGTCATCGGCGCACTGGTCCTGCACCTGGTCCGACGCAAGTCCCTGCGCTACCAGCTGACCATCGCCACCCTGCTGCCGCTGCTGGCCGTCGTCGCCACGGTCATGATCAACGTCCGGCTGATGTTCATCTCCGGGCACGACTCGACGGTGATCCTGATCGGGTTGTCGACCTCGGTGCTGCTGGGGGTGCTCGGCGCCTGGCTGGTGCTGCGCCAGATCACCCGGGCCTCACGGCAGGTCGGCGCCGGACTGCAGCAGCTCGTTGCCGATACCTCCGGGCCGGACGCGGCGACGGCACCGACCGCCGGACCGGCGCCGGCCCTCAGCTCGGCCGGAGTGCCGCAGGAGCTCGCCACGGTGATCGACGAGCTGTCCGAGACCCGGCGCAGGCTGGCCGAGTCCCGAGCTCGGGAGCGAACCGCGGAGCAGTCGCGGCGAGAGCTGGTGAGCTTCATGTCGCACGACCTGCGAACCCCGCTGGCCGGCCTGCGAGCGCTCGCCGAGGGCCTGGAGGACGGCGTCATCTCCGACGTGCCCCGGGCCCTGTCCCACCTGCGCGGCACCGTGGGGCGGATGACGGTGCTGGTGGACGACCTGTTCGCCCTGTCCCGGGTGCAGGGCGGCGAGTCGACCAAGCCACAGTCGCTCGTGTCACTGACCGAGCTGATCGGCGACGTCGCTTCAGAGTCGGCCGCCACCGCTGCCGCCCAGGGCGTTCTGCTCACCGCGGACCTGCCGGACGACCGGCTCGCGCTGCACGGCTCCGCGGACGACCTCGCCCGTGCGCTCGCCAACCTGGTCAGCAACGCCATTCGGCACACCGACACCGGTGGGACGGTACGGATCGAGGCCGGACGCAGCGACGGGCACGTGCGGGTGGCGGTCACCGACGGCTGCGGCGGCATTCCAGAGGAGAGCCTGGCCAGGGTGTTCGACGCCGGCTGGCGAGGGACGCCGTCCCGGGGCGGCGACGACGGCGGCGCCGGGCTGGGTCTGGCGATCGCGCAGGGCGTCGTCGAGTCGCACGACGGCCGGATCAGCGTCCGCAACGTCGACGGCGGCTGCCGATTCGACGTCGAGCTACCGGCGGGGTCGGGCTCCGTCCGCGGCTGACACGCGACCGTCTCGCCGCGCCGCGTCGCCCACGTGCCGGTCAGTGCTCCGGAATGAGCACCAGCTTCCCGCGCACGTGGCCCTCCTGGCTCAACCGGTGCGCCTCGACGGCCCGGCTGAACGGGAAGGTCTGGACCTTGATCACCAGCTTGCTCTCCTTGAGCAGTTCGGCCGCCTCGGCCAGCGCAGCCATCGGCCGGCTGTCGGCGCCGCCTCCGGTCGCCCGTGCGCCGGCCGCGGTGGCGCCGAAGTTCGCGATCGAGACGACCTGGGACGGCTCGGGCGCGATCGTGACCAGGTCCTCGATAGGGGTCTTGCCGACGACGTCGAAGACCGCGTCAACCGGGCCGATGGCCTTCACCCGGTCGGTCACGCCCGGTCCGTAGCGCACGGGTGTGGCGCCGATCTCGCGGAGGTAGCCGTCGTTCTGCTCGCTGCCGGAGGCGATCACCGTGGCGCCGCGCGCGACCGCAAGCTGCGTCGCGACCGAGCCCACGCCGCCGGCCCCGCCGTCGATGAAGACCCTCGTGCCCTTGCCGACGCCCAGCAGCCGCAAGCCCCGTTCGGCGGTCTCGGCCACGGTGCCGGCGGCCGCCGCCACGGCCCAGTCGATCGACGGGTGCTTGGCCGCCCAGGCGTCCAGCACGGCGTACTGCGCGTGGGTGTTGCGGCCCTTGCCGAAGACCTCGTCCCCGACCGAGACGCCCGTCACGCCCTCACCGACCTCGTCGACGACGCCGGCAGCGTCGATGCCGAGGTAGCCGGTGCCCTCAAGTTGCTTGCCCTGCGCATAGAAGCCGGACCGGGTCTTCCAGTCGAACGGATTCACGCCCGCGGCCTTGACGGCGACCCGGATCTGCCCGGGCCCGGCATGCGGCTCCGGAGCCTCACCGAGGGTGATCACGTCGGGTTCGCCGTACTCGCTGAACTGCAGTGCCCACATGGTGCTACAGACCTTTCGTTTGGGGACGGGTGAACTATCTCTTGTCGGTCTTGGACGGCTCGGCGGTGGCGAGGGCGGCGATGAAGGCCTCCTGCGGCACCTCGACCCGGCCGACCATCTTCATCCGCTTCTTGCCCTCCTTCTGCCTCTCCAGCAGTTTGCGCTTGCGGGTGATGTCGCCGCCGTAGCACTTGGCCAGGACGTCCTTGCGGACGGCGCGAACGGTTTCCCGGGCAATCACCCGGGCGCCGATGGCCGCCTGGATCGGCACCTCGAACTGCTGCCGCGGGATCAGCTCCTTGAGCTTGCCGACCATCATCAGGCCGTAGCCATACGCCTTGTCCTTGTGCACGATCGCCGAGAACGCGTCCACCGGCTCGCCGTGCAGCAGGATGTCGACCTTGACCAGGTCGGCCGGCTGCTCGCCGCTCGGCTCGTAGTCGAGGCTGGCGTATCCCTTGGTCCGGGACTTCAGCGCGTCGAAGAAGTCGAAGACGATCTCGGCCAGCGGCAGCGTGTAGCGGATCTCCACCCGGTCCTCCGACAGGTAGTCCATGCCGTGCTGGATGCCGCGCCGGCTCTGGCACAGCTCCAGGATCGTGCCGATGTAGTCCGGCGGCGACAGGATGGTCGCGCGCACCACCGGCTCGTACACTTCGGCGATCTTGCCGGTGGTCGGGTACTCCGACGGGTTGGTGACCGTCAGCTCGGTACCGTTCTCCAGCACGACCCGATAGACGACGTTGGGTGCGGTGGAGATCAGGTCCAGGTTGAACTCCCGCTCCAGCCGTTCGCGGACGATCTCCATGTGCAGCAGACCCAGGAAGCCGATCCGGAAACCGAAGCCGAGCGCACCGGACGTCTCCGGCTCGTAGCTGAGCGCGGCATCGTTCAGCTGCAGCTTGTCCAACGCCTCGCGCAGCTCTGGATAGTCGGCACCGTCGATCGGGTAGAGACCGGCGAAGACCATGGGATGCGGGTGGCGATAACCGCCGAGGTCCTGGCTGGCCGGCCTCGCCTGCGACGTGACCGTGTCGCCCACCCGGGACTGCCGCACCTCCTTCACCCCGGTGATCAGGTAGCCGACCTCGCCCACGCCCAGCGAGGCGGCCCGGACCGGCTCGGGCGAGATCACGCCGACCTCCTGCGTCTCGTGTGTCGCCTTCGTGGACATCATCAGCACCCGCTCGCGGTGCGACAGCGCGCCGTCGACGACCCGGACGTAGGTCACCACGCCCCGGTACGTGTCGTAGACCGAGTCGAAGATCAACGCCCGGGCCGGCGCATCCGGGTCGCCGACCGGCGGCGGCACCTGGGCGACGATCTGATCGAGCAGCTCGGGCACGTTCTCGCCGGTCTTGGCGCTCACCCGCAGCACCTCAGCGGGATCGCAGCCGACCACTCGGGCCAGCTCGGCCGCATACTTGTCGGGCTGCGCGCCCGGCAGGTCGATCTTGTTCAGCACCGGGATGACATGCAGGTTCGCCTCCAGAGCGAGATAGAGGTTGGCCAGCGTCTGCGCCTCGATCCCCTGGGCCGCGTCCACCAGCAGCACGGCTCCCTCGCAGGCCGCCAGCGACCGCGACACCTCGTAGGTGAAGTCGACGTGCCCCGGCGTGTCGATCATGTTCAGCACGTAGACAGTCGGGGGCTCTGCCGCCGACTGCCCCCGCAAGCCCTGAGCTCGCTCCGCCCGCTCGCCTCCTCCACCAACAGGCTCCTTCGTCGCGTTGGTGGTCCACGGCATCCGTACGGCCTGGGACTTGATCGTGATGCCACGCTCGCGTTCGATGTCCATCCGGTCCAGGTACTGCGCCCGCATGGAGCGTTCGTCCACCACGCCGGTCAGCTGCAGCATCCGGTCGGCGAGGGTCGACTTGCCGTGGTCGATGTGCGCGATGATGCAGAAGTTGCGGATCAGCGCGGGGTCGGTCCGGCCGGGCTCGGGGACGGGCACGGACTCACCCTAGTGTCGTGCAACCGCGGCAGTTTGACGGCTGGCGTCGTCCAGGTGGATGCATGGCAAGGCCGAGGAGGAGTCCATAGCGGTGACTATGGGCGACGACGAGAACGCAGCCAGGCGCCGCCTGGGCGGGGCCAGCGTCAAGACGTCTCGGTTGCACGGCACTGCTGTCGTGCCGGCTGCGGCCCGGCTGGCAGCTTGCCGGCACCCGGCTGTGGAGATCGGCGTCGAGGCGGGATTGGACCGCGGGTGGAGCCGCTGGTAGCCTAGGCGGTCGCGCCCGCATCGCAGGTGCCAGTCAGCCGTTCCACCGAAAGAGTTCCAGAGGCCCCGTGGCGAACATCAAGTCCCAGCTGAAGCGGATCAAGACCAACGAGAAGGCTCGGCAGCGCAACAAGGCCACCAAGTCCGCGTTGAAGACATCGATCCGTCGCTTCCGCGAGGCCGCTGCCGCCGGCGAGACCGGCAAGGCGGAGGACCTCGCGTACGCCGCCTCGCGTGCGCTGGACAAGGCCGCTGCGAAGGGCATCATCCACAAGAACCAGGCCGCCAACCGGAAGTCCGCCATCGCGGCCAGGGCCGCCAGGCTCGGCTGACCCATCCGGGGCACGAGCTCCGGACCCGCCGCGGGCCGACCGCACCAGCTTCGGTTAGGCCACCGCTTCCCCGATCGGCGCCGCCAGCGCCTGCTCAGCTGCGCCTGGACCGGCTCACCCCGAGGACGGCCTGTTCCAGCGCGAACCCGGCGTCGTCCGCGGCGCCTTTGACGGCGGCGTCGGCGGTCGCGACCACCGTCAACGCGTGGGCAATCCCGCCGGCGTCCCAGCCCCTGGCCTGGGCCCGCATGGACTTGAGCTTCCAGGGCGGCACGCCAACCTCGCGCGCCAGCTGGGCCTCCGGCATCGCCGGCGCGGCGGTGATCAACTTGCCCAGGCCGCGCAAACCGGAGGCGAGCGCACTGGTGATCAGCACCGGTGCGACACCGGTCGACATCGCCCAGCGCAGCTGCTCCATCGCGTGCCCCGTACGGCCCGCGAGGGCGGCGTCGGTCACCGCGAAGCTGGTCACCTCGGCGCGGCCGCCGAAGTAGCGGCGCACCTCCACCGCGGTGATCTGGCCACCGTCGCAGTCGGCGACCAGCTGCGCCACCGCGCTCGCCAGGGCCCGGAGGTCGTGCCCGACGGAGTCGACCAGCACCTGCGCGACACCCGCATCCATCGCGCCGCCCAGCCGGCGCGTCTCCGCCGCAACGAACTGGGGCAGCTCCCAGGCCTTGTACGGCGGGCACTCCACCACCTCGACCTTCGCGGCCTTCAGCTGGTCCAGCAGCGACTTGCCCCGATTGCCGCCGGGATGCACCACAACCACCGCCAGGTCCGGCAACGGTTGTGTCGCGAGGCGGGCGACGGCCGGCGCCGACTCGGCCGGCAGGTCGGCGAGATCGCGGAGCACCAGCACCCGTCGGCTGGCGAACAGTGACTGCCCGGTGAGCTCGGCCAGCCGCGCCGGGTCCAGCCGCGCCGCCTCGGTCTCGGTCACCTCGACCTGGTCATCCTCGGCCCGCGCGCGGGCAACGACGGTCGCGACGGCACGGTCGGCGAGCAACGTCTCGGGACCGTTCACCAGGACCACCCGGCCGTACGGGGACTGCTGCGGCACCCCATCAGCATGCCAGCCGGCACGGACATCGCGAGCGCCTGGGAGCAGGGCCTGCGCTGGCTGCTCAGCGCGAGGCAGGCTTGATATACATGTCGCAGCGAGAGACTCGCCATGACGACCGGAGGGGCAACGGTGTTCAGCAAGATCTGGGCATCTCTGCACAACGGAGTCGTGTCCACCCACTCCAGGGCGGTCCGGCAGCGCGCCCGGACGGCCAGTGAGCGAGCCGCTGCGCCCCGGGCCGCGCTCGGCACCAAGCTGATCGGGGACCTCACCCGGCTCGACCGGCTCGCGGCCGTCTGGCCGGACACCGTCGTGGTCGTCTTCGACGGCGACAAGCCGCCGGAGCTGCGCCATCCCGGCGACGTCATCGTCCCGCGCGCCTTCCCGTGGCGCGACCCGATCTACGTCCTGCCGGTCTCGACCGGAACGATCACCCTCGACGTGATCATCGCCGACGCGGTCACCTTCGACGGACGCAAGCTCGAGCGGGTGGGGCTGCGCGTGCAGGTGCACCTCTCCCCCGCCGACCACTATGAGATGGTCGCGACGCTGGCCGCGGAGTTCCGGGCCGAGCTCGCGGCCTTCCTCCTCCGCCGGGTGCAGTCCGAGGTGACCGCCGAGGTCGAGGCGGCGATCCGGCTGAACCGGCTGAACGACCTCAAGCGGCAAGGCCTGGAGTCGGTTCTGGCTGACCGCTGGCTGCCGAAGACGTTCGCCGGCGGGGCACTCATCCGGGACTCGTTTTCGGTGCTCGAAGTCGTCTGGCCGGAGGAGGAGCGGCGGGAGCCGGCGGCGCCGGAGACTTCACGGCCGGGCTTCAACCTGAGTGTCGACCGGCGACTCCAGGGCGTGTGGCAGCGGATCGCCCAGTCGGACCTCTACGGCATCGCCGGCTCTCAGGCCGGTGGCGGCACCACCGTCATCGCGGTACCGGTCCGCCAGCCCGGTGAGTTCCAGACCGCGCGGGTTCGCGAGGAGTACGCCAACCTGTACGGCGATCAGCGCATCACCCTGGTGGCGGCGGCCGCGGACAACTACCAGGGCCTGATCCGAGAGTGGTTCCGCCAGGTCGACGGCTCCCCGGGCCGGCTCGTGTCCGTCGAGTCCGTGGGCGACGAGGAGGCGCTCCGGATCAGCGTCAGCGACCTGGCGCCGGTCGGCACTTCGGCCTCCGGCGAGCCGGGCGACGACATCGGCACCGAATCGGATCGGGCCGCCTTGCGCCGGCTGCTGCCACACCGGCGGGTGGAGTTCGTGGGTGCAGTGTCGACATGAGCCAGATCGCGTACGCCGACCCGGCGGCCCCCGCACCGGATCTCGGAGTTCCGCAGGCTCCACGTACCGACATCGACCAGCTGCGCGTCCGTCGGCTGCTGTGGGCCTCGGTCATCCCCGCCGCAATCTGTATCGGGGTCAACTTTTTCTTCTTCACCACCTACTGGCTGCCCGAGACGAACCGGTTCCCCGGCCGGCAGGGCCTGCTGACGGCGCTGTCGCCGCTGGCGTCGAAATGGCTGGCCACCGGCGGCACCAATCTGGTGGACCTGCAGCGATCCCAGCTCGGGGTGGCCCCGACCCTGCTGCTGGTGCTGAGCCTGCTCATCGCGTGGGCGGCGCGGACCCGTTACTGGCTGGCCCGGGTCTGGCTGCCCGGCCCGGTGGTCGCCGGATGGATCGTGTGCATCGTCAACGTCGCGGTGCTGTCCTCCCGGCACCAGCTGGCCATGTGCTCGCTGTCGGTCCTGCTGATGGGAATCTGGGCGGTGGCAGCGGGAGCGGCGGGTTGGTGGACCATGGCGATCGACGTCGACTCGATGCCGCCCAAACGGCACTGGTCGGGCCTGGCATTGCTCGCGGCCTACGTCATCCTCGGCGCACCGGCCACCGCCGTGGGTCGGTCGCTGTTCGCGCCGGAGCTGCGGCAGGTGGCGAACATGCTGCAGTTCAACGAGGCGGCGCTGCGCACGGCCGGGCTCGGGCTGCCCGCGAACTTGTGGGTCTACCTGAGTGGGGCGATGGTCGGCATCGTGATCTGGGTCGCCTACCAGTTGCTCCCGGCTCGGCGGGACTTCCGCTCGGTGGTGCTGGGCGCCGCCCTCGTCGCGTCCGTGATCCTGACCGTGGCGCTCGGCTGGTCCGTCGCCGGGCCGTCGGCGGCAGCGCACGCGAAGCGGCTCACGACGGCGAGCCCGCGGGGCCACCTGAACTTCACCTGCGGGGTCTGGGTGGCGGATTCCGAGGCGCCGGTGCAGCGCACCCTGGTGATCGACGACGCGAACTGCGCCCGGGTCACGGTCTACAAGGGTTACGTCCAACTGAGCAGCCGTGAGCTCTCCGAGTCGGCGTCCCCGGTGGTGGTACGAACACCCGAGGGACTGCCGATCAACACCGGCGTGGTGGCCGCGCGGTACAACGGGATGCTGGTCATCGCGGTCAGCAACCAGGTGAACGGCCAGGCGACGGCGCTGCTCGGACTGCAGCTGGCGGACGGTTCCCAGGCCTGGCGGTATCAGTGCCCCACCGGCGGCAAGCTCACCGTACGGTTCGCGGGCGTGCCGGGCGGCGATCATCCCCTGCTGGGGCAGGTCACGCTGGCGGGCGAAGGGCCATCGGTGGCCGTCGGCTGCCCCGCGCTGGTCAAGCACCTGAACCCCGCCACCGGACTCGGTGCGAGCTGAGGACGGCTTGGCGCCGATCGTCTGCCGATGTCACCTGGTCGGCCGCCAGGTGGTCGTCTGCCCCGGACGAGCTGTGATCATGAACGCGCACGCCCAGTCGTCCTCAACCCGGACGTTGGGTCACCGCGCCGAGCGCGCCGTGGCGCTCGACGACCGCGACCGAGCCCTCGATGTCAGTACGGAGCAGGGTCATGCCCAGGGAGCGGGCCAGCGCGACCGTGCTGGGGGCGGGATGACCGTAGTCGTTGTGCAGCCCGACGCTGGCGATCGCGACCCTGGCGTGGCTGGCAGCGATGAAGTCAGGATCCTGGCGGGCCGAGCCGTGGTGGGGGATCTTGAGCACGTCGGCGTGCAGGTCGGTCCCGGCAGCGAGGAGCGCGGCCTGGCCCGGCGGCTCGACGTCCCCGGTCAGCAGGACCCGTAGCCCGGCGACCTGGACCAGGATCACCAGGCTGGCGTCGTTCTGGGTCGCCGACTCGCTGTCCTCGACCCACGGCCAGCCCGCCGACGGGCCGAGAACCTCCAGTGTGGCGCCGCCGACAGCGACCCGGCTGCCGACGGTTGGCGTGCGGACCGGGACGCGGCGGCTCGCCGCGAGCCCGGCCACCGCGGCCGCCTCGTACGCCGGCGACGGCAGCGGGCAGATCCAGATCTCGGCGACCCTGCGATGGTCGAGCACGCCGGCCAGACCGTCGACGTGATCGGCGTGGAAGTGGGTCAAGATCAGCAACGGCACCGCCCAGACCTGCAGTTGATCAAGGCAGCGGCTAATCCGTTGGGGGTCCGGGCCGGTGTCGACCACCACCGCCCGGCGGCCCCCCAGCCCGAGTACGAGCCCGTCTCCCTGGCCCACATCACACGCGACCAGCACCCAGCCGCGGGGCGGCCAGCCCGGCTGGGCCGGCGTCACACCGAGGCAGCCGACCAGGACGGCAACCAGCGCGGCGCAGACCGCCGGCCGGCCGAGGAGGCGGCCCGCCAGCACCCCCGCCATGATCGACAACCCGGCCAGCACGCCGAGTGCGACCGGGGACGCGGGCCACTGCCAGGAGGCGCCCGGCAGGGCTGCGCCGAGATGGGCGACCCAGATGATCACCTGGGCCGACCAGGCGGCGCCGAATCCAGCCATCGCCGCCAACCAGGAGCTCAGCAGCGACAGCGCCGCCGCGGCGAAGCCGAGCACGGTCGCGGGTCCGACCAGCGGCCCGGCCAGCGCGTTGGCCAGCACACCGACCGCACTGACCTGGCCCGAGATCGCGGCGATCAGCGGCATGGTGACCAGCTGGGCGGCGAGCGGGACCGCAACCGACTCGGCGATCACCCGTGGCAGCCAGCGGTTGAGCAGGCCGGTCCAGTGCCCGGCCCAGCCGATGATGCCGGCGCTGGCCAGCACCGACAGCGCGAAGCCGAGCGAGTGGCTGAGGAACGGATCGATGAGCACCAGCAGTGCGAGCGCCAGCGCGAGCGGCCGAAAGCCGGCACGTCGCACGGCTCGTGACCCGGCCCGCTGCCCGCGGAGGCCGAGCGCGGCGAGCACCACCAGCCCCATGGCGGCCGCCCGGAGCACGCTCGGTTCACTCCGGCAGAGAGCGACGAAGCAAGCGACACCGGCGAGGCCGACCAGCCGCAGCCACCAGCCGCGGACACCGGCCCAGCGTGCGACGCTGAGCAGGAAGGCGAGCAGGATCGTCAGGTTTGCGCCGGAGACCGCGGTCAAATGCGTCAGGCCCGTGGTGACGAAGTCCGACTCCAGGGCGGGGGTCATAGCGGAGGTGTCGCCGAGGACGAGAGCAGGCACCAGCGCCCGAGGCTCCTCGGCCCGGTGCCGGACTGCCGCGCGCAGCCCGGCCCGCACCCGCTCGACAGCCGCCTGCGGCACCGACGGAGGTGCCGCAACGACAGCCGGGCCGGCCGCGCCGCTGACTCGGAGAATGCCGGCGAGGTCCGAGCCCCGATCCGCGGGCTGGAGGCGGCCATGCGTCCGCCAGCGGCTGCCGACCGGCTGCCGCCGCCAGCTGTCGACGTCCGCGCCAGTGACGCTGATCAGCACCGGCACGTCGGCGCGCCAGGACCTCCCACGGCCGCTGATCATGACGAGTCGGGCCGGGATCGTGACGAACGGCGGCTTGACCCCGGCCGCCGGGTGCAGCCGCGGGTCCGCGGTCGTCGCGACCTCCGCGCTGACCACCGCCTCGGCCTTCACGAGGTCGGCGACCGGGCCCGTCGTCAGCCGGTGCGCCTGGAGCGCGCCGATCCCCGCCGCGGCGAGCAGAACGAGCGCGACCGACAGCAGACGGACCGATCGGCCCACGCCGGCGGCCGTGGCGAGGACGGCCACCGCGGCCCCCACCGTGGCCAGGCTCGCCGCGCTCGCCCAGGTGCCGAGCCAGCTCCCAGCCCACGCCGCCAGCCCGACCGGAACCAGCCTGAGGTCGCCGCGGCGCCGATCAGCCTCACCGCCCTCCCGCGCACCCTCACGGCTCTCTGGCAGACCCTCCCGCCCCTCCCGCACGCCCGCGCCGTGGCCCCGAATGCCAGCGCTGGGCTCGCTCACAACCGGACGTGCGGCGCGATCTCCGCGTAGGTCTTGGGCCCGATCCCGTCCACCTCTTGAAGCTCCTCGACGCGGCTGAACCGGTGATGCTCGGCGCGCCAGGCGATGATCTTCCCGGCCGTGACCGGACCGACTCCGGGCAGCGTGTCCAGCTGGGCCGCGGTCGCCGAGTTGAGGTCGACCAGACCCCGGGCCCCCGTGTCACCAGCGCCGGCCGCCCCGCCGGTGCCGCCGTCGCCACTGCCCGCCGCGCCACCGTCGCCATTACTTGGCGCGCCGCCGGTGTCCCGAACCTCGCCGCGCGGATGGCCCCTGGTGCCGATCAGCACCTGCTGGCCGTCGGCCAGCATCTGGGCCAGGTTCAGCTCGGCCGGATCGGCCGCACCGAGTAGCCCGCCTGCGGCATCGATGGCATCTTGCACACGCGCGCGGTCAGGCAGGCGAACGACCCCCGGCCGGCGGACAGCGCCCAAGACGTGGACGAGGATCCGCGTGGTGAGCGGTGACTCAGTCGAGCGGGCCGTGGCACCGCTCGAGGCGGGCGTGGCGGGCACCGGGCTCCTCAATCCGGTCGAGGACTGATCGGCCTCCTCGGACGAGCTCGGACTCCCGCCCACGGGCATCGAGCGGGTCGCCGAGGACGTCGCACTGGCCGGACTGGCCAGATCGCCCGGACTGGCGACTGCGACCGGCCGTGCTCGCAGCACCGCCAGCGCCGCGAGGACGAGCGCCAAGATCAACAGTCCGGTGACCACGCCGAGGTGGGTGCGGCCGAACGGCGGCCGCCGTCGTGGCGGACTCGGCTCGCCGTCCCTGTGCCGAACGCTGTCCGAATCACCCTCGTCGGCTGTCCTCGCGCCCCGAACCGAGCCGATTTCAGAAGCGGCCCGCCGCGGACCGGCCTCGCCGAGCACGTACGCCAACCGCTCTTGGATGCGCCGCAGCGTTGCGGGGTCGTCCCGCGTCCGTTCTCTGATCACGCCAGGACGTTGGGGACCCGACCTCCGTGCCGGACGCTTTGACGATGACTTGTGGACGGCGGTGCGGACGAGACTCGGTTGTGGACAGCGACGCACCGTCCAATCCCGTTACGACCTGGGCGAGATCACCAGCCCGATCGTCCGCGGCCCGACGTGCCCACCCAGCACCGCGCCAAGCTCGGCGACGATCACCTCGCCGCCAGCCTCCAGTCCGGCCCGCATCCGGCCCGCCAGCTCCCGCGCCGCCTCTGCGTTGTCGAGATGGTGCACGGCCACATCGACAGGGGTGCCGGGCGGGGCCTGGGCCGCGACGGCCACGCCCAGCTCCTCGAGTCGGTCGACGGCGCCGGCAGCCGTCCTGACCCGCTCGTAGGGCCGGATCTCACCCTCGACCACGGTGAGCAGGGACTTGGCCGCGAGCGGGCTCGAGCCCTCACCGGCGGCCATCCGCCCGCCGCGGTGCAGATGCTCCAGGCTGTCCAGGCAGAAGAAGGTGGTCGACGACTGAGCCCTGGCTCGGGCCAGCTCACCGATGTCGGCCGCCGGCAGGTCCGACCGAGCCGCGTCGGCGGCCGCAAGCGCAGCAAATCCCGTCGCCATGCCGAGCGTACGGCTGTCGACGACCGTCACCGGTACCACCGCCGACCGGGACGCGAGCTCGGCGGTCTCGACGGTGCCACTGACCCTGCCACTCAGATGCACCGAGACCACTGCCTCATAGCCGGCACGGGCAAGAGCGTCGTACACGGCGCGGAACGCCTCAGCCGACGGTCGCGACGTGCTCACCGAGCGACCCTCGCGCAGCGCCGCCGCGACGATCCCGGGTGCGATCTCCGTCTCCGGCCGGCTTCGCCCGCCGATCACCACCTGCAGCGGGATCACGGCGATCCCGGCGCGGGCGGCGCGCTCCGCCGGCAGTGACGACGTAGAGTCGGTCACCACTGCGACGCCCGCCACGGCCACACAGTAGTGCGGCGGCGTATTTTGTCTGTGAATATCGCCGCCGGGGCGGCGAAGGGCCAGCGATCTGTTGTCCCTGCCGTCGACGTGGCAGGACAGCTCAGGACGGACGAAGCACGGATGACGGTCTCGACCCGGCGGGTGTGGCGTGCGGCGCCACCGACGCTGGTCCTGGTCACGGCGTTCGCAGTTGTGGCGGGCGTGGTCGTGCCTCTGCTCGCCTGGCTGATCTACCGGCACGAGCGGACGCTCTGGCTGCCACTGCTGCTCGCCGTTCTGACGGTTCTCGCGGTCGGCTATGCGTGGCGCTTCGGGCTGTACCCCAAGCTGAGCGCGGACGATCTCGGTATCCGGATCTCCAACCCGATCCGCCGCTACCTATTCGAGTGGGACGACGTCACCGTCATCGCCCCCGGCGAGAACGGCCTGATCATCGGATCGGAGGAGCGGCAGGCCGAGGCCTGGTGCATCCAGAAGTCCAACCACGCCAGCAAGCTCAACAAGGCGACCCGGGCCGACCAGGTCGCCGGTGAGCTGATCGACCTGCTGGAGACCTACCAGCCGCCGGTCAGCGACGAGGAGACAGGGCTGCGGATCCGCCGCGGGCGGCCGGACGAGCACCTGATGCTCGCCGGGATGGAGCGGGCCAGCTCGGAGGACTCCTTCGCGCACGTTTTCCCGCCGGAGGAGTATCCGTTCCCCCTGACCGAGGTCGCCCAGCGGTGGCGACGCCAGCTCCGAGACCGGCTGTGCTGGGTGCACGTGCTGGAGCTCAAGGAGGAACCGGTGGGCTTCGTCGCGTTCACCGCTGACACCGTCCTCCACCTCGCGGTGCTGCCGGAGCACCGGAACCGGGGCTACGGCTCGGCGCTCCTGGAGTTCGCGACGACGGAGATGTTCGACCACGGCATCAAGCAGGCGGAGCTCTGGGTCCTGACCCAGAACGAGCCGGCCCGGGCCTTCTACGCCTCGCACGGCTGGCTGGAGACCGACGAGCGGCAGGAATCAGGCTTCCCACCGCACCCCGAGCTGCTCAAGATGATCCGACCCAATCCCGCGGCACCGCGCCGGAGCCGATGAGCCAAGCTTCGAGCTGGGACAGCTCACGGCCCGTTCGCAGGTCGTCCTTCGCCCCGGTGGCTCTGGGCGCGGCGCTCGGGCTGCCGGGCCTGATCGCGACCTACTTGCACCTGAAGCCACCGAGCGACGACGCGACGGCGCTCCTGGCGGCCTTCATCCCGTACGGGATCGTGGCCTACGCGATGTCGCTGTGCTGCTTCGTGGTCGCGACCCTCGTGGCCCGTCACCGGCCGATGCTGATCATGGTCGTGGTCGGGCTGGCCGGCCTGCTCGGCCTGCACGCGACCTGGCTGGCACCGCTCTTCGTCGCCGATCACCGGCCGGCCACGACCGGTACGTTCACCCTGCTCACCCTCAACCTCTACGCGGGCGGGGCGGACCCCGCCTCGCTCGTGCAACAGGCGCAGCAGGCCGATGTCATAGTGCTGCTGGAGGCGACGCCGGACGCGTTGTCGGCGCTGCACGCAGCCGGATTGACCCGTCGCCTGCCGTACGCCGTCGGCGCTCCGCAGCAGGGCATCAGCAACACCGCCATCTACTCGCGCTTCCCGCTCACCAACGCCACGCTCGTGCAGGGCACGCTCTTCCAGCAGTACGTCGCGACGGTGACGGTGCCCGGGCTCGGGCCGGTACGGCTGCTCGCGGCGCACCCCTGCAACCCGTACTGCGGAGATCATCGCTGGGCCAACGACCACGCCATCCTGCGCGCCACGGCCGACGCCAACCTCACCCAACCGCTGATCATGGCCGGCGACCTGAACGCCGTCGACGACCACGGACCGATGCAGGCGCTGCGCCGGGACGGGTTGGAGAGTGCCACTGACATCACCGGCGCCGGCTGGCTGCCCACCTATCCGGCCAACAAAGTCCTGCCACCGCTGCTGCCGATCGACCACGTGCTGGTCAACGACAGGCTGACCGCCACCTCGATCCGCACCATCGAGGTCCCCGGAACCGACCACTTGGGCCTTGTCGCGACCCTCGCCGGCGCGGGCTGAGTGACTGCGCGCTCAAACACCCGGCCTTCGGCGTGTCGCGGTGCTTCAGCGCGCACTCACGCCGAAATCTAAGCCGGCACCACGCTGACCAGCTTCGGCGCGCGGATGATCACCTTGGCGACCGGCCGCCCGGCCAGCGCGCGAACGACACCCTCGTCGGCCAGTGCCAGCTCCCGCAGCTTGTCCTCGTCGATGTCCGGCGGCACCTCCAACCGGGCCCTGACCTTGCCCTGCACCTGCACCACGCAGGTCACGGCGTCGGTCACCAGCAACTCCGGATCCACGGCCGGCCAGGTCGCGTTCGCCACCGACGGCGGGTGGCCCAGCAGCTGCCACATCTCCTCGGCCACGTACGGGGCGACCAGGCTCAGCGCCACGGTGACCATCTCGACCGCCTCGCGGACCGCCGGGTCGGCCGCACCGGCGCCCGAGTCGATCGCCTTCCGGCTGGCGTTGACCAGCTCCATGATCCGGGCGACCGCAACGTTGAATCGCTGGCCCTCGACCAGCTGCTCGATCTCGGCCAGCAACCGATGAGACTCCCGCCGCAGCAGCTGGTCACCGGCGCTCGGCTCCACACCAGGCGCACTCGTGACGTCCGCCGCCAGCCGGTACGCCCGCTGCAGGAACTTCAGCGAACCCGACGGTGACAGGTCGGCCCAGTCGATGTCCTCCTCGGGTGGCCCGGCGAAGACCACCGTCAGCCGGACCGCGTCCACCCCGAACCGGTCGATCTGCACGCCCAGGTCCACCCCGTTGCCCAGGGTCTTGCTCATCGACTTGCCCTGGTTGATCACCTGGCCCTGGTTCAGCAGCCGCCGCATCGGCTCGACGAAGTCGACCAGCCCCATGTCGTAGAGCACCTTGGTGAAGAACCGCATGTACAGCAGGTGCAGGATCGCGTGCTCGACACCGCCGACGTACTGGTCGACCGGCATCCAGCGCCGCAGGTCGGCCGGGTCGAAGGGCGCGGTCTCCAGGTGCGGTGAGCAGTAGCGGAAGAAGTACCACGACGAGTCCACGAACGTGTCCATGGTGTCGGAGTCCCGCTTGGCCGGACCGCCGCAGGACGGGCAGTCGACGTTCACCCAGTCGGTGGCCGCGGCCAACGGGGAGGTGCCCTTGGGCATCAGGTCGGCCCCGCGCAGGTCGGGCAGCTCCACCGGCAGCTGGTCGTCCGGCACCGCGACCTCGCCACACTGCTCGCAGTGGATGATCGGGATCGGCGCTCCCCAGTATCGCTGGCGGCTCAGCAGCCAGTCGCGCAGCCGGAAGATGGTGGCCCCGCGTCCGACGCCGTCCGCCTCCAGCTGGGCGATGATCTTCGCGACCCCGGCGGTCTTGTCGGCCAGCCCGTTCAGCGTCGCCGAGTTCACGTACGTCCCCTCGCCCGGGGTGGCGATCCAGGTGCGGGCCGGGTCCTCCTCGCCGGTGTCGACCACCATCCGCACCGGCAGGTCGTACGCCCGCGCGAAGTCCAGGTCGCGCTGGTCGTGGGCCGGCACGGCCATGATCGCGCCCGTGCCGTACTCCGACAGCACGTAGTCGGCGGCGAAGACGGGGATCCGTTCCCCGTTGACCGGGTTGAGGGCGTGCACGCCCAGGAACACCCCCGTCTTCTCCCGCTCGGTGGACTGCCGTTCGATCTCGGTGATCCGCTTGGTCTGCTCCAGGTAGTCCTCGAACGCCGCCCTGTGCTCCTCGGTGACCACCTCGGCGGCCAGGGCCGCTTCCGGAGCGATGACGAAGAAGGTCGCGCCGAACAGAGTGTCGGGCCGGGTGGTGAAGATCGTCACCGGCTCCTCGCGGCCCTCGATCATGAAGTCCACGTACGCCCCGTCTGACCGGCCGATCCAGTTGCGCTGCATGGTCAGCACCCGCTCCGGCCACGAGCCGGCCAGCTGGTCCATGTCGTCCAGCAGCCGCTGAGCGTAGTCGGTGATCTTGAAGTACCACTGGGTCAGCTGGCGCTTGGTCACTTGCGAGCCGCACCGCTCGCACAGCCCGTTCACCACCTGCTCGTTGGCCAGCACGGTCTGGTCCCGCGGGCACCAGTTGACCCAGCTGGCCTTGCGGTACGCCAGCCCCCGCTCGCGGAAGCGCAGGAACAGCCACTGGGTCCAGCGGTAGTACTCCGGGTCGCAGGTCTGCAGCCGGCGGGTCCAGTCGAAGCTCAGCCCGTAGCGCCGGAACGAGGTCGCCTGGGTCTCGATGTTGGCATAGGTCCACTCGGCGGGGTGCGCGTTGCGTTGGATGGCGGCGTTCTCGGCGTTCAGCCCGAACGCGTCCCAACCGATGGGGTGCAGCACGTCGTAGCCCTTCAGCCGCCAGTAGCGCGCGATGACGTCGCCCATCACGAACGCCTCCGCGTGACCCATGTGCAGGTCGCCCGACGGGTACGGGAACATGTCCAGCATGTAGCGGCGCTCGGCCGACCCGTCGTCGCGCGTCAGGAAGGTGTGGTCGGCCTCCCAGAACGCCTGCCAGCGCTCCTGCGCCGCCACGGCGTCATAGCCGGCCTGGTCGCGTACGGCCTTGGCTGACTCGGGTCCCGCCTCCGCCTCGGCCAGTGCCGAGCCGCGGCCATCGGCGCGGACGGCGTGCGTAGCCTCCATCTGCTCCGTCATGATCGTTCAGGGTCCTTTCGGTGTGCGCTCGGTGTGCCCGCCGGCTACGGGCACGAAAAAGCCCCTCGCCATCAGGCACGAGGGGCTGCCGCGCAGGCGATGCCCACGCGGCTAGGTAAGGAGCGCAACTCGACGCATGCGGCCAGAGTAGCGCACGCACGCCGGCCCAGCGCGGGGTTATCCGGCAGGTTCCACGGCACCGGGCGAAGACGTTCCGCCTGGACCGAGGCCTCAGGACCCGTGCAACCGGGAACGAAACCTCACTGTCACACGAACAGCGGAACTGTCACCTCTGTGTAACCTCGCGGGCCTTTCACGCAACACGGGGCCAGCAGAGTTCTGGGTGAGCCTCCGCGCGTCCAGGATCCAGTCGCGCCCGGGGCATCGCCACTGTCCAGTTCTCCTTCACCGAAAGAACACAGATCATGACACCACTCGAGCTTGACACGGGGACGACCTCGTGGTTGCTGGCGTCATCGGCCCTGGTGTTGCTGATGACGCCTGGATTGGCGTTCTTCTACGGCGGCATGGTGCGCGCCAAGAGCGTGCTCAACATGATGATGATGAGCTTCGGCGCTCTGGCCTCGATCTCCGTCGTCTGGGTGCTGTGGGGCTACTCGATGTCCTTCGGCGACGACGCGGGGGCCGGCCTGGTCGGCAACCCGTTCGCGCACTTCGGACTTCGCGGCCTGACCAGTGCCACCAACACGCTCACCGTGGCCGGCGACCAGTCCGGCACCTATCCCGCACTCGCGTTCGTGGCGTTCCAGGCCGTGTTCGCGATCATCACCGTCGCCCTGATCTCCGGCGCGATCGCGGACCGGGCCAAGTTCAGCACCTGGATGATCTTCACCGTTATCTGGGGCACGCTGGTCTACTTCCCGGTCGCCCACTGGGTGTTCGACTTCAGCGGCTTCAGCGGTGAGAACCACGTCGGCGGCTGGATCGCCAACTCCCTCAAGGCGATCGACTTCGCCGGCGGCACGGCGGTCCACATCAACGCGGGCGCGGCCGGTCTCGCCCTGGCCATCATCCTCGGCAAGCGGATCGGTTTCCGACGCGACCCGATGCGGCCGCACAACCTGACCCTGGTGATGCTTGGCGCCGGCCTGCTGTGGTTCGGCTGGTTCGGCTTCAACGCCGGTTCCGCAATCGCCGCCAACGCCGCCGCCGCGTCCACCTGGGTCAACACCATGGTCGCCACCGGGGCCGCCTGCCTCGGCTGGTTGATCACCGAGCGGATCCGTGACGGTCACGCGACCTCGCTCGGCGCCGCGTCCGGCATCGTCGCCGGCCTGGTCGCCATCACCCCGTCCTGCTCCTCGGTGAGCCCGGTCGGCGCGATCATCGTCGGTGCCCTGGCCGGCTTCTTCTGCTCGATGGCCATCGGCTTGAAGTACAAGCTGGGCTACGACGACTCGCTCGACGTGGTCGGCGTGCACCTGATCGGCGGTCTGTGGGGCACCCTGTCGGTCGGCCTGCTGGCCACCGCCTCGGCCCCGGCCGCTGTCGACGGCCTGTTCTACGGCGGCGGTCTCGACCAGCTCTGGCGCCAGGCCGTCGGGGCCTTCGCCGTGATGATCTACAGCTTCGGCATCACGTGGGTGCTCGGCTTCGTCCTGCACAGGGCGCTCGGCTTCCGGGTCAGCGAGGAGGACGAGATCACCGGTGTCGACAGCTCCGAGCACGCGGAGACGGGTTACGATCTTGGCGCTCTGGGTGGCGGGATCCGGGGCCTGTCCTTCAGCGGTTCGCCGGCCAAGCCAGTCGAGGTCGAGACCAACCATGATCAGGAGGTGACGGCATGAAGCTCGTGACCGCGATCATCAAGCCGCACATGTTGGACGAAGTGAAAACCGCACTCGAATCGTTCGGCGTCGAGGGCATGACCGTCAGCGAGGCGAGCGGCTTCGGACGTCAGCGCGGCCACACGGAGGTCTACCGGGGAGCGGAGTACACCGTCGACCTGGTGCCGAAAGTGAAGCTTGAGGTGCTCGTGGACGACGACGATGTCAAGGACATCATCGACGTCCTGGTCAAGAGCGCGCGGACCGGCCGCATCGGTGACGGCAAGGTCTGGACGGTTCCGGTGGACGACCTCGTTCGCGTGCGAACCGGCGAGCGCGGGCTGGACGCGCTCTGAAGCGTGACCTGACCACAGAGCGTCTCAACGTCGCGATCCGGTCCCCGTGGGAAACCACGTCGGGGCCGGATCGTCGGCGTTTGGTCACCGAGTGCGTCGAGTCCGCTCTGCGCGCGCTCTACGCCGAAGTCGGCGGCCCGGTCGCCGGCACGGCCCTCGCCGCCGTCGGCTCCCTCGCCCGTCGCGAGCTCGGGCCGCGGTCCGACATCGACCTGGTGCTGCTGCACGACGGCCGCGACAAGTCGGTCGGACAGCTGGCCGAGAAGCTCTGGTATCCGCTCTGGGACAGCGGCATCCGGCTGGACCACGCCGTACGGACTCCGGCCGAGTGCACCGACATCGCCGGCCGGGAACTCAGCGCCGGAGTCGGCCTGCTTGACCTGCGCGCCATCAGCGGCGACGCCCGGCTGGTCAGTTCGGCCCGATCCTCGCTGCTGGATGCCTGGCGCGGTCACGCGCGCCGCCGGTTGCCGGAGCTGCTCAGCTCGCTGGACGAACGGCTGGACTCCCACGGCGACGCGGCCTACCTGCTCGAGCCGGACCTGAAGGAGGCACGCGGCGGCTTCCGGGACATGACCATGCTCCGGGCGCTGGCCGCCACCTGGCTCACGGACCGGCCGCACCAGGGCATCAAGGAGCCGTACGAGCGGCTGCTGGACGTCCGGGACGCGCTGCACCTCAGCTCCGGCCGGGCGCTGGACCGGCTGCTCGCCGGCGAGGCCCAGGAGGTGGCGCACCGGCTCGGGCTGCCCGACACCGACACCCTGCACCGCGAGATCTCGCTGGCGGCCCGCCGGATCGGACATGCGGTCGATCTGACCGTACGGGCCGCGCGCCAGGTGCTGCCGCAGCGGCGGGTGCTCTCCTTCGTCCGCCGCGAACGCAAGCCGTCGTACGTCACCGCGCCGCACGGGCTGATCATCCACCAGGGCGAGATCGGGTTGGACCGGCAGACGAAGCCGTCGACCCCCCTGCTCGGGCTGCGGGCCGGTGCGCTGGCCGCACGGCAGGGCCTGGTCCTCTCGCCGGTCACCGCGGACAACCTCGGCGCGCACACTCCGGCGATCGAGGCGCCGTGGCCGGACGAGGCCCGGGAGACGTTGCTGGAGATGCTGGCCACCGGCCAGAACCTGCTGCCGGTCTGGGAGGCGCTCGACCTCGCCGGCTGCATCACGCGCTGGATCCCCGACTGGGAGCCGATCCGGGCTCGGCCGCAACACAACCCGATCCACCGGCACACCGTCGACCGGCATTCGGTGCAGGCCGTGGCCGAGGCGCAGCCCCATCTCACCGCGGTCGAACGGCCGGATCTGCTGCTGCTCGCCTGCCTGTTCCACGACATCGGCAAGCTGCCGGGCGCCGCGACCCGGCACGCTGTCGTTGGCGCCCCGATCGCCCGCCGGAACGCCGAGCTGGTCGGCCTGCCGGGCAAGGACGCTGACCTGGTGGAGCGGTTGGTCCGGCACCACCTGACTCTGGTCTCGCTCGCCACCCGGCGCAACCACGCCGATCCGGCCACGCTGGACGCGCTCGTCGCGGCGGTCGACGGGCGGGCCGAGGTGCTGCGGATGCTGCGCGCCCTGACGGAGGCCGACGCGCGCGCGGCCGGGCCGGCCGCCTGGTCGCAGTGGCGGGCGCAGCTGGTCAACGTGCTGGCCGACAGCTGCGAGGGCCTGCTCGCGGGTGAGCACCGGCGGCCCGAGACCAGCGACCTGGTCGACGTCGGGCTGGCCCGCTCGGTCAAGCTGGACGGCCGGCCTCGGGTCCGGCTGGAGGCCAAGCCCGGCGGGATGCAACTGGTGGTCGCGGCCAACGACCGGCTGGGGCTGTTCAGCGAGACGGCCGGGCTGCTCGCCTCGCACTCGATCCAGGTCCGCTCCGCCGTGCTGAACACCGTCGACGGCGTCGCCGTGAACACCTGGCGGGTGGACAAGCAGGTCGCGGCCGACCTGCCCGACGTGGCGTTCCTGATCAAGCAGTTCGAGCGACTGGAAGCCGGCGACTCCGGCATGCTGCAGTCCATCCGGCGGCGGGAGGCTCGCGCACAGACAGGGCAAAGCGGCCAGGCCGCGGGGGCGAGCGGGCCGAACGGCTCGAGCGCCAAGCCGTACGTCGAGCTGATCGCCGATGCCAGTGAGACGGCAGTGGTGGTCGAGGTGCGTACCGGCGACCGGGCCGGCCTGCTCTATGCGCTGGGCCAGTCGCTCGCCGCCGAGCGGCTGTCGATCCGTTCCGCGCACATCAGCACCCTGGCCGGGCAGGCGATCGACACCTTCTACCTGACCGAGGCCGACGGGTCGAAGCCGTCCGCAGCCCGCGCCGCACGCGCGGTGGAGGTGCTCAGAAGTGCCGCTGGTTTGCCCAGCGACAACACATCCACGGCGGCACCGACACCTGCGCCCGCCTGACCGGCGACCACGCCGGGGTGACGTCGCGAGCCTCGCCTCCGTTGGGCGCCCGACCGACGGGTCGTGTCAGCGGGTCGCGGCGCTCATGCGCCGACCAGCCGGGCGTCCACCTCAGCCGCGGTCGGCGGGTCGTGTCTCGGGATCGGGACGCTCACACGCTGGCCAGCAGGGCGTCCACCTCGGGCGCGGTGGGCGGGTTGGCACCGCGGCGGGAGCAGACGATCGCGGCGGCCGCTGTGCCACGGCGCAGCGAGTCGGCGAGGTCCTGGCCCCGGTTGACCCGGCCGTCGAGGAATCCGGCCATGAAGGTGTCGCCGGCGCCGACCGTGTCCACCACCTGGGTCGGGATGCCCTCCACCCGGGTCTGCCGTCCTCCCGGCTCGACCGCCGCGCCGCCGTTGGGACCGAGGGTGATCACCGCCAGCCCGAGTCCGTACGCCTCCACCCAGCTCGCGGCGACCTCCACCGGGTCTCCACCGGCACCGGCCCGAGCCAGGAACTTGATGTCCTCGTCGCTGGCCTTGACGATCCCACCGCGCTGCCCGACGGCCTGCAGCCAGGGCTCGACCTTCTTCCAGTAGACGTCCGGCTCGGTGATGACCGTCGGCCGGACGTTGATGTCGTACGAGACGCCTGCGCCCACTCCCTGCATCCACTCCAGCAGCACTTCCGCGCCCGGGCTGACGACGCAGGACAGGGAGGCGACGTGCAGCCAGTCGTCCTCGCCCAAGGTCGGCAGCTCCCCGGGCTCCCAGCCGAAGTTGGCCGTGTCGGCGAAGTGGAAGGTGTAGCTGGCCACTCCGGCGGCGTCCAAGCTGACCACCGCCAGCGAGGTCGACTGCCCGGACATGATGGCCAGGTCGAGCCCCACGCCTGCAACGTCGATGTAGTTGCGCAACTGCTGACCGAATGCGTCGGTCGACAACCGGCCCAGGAACTGGGTCTCGATGCCCAGCCGGCCCAAAGCGACCGCCGAGTTCATCGGACCACCGGCCGACAGTGCCAGCCAGGTGCTCTCCGCGGGAGTTGGCGGCGGGTCGTCCAACCGGAGGAGGTCGATCAGCGTCTCCCCACACACCACGAACCGCGTCATGACCGCAATCTAGTGGAGTCGCGAATCACCCGGCCAGCACCGACAGGCCAGCTTTGATACCGGGCAGGAGGTCCGTCCAGAGGTTCGGCGGCAGCGCCGCCGCACTGATCCGGGCGAGCAGCCGACCCAGCGAGTGCGCCGGATCGACGGCCCGGATCCGGTCGATACAGCAGTTCAACTGGGCGCCGTCGCCACAGACCCAGGCGGCAAGGCCCAGCAGGCAGACGGGCGCCGCCTCGTAGGGCGCGACGGTGCGATTGACGACCTGACTCCACAGCCGGCGGTGCCGCTCGGCCTGCTCGGCGCTGATCATCGCCAACGCGACGTCGCGGAGGCGTGGATCCCGGGCGAGCACCGCGAGCCGGGCACAGGTGCGGTCGTCGAGGGCGTCCGGCTGGTCGACTGCGCGCTGCACGAGCGAGCGCAGCAGCTCGCTGCGTCCCGTCACGTCCAACGGCTCGATCGCCGCCGCGGCTGCCGCCGCGAGTCGCCGCAGCCGGCCGTGCTCGGCGGCCGGCGGACCCGCCACGTCAGCGGCCAGCGCCAGCCGGCTGGCCCGGAAGCCGAGACCGGCGTAGACGGCGGACGCCGCGACGGGATGCGAGCTGATGTCGTACGGACTGCCCTCGGCCGGACAGCAACTTCCCGTGCAGAGCAACGACCACCAGCGCCGGCCGTCGGCGAAGATCACGTCTGCCAGCCCGTACGGCTCGAGGTCGGCGGCCAGCAGGGAGAGCACCTGCCGGACCGCCCCGGCGTCGGATCCGTAGCCGACGAGGACGAGTTCGCTCACCTGATGCTGATTCGCCAGCCGGCCGAACTCGGCGGCCAGCTCGCCGGTGTGCTCAGGCTTCGGCACGTCCACCCGCACCGTCAGGGCGACCCGGCCCCGGCGCACGAGCAACGCCACGACGGACTCGGCCGGCTGGAAACCCAGCAGATACGGCACGACGGCGAGGACGTCACTGGGCGCAGTGAGTCTGATCTGACAGGAGTCCAGATCGTCGGTTCTGGGCGTCACGCCCCTACCTTGCGGCCTTTCCTCCCAGCCGTCCGCCGCGTGCGCCGCGCTGTGGACGACGGTGCTGCGCCGCGACCGGCTGTGGACCAGCGAATACCCAAGCCGATAACAGATCCGGCGCGCTGCGCTACCGTGGTCAGAAATGTACGGTTCCGCGGATCCGATGGGGGACCCGAGCCGAAGCCACGGCTCGGCGGACAGTGGCCTGGGCTCGATTCCGAGTGGTCCCGATTTCGTCCAAGCCCCGCGTACCGCTGAACCCGAGACACCAGTCCCCTCGTCGGCACCCCGCATCACCGCGGCGGCGTACGGGCCGGACCGGCGGAGGCTGAAGGCGGCAAATCTGGTCACCGTCGCGGTGATCGCCATCGTCGCCCTCGTCGTCGGTCTCGCCACCGCCGTGGCCCACCACGGTGACACCCACATCGCCGCCCCGACGCCCGTGCGGGTGCCGAGCGTCCACCCCGAGGCACCAGCCCACGCCCAGATCGAGTTCACCACCCCGCACGGCACCGGAAGGCTGATCCTGCTCAGCCGCAGTTGGCAGGACGGCCTCCGCCAGCAGGCCGCCCACAGCTATCTCCAGGTCCGAGTGCAGATCGTCTGCACCTCCGGCCACGTCGGCTATGACCCGTACAACTTCCAGGCCTTCGACGAGACCGGTGAGCTCTTCGACGTCGACGAATCGGGGCTCACCAATCCCGTCCTCGGCGTGGGCGAGCTGTTGCCCGGTCAGAGCGTGAGCGGCGCCGTAGCCTTCGACATCCCGCGTGGGGAGATCACCCTGCTGATGACCGACGAGTCGGAGCAGTCCATCACGGCCCTGAAGATCCCGGACTAGGCGGGCGCGCAGCCGCCGGAAGCGAGGCTTTCACGCTTCGTGGCGCAGTCGGGTCCGGCACGGAGATGACGGCTTGCCCGCTACGGCGCAGCCTGCAACCCTCCCGCCGGAGAGGCCCACTCACCGCAGCTCTCTGCGGATCACCAGCTTCAGGCCGGACCACCGCTCGTCGATGGCGCACACCTTCACATCGACCAGCCCGGTCGGCAGCACGATGTCTCGGATGAGGTCCTCGGTGATGTCGGTGGCGATCCTGCTCGCTCGCTTGGGCCAGGCCACCCAGATCATCCCGTCCGGCGCGATTGCTGCCTTCAGCTCCGACGCCCGCTCAGCCAGCTCGGCGGCCGAAGTCGTGAAGATCAACACCGCGCCCGCGTGGCCGGCCACCCGGTCCGTGACGTCGAGCGCCGTCCAGACCGGCTCGAGCAGGTCGGGCAGCTGCTCCGGAGCGCCGAGCACGGTCACCGCCATGCCTGCCCTGAGCCCCAGCTTCCGGTACAGGGGCGTGCCGGAGTAACCAGCCGTCATGAAACACCTCCCGGCATTGAATTGCGACGCTACCGCGTACGGACCGAGTGACCGGCCGGGCAGGCAAAGCTCACCTTGCTGGCGCACCGGCGACCGTCGGTGTTGAGTAACGCCATGACGTCCCCGACGCACGCGCACGAGCCCCATTCCGGCGGGCTCGCCAACCGGCTGAACTGGCTGCGGGCCGGCGTTCTCGGAGCGAACGACGGCATCGTCTCGGTGGCGGCGATCGTGGTCGGTGTCGCCGGTGCCACCCCGCGGCTGGCTCCCGTGCTGACCGCCGGGCTGGCCGGCCTGGTCGGCGGTGCGATCTCGATGGCGCTCGGCGAGTACGTGTCGGTGAGCAGCCAGCGGGACAGCGAGCGCGCCTTGATCGCCAAGGAGAAGCGGGAGCTCGCGGAGATGCCGTCCGAGGAGTTGGCCGAACTCACCAGCCTGTACGAGGAGAAGGGCCTCAGCGCCGCCACGGCGCGGCTGGTGGCGGAGGAGCTCACCGAGAAGGACGCGCTCGCGGCCCACCTGGACATCGAGCTGAACATCGACCCGAACGACATCGTGAGCCCCTGGCGGGCGGCCCAGGCCTCGGCGGTCGCCTTCCTGGTCGGCGGCGTGCTTCCGGTGCTCGCGATGGTCGTCTTCCCCGAGAGCGTACGGATCCTGGCGACCGTTCTCGTGGTGCTCGCCGCGCTGGCCGGCACCGGTGCCCTGGGCGCCTATCTCGGTGGCAGTCCCAAGCTCCGGCCGACGCTGCGGGTCGTCGTCGGCGGCGCGATCGCCCTCGCCACGACCTATGTGATCGGCAGCCTGCTCGGCGTCAGCGGCCTGGTCTGAGGGTCGGGCAGCGTCACAGCAGCGCGACAGACGACAGATGCCGCTCCGGAAAGGCGAGCCTGGCCAGCACGGCGGCAGCGCCGGCCAAGCCGAGGAAGAGCCCACCACCACCGGTGACTGGCAGACCGGTCGGCCACTGCAGCGGATCGCCGTCCATCCCCAGCACCAGGGCGGCCGCGAAGCGCGCGGCGAGCGGCCGGTGCTCGTCCACGCCCAGCACGTCGGCGGCCGCCAGCAACAGCTCGAGCGCGCCGCCCGCCCCGTGGCACAGAGTCAGCCCCCCGGAGTGACCTCCCGCGGCCACCGCTCTAGCCAGCTCGGCCGAGGCTGCCCTGACCGCGGCGCCGGCCTCGGCCAGCAGTGCCGGCTCGGAGACGCCAAGATCGAGCCCCGCACGCTGGAGCTGGAGCAGCCGCAGCCGAACCAGCCCGATCCCCGCCGCTCCGTGGCACCACCAGGCCGGGTAGCTGACCGGATCCGAGCGCAGGTCCGGCCAGCTGCCGCCTGCGGGAGAGAACCACGCCCGCTCCCAGGCCAGCGCGCCGACGACCAGCCCACGTGCCGCTGAAGCCAGCTCCGGGGAGCAAGCGGCGGCCTCGGCGGCTGCCAGGGCGATGCCGGAGGCACCGTGCGCCAGACCGCAGAGCGGTCTCGGATCGGCCGACGGGTCGGACCAGCACAAGCCGACCGGGCCGGGTACGGCCCGAGCCGCGAGGTCGTCGACGAGCCGCCGTTGCAGTGCCCGGGGTGCCAACAGTCTGACCGCAGCGTAGAGCTCGCCGGCCAGGCCGTCGGTCAGATCACTACCCCGGGGGGCTCGCGCGGTGTCCCACCGAGAGTCGGCACAGCCGCTCGGCTCACCAGGACCGCTCACCGACGCCCCCGTCCATGCGCTGGCATGCTCGCCCGCCAGGCTCTCGATCCGGCGTGCGGCGAGCTCGACGCCCGCCCGCCCGCCGAGCAGACCTGACCCGAGACCGCCCGAGCGCCGCACCGCGTGCCGCGCGGCCCGTACGGCCAGGTCGAGCAGGTCGGACCGGTCGAGCGCGACCCCGAGCAGCGCACAGCCGTACGCGGTGCCGCTGTCGCCGTCGTAGAGAGCCGGGTTGCCGCCGCGCATGGTCGTCGGCCGGCCGTCGGCGGTCAGTTCCCAGCTCAGCCAACCCGCACTGTCCCGGTCACTGAAGGCCGCGCCGACCAGAGCCTCCGCACATCGAGTCACGGCCGCCCGCAGCGTTTCCAGCTCTGCCGCTTCGGGCTTGCCCGGCGCCTCCAGCCTCACGTCGAGGGCCGTGTCCGCCGCTGCCTCGGCTGCCGCCGCGGGCAGTTCCACGCGCATCACGACACCCACCTCGGCCGCAGGTAGGGCCTGGCCGGGTCCATCCCGGCAGTAGCCAGCGCCGCTGCCAGCGCGTCGAGCGACTCAGCGGCCGGATGTTCCCGCTCCGACACCAGGGCACGAGCCGCGATTCCGCTCACCGACTCACCGAAGCTCTCCTCACCTGCTGGATCCTCCGCCAGCGCCACGCCGCGTGCCAGCGGCAAGCTCAGCGCCGGCCGCGCGTCCCGTACGAGCCCGGCGGCACACGAGGCAAGCGCGACAACCGCATCACTGGCACCGGGCCCCGCTGCCAGCTCGGAAGACGGCAGATAGATCACCACGGCGTCGGGCCGGCCCAGCGCTCGACGGTCTGCCGGCGCCTTCAGCAACCACGGCTCGGCACGCTCCAGCAGGATCCTCGTCAGCCGGCCGACCAGCTCGAGCACCCGGTCCGGCTCGGCGGCCAGATAGACCCGCGTCAGGGCCGCTGGTGGAGCGGACGGGCGCCAGCCGCCACCCCAGGTCCGCCACCACCCCTCGGCGGGCGGCGCGTCCTGCCGCCGTACGACCAGCAGCCGCTCACCCACCTGCGGCGCCAGACCCGCCCGATCAGACCCGTCCGGATGGCAGTAGTCGCCGGGCAGCAGCGCTCTGGGGCGCTCCCCCGCACCCGCCGCCAGGACGATGCCTCCGGGCGCCAGCCCGGCGACCTCGGCATCGACGAAGCCGCCGCTGCCCGCATGCGCCGCCCGATACTGGCCGAACAGTGGCGGCTGCCCGTTCGCGACGGGCTCGACCGGCTCCGCCGGCGCGTACCACTCGGAGTAGAGGATCGACACGAGCTCCGGCTCCGAGACCGCCGAGTGCCGGCGGCGCACGTCGATCGCCCGGAGCAGGTCTGCCGCGACCCAATCCGGCAGGTCGCCCGGTTTCATGCGACCACCAGTTCGCCGTGCCGCGCCGCGGCCGCGTACCCGCGAGCCCGCTGCAACCAGTCCGCGACCCGCTCCCGTACGAGCGACGGCTCGGCGCCCGCGGCCTCAGTGCCCGCGACCTGCCAGGCCGTGGCCACCGCCCGTACGGCCTGGATGGCCGGATGGAGCCGCCCCGGGCCGTCGGCGTGCCGGTAGCCGCGCAGGAAGTACTCCGTCAGCGGCTCGACGGGCGCACCCCAGCCGGGCGCGACGTGACCGATGGTGTCGAGGGCCGTCGCGAGGTCCCAGGCCGGATCGCCGAGTCCCGCGTCCTCGAAGTCCAGGAACCGCACCTGCAGGCAGGGCAGGCTGTCGACCATCACGTTCGTCGGGCTCAGGTCGCCGTGGATCCAGTGCGCCTCCAACCAGCGCTGGTCGGTCTCCGCGGCCGCTTCCCGCAGCGCCGGCTCGTCGAGCGCGGCCAGCACCGGGGCGTACGCGGACCCGGCCGGCGCCCCGCGCATGGACGGCGGTCGATGCGCCGGGAACAGCACCCACGGCCGCGGGGCCACCGGAGCTCCCAGCGGGACGGGTGTCCGGTGCAGCCGGCCCAGCTCTGCCCCCAACGCCTGGCAGGTCTCGGCCAGCTCGGGCACGTTGCCGTGTTGCGAGGCCAGGTCGGTGCCGCGCAGCGCGCTCAGCCAGATCGTGTCGCCAGAGACCTGGGCGAGCAGGTGCGGGGCGCAGTCGAGGTCGCCCAGGCAGCGAAGGACCCGCCGCTCCCGGCCGATGACGTCCTCGCCGTCGAGCGTCGAGGCGGCTCCACGTTGCTTGACGTAGGCCACCGGCCGGTCGTGGACCAGGATCGCGTGCACTGAGTTGCTCCGGGACTCGTCGCGCACGCCGACGACGCCGTCGAGGACCTCACGAGAGGAGACGAGCCCGACCGCGCTGGCTTGCGCGACGAGTTCCGGAAGCGTGTGCATCTTCTTCTCAACTCTCCTGCTTCTTCTCCTCGGCGGCGACGGCCTCCAGAGCGGCCAGGTAGCCGGCCACGTAGGTGTCGTCGAGCGCCGAGCCCATGGAGCCGTACCACTGCTGCTCCGCATCCGAGAAGCCCGGGACCCGCTCGGGCGGGGTCGGGAACTCGATCGGGCCGCGCGGATCACCCGGACCGTCCGGCGGGCAGACCGGCCGTGTGACGAAGTCGCACGCCGCCGGGCGCGTCACCAGGTCGCAGAACACCGGCCGGGTGATGTAGGTGCAGATGATGTGCCGGGTCAGGATGTCGCAGACCACCAGCCGCGACTTGATCGAGCAGGTCGAAGGCTTGGTGAGGATGTCGCAGATGCTCGGCCTGGTCACCAGGATCGGCTTGTCCACCAGCAGGTCGACGCTGAGCTCGTCGAGCACGGCCTGGATCGGGTTGGCGAAGGTCATCACGCCGTCGTTCGAGCCGCCGAACAGCAGACCGACGACGTTGCGGCTGCCGTCCATGACCACCGAACCGGAATCCCCGTGGTCGGAGAAGCGGGTCGACTTGGTGGTGTCGGTGTCGATCCTGATCTGGTGCTTGAGGGTGTGCAGGCCGACGTCGCTGCCGTAGTTGATCGAGACCGTGAAGTCGGTCGAGACCACGGTGCCGTAGGTGTGCTCAGTCGTCCGGCCGCGCTTCTGCACCGCCATGCCGACGCTCGCCAGGCCCTTGCCGGCGACGCCACCGATGTCCACCACGGTGGGCGTCGAGGTCTTGCCGGCGTCGACGGTGATCACCGAGCCGTCGACGTTCTCCGACAACGTGGCCCGGGTGAGGCTGCCGAACTGACCAGTGGTCGCCGACCCGCCGTCGACCCGCGACGGCTGGACCTGGCGGTCCCCGACCGTCCAGCTGTTGTTGACGCAGGCGACGTGGAAGTTGGTGAGGGCCATCGTGGCGCCGGTGCTGCGGTCCTTGACCATGGCCCCGAGGGTGCCCACGAAGACGTAGTTGCCGGCGGTCGGCACGTCGGGGGGCGAGAGGAAGACCGTACGGGCCGGGCCGATGCCGATGCCGCCGCTCAAGGTGGGGTAGGCGCTCGCGTCGACAAGTGTGCCGACCTCCTCGTAGCGGACCGCGGAGAACAGCTCGACCGTCAGCTCCTGCACATCGGTCGGGATGCCGTTGATCTCCTTGGGGATCGTCTGGGCCTTGCTGAGCCGGCTCTCCGGCTTCTTCTTCTCGACGAACACCACGATGCTGAGCTGGCCGGTCGGCTGCCCGTCGGTGACCTTCTCCGCGATGTCGACCGCGACGACGCCGTCGCGGGCGATCAGGTCGTCCTCGGCGCCTTCCTTGACCGGCCGGATCGCCGCCCGTGCTTCGTGCTCTGACTGAGCAGACATCTTCCCTCCACTGGGACCGCAGCCCTGCCAGTCAGGGCCGTCTGCCTCAACAGAGGGGCAGCGGTCGCGTCAGATACGACGCGCGCCGACGGGATCGGGCATCTGGCCGCTTCGCACACTCATCTCCGCTTCGCACAGCTACGACGATGTGCAACGCGCAGATAGGTGTGCGAGCGCGACGGAGTCTGGCGGATCGCGCGTGAGCGGTCAGCCCGCGTCGGCCTGATCCGGACGGGGGGGCTCGGTGTTCAGCTCCCTTTGGATGGCCGCGATCTGGCGGCGGGCGTCGTTCAGCTGCTGCCGGTCGTCGAACCGGCCCTCCTCGAAGAACCGCTCCAGCTCACCGGCGAGCTTGGATGCGACCGGGAAGCCGAAGGTGCCGGCCGAGCCCACCAGCTGGTGTGCCAGCTGTGCCGCGGCGTGCCGGGCCTCAGTGTCCAGCACGCCGCGGCTCGCCGCCCGGAGCGCGTCGGCCAGCAGTGCCGCCCGCTCCCGGTTGACCGTCCGCGCGTGATCGCCGATCGAGCGCACGTACGTCCGTACGCTGTCGCTCGCGTCCTCGTCGGACCACGCGTCTCGGGTCATCCCTGCCACCCCAGCAATCGCGCGATTTCTGTCGCCAGTGTCATCGGATCGAAGGGCTTGGGTATTACACCCGCCAGGCCGATCTCCCGCCAGGCCTGCGCTCCTCCCGACGGATTCTTCGCCGTCAGGAAGATCACCGGGATGTCCCGGGTGACCGGGTCGGCCCGCATCGAGGCCACCGTCGCAGGCCCGTCGTGCCCCGGCATCATCACGTCGAGCAGCATGGCGTCCGGCTCAATCGCCAGCGCGATGGCGTACGCGTCCTGCCCGGAGTCGGCGGTCGTCACCTGCCAGCCGCCGACCAGCTCCAGTGCGGCCCGGGCAACCTCCCGAATGGCCTCGTCGTCGTCGACGACCAGCACCCGCCGCTGAGGGCTGTCCATGAGCTCCGCCTTCGCCGTCAGCGGCGCAACCAGCGTCCGGGACAGGATCCGAGCAGCCGCACTGTCGACGATCCGGCTCCGGATTCGGGGCACCGCCCGATCCGTCGGCCCCCGCACCAATTCGACCCTCATCGTACGCACCTTTGCCCACCGCGCTCTGGCGATCAGGCTCGAAGCACCCGGCGGCCGCCCGGCCCGGTGATAGCGTCGGCGCATGGCGGGACTGTCAAGTCCCCAAGGTGCGGGGGCTTGGCGATTCCGGTGGCTGGCTCCAGCGGCCATCGTGATCGTGGGCGTCCTTGCCATCACCCTGTCCAGCCCACTCCTCGAGTCCGTCCGCTCCGGGATCAGCGGCGCCGGCATCGTGCTCGGCTGCACGTCGGTGACGATCAGCTGCGGGCAGCGCGTGGTGACCACCACCGGCCGTCGCCGGCGAGCGTGGACACTGCTCGCGATCGCTGCCGGAATGGCAGCGGTCGGCAACCTCTACCTGTTGCTGGTCGCGGACCGCAGCGGCTCCCGCAGCGGCGGCTCGCTGGCTGACGTCGCCCTGTTCCTGGCTCTCCTGCTCGGGATCGCCGGCGTGCTGAACTTCCCGATCGCCCAGCGCCGGGTCACCGATCTGACCCGGATGGTGCTCGACGGGGTCGTGATCGGTGGCTCCATCCTTTTCATGATCAGCGTCACGATCTTCCCGCAGATCATGGCAGGGGCCGAGTCACTGGGCGGCCGGCTGCTGCCGCTGCTCGTCCCGGTGCTGGACGTGGTCATCGCCGTCCTGGCGGCGCTGCTGTGCCTGCGCAGCGGGCCCGGAGACCGACCGGGGCTAGCCCTGGCCGCCACCGGCTTCGCCCTGTTCGCCTGCTCCGACTTCACCTTCGCCGTACGGACCGCTCACGGCGGCTACGTCCTCGGCGGCCCCACCGACCTCGGCTGGATCGCCGGCTGGGCCATGATCACCCTCGCGATCGTCGCGCCCGACACCTCCGAGTACCCGGAGATCGAGCCGCTGCTGGAGGCGGCTCCGATCGCCGGCACCATCTTGACCTTCGGCTTCTTCAGCGCAGCGGCCGTACTGAGCCTGATGAAGGCGGCCAACATCGGCACGGCCTCCAGCGTGTTGTGGATGACGGTGCTGCTGGCCGTCACCACCCGGCAGATCCTGCTGATCATCGACAACGAACGCCTCCGGCGGTCGATGGAACGGCGGGTGCTCGAACGCACCAACGCCCTGCGTACGGTCAGCCAGCAGAGCGACCTCGTCGTCGACTCGGTGGGCGACGGCATCTACGGGGTCGATCAGAACGGGCTGATCACCTTCGTCAACCCGGCCGCGGCCAGGGTGCTCGGCTCCGCTCCCGCCGAGCTGATCGGCCGGGAGGCGCACTCCTTCCACGCGCCGCAGCCCGACGGGACGCCCTACCCGGTGGAGACCTGCTACGTCACCGAGGCGATCCGGCGGGCCGTCGTGTCCAGCGCCGAGCAGGACGCGTACGTCCGCGCCGACGGGACGAGCGTGCCGGTCGAGGTCACCGCGACCCCGCTGACGGTGATCAGCTCGACGGGCACGAGCGAGATCCGCGGAGCGGTGGTGGTCTTCCGGGACGTGACCCAGCGCCGCGAGGTGGACCGGCTGAAGAGCGAGTTCGTCTCCATGGTCAGCCACGAGCTCCGCACCCCGCTCACCTCGATCCGCGGCTCGCTCGGCCTGCTCGCCGGCGGGGCGCTCGGTCCGCTCTCGCCTGCCGCCGCGAAGATGACCAACCTGGCCCTGGACAGCACCGACCGGCTCGGTCGGCTGATCGACGAGATCTTGGACATCGAGCGGATCGAGTCGGGTGTGCTGACCTTCGAGCTGGCCGTGCACTCGGCCCGCGCGCTGATCGAGCGGGCGGTCGGCTACCTGCAGGTGCTGGCGACCGACGCCGGCGTGACGGTCGCCGTCGGATCCGTTGCCGGCGAGGTGTACGCCGACGCCGAGCGGGTCGTGCAGACCCTTGTCAACCTGCTGGGCAACGCGATCAAGTTCTCCCCTCGCGGCGGCCTGGTGCTGGTCCAGGCCCGGCCACGTGGCGGCTACGTGGAGTTCCGGGTCAGCGACCAGGGCCGCGGCATCCCGGAGGAGAAGCTGGAGGTGATCTTCGACAGATTCGAGCAGGTCGACAGCTCCGATGCGCGGGAGAAGGGCGGCTCTGGACTCGGACTGGCGATCAGCCGAAGCCTGGTGGAACGTCTCGGCGGCCGGGTGTGGGCGGAGAACAATCCCGACCGTGGCGCGACGTTCCGGTTCACCCTGCCTGCTCCCGCCACGAGTGCGCCAACTGCCTATCTTGAAAACGCGACCCGAAATGCGAGTTAACCTGGGCCGCGCAATGCGCCTTCGACAATGAATTCCCCGACAGCGATAGGTACCGTATTCCCATGCCAACAGGCACCCGACGAGTAGCGGTCGTCATCGAAGATGACGCGGATATCCGCAATCTCTTGGAGGCGATTCTCGCCCAGGCCGGGTTTACCTGCTATACCGCCGGCGCCGGACTCGAAGGCATTGCCGCGATCCGCCAGTACGACCCCATCTTGACCACGCTGGACATCAGCCTGCCGGGAATCGACGGATTCGAGGTGACCAGGCAGATCCGCTCATTCAGCAACACCTACATCATCGTGTTGTCGGCCCGCAACGAGGAGATCGACACCTTGATGGGACTCGACGCGGGAGCCGACGACTACCTCACCAAACCGTTCCGGCCGCGCGAGCTGCGGGCCAGGATCGAGGCAATGCTGCGCCGCTATCACCTCGGCCCGCCGGTGCAGCAACCTGCCGGCAGCCCGCAGCTGCAGCCGGCCGCAACCTCGGGCCCACCGGCCCAGCCGCAGCGGCAGCCCGCCCGTCCGCCCGCCGTCGAACCGATGCTCGCCGACGAGGACTCCGATGACGACGGCGACGAGACCGGCTGGATCGCCCACAACGGGCTGCGGATCAACGCCGACATGTGGCTCTGCGACCTTGACGGCGCCCCGGTCGAGCTCACCCGGAGCGAATTCGACCTGCTGCTGGCGATCATGCAGGGGAATCGGCGGGTCATCTCGAAGGATTCACTTGCCCTGGAATTGCGCGGCGACTATGCCAGCAGCGGCTATGTCAGCGACTCCGACCGGCGGGCGGTCGAGGTGCACATGGCGAATCTGCGCCGAAAGCTCAATGACCCGGTCGGTGCCCCGCGTTACATCGAAACAGTGCGCGGCGTCGGTTATCGGCTGGCCGAATCGCAGAACTGAGCGTTCAGCGGGGCTCGGTGAACCGCAGCCGTACGGCCGCGGCCTCCGCCACCAGCGCGTCCGCGAGATCCGGCGTCTGGTGCCACAGGCGCTGGCTCACCGCTGCCCGCAGCCGGCCGACGACCGCCACCAGCTCGCTCGCGCCCAGCATCGCGCTGGTCGCCTCCAGGCTCATCAACGCCGTGTCCGCGCCCCGGTCGTCACCGGCCGCCAGTCGCTGCCGGATCGTCGCCACCCGTTCGTCGAGCAGCATCAGGTAGTCGCGGACGAAGCGGGACCAGATGGCGGCGTCCTCGCTGTCTGCGTACAGGGCCGGTGGAGACACCCCGTCGACGTTCTCGGCGGAGGCCGGCGCTCCGGCCGGGACCGGTTGACCGGCGGGCTCGGGCAGCGGCCGTGCATGTGCCGTGCCGTCCTCCCCGACCGGCGATGCGGCCTCTCCCCCGATGGACGGCAGCACTGTCGAGCCCCCTCTGCGCTGAATCGCCAGGAGGCCGACCCCCGGACCTCCGCCCGGCCGAGCACAGCCCGGCCCGCTATCAGACACAGCGATCGTCCGTGGCCCGGCTCTGCGGGCCGTACGGGCGGCGCTAAGCCCCGCTTAGGATCGGCTCAAGAATCATTCGAGCGCAGAAGGGGGGCAGGCGGAGTGCCCGACGCCACGTCAGGCCCGTTGCGGATAGGCGTCGCCGGCTTCTGGCACGTGCACGCCGCCGAGTACGCCGAGCTGGCGCAGGCACACCCGCGGACCGAGCTGGTCGGCGTCTGGGACGACGACCTGGACCGCGGCGCGGCCGGCGCCGCCGGATTGGGCGTCGATACCTTCGGCAGCATGGCGGAGCTGATCGACGGTACGGACGGGGTCATCGTCACCACCGCCACGAGCGCCCACCGGGACGTGATGACCGCGCTCGCCGCGGCCGGCCGGCACATGTTCGCCGAGAAGGTGCTGGCGCCGACGGTCGCGGAGACGGAGGAGATCATCGCCGCGACTCGGCGGAACGACGTCCGCCTCGTCGTCTCCCTCCCCCGGCTCTACCACGGCTACACCGAGGCAGTCGTCGACCTGGTGGCCGGCGGCCGACTCGGCCGGCTGACCTACGGCCGCGTCCGGCTCTGCCACGACGGCGCGACTGCCGGCTGGCTCCCGGACCGCTTCTTCGCGCCGGACGAGGCCGTCGGCGGCGCCCTGACCGACCTCGGCTGCCACCCCGCCTACCTCACCCAGCTCTTCCTCGGCGACCGGCCGGAGACCGTCAGCGCGACGTACCGATCCCTGACCGGGCGCCAGGTCGAGGACCAGGCGGTCGTCACCCTCGGCTATGCCAACGGAGCGATCGGCGTGCTGGAGACCGGATTCGTGAGCAGCCCTGGCTTCAGCATCGAGTTGTACGGCACCGAAGCGTCCCTGCACTACTCCGACGACGGGACACTTCGGCTGCGTACCCGCTCGGATGCAAGCGCGCTGCCGGTGCCACCGGACGGCCCCGACGCCTTCAGCCGGTGGGTCGAGCACATCGACACCGGCACGACGGCCGATGACAACGTCACACGGGCGCTCGAGCTGACCCGGCTGGTCGTCGCCGCCAACACCGCCGCCGCGACCGGCCGCACCATGCCGTGCGAGGACGGGCGGCAGACCCACGAGCCGGCCATGGCGACGCCGCCGGCATGATCAGAATCGGCATGATCGGCGGCGGTGGGATCGCCGAGGCGCACATTCGCGGCTATCGCGCCTGCGCCGACACGCTGCTCCCTGCGGCCGTCGCTGACGTCGTGCCTCAGGCCGCCAGTCGCCGGGCTGCGGAGCTGGACTGCGCGGCCTACGCCGACTACCGCGAGATGATCGGCTCGGCCGACCTGGATGCGGTCGACGTCTGCCTGCCGCATCACCTGCACGCCGACGCGATCGTGGCGGCTGCCGACGCCGGCTTGCACATCCTGTGCGAGAAACCGCTCTGCCTGACCGCCGACGAAGCCGTACGGGTGCGGGCGGCGGTCGAGCGCAGCGGCGTGACCTTGATGTGCGCGCACAACCAGCTCTTCCTGCCCAGCGTCGCGCATGCCGCCGAGCTGCTCCGCGCCGAGACGCTCGGCCGGCTCTACCAGGTGGGTGTGAGCGACTGCTTCTTCAACGACTTCGATCCGGCGAACATGGGCTGGCGGGCCAGTGCGGTGACCAGCGGCGGCGGGGAGCTGATCGACACCGGCTACCACCCGACATACCTGATGCTGGCGCTGGCCGGCGGCCTGCCGGTCGAGGTGGCCGCCATGCTCGCCACCCACCGGCTCACCTTTGCCGAGGGTGAGGACTCAGCCCAGGTTCTGGTTCGGTTCGACAACGGTGTTCTGGGACAGCTCGCCACCAGCTGGGCATTCGACCCGCCACCGGTCACGCCACGGTTCTTTGTGATCGGCGAACGCGGCACCCTGTACGGCACCGACACCGCGCTCACGCTGACCCTCCGCGGCGACCAGAGCCAGACGGCACACTTCGAGCCGGTTGACACCTACGTCGCCGAGATGCGTCACTTCGCCGACTCGCTGGCGGCCGGCACCCGGCCCGCGCACACCGAGCGGGACGGCATCGCGGTGCTGCAGATGATCTTGGCCGGATACCGGAGCGCGCGCACCGGGACCGTCGTCCGGATCGGTGCCGACTAGATGCCGCGTCGATCGAGCGGCTACCGGCCGATGCCGGCGTAATCGCCCTCGAAGCACTCGTGCCTCGGCCGAAGTGGCAGAGGCACGAGTGTTTTCCCCGAGCGTGAAGCGGCCGCTGGCCATTTGCTGGTAAGTACCCCGCTCGTTGACTGCGAGGTGCGTTTCGAGCGGCCTCACAGTCAACGTGGGGGATACTCACCGGGCCACGTCCTTAGGTCCCCTCCCCCTTTTCCGGGGCCCACGGACGAACGCTGACGTCATGGCCTTTTCCGCCACCAACTTCTGGCGTACCAGAACTTGGCCATTCATGAAATTAGCCCCGCCCGCTCGCGGGTGTCGAGGTCTTTGTCGCCTATTGGCCATGTCAAAAAGAGGACATTAGCCGGTGTCAGATCGGGGTAATCGGCGCGGCGGCGTCGGTCGAGATTCCTTAGGCGATGAGGGCGCGGATCTCGTTCACGGTCAACGGTACTGCAGCGAGCGCGTCGTCGCCGAAGATCGAGGCGAAGAGCTGCTCCTTGCGCGCCTTCAGCTCCATCACCTTCTCCTCGATGGTGTCCCGGGCCACCAGCCGATAGACCAGCACGGTCTTGGTCTGCCCGATCCGGTGTGTACGGTCGACCGCCTGCGCCTCGGTCGCAGGGTTCCACCACGGATCGAGGACGAAGCAGTAGTCGGCCTCAGGCAGGTTGAGACCGAAGCCGCCCGCCTTCAGGCTGATCAAAAACACCGGCACGACCCCGCTGCGGAACTTCTCGACAGCGGCTTGCCGCTTCCTCGTCCGGCCGTCCAGATACGCGTAGCCGATGCCCTCGGCGTCCAGCCGCGCCCGAATCCTGCCCAGGAAACCGGTGAACTGGCTGAAGACCAGCGCCTGATGCCCCTCGGCGACCAGCTCGGTCAGCTGCTCGCTGAGCACTTCGATCTTGTTCGCCGGGGTGCCGGCATGGGCCTCGTCGACGAGGCTGGGATCCAGGCTCAGCTGTCGCAGCAGGGTCAGCGAGCGCAGGATCGTGAAGCGATTCCGGTCCATGTCGCCGAGCAGGCCGAGCACCTTCTGCCGCTCCCGCTGCAGGTGGGTCTGGTAGATGCGCATGTGCCGCGGCTCGAGGACGACCTCGACCACCTGCTCCTGCTTGGGCGGCAGCTCCGTGGCCACGGCCTCCTTGGTCCGGCGGAGCATCAGCGGACTGATCCGGCGGCGCAGCCGGTCCAACAGCTCCGGATCCTGGCTGCGCTCGATCGGGCGGCGGTAGAACTCGGAGAACCGGTCGGGATGCGGGAAGAGCCCCGGCGCGGTGATCGACAACAGCGCCCAGAGCTCCATCAGGTTGTTCTCCAGCGGGGTGCCGGTCATCGCCAGCTTGAACGACGCCCGAAGCCGGCGCGCCGCCTGGTAGGTCTTCGCCTTGTGGTTCTTGACGAACTGCGCCTCGTCCAGCAGCACGCCGGCCCACTCGTGCTCGGCGTAGCCGTCCCGGTCGATCCGCAGCAGTGCGTACGAGGTGACGACGACGTCCGCGCCCGCGACGGCCTCGGCGAGCGGCCGGCCGGAGCGAGCCTGGGACGCTTCGATCGTGACCAGGTGGAGTTCCGGGGCGAACCGTCGGGCCTCGGCCGCCCAGTTGGACACGACGCTGGTGGGTGCCACCACCAGGAACGGCTTCTCCGCACCCCGCTCGAGCCTGGCATGGCAGATCAGCGCCAGCGCCTGGAGCGTCTTGCCCAGGCCCATGTCGTCGGCCAGGATGCCGCCAAGACCGTGCCGCCAGAGCAGTTGCAGCCAGCGGAAACCGACAAGCTGGTAGGGCCGGAGGGACGCCTGCAGCGTGTGGGGGACGGGCACCGACTCGTTCGACTGGTCGGCCTGAGACAGCGCCCGTACGCTCTTCAGCCAGCTGTCGGCCTGGCCCACAACCACACCGAGCTTGACCAGCTCGTCCCAGAGCCCGACCTGGAACTTGCTGATCCGCAAGGTCGGCCGATCCTTGTCCTGGATCGCCCGCGCCTCGTCGATCAGCGAGCGCAGCTGGTCCAGCTCGGGCCGGGCCAGCGAGAAGTAGACCCCGGTGTCCAAGATCAGGTACGGCTGGCCCTGGCTGAGCGCGACGAACAGCGGCTCGAACGGCACCACCTCGTCCTCGATCGACACCTGGATGTGCAGGTCGAACCAGTCGGCGCCCTCCTCCCGTTCGACCGTGGCGACCTCGATCATCGGCATCGCCTCGGTCTCGCGATAGTCCACGACGTCGCCGAGCAGGGTGACGTCGACGCCCGCCTCCTCCAGCGCGGGCAGCGCCCTGCCGGCGAACAGGGCGGCCTGCATGCCGCCGAGCAGGGCGTGGGCGATCGGCCGCCGCACCCCGGCCGACTCGGCCAGCTGTGGGATCTCCTCGTACGGGAGCGACAGCTCCGCGAGCACCCGCCGCTCGGCGGCGGCATCCCGGATCGTCGGCGGCCGGGCCGGTTCGTCGAGATCGAAGCTCTGCGTCCCGGAGGCTGTCCGGTAGTGCCACGCCCAGTCCAGCCGCAGCCGGTGCTCCTCCTTGAACGTCGCGGTGAGTGCCAGCACCGGCAGCACGTACTCCGGCAGCCGGACCGACTGGTCGACGGAGGTCAAGGTGATCTTGTGCCACAGCCGAGGCACGTACTCGTCGAGGAACCGAGGCTCGTCCTCCGTTGGGATGATCATGGACTGGCCGCCGTCGACGACCAGCTGCCGCAGCTCGCGGCTGAGCGGCTGGTCGAGCTGGATCAGCCGCAACCTCTCGGGCCCCGCGCCACGGTCCGGACCGAACTCGAACAACCCGTGGGTCGGCTCGCCGAGCAGCCCGATCCGCCGGAGTGCGAGCTCCCGGTCGCCGTGCAAGATGGCCGGAGAAACCAGCAGCTCGCCGTACTCCGAGCGCCGGACGTCCAAGACCACCGAGGCGGTGGCTTCCGCCAGCTCGGGATGGCCGTCCAGCCCGGGGGCAGTGCTGACTCCGGAAGGGACCACCCCCCCGCGCCACCCCTGACATATGACCTCCAGGCCGGCCCGTTCCGCCTGGCCCAACAAGGACCACCAGGCGCTGGTGACGCTGGCGAGCGACAGCCACGGCGTCTTGGGGAACACGTAGCGGGCGCCGGCGCCGGCGGCCGCGCGCAGCTGCAGCAGCAGGTCCCAGTGCACGGGCAGATAGCTGCGGGTCGGATAGTCCAGATCGTCCCAGCCGATGCCCGTCCGGACCCACTTGCCGCTCTTGCCCTGGCGGACCGGGCGCATCCGGAGGTCGAGCCGGCCGACATTGCCCCGATAGGCCGGCAGCCGCTCCACGTCGAGCTCCAGGGCCAGTGGAGTAGAGGCGACCGGCGGCGGGTCCGGCGTGCTGGCGATCCGGCTCAGCACCCGCTCCCAGGCCGGCTGCTCCAGCCGCTGGCTGACCTGAGCCATCGACCGGGCAACGATCAGCACCGCCGCGGCGTGCTTGCAGTCCATGGCGACCGGACAGGAGCAGACGCCGCGGTGTGCGGTCACCGCTCCCGACGCGGACTGGGCCAGCTGGATCGAGGTCGAGTAGTCGTCCCGATAGGTGCCTCTGACCCGACCACGGATGATCATCGTCTGGTCGTCGAAGGTCACGTCGGTCACCCGGCCGCTGCGGGCATAGACCATCCCGCGGGCGAACGCCTCGTGGCCGACCATCTGGACGATCGCGTCGTTGCCCAGCAGCGACGTCCAGGACCCGGCCATGGGTGCATGGTAGTTCGCCCGGCTGACGCGACCGGCGGCCAGAATCCTCGCTCCGGGCAGGGCGTTCCTCTACAACTCGAGTTCATCGTCGTGGATTGGGTAATCGCCTCCTGCGTTGACCGCGCGTCTGGTGGGACGCCCCTATCCAGGCCGCGGGCGGCCGGTGTAACAGTGTGGTGACGGCGCCGTCGGGGTGCCGATCCATCGAGCCTCGAGGCTCTTTCCAGAACGGAGCAGCTATGAGCGAATCAAGCCCCGCCGACGGCGCTGAGGCCGCCGGCCTCAGCGGCGACTACTCAGGCGCGGTAGGCCCGGCGGACGGCGGCGCCGACGGCATTCCCGGCATCCAGGACGGCGGAGCCGACGGCACCGCTGACACCCCCGGTGCGGTCAGCGGCACGGGCGGCGACGGCGGCGCAGATCGCGGAGCCGACGGCGACGCTGACCTGGGCGCCGACGGCGGCTCGGACCGCGGCGCTGACCTGGGCGCCGACGGCGGCTCGGACCGCGGCGCTGACCTGGGCGCCGACGGCGGCGCTGACATGGGCGCTGATGGCGGCGCGGACGGCGGCGCCGATGCTGGTGCCGCGGGTGGCTCAGATGCCGGGGAGATCGCCGCAGCCGAGTCCGAGTTGCCCGGTCGTCGCGACGACGCCGACGTGATGGCCGCCGGTGACGTCGGACCCGTCGGCAGCCTGGACGGCGGTGCGGACTCCGGTCCAGGCGCCGGCTACGACCGCGGCGCGGATCTCGGTGCCGACAGCGGTGCCGAGGCGGTCTCCGACGCTGGGGCCGATCGCGGCGCTGATGGTGGCGACGCAGGCGCTGACGGCGGGGCCGACGCTGGGGCCGACGGCGGGGCCGATGGCGGCGCGGACGGCGGATCCGACCGGTAGCCTCGAAGCTTCGTGACAGCAATCGAGAACAACCTCGACGGAGTGCCCGGACCCGCTGCCGGGCACTCCGTGCTGCAGCGGCTGACCGCGATCGACGCCGACCGCTTCGCTTCGGACTACTGGGGTCGGCAGGCTCTGCTGACCCCAGCCGCCGACCTGACAGCGCCATTTGCCGACCTGCTGGACTCCGACACGGTCGACGAGCTCGTCTCCGAACGCGGCCTGCGGACGCCGTTCCTCCGCGTCGCCAAGAACGGCAGCACGCTCGCCGACAGGGCCTTCACGGCACCCGGTGGTGTCGGGGCGGGGATCGCCGACCAGGTCAGCGACGACAAGCTCGTACGCTTGTTCGCGGACGGCTCGACGCTCGTCCTGCAAGGCCTGCACCGGGTCTGGCCGCCGATCATCTCCTTATGCCAGCAGCTGGCGGCCGAGCTCGGGCATCCCGTGCAGGCCAACGCGTACGTCACGCCGCCGCAGAACCAGGGGTTCAGCGACCATTACGACGTCCACGACGTGTTCGTGCTGCAGATCGAGGGCGAGAAGCGGTGGCGAATTCATGCTCCGGTGTACGAGGCGCCGCTGCGCGACCAGCCGTGGACCGACCGGAAGACCGCCGTCGAGCGGCGAGCGGCCGAGCCGCCCTTGATCGAGGCGGTCCTGCGGCCGGGCGACTGCCTCTATCTCCCCCGCGGGTTCCTGCACGCCGCGACCGCCCTCGGCGGCACGAGCATCCACCTCACCATCGGCGTGCACGCCTGGACCCGGTACGCGCTGGCGGAGCAGCTGGTGGGGCAAGTCCTCCACACGCTCGCCCGCGAACCCGAGATCCGGCGCTCCTTGCCACTGGGCCTCGACCTGACGGACCCGACCGCCCTGCGGGCCGAGACCGAGCGCGTCCGGCAGCTCGCCGCTGACGCCCTCGCCGGCGTCGATGCCGACCAGGCTTGGCTGGCCGTGCGGCAGACCGCTCGGAGCAGCCAGCGCGCAGCCCCCGTCGGGCCGCTCCGGCAGCTGCGGGACGCGACTGCCATCGAGCCGGGCAGCATGATCAACCTCCGCGACCACCTGGCCGCGTCCCTCGACCAGGCCGGCGGACGGACGCTGCTGCGCAGCCGGGCCGACGACCTGCCCATCGCCGAAGACGAGGTGCCTGGAGTCAAGTCGCTGCTTGAGGCGGGCGCCGCGCGCGCCGAGGACCTCGGGCTGGATCTGGCCCGCCGACTCCTGCTGGCCGGCGTGGCCGTCCTGGAGTGAGCCCACAGCGAGACGCCTTCCGCTGCGCCGACGCCGCGCGCGAGCGGAGTGATCCGCTGGTCGGATCCGCGCCCCCAACCAGGCAGTGGCTGCTGATCGAGCATCCAGGCCCCTGGCGCGTCGATGCCGTCGCGGGCTCTGGAATCGCGGCGGCGGTGCTGGACGTCCTCGCCGCGGCGGCTCAGCGGGCCTCGACGAGGATCCTGCTCGTCCGGCGGCCGGGCCGGCACGTACGCACCGACCACCCGCGCTGGATCCTCGCCGGCCTCGACACGACCACCTGGCAGGGTCACTGGGAATCCGACGACGACCTGGTCGCCGCGACCGAGGCCATGACCCGAGGGCTCGTCGGCACGGCGCAGGAGCCGCTCATCCTGGTCTGCACCCACGGTGTCCACGACACCTGCTGCGCCCTGCGCGGCCGTCCGGTGGCGGCAGCGCTCGCCGAAGTTTGGCCGGAGGCGGTCTGGGAGTGCAGCCACGTCGGTGGCGACCGGTTCGCGCCGAACGTTGTGCTGCTGCCCGACGGCTTCTACTACGGCAACCTCGACCCGGACACCGCGGTCGACGCCGTCCGCCAGCACCTGTCGGGGAATGTGCCGGTCGCCTACCTCCGCGGCACCGCCCGCCATCAACCACCGGTCCAGGCGGCGGTCGCCGCCACGTTCGAGCGTTGCGGACCGCTGCGACCGTCGGACGTCACCGTTCGTACGGTCGACCGGCACGGGTCGGAGACGATGGTCGAGCTGAAGGTTCACGACCGAAGCGGCGTGATCAGGGTCCGCATCCGCTCCGCCCGCCGGCCGGATGCCCAGCTGACCTGCCACGCCGCCCACACAACCCCAGCCACCGAGTATCACGTCGAGTCGTTCGACGAGGACCCGGCGATCCAACAGTCCTAGGAGGCAGTCAACATGCCGACCCTGCACGTCCTCGTCGACACACCTTTGGACCCGGCGGAGGTGATCCGCAGACTCACCGACTTCGGTCCCGGCCGGGCCGATGCCTGGGTGAATGTCGATCCTGGTGGCGTCACCGTCCACCAGCAGGGCCCCAACTGGGCCGAGGTGACCGAGGGCAACAAGATCGGGTGGGAGCGTGAGCGCTACACCTGGGACGCCGACTCGGGCACGGTCTCGGCCACGACGCTCGACTCCAACCTCTGGGCCACCGGCAGCGGCTGGGACTACAAGATCACCGCCCAGCACAGTGGCAGCCGGGTCGAGGTGACCGCACGCCGGATCGGCAAGGGCATCCTGGGCAAGATCACCGCCGCCCTGTTCACGGTTGCCGGCAAGTCTTTCATCAGATCCGTCACGGCCAAGGCGCTCAAGCCCTGACCCGGCCGACGGAGTGCCAGCTGTTTCCGATCAGGTGCTCGAGAAGCTGATCTCTTTCTGATCAAGCTCTCCGGCAGCTGTCGTCGGCTACCATGGCCGTGGACGCTCGGGGTGATCATCCCCTGGAGGGTCCACGGTGGATCAGCAAGCATCTCCAGCGCCGCAGGCCGGCGCCGAGACCGCGGGAGGCGCGCCCGGGTCGACACATCCACGGCTGTGGTGGATCTGCCTGCTGTGCAGCCTGATCGGCATCATCGCCTACCAGTTGACGCCGACGGGCATCGCCAGGGATGCGATCTACCAGGCGTTCGGGCTGGCGAGTGCGGCGGCGATCGTGATCGGCGTCCGGTTGCATCGGCCCGTGCGCCGCGTGCCGTGGTACCTGATGGCGGCCGGGCAACTGCTCTGGTCGATCGCGGACGCGGTGTTCAGCTGGGAGGCGACGATCATGGAGAACGATCGTTTCCCCACACCGGCCGACCCGTTCTACCTGGCCGGCTATCCCCTCGTCGCGGCAGCGCTCTGGCTGCTGATCCGCGGCCGCCGGCGCCGGCGCGACTTCGCCGGACTGCTCGACAGCGCCATCCTCACCGTCGCCCTGGGGCTGCTGTCCTGGGTCCTGCTGGCCCGTCCGACGATCGCCAGCTACCAGGAGTCGGTCGTCGCCGCCGCGGTCGCGGCCGCGTATCCGGTCGCCGACATCATCCTGTTCGGTCTGCTGCTGGGACTGATCACGACTCCAGGCGGGCGCACGACGTCGCTCCGCCTGCTGGTCCTCGCGATGGTGTTGTTGATCATCGTCGACACGGCCGCGTCGGCGCTCGACCTGCTGACCTTCGCCAGCACCGAGGAGATCAACTTCTTGTGGCTCGGCTCGTACGCGACCTGGGGCGCGGCCGCCCTGACCCCGTCCATGCGCACCTTGTCCGAGCCGATCGCGGACACGGACGTGCGTTTCACCCGGAAGCGTCTGTTCGCCCTTGCCCTGGCCGTCCTCGTCGCACCCGGAACCCTCGTGGGCCAGCACCTAGCCGGGGCCCCGATCGACATCTGGGCCGTCGCCATCGCGTCGGGCGCGATGTTCCTGCTGGTGGTCGGGCGGATGAGCATGGCCATCGACCAGATCGTCGCGGCCAACAGGCAGCGCGCCGAGGCCCAGGACGCGCTGGCCCACGAGGCGAGCCACGATGCCCTGACCGGCCTGCCGAACCGCAGACAGGCCATGAGCCTGATCACCGGCGCGCTGGCTCGCGCCCAGCGCAGCGGAGCCGTGATCGGGCTGCTCTTCATCGACCTCGACGGCTTCAAGAGGATCAACGACGCCCATGGTCACGCTGCCGGCGACGACCTGCTCCGAATCGTCGCCAGCAGGATGCGCACGAGCGTACGGACCGGCGACGTCGTGGCTCGACTCGGCGGGGACGAATTCGTCATCCTTCTCGAGCCGCTGGATCAGCAGGCCTCAGGCGTTGAGGTCGCGAACCGGGTCCTGGCTGCGGTGTCGGCGCCCATCACTCTGACCGGCGGTCGGGAGGTGTCGGTGGCAGCCAGCGTGGGCTTCGCCGTGAGCCAGGACGGCAGCGTCGACCCGGACACCCTCATGCATGAAGCGGATGTCGCCGTCTATCGTGCGAAGACGTCCGGCCGCGGCCGCACTGAGGTCTTCGATGCGGCGCTGCGCTCCGAGATCAACGCCCGAGCCGAGATCCGTACGGGGCTGACGGAGGCGATCGCCAACGACGAGCTGGTTGTCTACTACCAGCCCATCGTCAACCTGGGCAGCGGCGAGGTGTACGGCTACGAGGCGCTCGTCCGGTGGCTTCGACCCGGCACGGGGCTGATGATGCCGGCCGACTTCATCCCCGTTGCCGAGCAGTCCGACCTGATCTGTGACGTGGACGCCTGGGTGCTCCGGCATGCCGTCCGACAGCTCGCGCTGTGGAACCAGCAGACCGGCAGTCGGAAGCTGACGATGGCGGTCAACATCTCCGCCCGCCACATCGCCCGGCGGCGCATCGTGGACGACGTGCGACGAGCCCTGCTTCCGGGCCTGGTCGATGCCCGGCAGCTCACTTTGGAGATCACCGAGACAGCACTCATCGACGATCCGATCGGGCCGGCCAACCTGGCGGAACTGCGGCAGATGGGTGTCGCCATCAGCATCGACGACTTCGGCGCCGGATACAGCTCGATCGCCCGGCTGGAGAGCCTGCCCATCGACGTGGTCAAGATCGACCGCCGCTACCTCAACCAGGAGTCCAGGTCCGCGACGCAGCTGCTCCAGTTCATAGTGCAGACGGCGCATGCTCTCGAACTCGCCGTCGTCGCGGAGGGCGTCGAGGACGAGCAGCAGCTGAGCCTGCTCCGATCGATCGACTGCGAGTTCGCGCAGGGCTACTACCTCGGTCGCCCCGCCAACGGAGCGGGCATCAACCCCAGCTCGGCCGCATCCGTGGCTGCACATCGGACGCCGTGACCAGACCCTACCGCCGGCCGCCGTCTCGACCGCGGCCGCACCGCCTACTCTTGCGAGTTGGCGAAAGGAGGAGCCGGGATGGCCAAGCTGATCTACTCCGCACTCACCTCGCTCGACGGCTACATCGTGGACGAGGAGGGCTCCTTCGACTGGGCTGAACCCGATGCCGAGGTGCACGCCTTCGTCAACGAGCTCGAACGGCCGGTCGGCACGCACCTGTACGGCCGGCGGATGTATGAGGTCATGCGCTTCTGGGAGACCGAGATCGATCCGTCGGCGCCGGCGCACTTCCGCGACTATGGCGAGATCTGGCGTTCGGCCGACAAGGTGGTCTACTCGTCGACGCTGCAATCGGTGTCCACGCCTCGTACTCGGTTGGAGCGGTCCTTCCATCCCGAGGCTGTCCGGTCGCTGAAAGCCGCCCTCGACCGCGACATCAGCATCGGTGGCTCGGGACTCGCCGCGCACGCCATCCAGGCCGGTCTGGTCGACGAGTATCACCTGTTCCTGAATCCCATCGCGGTCGGTGGCGGCACCCACTTCCTCCCCGACCATGTTCGGGTGGAGCTGGAGCTCATCGACGAGCACCGCTTCGCCAACGGTGTCGTCCACCTCCATTACCGGACCTCGTCCTAGGCTCGCGCGCACCTTCGCCGCAGCCGCGCACGCGGGTTTGGCCCGCGCACCTTCTACGCCTCGCGGGACGAGCCATCGTGCGCGGCTCTAGCTACGACGCGTGGCAGATGCACGCCGCGGGTTCAGCGGGCAAGCCCGACCACATACCAGCCACGCAGACGTCGGCGGAGCTGGGCCGTGAGGCCCTGCGCCTGCAGGACGGCGAGCATCGCCTCAGGCGGATGGGCGTAGGCCCGGTAGCTGTCGCCGTGGAGCCGGAGCGCGACGTTCTCCAACCTGACCAGGATTCTGGCCAGGGCGTTGCCGGGCGGGTGACTGAAGGCGAGCATCCGACGGGCGTGCGAGGCGGCGGCCGACAACAGCCGTTCGTAGTCGGGATAGCAGCAGACGACGCGGTGCAGTACGACGATGTCGGCCGGTTCCACGGCACTGGGCGACTCGGCGATGTCGACGAACTTTCGGCTGACCCGTCCCGTGAACCCCGACTTCTCCACCAGTGCGGCGGCCTCGGTCTCATAGTTGCTGGAGATCTCCAGGTTCGTGGCATGTGCCGCGCCGCGGCGGAGCAGCTCGACCTGGATCTCCCCCACCCCACCGCCGATCTCGAGGACGGTTGCGCCCGAGACTCCACGCGAACCAAGGAACTCGACGATCTGAGCCGCTGCTGGACTGAGCCCCCGCTTGCGGTATCGCCGAGCCACCCGCCGGGCGAACCGGGCTGTGAAGATCCTCCCGTACCCGTCCTGATTGCAGCATCCCTCCACGGGTCTCAGTATTCCCGACGGCAGGTGAACCGAACGCCCGAGCGATTTTGTTGTGTGCCTCCGAGGTGGCCTGGCCGGCCCGCTGACCGATCCAGCTGGGTCCGGGAGCGGCTGATCGCGGCGCGCGAGCGCTAGTTCAATCTTTGCGGAAGCTGCCCGTCTCTCCGTGCGACGGCTCGAGGAAGTCGGGGGTGCCTTCCATCTGCCGTTCCCCGTCCTGATCGGGGGAGACCGGCTGGGGCGCCGCCGGCAGCTCGAGCCGGACCCGCCCGTGGCCCGTGTGCGCCTCAGCCGCAGCCCGGTGGTACTCCTCGAGCGAGTGCGCAAACGCTCGATCGCTGTAGGCCCTGCCGTCCACGGCAGGCCCCTGCCGACCCTCGAGCACGGCTTCGACGTCCTCGCCCGTCAGCGTCCGGTGGGTCTCCAGGGCATGCGCGAGCGCAAGGACCTGGCGCCGGTTCTCCTTCAGCAGCGACTCCACCCGTTCGAGCATGTCCGACAGCTTGTCCTCGATCCGGTCGGCGAGGGCACGCTTCATGATCGCCTCGGGGTCCTCGGTCTTCTTTCCGGTGCGACCGCCGGGAGCGCCAACCTCCAGCTTCTTCGCCGTCGAGTACGACGAGACGGTCGAGCCCATGCCCCAGAAGCCCTCCATGTACGACGCCACGGAGGTCGCGGACTCCAGGTCGCCCGAGACGCCGGAGGAGCTGTCGCCGCCGAAGAACATCCGCTCCCCGGCCAGAGAGGCGAGCGAGACGAGGATGTCGGACTCGTACTCCGACCGCCACCTGGTGAACTGATCTTCCGGCGGGATGCTCGCGACCATCCCGAGGTAGTCGCTGCCCTTCTCGATCGTCGCGACGTCGATTTCCATGTGCTGGCGGGTGCGATAGGCCGTGATCGCGTGGCAGGCCTCGTGCACCGCCACCGCGTGCCGCTCGCGCTCGATGTACTCCACGTCCTCCGGCGGTCCCAGCTCCTTGAGCTGCTTGGCCTTCAGCACGTCCTTCCAGGTGATCACGTCGCGACCGTCGCGGATCGCGGTGATCAGCGACTCGTTCACCAGGTCCTTGATCGTGGCGCCGGTCGCGTACGGGGTGATGATCGCCAGCTTGTCCAGGTTGTCCGGCGTGAGCTCGTGCTGGACCTTGTTGAAATAGCCCTCGTACGTGCGCACCCGGCCGGCCTTGCTGGGGTAGCCGACCTTGTAGATCCGGTCGATGCGACCCGGCCGGAGCAACGCCTCGTCCAGCGCCTCCGGCATGTTCGTCGCCATCATGACCAGGATCCGGTACTTCGGCGGCGGCTTGGGCTTCATGCCGAGCGCCCGCCGCACGTACCGGTTGATCAGCCCGCGCGGCTTCTTCAGGCCGGACAGCTCGGTCAGCAGCGCCTGCAGCGTGCCCATGCCGCCGCCACCGCCCATGGCCGAGCCCGGCATGAACTGCCTCCAGCGACGAGGCCGCTCCTCCTCCACCACCGACGCGCCGCTCTGCATGGCCGCACGCACGAGCATCTGTCGGGTGTCGGAGGAGAGGTAGGTGAACCCGTGACAGCCCGCAGCCTGGAAGGCCGCCGGCGCGGCGCGGCCCGGCCCGCCGCCGGGACCGACTTGACCGATGGCGCCCCGATTGCCCAGGGAATCCGCCTCGTCGAAGAAGACGATCACCCCGCCGTACCGCAACGCCAGCTTCCGCAGCTTGCGGAACAGCGACTTGACCTTGAGGATGCCCACGCCGAAGAACATGTTGATGAAGGCGCCCGGGTCGACGAAGACGTACGGCTTCCCGGTCTCGCCGGCGACCGCCTCGGCCATCAGCGTCTTGCCCGTGCCGGGCGGTCCCCACAACAGCAGACCGCCGGGCACATAACCGCCCTTCTCCTCGATCTCGTCCGGGTGCTCCAGGAACAGGATGTTCTCCTTCACCCGAGCCAGCACGTGATCTTGTCCCCAGACGTCGCCGAACCGGGTCGTGATGTCGTCGGGGTAGTAGACGTCGACACCGCCCCGCGACAACAGCCAGAACAGGCCGATGAACTGGAACGCGACGAAGAAGAACGCGAAGGCCAGTTGGAGCACGAAGGGCATCAGCTGCCACAGGATCGCGGGAGCCTCGAAGATCGCCACCACGGGAGAGGTCTTGAGCACCCTGCCGGCGATCACGGCGTACAGCGCGATCAGGAACAAGATCTTGAGCACGCGAGCGACCCGGAACCGCGTCCAGTCGGAGAACCGTCGCCGGACCGCGCGATCGGAGCGGCCGAACAGCGACTTCGTCCAGAACAGGTGATAGCCAGACCAGTGCTCGCTGACCAGATAGTGCAGCTGTCGAATGGCTTCCAGGCCCAGAAGGATCAACAGCCACAAGCCGCTACGGACCTGGATCCTGACCGCGTCGGTGAACGGCAGGATCGGGTTGTTGGCCATCGAGGCCCAGAGCAGGATCAGCCAGGCGATGCCGAACAGCAGCAGGAACTTGATGCGATCCCACACCGAAAGCCGCTTGCGTGTCCGCTCCTCCGGTTCGGGCGCATGCCTGCCTGGTGCGGGGAGGCCTTCGGGCGGCGGCGGCCAGCTCGGGTCGACGTCGGTGATCCCGTCTCCCGGCGGCGGGAACGAGCCCCCTGGTGGCGGCGCAGTCATGCTCATCAACTCTCCCGGACGGTGAACGAGGCCGTCACGCTCTCCAGCTCGGCGTGACGCGTCTGGTAGCACTCACTCGAACAGCGTAGGAGCATCAGATACACCTTGCTTCGATCGGAGTTCGTGTACGCCGTCTGATCGAACGTCTGCAACGGGCCGCCACGCAACCGGTACTGGAAGATCTCGTGCACGCCTCGAAGCCCCAACTTGGTGGTCAGCTCGGAGTCGCTGATCAACGTGAAGCCGGTGAAGGTCGTGGTTGAGGATCCGGAACGAGCTCCGGCCGTCACCGGCAGCACAAGATCACGGAGGTTGTCCAGTGAGACGTTGCCAGTGATCTCGGTCGGCGACGGCTGCACGCTGACGTACACGATCGGGTCGGGCGTGTCGCTGGCCCCGAGGTGTGACGCCGACGACGCGGCCGCCGCGTCGTAAGCGACGATCCAGGCATCGTCGGTGCCGGGGCTCGGGCTGGCTCCGGACGTATCCGGCTTGAGGACGCTCTCGTCGATTTCGTGCCAGGACGCCGGCACCTTGAAATAGGTCTTGTTGGCGGAGTTCGCCAAGTAGGTGTAGTGCGGCGGGGCACAGCCGGACGCCGCAGCCACCGCGGCGCACCCGAAGATCACCGCAGCGGTGGCCGCGGCGACCCGTACCCTGCTCAGCATCGTGCGCCTCCCGGCCATGTCCAGCGCAGCCTGGCTCTTCCAGTATGCGGCGGGCGTCCAGCTTCTCAGCCGGATCGGGCGTTCCTCTGCCATGCCTGGCCGTGGATGCGAGCAAGAACTTGATCGAGCGCGGTGCCGTACCGGTCGTACACGCCGTGGGTCGAAAGCTGGACATGCACCTGCTCGTTCAGACCGCCGGGCGTCATGTGGGCATCAATCATCTGTGCGAACGACTCTTCGGTTTCAGCCGTTTCGTGTGCCAAGCCGACGCAATACGCCGAGAGGAAGGCGCGCGCCGCGTGATACGGCAGCCCCTGCTTGGTCAGCCACACCGCTTCGGCTTCCAACACGGCGTAGAAGCTTGCCATTGTCGCCGTCCCGGCTTGCAATGCGTCGAGCTGGTCTTCACTGTCGACCTCGACCGCCTCGCCGAGCGCGGAGAACAAGGGCCTCGCGACGTCATCCCTCGGACAAATAGCGGTGCATCCCTTGCCGACCGCGACGGCCGGCAAGGGTATGGCGCGAACGAGCCCGCGGGCAGGAGAAACCAGTCGACCTAGGTCCTCGATGGAGGTTCCAGGAATGAAACTGATGACGTGATGCCGTGACTCGAACTGCAGTTCGCGCATGACATCGGTGGCGATGTGCGGGAGGACGGCAATGCACACGACGTCCGAGGAATCGAGCACCTCCTGGTTGCTCGTCCCCACCCGAATGCGCGCATCCAACGCGGCGAGCCCGGCTGCCGTCGCCGCGTTCCGTGGCGACAGGAGTATCCGATCAAAGGCAAAGCCGGTGCGCACGAGGCCGGTCACGACAGCTTTCGTGATGGTGCCGGTGCCGACGAACCCAAGTCGCATGTCGAGATTCTCTCCTGAACAGGTGGTCGGCAGGAGCAGCGATCCTAGTGTCGTGTAACCGAACTAGCTGTCGCCGGAGGCGTCGCACACGCAGTGGTTCAGGATCTCGTCGACAACCTCTTTCAGCGGCCTGGTCGCGTCGATATCGATCGCTCCCGCGGGTTTGTCGCCCGCACGGTTGAAGGCCAACATGAGCTGGACTTCGTCCGGTCTTTTGCCGAAATCGTTGGTCGGCCGATCCGCGAGCCTGCGGACCATCGTCTCGTCATCGATCTTCAGATTGAATACCTTGCTGAAGTAGTGGAGGAACTCGTCCCGGTTCCGGCTGCTGCCGCAGACGAACAGGACATCGGGCTCAGTCCTCTCCAAGACTTCGATTGCCTTGGTCTTGTCCCACATCCAGTTGTCGTGACGACGACGGCCGGCCAGACTGGCGGCCGGGTCGGCGGAATATCCCCAGGCACGATCACTGCTCAAGGCGGAGTACCCGCGGCGAGCCAGCTCCTCGAAGACTGCTGATTTTCCCGTTCCCGATAGCCCCTCGACCAGATAGTTGGCTCTCGCCACGCGCAGGTCACCTGTCAACAGCGCGCCGGCCGAGGTTCGCGGCGGTCAGCGGGCTCGAACGATCATCACGCTGCAGTGGGCGTGCTCGGAGATCTTGGTCGACACGCTCCCCAGCAGATAGCGCTGGATCCCCGTCAGTCCCCGGCTGCCGACGACGATGAGGTCTGCGTGCTCCTGGTTCGCAATGTTGAGAACGACGTCAGCGGGCTCGCCTTCGTACACATGGGTCTCCACGTCGACGCCCTTGCTCATCGCGTCGCGAGCGGCTCGCTGGACGACCGACTCGGCGACCTCGCGCAGGTCGACCGTGTCGGTCTGCGCCCCACCCCTGCGGCCCGTGTCGATCACGCCCTTGGGGTCGTTGGTCCACAGCGTCGTCTGGTCACGCAGCATCTGAGGATCGGGATACGCGGTCACGAGATGGAGCCGGGCGCCCTGATGGCTTGCCAGGTCGGTGGCCTGCCGGACGGCTTCGTTGGCCGGCTCGGAGCCATCGGTCCCCACGACGATCGAGCGAGCCATGTGTTCCTCCGCTCCCCTTTTCGCAGCGCCACGGGCGGCAGCCGCTCGACGGTTAGTCGAACCAGATCGACGAGACAGTCCGGACGCTAGCCCCTTCCGCTGAGCAAGTCCAGCATTTGCCAGTCCGGAGGGCTCAGTTGCCAACGCGGGCCTGGCGGCAGCCGCTTCCGCCATCACCTCGGTTGCCCTTTCGGGCGGTCTGCACTGCCCTCGGAGGTGCATCGACGCCGATGCGCTGTTAAGGCCGGGACTCGGAAAATAGCGGCGTGAGCAGCCAGTTCGTGCCGGTGGACGCGTCCGCGGCACACCTGGCGGCACGGTTGTCAGTTCTCGAGGTCCGAGTACACCTTGCCCTCGACGCGCGCGCCGCGCGTCTGGGCGGCAGCGACGACCAGCCACTGCCTGGCTGGTTCCTGCGGACCCGGGACGTCGTCGAGCTGATGTCCGCGCCGGTCGCGTCGGGCGTCGAGCTGCCCCCGGAGACCGCAGACTTCCTCGCCCATGCCGAAGCCGCGGTGGATGACGCCGAGGCGAGGGGAGCACCAACGGCGCTTCGGCGGATGCAACGCGCCTTCGGCCTCGACGATGTCGATGTCGAGCTGTTGCTGCTCGCCGCCGCGGCAGATCTCGACGGACGCTTCGAGCGCTGCTACGCCTGTCTGCAGGACGATCCGAACGCCCGCCGGGTGTCCGCCGGGCTCGCCCTTCAGCTGGCCGGGCAGTCGGCGCTGGTTGGGGCCGACCGGGCCCGCCTGGACACCGGCAGCGCGCTGATCGACAGCGGCCTGGTACAGGTCGGTGAGTCAGCGCGCCCGTTCCTCTCCCGCACCCTTCAGGTTCCCGACCGGGTCGTGGGGCACCTGGTGGGCAGCGACGTACCCGATCCCCTGGTGGCGCCGTTGCTCGCGGTGCCCGTGCTGGTCGGGCTGGGCGATCCGACGGTGCTCGCGCGGGCGATCAGCACCGGCACCCGACTCTGCTACGTCCAGGAGAGCCGAGGCACCGCCGGGGCGGCCATCGCGGTGGCCGCACTCGCATCGCTAGGGGTGTCGCCGCTGCAGCTCGATCTTCGGCGGCTGCCGATCGGCGCCCTCGAACCAGCGGTGGTGCAGGCCGTGGCCCGGGAGGCGTTGCTGCGGGGCGGCGCGCTGGTGGCGGGTCCTCTGGAGCAGCTCGCCGACCGCGGGGTCGACGCGGTCCGGGCGTTTGCCGAGCTTCCGTGCCACACGGTCCTCGTCGGTGCCCGAACCTGGGATCCGCACTGGAGCAACGACGTCCCCCTCGTGGTTCCGGCACCGGTGACGTCCCGCTCCGAGCGGGCCGCCCTATGGCGCAGCGTACTGGACGGCGCGGCGCCGGCCGGCGGGGTCAGCGAGGAGGTCGTCGCGGACTTCCGCCTGACGCCGCCACAGGTGCTAGGGGCCGTCACAGCCGCGGAGCAGACGGCCCGCGCCCACGACCGTCCGCTGGATGCCGCGGATCTGCGGGTCGGTGCGCGGAGTCAGAACGCGTCGGGCCTGGAACGCCTTGCCCAACGAATCGAACCGTCGGTTGGCTGGCACGACCTCGTGCTGCCCGGCACGGTGCTGCGCAGCCTCCAGGAATTCGTCTCACGCTGCCGGCATCGCGACACGGTCTTCGGTGACTGGCGGATGGGCGGCATCGCGTCCCGCCGACGCGGCACGATCGGGCTGTTCTCAGGGCCGCCGGGCACCGGAAAGACCATGGCGGCCGACGTGATCGCCGGTGAGTTCGGCCTCGACCTATACGTGATCAACCTGGCCACCGTCGTCGACAAGTACATCGGCGAGACCGAGAAGAACCTCGAACGCATCTTCACCGAGGCCGAGCAGATCAACGGCCTGCTCTTCTTCGACGAGGCGGACGCACTCTTCGGCAAGCGGTCGGATGTCAAGGACGCGCGCGACCGGTACGCCAACATCGAGGTCGCGTACCTTCTCCAGCGGATGGAGCTGTTCGACGGGGTCGCCCTGCTAGCCACCAACTTCAAAACCAACCTCGACGAGGCATTCATGCGCCGGCTGGACGCGTCGATCGACTTCCCCACCCCGGATCTGGCGTCGCGGCGCCGGTTGTGGGAGATCAGCATCGGTGAGCTCGTCCCCCGCGGGCCGGGGCTCGACCTCGACTTCCTGGCTCGCTCATTCGAGTTCAGCGGCGGCAACATCCGCAACATCGCGGTCACCGGGGCCTTCCTCGCCGCCGAGCGTGGCGATGCGCTGCAGATGAACGACCTGATCACCGCCACCTACCGCGAGTACCGCAAGCTCGGCCGGCTCTGCAGTCCTGCGGAGTTCGGCCCATACGCGCTGGTCGCCGAGTCGGCGTGACCGAGTTCGCCCGCGAATCCGGCAGCCGAATGCGAGCACCCGGGCTGGCCAAAGGCATCGCGGGGGAAGCCACGGCCCGCGTCCTCGTGCCGTACGGCATGAGCTTGCAGGATCTGGTTCTGCTGCAGCGGCTGCTCGCCGAACGCTCACCGAGCGAGAAGCTCGACCGGCAGGCAGGTGGTCGTAAGCAGGCGAGCGAGATGCGCGACGAGCAGCGCTCGGCCGAACCCCGAACGGGTGGCCGGGAGCAGACGAGCGTGCAGCGCAAGCAGCGTCCGACGGAAGAGCCCATTGGCGGTGTGTCGCCCCCGGCAGCCAAGGACGGCGCGAGCCCGACACTCGTGTCCGACCCGGCGGCGGCACCGGCGGAGCCCGCCTCCGCCCCCACCGCGTCGGCCACTTCGCCGACGACCATGCCCCGCGTAGCGGCACCACCGCCGATTCCGCCGGTGAAGAAGCCTCCCCCGGTCAAACCTCCGCCCGCGGCGAAGGCTGGCGCGGCTAAGGGCACCGAACCCGGACCGGCCGGCGGAGCAGGTCTGCCGGGCGGAGCTGCACCGGCCACGGCGGCGCCGCCCGCGACGCTCGACTCGATGTCGACGGGGTCTCTGGCCATGGTGGACGAGGAACTCGCCGAGCATCAGCGCTGGGGCGCAGCACTGGCCAGGGTCGGCGCCGCCGGCTCGGAGGATCGAGCCGCCTTCATCCTCGACACGAGCGGCGACGCCTTGCTCAAGGGCGCAGGCATGGGCCTGGCCATGGGCGTGGGGGTGGCTGCGGTCGCGATGGGAGCCAACGCCCTCATCCCGGGCTTCGGCAGCGTGATCGGCGGCGTCCTCGCGGCAGTCGACTTGATCAACAACGCCGAGCAGCTCGGCAAGGACATCGCCGGCTTCGGCAAGGGCAGCGACGAGTACGAGATCTTCGCCAACGATCTGCAGGCGGCAGCCGCCGTGCTGCAGATCATCTCCGACGTACTGGCCATTCTTGGCGGCGTTGCCGGTGCGGTGGCGGTGGTCGCCTGGGGCCTGACGGTCGCCTCTCTGGGGGCCTTCAGCCCGGTCGCGGCCATGGCGACGACGGTGGCGATCGCGCTGGGCCTGGCGTCGGCAGCGGTAGCGGCGATCAACGGCCTGGTGATCCAGCCCGCGATCTTGATGTTCCGCGCGCTGCACACCTTCGCCAGCGAGGCCGATCCGCGCGACGTTCAGGCGCAGGGCGGCCAGATCGCGGGCGCGGCCGGTTCGATCGGCGGCGCAATAGGCGGGCTCGCCGCGGCGGGCATCGCCGCAGGGGTCGGCTCGGCGATCGAACCGAAGGCGCCGGCCCCCGTACAGGCCGGTGAGGCGCCGCTGCCGCCGGCGGGCCAGGGGCCGGCGGTGATGGCCGAGCCGGGGCCGGCGGGTGGTGGGAAGACGCTGCCGGGGGTGGGTCCTCCCGGGCCGATCATCCCCGACCCGATCGTGGTGCCGCCCGAGGCGGGCCCTCCAACGGCACGCGGGGTCGGGCCGGTCGATCTCAACGCCACGAGCCCTGGCATGGCGACCTTTCCGGGTCTCGAGCCCGGGCCGATGCCCACCGCTGCGCCGGTTGACGTGGCGCCGGTCCCGGTCGAGGCGCCGTTGCCAGCCGGCGCGCCAGCGGCACCCGATTCACCGGTCAGTCAGCGGCCGACCGTGCCGCAGCCGGCGGCCGGGCCTGACCTCGTTCCGGTGCCTGCGGACAACGCTCCGCTCCCGGGCCCGTCTGACACCCCGGGCAGTCAGCGGCCGACGGTGCCGCAGCCGGCGGCCGGGCCTGACGCCGCTCCGGTGCCCAACGAGAACGTGCCGCTCGCTGCGGGTGACGAGCCCGGCAGTCAGCGCCCGACCGTACGGCCGGATGCTCCCCCGCCGGGTGGCGACAACGCACCACCGGGTGGAGGCGGCGGTGGCCCCGGTGGTGGCGGAGGCGGCGGAGGGCCGCGGGTCATCGGCCTCGACGAGGTCAGCAGGGACCCGGGACCTGGCGGTAACCGGGTCTTCGACCGGGCGACCTACATCGACGACTGGCATCGAGCCGGTGGCACCGGCGAGCCGCCCCCGTACGGCTTCGAGCGCCCGGATGGCACCAAGGTGCAGTGGGGTCCGACCGCCGAGACGAACAACCCGGGTGGACGGGTGGCCCAGTTCCCCGAGCGGGTACCTGATGTGCGACCAGTGCCCGAAGGACCGCAGGCGCCGCCACGGCCGATGACGCCCGAGGAACGGCTCAACTTCGAGCTCACCCAGCAGGGGTACGTCAGACCCGCCGTCAACCAGATCCTGAAAGACATGGGCCAGCCCAGACTCGACCCGCGGGCCCCGTTGCCACCGCCGGAATGGCCGGGCTGGCAGCGGATCGACCCCTCCCTGCGGCCACCTGGGGCCGTGGGTACACCGGGGGGGCCGCCGGAACCACCGCCAGTGGTGCGATTCGGTGGTGGCGGCGGAGGTGGGGCCGGGAACGGGGCGGTCACCGGTGACGCGAGCCCGGTGGGCGGTGGCGGCAACGGCCCAGTCACCGGCGCCGCCAGCCCGGTGGGCGGAGGCGGAGCAGGGCCACAGGGACCGGTCGACCAGGGAGCACCGAGCTCCGGCGGTCCGATCGTGCGAGACACCCAGATCGACCCGGCCCCGATCATCGGAATCGGCCCGCGGACGCCCACCCTGCCTGGGATCGGACCGCTCCAGCCTCCGCCCAGCGGTGCGCCGCCGCCGAAGCCGTTCACCATCCCGGGTCCGCTCAGCGCCGCCGGCGACGCGTACTCGGGATCCGGGGTGAAGCCGGCGCCGGGCGATGACAAGAAGAAGGACGAAGGCATCGACTGGTTCGGCCTCCGCGCGACATGGGGGCTCGCCAAGGCCGGCTACAACGCCCCGAGCAGCTTCATCCGCGGCGCGAAGGCCGGGCTGCAGGCGAAGGTGGAGCCGGTCAACCCCAAGTATCCGCCGCCGCCCGGAACCAAAGAGCAGCTGATGCAGGCCCAGCGCGACATCGAGACGATCCTCGGCAAGCGGGCTGCCCAGGAACAGGCGAAAGCACACAACGCGGCGCAGAAGCAGATTGCCGCCACTCAGGGAAGCGAGCTGGCCAAGCAGAACCAGCAGGTGGCGAACGCCAACAACGCCGTCAAGGCGCATGCCGACCTGGTCGCGCGGCGGCAGCAGGCCAACGCCGACCAGAAGGCCAAGCAGGGCGAGGTGAAGGGCCAGCTGGAGCAGTACGCCGACCGCAAGGCCGCCCTGGTCGCCCTGAAGAACCCGCTCGACCTGTGGCAGCGGGCCACCGGCGCCGTGATGGGTGCCAAATGGCTGCCGGTTTCGGTCGCGAACAAGTTCACGAAGATGAACGCCGACGCCGTCCGCTTCAACGCTCAGCTGACCAAACTGGACACTCAGATGAACCAGCAGATCGCCGCTCAGCTCGGGGCGACCCAGAAGGTCGCGGCATCCGGTCAAGCCGTCGCGGCCGTCGGCCAGCAGAACGCCCAGTCCACTGCAAAGCTGGGCCAGGCCGACCAGTCGCTGCAGACGGCACAGCAGGCGAATGCTGCCAAGGGCGCACAGGCCGCCACAGCGCAGGCCACCGCCGAGGCCCGGTCGGCGCAACTCGCGGGTGCTGCCGCCCAGCGCCAGGCCCAGCACGACACCCTCGCCGCGCAGCTGGCGACGTGGGCCGAGCAGCACAAGGCCGCCCGACAGAAGGCGATCGACGAGACCAAGGCCCGGATGGAGGCCCAGGGCAAGCGCGTCACGGGGGTGCGGGAGAAGTGAACCCGCAGCGAGAAGCTGCCGAAGCTCGGCCTGCCGACTCGCACCTGGTCCCTGCCGAGCCCTCCATCGTCGGTGCGGCATCGCTGCTGCGCGAAGGTCGGCTCGCGGAGGCCCTTGCGGTCATCGACAAGGCGGCGGCTGGACACGAGCAGGCCGGGGAAGCGGACCTGGCCTCGGCCTGCTCGCAGCTGGGCGCGGTGATCGCGCGATTGCTCGGCGACCAGGCCGGAGGTGACCGCCGGGACGCGGCAGCTCGACGGCTGGCGGCCTCGGAGCCAATCGCTGCCGAGGAGGAGCCGGTAACCCGGGTGCAGGCTGCCGGCGAGGCTGAACGCGAGTCGGCGCGCGAGGCGGTCCGAGCGGCCCGAGCCGCCCTCGCGGGAACGGGCGACGCCGCCTCCCAGGCCCAGCTCGCCATGCTCGACGTGGCCCTGCTCGTCCAACAGGGCGATCTCGCGGCCGCGACGGCGGCCGCGGAGCAGGCGCGGCAACACGCGCTCGACGCCGTGGCACCGATGGACTACCTCGCGAGCTGCATCGCCCTGGCCGAGCTGGCCGACCGCGTGGATGATCACGTCCGGGCATACGAGGTGATGGCGGTAGCGCTCGTCACCCTCGCTGACCTCCTTGGCAGGGATCAGGCCCGGACACTGGCCGAACCGGAGCTGCGTGACCTGCAGCGTCGCTGGGGTCCGGCGGAGTTCGCCGCGGTCAAGGCGGCGTACGAGGAGCGGCGACGCGCTCTGCGCGCGTCCGAGAGCTGAGGTGCCCGGATGGCTGCTCCGCGACGGGGTTCCTGCACGCTTCCGCTTGCTACGATCACGCAATGACGGACAGTGACGACGTCCCGGTCGTGAACGACACGGGTTACGCGATCATGCACATGGCTGCCATGGAGCAGAGTGCCGTCAAGCTGATCGAGTCCTGCGCCGAACAGAAGGAGCCGATCACCATCCCGGAGGCGGCCCGGCGAACCGTCGATCACCATTACCCCTTGGACGAGGATCCCTACGAGGCGTGGGGGATGTGGATCGAGCGACTTCAGCAGTTCGGCGAGCTCCATTACCAGGAGTCATTCGGGGACCGCTTGGACGAGTTCGGTCGTGCCGAGCGTACGGCCTACGAGCGGCTCCAGGCCCTGGTGCGTGCGCTGGCCGCGCTCGAGCTGCAATGGAGCCTCGAAAACAACCCGATGTACGCCGAGACCAGCGCAAAGGCCGCCTCGAACCGCTGACACGCTGGCCAACGGAACGGCGGCTAGGTTGGCGGCATGGCCGATCTCAGCATGCCGGATCTTGCCGCGGCGATGCGGGCGGTGGTCCGCGGGCTGGTCGAGCGCTTGGACAGCGAGCAGCGCCGGCGAGCGGTGTTCCCGTTCGACGGCGAGGAGCACAAGCGGTGGACCTACCTGCCTGGTGAGCGACCCGGACTCCGACTCGGCGGCCTGATCGACGACCAACTGGAGCCTGCGCTGGACCTCCTGCAGCTGGCCCACAGTGTGCGGGGCTGGTCGGACACGCAGCTGGTGATCCGGATCGAGGCTGCTCGGCGAGAGCTGTCGCTCCAGAAGGACGGCCGAGCCGGCGTCGATCCGTACCGGGACCTGCCGTACTGGCTGGTGGTCCTCGGGGTTCCGACCGGCACCGATCCCTGGGCCTGGCGGATCAACGGCCACCACCTGCTGGCGCAGGCCACGGTGGTGGGCGACCAGGTCAATGGCGTACCGCACTTCTTCGGTGCGGAGCCGGCCACGGTGCTGGAGGGCCCGCACGCCGGACTGCGCGCCCTGCCGCGGGAGGAGGACCTGGCGCGAGAGCTGATGCTCGCTCTGCAGGAGGACCAGCAGCGGAAAGCTCGGATCGCGGTCGAGGCACCCAGGGACATCGCCTCCCGTTGGGATCCGATCGCTGCGCTGCCCGGGCAGCCGCGCGGCATCCCGTACGCACGGCTGGACCGGTCGCAGCGGGAGCTGTTCGTGTCGCTGTTGCGGCAATACGTCGATCGAGCTGTTCCCGCCGTCGCCAATCAAGCCTGGACAGACATCACCGACGCGGGACTCGAGCAGGTGTGCTTCGGCTGGGCCGGGCCGGTCGAGCGCGGCGCCGGCCACTACTATGCGCTCAGCGGTCCGAGCCTGCTGATCGAGTACGACAACACCCAGGACCAGGCCAATCACATCCACTCCGTCTGGCGCGACCTGCGGCGTGACTTCGCCGGAGACCTGCTGGCCCAGCACTACGCGGGCGTGCGCCACTGATCGACCGGCGGCACTAGTCTGCCGAACATGCGCATGCTGCACGTTGGCCTCCGAGTCACCGACCTGGAGCGTTCGCTCGCCTTCTACACCGCGCTTGGGTACATCCAGGTCGGCAGTGTTCCCGAGACCGAGTTCGGCAGCCTGACTATGCTCCAACTTCCCGACGATCCGTTCGTCAGCCTCGAACTGGTCCATGACCCCACAAGACCGGTTGAGGACGTCGGCGGGGTCAACCATCTCGTCGTCCAGGCGGACGATCTCGACGCCGCGATCGCCGACCTCGCGGCCAGCGGCATCGCGGTCGACCCGCCGGCGCAGCCCGGACCCGAAATCCGGACGTCCTGGCTCACCGACCCCGACGACTACCGGATCGAGCTCGTGCAGTGGCCGCCCGGGCATCCGGCGGGGATGACTTCGGCCGATTTCGCCTGACCAGCGCCGCGCCTCGGGGCATCTTGGACGTCGACTCGGGTGGCGTTAGAGCGGAAGGCTGCGGGGCAGCCCGAATCGGGGTAGGCAGCTCGACTCGAAGCGGGTGATGGCCCCTATTTTGGTGCCGGCGAGTGAGAGGACGAGGAGCCCGATTGCCCGGGCGAGGCCTGAAGTCGGATCACCGACGTAGAACCCGAACGCGGGCTGCCCGTTCGCCCGGGTCGGGATGAGGCGGATCCCGTGACCCGGTTGGAACACGAGGGCTTCGAGGAAGCGGGCGGCGTCAGCCTTGCCCTCGTACACAAACGGTAGCGGCGGCATCGTCAAGGACACGTCGTCGGTGAGCAGATCGATCACGGCGTGCAGGTCGGCGGCTTCGTACGCGCGGACGAATCGCTCAACGAGTTCCCGTTCGGCGGCCGAGTCCAGGGGCGGTGGCGGCACGCTGTCAGTCGTACGGACACGATCGAGTGTCGCCCGGGCTCGTTTGAGCGCACTTTTCACGGACTGCTCGGTTGACCCGATGACTTCGGCTATCTCCGCGATGTGGAAGCCGAGGACGTCGCGAAGGATCACAACGGCACGCTGCCGGGCGGGCAGCAACTGGATGGCTGTCATGAAAGCGAGCGAGATCGACTCGCGCATCTCGTACCGCGCCTCCGGGCTCGAGGCGTCGCCGGCGGCGACGTCCAGCCGGAAGTCCGGGTACGGCTCCAGCCAGGACACCTCACCAAGCCGAGAGGGCGTTGGCGGCAGCACATCGGACATTTCCGCGGTGCGTGGCCTCCTCGATGTCGACCGCAGCATGTTCAGGCACCTGTTCGTAGCGATCCGGTACAGCCAGGTGCGCAGCGACGCCCGGCCATCGAAGCCGGCCAGACCCTGCCACGCCGCCAGCATCGCTTCTTGCAGGGCGTCCTCGGCGTCCTGCTCGGACCCGAGCACCCGGTAGCAGTGGACATGCAGCTCCTGCCGGAGCGGAGCGACTGCCCGCGCGAACGCATCCTCGTCTCCCGCCCGGGCTCTCGCGATCAGATCGTCCACTGGCACCGTTGCCTCGGTCCGGAAGCAATCCACGCCATATTGACACCGGCCGCATCGCAAAGGTGGCGGCCACCCGCCCGCCCCTTTTACGCCCTTCGCGGTGTCTACCTGTCACGAAACCCATCGAGACAGGAGGCCACAATGTCGCCACAGTCTAAGTCCCGTGCCGTCGAGGTCGCTCTCGCTCATTGCCAGGCGTGGAGCAATCACGACTTCGACACCGCGCGCACGATGATCGCACCGGGCGTCACAGTCACAGCCACGACGACCAAGCCGATCATGCCGGCCACCCATCTCGCCGGCGCCGACGCTTACATGGACGGGCTCGAGGCATTCGCCCAAGCCGTTGTACCCGGCAGCCTCACCGAGGTCGCCAGCACCGGAGATGACCATAACGCGCTCGTCATGGTCACCGTCCAGGCCAGCTTCGGCCCCGGAGATCCGATCACCCTGCCAGGCGCACGGCTGTATCTGCTCGATGACGACGACAAGATCGCCGCGGAGCAGGTCATCTACCTCATCCCCGGCTGACCGCGAGCACAGGCGAGGGGAAGATCAAAAGTCCAGCGCTGCCGCCATGACACCCGTCGCACCCTTGATCCACACCATGTCGTTCCCCGTCGGGCCCGAGCGGACCAAATGATTTGGGACGGTCGAGTGGCACGATCCCGATGGCGTCGGCGATGTCAACCAGCCAGGATCACGATGTCTCGAGACACCTGCCAACGGTGTCCCGAGACATCACAAGAGTGGAGCTTAGGGGATTCGAACCCCTGACCTCTTCCATGCCATGGAAGCGCGCTACCAACTGCGCCAAAGCCCCTTGCGACTCTTGGGCCGCTTGATCATGCCCTAGGTCAGAGTGAGACCCCGAGATACTAGCGCGACCGGACATGGGCAACGAAATCTCCCTCGGCCGGCCCTTGGTATTAGCCGGCCGCCGCAGGGTCAGTGGCAAGTTGCCAGACGGCGTGGCTGAAGGCGGTGTTGCCGAGCGGCAGGGTGCCCTGGTTGGTGACCAGGAAGGTCCAGCCGTGCGGGGTGCGCCACACGTAGGTGCCGGGATGGGGTTGCCGCAGATGCCAGCGGGCCAAGGTCTTCGCCCGGTGCGCGGCTCGGGAGAGGGGCGCGAGATTGCCGATCCCGGTCTGGCCCGGCGGGCCGGCGGTCGCGTAGGGGATGGAGTGATCGAGATCCATGCCGGGACTCAGACAGCTGGCCCAGGGGAACACGTCGGCGATGTCGCGATAGCGGACCGCCCGGCGCAGCCGGAGCGGAATCTCATAGCCATCCACCGGCGCGGTTGCTGCCGGGTCGATCACCGGCTGGACCCGGACATGGCAGCCGCTGCCGGCCAGGAACTCCCGTAGCTGCTGCAGGCTGATCGGCTCACCGCGTTCCGGCCGCACCATGCCGACGCCGGCACGGATGGTCTCGTCGGAGATGTGGAAATGCACCACTACCCGCGGGCGGGCCGCGGATGCATCCCACTCACCGACCGGCGGCCGCAGATCCAGACTGACATGATCATCGTCCTCGCCCGGATCGCATCGGTCTTGATCATCCGCGTCGCAGCCATCGCCGTCCTGGTCGTTCATCCCCGCGCCAGCAGCATGGTCACGTTCAGCGGCGTCATCGGCACGATCAGCGATCAGCTGATCTTGCTCAACGAGATCGGACCGGCAATCCGCCGATGGCTCAACGGCCCGATCACGACCGCTGATCTCGGCATCGCCCAGCTGCTCGACCGACAGGCAACGGCTCGTCGGCTCGCTCGCATGATCGATCAACAATCGCAACGCCTTGGCAGGTTGGGCGAGCACGCCGAGACTCTTCGCCCGGCGACGATCGGCGCTGTCGGTGTCGCCCTCAACGGCGAGGATGTCGGCGATCCGGTTCACCGTTGCCATGAACCAGGCGGCGGTGCCCATGTCGGTGCGGGCGAAGATCGCCTTCTGCCCGTCATCGGCCTTTGAAGCCCACACGCCGCAGGCCTTCCGCGCCTTCTCGGCCCGCTCCGGATCGGCGTCACAGATGGCCGCCTCCACCAACCGCTCGAACCGGGCCCAGCCCACCTGACCGATGAACGTCGCCACCACATGATCAACCTCGGCAGCCGCCTCCACCGACAGGCCGCGGGTCGCCTCCGCCACCCGACGGGCCTGCCAGCCACGCACCGCGTTCCGACCGACCATTGCCCATAGCTGCGGCAGCCGGTGCCGCAGGTCCAGCGCGTCGGCGATCAACTGCCGGGCGGCCAGAATGCCCTTGCCCTGCACCGCGCCGAACTCCGCGCACGCATACTCGGCCACCTCCGGGGTGCCGGCGCCGCCGAGCTGGACCGGCCGCTCCACCAGTAGCTCAGTCGCGCCCCTCCGGCCACTCCCGACGTGACCCGGGTGCGCGTCCGCCCAGGCACACGCCAACAACAACACCCGATTCTCCCGGGCCACCAGCTCGGCCTGATTGACCTCCGCCAACCTCACCAGCGAGGTCACATCAAGCCGGCCAAGATCATCCCACAGGTCGGCAGCCGCCCCCGCAGCCCCACTCCCCGATCCCTCGAACATACGTACGATTCTATCAGACACGGCTCACGTCGACAACTCGATTTCCCTTATTTCATTGGGAAATCTTCCGGTCGAGGCCAATCAGCTTGGGTGCGATCAGACGAGCCTCACGGCCCTAGCTCGGAAGTGACTTCGGGCCGACCGGTCAAGCGCCACAAGATCTGATCGCACAGGGGGCACTCACTCGTCCGACCCGCTCAGCGACGCGACGACGTTGTACTCGGCGATCCGCCAGTAGCCGGCGGTGCGGTGGCGTTCGATGCGGATCCAGGCGCAGTTGTGCAGGCCGCCGAGTACGCGCCACTGCGGCTGCGGCAGGCCCACGAAGCGGCAGGCGCCCACACGCCCCGCCAGGCCGTGGGTGACCACGACGACGGTTGAGCCGTCGGCCGCAGCATCCACGATCTCGGTCAGCGCGGCCGCCACCCGCTCCGCGACCTCGGAGGGGCTCTCCCCCGTCAGCGAGCGCCGCACGTCCTCGCCGGCGTGCAGCCGCCGGGCCAGCTCCGGGTCGGCCTCGTCGATCTCCCGCCCGAGCAGGCCCTCCCAGCTGCCGACGTCGATCTCGCGCAGCCGGCGGTCGAGCCGCACCTCCAGCCCGGTCAAGGTCGCGAGCGCCTCGGCAGTCACCGACGCCCGCATCAGGTCGCTGGAATGGATGGCCGCAGGTCGAAGAGCCGCCAGCACCACCGCGGCCCGCCGGGCCTGCGCACCCCCCAGGGAGTCGAGCGCGATGTCGGCCTGCCCCTGAAACCGGTTCGACGCGTTCCACTCCGTACGGCCGTGGCGCCAGACGACGAGCTGGGACGCCGTCATCGCCGCTCGTCGACCCCGAGTTCGATCCGCGGGCAGTCCCGCCACAACCGCTCGAGCGCATAGAACTGGCGCTCCTCGGTGCGCTGCACGTGTACGACGAGATCGAGATAGTCCAGCAACACCCAGCGCTGCTCGCGATCACCCTCGCGACGTACGGGCCGAGCGTCGTGGCCGCGCAGCGCCTCCTCGATCGCGTCCACGACAGCACCGACCTGCCGCTCGTTGGACGCCGTCACGACCAGGAATACGTCGGTGATCGCGAGCTGGTCGGAGACGTCGTACGCCACCAAGTCGCGGCCCAGCTTGTCCACCGCCGCTGCGGCCGCGGTCTGGGTGAGGTTGAGCGCGTGCGCGGTTGCCGTCACCGGTAGAGCCCCCGCTTGGCGATGTACTGCACGATGCCGTCCGGGACCAGGTACCAGATCGGTTCCCGAGCCCGCACCCGCTGCCGGCAGGCGGTCGAGGAGATCGCCAGCGCCGGCACCTCCATCAGCGTCACCCGCTCGGGCGGCAGTTCCTTGATCACCGGCGAGTGCAGCTCAACGCCGGGCCGGGTGCAGCCAACGAAGTGCGCAAGATCGAACAGCTGGTCCGCATCGCGCCAGGTGAGAATCTGGGCGAGGGCGTCCGCCCCGGTGATGAAGTAGAGGTCGACGTCATCCCCACGCTCGGCCCGCAGCTCGCGCAGCGTGTCGACCGTGTAGGTGAGGCCGGGCCGGTCGATGTCCACCCGGCTGACAGTGAATCGAGGGTTCGACGCCGTGGCGATCACCGTCATCAGGTAGCGGTCCTCGGCCGACGACACCTCGAGGTGGGACTTCTGCCACGGCTGCCCGGTCGGTACGAAGACGACCTCGTCGAGCCCGAACCGGCTCGCCACCTCACTCGCCGCGACCAGGTGGCCGTGATGGATCGGATCGAACGTGCCACCCATGACGCCGAGTCGATGGCGCTCACCCTCGGCAAGGTCGAGCCGGCGCGCCAAACCCGTGGCGCGCGCTGCGGCGCTGTTACTCACAAATGCTGGCCGGCGCCCGGCCTCCTCGACCTGGCACTAGCTGTGCGGACGGCCCTTGCCGATCGACCACGTGATCAACAGCAGGATCAGCAGCAGACCGAAGGCGAGCACCCCGAAGCCCCAGGCAGGAATTGGCAGCGTGCGGCTGGCCTCGGTCTCGAGGAGGGTCAGTCCATAGGTCATAGCGGCAGCCTAGCCGCTCGGGCACCGGGCTGCTCCGGCCGCGAACGACTCACGATCGGACCTGGCCCGAGCCAACCACGACGTACTTGGTCGAGGTCATCTCCGGCAGTCCCATCGGCCCGCGCGCGTGCAGCTTCTGGGTGGAGATGCCGATCTCGGCGCCGAACCCGAACTCGCCACCGTCCACGAACCGGCTGGAGGCGTTCACCAGCACCGCCGCGGCGTCGACCTCGTCGACGAACCGGGCGGCCGAGGCCTGCGACCCGGTGACGATGGTCTCGCTGTGCCCGGTGCTGTAGCGGCGGATGTGCGCCAGCGCGTCGTCCAGCGAGGCGACAACCGCTGCCGCAATGTCGAGGGAGAGGAACTCCTCGGCGAAGTCGGTCTCGGTCACCGGCACCACGTCCCCGTACGCCGCGACCCTGTCGTCGCCGTGCACCGTCACGCCACACTCGGCCAGGGTTCGCAACGCCTTCGGCACGAACGAGTCGGCGATCCCCGAGTGCACCAGCAGCGTTTCCACCGCGTTGCAGACCGACGGCCGCTGGGTCTTGGCGTTGACAAGGATGTCGAGCGCCATCTGCTCGTCGGCTCCCGCGTCGACGAAGAGGTGGCAGTTGCCCACGCCGGTCTCGATCACCGGCACCTGGCTGTTGCGGACGACCGTCTCGATCAGCCCGGCGCCGCCGCGCGGGATGAGGACGTCGACGAGTCCGCGGGCAGCCATCAACTCGGACGTGACCTCTCGCGGCCCGGGCACCAGTTGGATCGCCTCGGCCGGCAGGCCGGAGTCGACAAGACCCGCCTGCAGGGCTTCGACGATCGCCTCGTTGGACTTCGCGGCCGAGGACGAGCCCCGCAGCAGCGCCGCGTTGCCGGACTTCAGGCAGATCCCGCCGGCGTCGGCGGTGACGTTGGGCCGGGCCTCGTAGATGATGCCGACCACGCCGAATGGCACCCGGACCTGGCGGATCTGGATCCCGTTCGGGCTCGTCCAGCCACGGACGACGTCGCCGACCGGATCCGGCAGGCCGGCGAGGTCGCGCAGCCCGTCGACCATGCTCGCGATCCGGCCCTCGGTCAGCCGCAGCCGGTCGACCAGGGCGGCCCCGGTGCCGGCATCCTCGGCGCGCTCGACGTCGCGGCCGTTCGCCTCAAGGACCGCCGTCTCGGCCTTGGCCAGCGAGTCGGCCATGGCGTGCAGCGCGGCGTCCTTCTGAGCCCGGGTCGCCGAGGCGAGGACCCTGGCCGCCTCTCGGGCGGCGCGTGCGAGATCGAGCACTGTCACGCCGTCAATCTAGTCCGCGAGACCGAGATCGCCGCCGGCCGAACGGATGCTGATCGTGCCCGCCGGAGTTCCGGTCACCACAGGCCGGGCGGCAGCGCGCCCTCGTTCTCCAGCAGCCAGCGCTTCGTCTCCGCGCCCCGGCCGGGCTCACCGCCGGAGTAGCCGCCCAAGCCGTCACTGGCCACCACCCGGTGGCAGGGGATGACGATCGGCACCGGGTTGGCCGCCATGATCGAACCGATCGCCCGGGCCGGGACTCCCGTGCCGCTGCGGGTGGCCAGTTCCCCGTACGTGATCGTCTCGCCGTAGCCCACCGTGTCCGCGAGCGTACGCAGGACGGCCTCCGTCACCTCCTCCAGCGGCGGCAGGTCCAGCCGCAGGCTGAACTCGCGGCGCTGGCCCGCGAAGTACTCCCGCAGCTGGCCGAGGGCCTGTTGCACCGTCTCGTCCGGCGCCCGGAGGGCGTCGGACGGCTGCAGCCGCCAGCCGATCCGCCGTACGCCGGCTGGCCCGGCCAGCACGCCGATCATGCCCACCTGGCTGTCGAACTCGTCGAAGAAGATCATCATCCGCTCGCCACCGGGTCGAGGACCACGAGCGCGTCCTTGTGCACCAGAGTGCGATCGTAGCCCGAGCCGAGATCGGCGGCGATCTCACGGGTGCTGCGGCCGAGCAGGGCCGGTACGTCGTCGGAGTCGTAGTTGACCAGGCCGCGGGCCACCAGCGCGCCGTCCGGGCCGACCAGGTCCACCGGCTCACCGGCGGAGAACTGTCCTTGCACCCCGACCACGCCCGCCGGCAGCAGGGAGGCGTTGCGGTCCACCACCGCCCGTACGGCGCCCGCGTCCAGCCTCAGCACGCCGCGGGCGTCCGTGGCGTGCCGCAGCCAGAGCAGCCGGGTCGGCTGCCGACGCCCGGTCGGGTGGAAGAGGGTCCCGACGTTCTCCCCGCCCAGGGCAGCCGCTGCCTGCGCAGCAGTGGTGAGCACCACCGGAATCGCGGCGGACGTGGCGATCCGGGCGGCCTCGATCTTGGTCACCATGCCACCGCTGCCGATGGTCGATCCGCGGCTGCGGATGTCCAGGCCGATCAGGTCCTCCTCGCCGCGGATGTCGGAGATCCGACGCGCGCCGGCGCTGGCCGGGTGGGCGGTGTAGAGCCCGTCGACGTCGCTGAGCAGGATCAGCGCCTCGGCGTGCACCAGGTGAGCGACCAGCGCCGCGAGCCGGTCGTTGTCGCCGAAGCGGATCTCGTGGGTCGCGACGGTGTCGTTCTCATTCACGATCGGCACCACACCGAACTCCAGCAGCCGGCCGAAGGTGCGATAGGCATTGCGGTAGTGGCCGCGCCTGGTGACGTCGTCAACGGTCAGCAGCACCTGCCCGACCCCGAGCCCGTACGCGCCGAAGAGCCGGGTGTAGTCCCCAATCAGCAGGCCCTGGCCGACCGACGCCGCGGCCTGCTGGGTGGCGAGGTCGCGCGGGCGGTTGCGCAGGGCCAGCGGCGCCAGGCCGGCGGCGATGGCCCCCGAGGAGACCAGCACGACCTCCCGGCCGGCGAGCCGGGCTCCGGCGAGGTCGTCGACCAGCGCCTTGATCCGCGCCGGGTCGATGCCGCCACGCGCTGTCGTGAGCGACGACGAGCCGACCTTCACCACGACCCGGTGCGCGGATCCGACCGCGGCCCGGACATCAGTCATCGGCCTCGTCCTGCTCCTCTGGCTGGTCCGCCCGTTCGTGGTAGGTACGGTCCCGCTCGCGGCGGCGCAGAGCGGCCGGGCGCTCCTCGTACAGCCGCTGGTCCTCGCCCCGCCGGCTCAAGATCTCCGCGCCGGCCTCGAGCTGCGGGGCGAAATCGAAGATCACGGCGTCCGAGCCGCCGATCGCGACCGCATCCCCGGCTGTGGCGCCCAGCTCCCGCAACCTGTCCTCGATGCCGATCCGGTTGAGCCGGTCGGCGAGATAGCCGACCGCCTCCGCGTTGCCGAAGTCGGTCTGCCGCACCCAACGTTCCGGCTTCTCGCCGCGAACCCGCCAGACCTCGCCCTCCCGCTCGACGCTGAACTCCGGCTGGCCGCGCACCGGCCGCGGCCGGAGCACGATCCGCGGGCTCTCGGGCGGTGACTCGGCCCGGCGCGTCTTGACCAGCTGTGCCATCGCGAAGCTGAGCGTCCGCAGCCCCTCGCCGCTCTTGGTGGAGATGGGAAAGACCCGCAGCCCGCGGGAGCGCACCTCGCCACGGACCAGCTCGGCGAGCTCGCGCGCATCCGGGATGTCGATCTTGTTCAGCGCGACCAGCCGCGGGCGGTCCTCGAGCCCGCCGTACGCGGCCAGCTCCGACTCGATCACGTCGAGGTCGTGCAGCGGATCGCGGCCGGGTTCGAAGGTGGCGCAGTCGATTACGTGGACCAGCGCGGCGCAGCGCTCGATGTGGCGCAGGAAGTCGTGCCCGAGCCCGCGGCCCTGGCTGGCACCCTCGATCAGCCCGGGCACGTCGGCCACGGTGTAGGTCACGGCCCCGGCGACGACCACGCCCAGGTGCGGCACCAGGGTCGTGAACGGGTAGTCCGCGACCTTGGGCCGGGCTCGCGACAGCGCCGCGACGAGAGAGGACTTGCCGGCGCTGGGGAAGCCGACCAGGCCGACGTCGGCGACGACCTTGAGCAACAACCGGACCGTCCGGATCTCACCGTCCTCACCGAGTAGGGCGAAACCAGGCGCCCTGCGGGTGCTGGAGGCGAGCGCGGCGTTGCCGAGGCCGCCACGGCCGCCCCGGGCCACCACCAGCTCCGCGGCGGCACCGACCAGGTCGGCGATGGTCTCGCCGGACTCGTCGTCGATCACGACCGTGCCCTCGGGGACTGGCAGCACGACCGTCTCGCCGTTGGCTCCGTTGGCGTGGTCGCCGCGCCCGGGCTGGCCGTTGGTGGCCCGGCGATGAGACTGCCGGTGGTAGTCGACGAGCGTGGTCACGCCGGGGTCCACCCGAAGGATCACCGACCCGCCGTCGCCGCCGTTGCCGCCGTCGGGGCCGCCCAGCGGCTTGAACTTCTCCCGGTGGATGGAGGCGCAGCCGTCGCCGCCGTCGCCGGCCCGTACATGCACCGTCACCTGGTCGACGAAGCTCGGGATCGCCACTGCCGCCTCCTCTCCTGGCCCGAAACTACGAAGGGCGGCCCATCGTTTGGGCCACCCTTCTCTCGATCTGCGTACGGGAAACTACGCCGAGGTGGTGACCTCGGCGGTCGGCGCGGACGTCTCGACGGTGCCGGGACGGACGTTCACGACCCGCCGTCCCCGCCTGGTGCCGAACTCGACCTGGCCGCGGACCAGGGCGAACAGTGTGTCGTCGCCGCCGCGGCCGACGCCGTCACCGGCGTGGAAGTGCGTGCCGTGCTGGCGGACGATGATCTCACCGGCGTTGACCAGCTGGCCGCCGAATCGCTTGACGCCGAGCCGCTGGGCGTTGGAGTCGCGGCCGTTGCGGCTGGAGGACGCGCCCTTCTTGTGTGCCATCGAGTGTCGTGTCTCCTAGGTGATTTGACGTTTGGCGTCGTTCAGGTGCGTGCGTCGCAAGGCCGACGAGGGAGGGATACACAGACGTATCGCGACCGAGGAGAACGCCGCGAAGTGCGTGCCTGGGCGGCGCGAAATGTTGAAGCACCTAGGAGACACGACACTGCAGCCTCAGCTCTCGATCCCGGTGACCTTGACCCGGGTGTACCGCTGGCGGTGACCCTGGCGCTTGCGATAGCCGGTCTTGTTCTTGTACTTGAATATGCGGATCTTCGGACCCTTGGTCTCGGCGAGCACCTCTGCTGTGACCGTCGCCGAACCCAGTGCCGAGGCGCCGGACGTGAGCTTCCCACCGTCGACGAGCAGGAGCGGGCGCAGGCTCACGCTGGAACCGACCTCGCCGTCGACCCGGTCGATCTCGATGACGTCGCCGACGGCGACCCTGTGCTGCCGGCCGCCACTGTGCACGATCGCGTACACGCCTGACCTACTCTCGTCCGATGCTCGGTGGTGCCGCGGCGCGCAACCCGCACTCGAGCCGAGCTCGGAGTGTCGCACCGGAGCCTGTGCGCCTGTGGCGCACGCGAACAGGTGTGCGCAGCTTCCGCGCACACCGAGCGTCTAGGCTACTCGGCACGCGGAGCCTGGGCAAACCAGCAGCCGTGGCATGCGACCGGGTGGAACACCGCTGGACCATGTCACTCGAGCCGTCGTCGCAGTGCGGTGATCTCCGCCAGGATATGAGCCATGCTGCGGCTGGACGACCACTACGTCTGGGATTCGTGGGTCGCCGACGACGGAGAGCTCTACCACCTCTTCTTCCTCAAGGCGCCGCGCTCGCTCGGCAACCCCGGACTGCGGCACGTGAACGCGACAGTCGGCCATGCGACCTCGCACGACCTCGTCGACTGGGACTACCTGGGTGAGACCTTCGGACCGTCGCCGGCCGGTCGAAAGGCGTTCGACGACCTCGGCATCTGGACCGGCTCGGTGGTCCGCGACGGGAACCGGTGGCGGATGTTCTACACAGCCGTCTCCCGGCGCGGCCACCATGTGTACGACCAGCGGATCGGCTCGGCGATCTCCGACGACCTGCACACCTGGACCAGGGTCTCGGACGAGCCGGCCGTGCTGCCGGACTCGCGATGGTACAAGACGCTGGCCGTCAAGCCGCCGCCGACCCAGGGCCCGGACGTCGAGAACAGCAGTGAGACGTGGCGCGATCCGCTGGTGTTCGCCGACCCGGCCGGCAACGGCTGGCACATGCTGATCAGCGCTCGGGACACCCACGCCGCGCAGAACGACGACGGGGTGATCGCGCACGCTGCCAGCGCCGACCTGGAGCACTGGACCCTCGGGCCGCCGCTGTGCCGGCCGGGCGCCGGCTTCGGCCAGCTCGAGGTGCTGCAGAACAAGATCATCGACGGGCGCCCGGTGCTGGTCTTCACCTGCCACCCGCAGGAGATGACGGCGGAGCGGATCGCCACCTCCGGCGAGTACTGCACCTGGTCGCTGCCCTCACCGGGACTCACCGGACCGTGGGACATCACGTCGGCCAGGCCGTTCGAGGCCGAGCCGGACCTGTTCGCCGCGCCGCTGGTGCAGCAACGGGACGGCAGCTGGGCCCTGATCGGCTTCCGCAACCTCGAACCCAGGGGCATCGACGCCTTCGAGATCGGTGACCCGATCCCGGTACGGCTGGACGACGAGGGCTATCTCGTGGCGAGCTGAGCCTCTGCTCCGGCCAGCGACCCGTTTGCTGAGCGCCGGGCCTCGGGTTCGCCCGCCGCGGCGAGCAGCTCGCTGCGGCGCGCGATGGTCGTGCGGAGACGCCCGTTCCGGATGCCACGATCGAGCTCGGCCTGGTCGATCCGCTGCCAGGACCCGAAATCGAGGGCGCTGATCCCCCGCCTGGCCAGCAGCCGGTCCAGGTCGCCGGACCGTCCGCGAGCGGGCAGCTTGCCCTGCCGGATGTCGGCGAGCAAGGAGCTGACGGTCTCGGCGGCGTCGGACTTGTTGGTCCCGATCACGCCGGTCGGACCACGCTTGATCCAGCCCGTCACGTACTCCCCCGCGGAGAACCCGTGATCACGGATCACCCGGCCCTCCGCGTGCGGCACCCGGCCGGTGCTGGCGTCGTACGGCAGCTCCGGCAGTGGCTGGCCCCGATAGCCGACCGATCGGACGACCAGCTGCGCGCCGATGGTCCGTACGTCACCACCCGCGCCGACCACGGCTCCGTCGGCGTCGATTCTGGTCCGCTCGACCTGCACGGCGCGCACCCGACGGTCGCCGACGATCGCGACCGGCCGGGTCCAGAAGTGGAACTGGATCCGCCGGCTTGCCCCACTCGGCGTACGCCCAGCCCACTCGCGCAGGACCGCGACATTGCGCGCGGCGACCTTGTCCCGATCGACGACCGCCTGGCTGGACGCGTCAAGCTCGAGATCAGTCGGGCTGACGATCACGTCGACGTCGGGCAGCTGGCCGAGCTCGCGCAGCTCCTTCGTCGTGAACGAGGTGTAGGCGGGCCCCCGCCGACCCAGGATGTGAACCTCGCTGATCCGCTTGTGCGCATGGGATCGGAGCACCTCGTCGGCCATGTCGGTGTCGGTCAGCTCGGCCAGCGGCTTGATCAACACCCGGGCGACGTCGAGCGCCACGTTGCCGACGCCCACGACGACCGCCTGAGTCGCGGTCGCCAGCAGCCGGTCGATCCCGGCCGCGACAAGTCGGTCATCGCCGGCCGGTGCGTCATGATCGGCGGGGCGGAGTCCTTCGGGTGGAACGCGGGGGGTGTCGCCCCGCGGGTCGGGATGCAGGTCGGGATGGCCGCAGTACCAGGCGACCAGCTCGGGTGCGGCAATGCTGCCGGACAGGTCCTCGCCGGGAATGCCCAGCCGTCGGTCGGTGCCCGCCCCGTACGCGTAGATCACCGCGTCGACCGCGTCCCGCAGCTCCGCCACACCAAGATCGACACCGATCGTGACGTCGCCGTAGAAGCCAACGCCTGGCCGCTGCAGCGTCCGCTCGAGGGTGTGCCGGATCGAACGGATCGACTCGTGGTCCGGCGCCACGCCGTAGCGGACCAGGCCGAACGGCACGGGCAGCCGGTCGATCACCACGACCTCCACCGGCACCTCGGTCTGCTGGCTGAGCGCCTCGGCGGCGTAGATGCCGGACGGCCCGGCACCCACGATGGCGATCACGTACGGCAGTGTCGTGCGACGCGACACTTGACTCACCTGCCCAGTATTGCCGTTCTCGATCCGACCGGGGCGCACTCGACGAGACCGGGCCGTCAGCCGGCAGCCACCGGTTCCGGCTGGTTCTGGGCGCTCTCGGAGCCGCTGCGGCCTCGACGCCGCCGACGGCTGCCGTGGTCCGGCTCATTGCCGTCCCCGGCAACGCCGTCCTCTGCGGAGGCGTCTCCACCGGCGGAGGGCTTGGACCCTTGTCCACGCGATCGCCGCGAGTCTCTGGCGCCGCCGTCGGCCTGCCGCTGGCTTGGCACCGGCATGTCGTGCAGCTCGAACCCGCGGCCGTGGCAGTGCGGGCACTCGGTGCTGAACGCCTCGAGCAGACCGGTGCCGATCCGCTTCCTGGTCATCTGCACCAGGCCGAGGCTGGTGATCTCTGCCACCTGGTGTCTGGTCCGGTCGCGGCCGAGGCACTCAACGAGCCGGCGCAGCAGCAGCTCGCGGTTGCTGGGCAGCACCATGTCGATGAAGTCGATCACGATGATGCCGCCGATGTCCCGCAGCCGGAGCTGCCGGACGATCTCCTCCGCCGCCTCCAGGTTGTTGCTGGTGACGGTCGCCTCCAGATTGCCGCCGGTGCCGGTGAACTTGCCGGTGTTCACGTCGATCACGGTCATCGCCTCGGTCCGGTCGATGATCAAGGAACCGCCGGACGGGAGGTAGACCCGGCGCTCCAGGCCCTTGGCGATCTGCTCGTCCAGCCGGTACTGGGCGAAGAGGTCAGGATGATCGTCATCCGGCTGCCAGCGCCGCATCCGGTCCTTCAGGTGCGGGGCGACGTGGCTGACGTAGGCCTCCACCGAGTCGTACGCGTCGTTCAAGCCGCCGTTGCCCTGGATGATCAGCTCGGCGAAGTCCTCGGTGAACAGGTCGCGCACGATCCGTACGGTGAGGTCGGGCTCGGCGTAGAGCAGCTGCGGCGCGTGGCCGGCCTTGACCTTCTTCTCGATGTCCTCCCACTGGGCCTTGAGCCGGTTGACGTCGCGAACAAGCTCGTCCTCCGAGGCGCCCTCGGCGGCGGTCCGTACGATCACGCTCGCGGACTCGCCCACCAGCTCCGACAGGATGTCCTTGAGCCGCTTGCGCTCCACGTCGGGGAGCTTGCGGGAGATGCCGGACAGGTGGCCGCCGGGAGCGTAGACGATGTAGCGGCCGGGGATCGAGACATGGTTGGTCAGCCGGGCGCCCTTGGCTCCGACCGGGTCCTTGGAGACCTGGACCAGGATCGTCTGGCCGGACTTGAGCACCTTCTCGACCTTGCGGCCCTGGCCCTCGGCGCCGAACGCGTCCCAGTCCACCTCGCCGGCGTAGAGCACGGCATTGCGACCGCGGCCGATGTCGATGAAGGCCGCCTCCATGGACGGCAGCACGTTCTGCACCCGGCCCAGGTAGACGTTTCCGATCAACGACGTCGCCGAGTCGCGGTCCACGTAGTGCTCGACCAGGATGTCGTCCTCGAGCACGGCGATCTGGGCGAGGTCGTCCCGCTGCCGGATGATCATCTTGCGGTTCACCGACTCGCGCCGGGCGAGGAACTCCGCCTCGCTCAGGATCGGTGGCCGGCGCCGCCCGGCTTCGCGGCCCTCACGCCGTCGCTGCCGCTTCGCCTCCATCCGGGTGGACCCGTCGATGCCGGTGACCTCGTGGCTCAGCTTCTGCCGGCGCGGTTCGCGGACCCGGACCACGACCTCTGCCGGGTCGTCGGGTGCCGCGGTGACGTCCTCGCCGCGGCGGCGCCTGCGACGCCGGCGACGCCGCTGGCCCTCCCGCTCGCCATCACCGTCGACAGCGGCGTCCTCGGCTGGCTCGGCATCCTCGTCCGCTGCCTCGTCTCCGGTGTCGGCTTCGGAATCGTTGTCATCCGGCTCGCCCTGCTCGCCGGAGTCCTCGCCCCGGCGCCGGCGCCTGCCGCCCCGCCGCCGCCTGCGCCGTCGACCCGGCTCCTGACCCTCCGCGGCCTCGTCCGACCGAGTCTCCGAGTCACCCTCAGTGGCCTCTTCCGGCTGAGCCTGGGACTCCGCCTCCGCGGGCTCGTCCAGCTGAGCCTGCGACTCCGCCTCGGCGGGCTCGGTCAGCCGCTCGTCGGGAGCGAGCTCCCCCTGGTCCTCGGCTACAGACCCTTCGGTTCCGGGATCCTCTACCGGCGCCTCCTCGGCGACCGGCTCCTCGATGGCCGGCTCAAAGGTGGCCCGCTCATCGGCGGCCGGCTCACCGGCGGCTTCCACAGCGGGTGGCTCGGCCGCAGCCTTCTTGCTCGTGCGCTTGCGCGGAGTGCTTGTCCTTGCGGCCCCGGCATCCTCCGCGGGTGGTGTCGCCGCAGCCTTCTTGGCCGCCGACCGCCTGGCGGGGGCCTTCTTCGCGGGCGGCGCACCGCCCACGGTCGCCGCACCCGGCTCCGGCGTCTCGGTCGGCGGAGCTTCTGGCTCGGCCTCGGCCGACACCTCCACCGGCGCTGCCGTCTCGATCACGGGCGCACCGGGCGCACCGGCGGGCGGCCCGGCCGCTCGTACGGCGGCACGCCTGCGACGTGGCGCAGCGGCGACCGGCTGTTCAGTTGTCTGGGGTGATTCGTTCGTGTCGGGCTCGTTGTCGAGCATCCGGACTCCTCCGTGGCGCACGTGGATGCGCGCCTGTGTTCGTTCGCTGCGCCAGCTCGGCTGGGCTGCGGAAAGCTTGCGGGAATCGATGAGTTCTGCCGCTGCTCCCGCGGTCAAGCACAACCGGACTTCGATCCGGGCGCTTGTCGCGGTGGAACAACAGCTCCTGTCGGACGGCAACGGCCTGTCACGCCATTGCCGATCGTCAACATCGAGGCCGGACGCGAGACGCACCCGGACCGAGTCGATTATCTCACAGGTCTGGTAAGTCTCGGCGCAACCGCCCCGCGGGCCGATTCACTACGGCTCCGCGATCTCCCCACTCGCGGGATCCAGCCGGCCCTGGCTGAGCCGGGTGAGCACCGGGGCCGCCGGCGGTACGAACTCCGGCGTGACCGTCGTGAGCGCCACCAGGACGTCGTCCGGCCGGACCAGCGGGACCTGATGAGCGAGCACGAGGTCGAGCGCGTCCGGCTGCGCGGACAGCGACACGACGGCCGACCGGGCGTCGAATTCCCTCAGCCCGGTCCTGGTCATCCGCTCGACCGGCACCGAGGTCGCGGCGAGGAACCGGTCGACGGCCACGCGGGTGTGGTCCGGCGGCAGTCCCACCAGCTCGATGCGCCACCGGGATCCGGTCAGCCGGTCGGCGAGCGAGCCGATCGAGGAGGGCGCCACGTCCACGATGTCGAGCCCCGGCGGCAGCGCGGCATCGAGCGCGGCCCGCACCTTCGCCGGATCACAGGCTTCGGCCAGCCCGATCTCGAGGTACTCGGCCTCGCTGGCGGCACCCGTCGGCGCTGCGTTTGCATACGAGATCCGCGGATGCGGCGAGAACCCGGACGAGTAGGCCATCGGTACGCCGGCTCGGCGCAGCGCCCGCTCCAACGCCCGGCTGAAGTCCCGGTGGCTGGTGAACCGCGCCCGGCCCCGCTTCGCGTACCTGACCCGCAGCCACTGCACCGGTGGGGCGTGTTGCGCCGGCTGCGCCCGACTGGTCATCCACCGACCGTATCGATGACAGACCGCCCGCGCGACTGCGCGTCATATCCTGTGTCCGCCGGCCTGTCAGCGTGTCTCTGCGCGCACTGCCGGGCCTGTCGGCCGAATAGGTGCGGGCCCCGAAACATCACCGAAGAATTTCGGCGGACCCCGACATTTCGCCACCGTAAACCCCGCTGTCTCGAGGAGGTAAAGGTCACGGACCCCGACTGTTCGTCTCGTGGCATTTCCGTTACTCTTGCCGAACTGTACGGCCGGCTCGGGGACTAGCTAGCGAGGGTCTCCAGTGGGCAGAGGTTGCCGTTCCGGCCACGGACATCTCTCCTCCAACCAGGTCGGCATCGGCGTGTCGCGGCTCGCGACCCGACCGGCGCGATGACCGTGGTGTCCGGCTCGTCAGCTGCGCTGAGCCGCAAGAGCTCCACGACGTCCCGACGCCCTGCCCGGCGGTCACCCGTCCGGCCGGGAAACGCGACGTTGCCGGTCGCGTCCCCCACCGCGATCGCACCTCCTCATCCAGACATCGGCGCGCTCCGTACGATCTCGCGGACGACCGCGGTGCCCGCTCGCAAGACCGGGCGGCCGCGTGCTGTCGTGATCGACTCCCGGCCGGGCGGCAGCCCGGATCGGCTGGACGGCGAGCTCGACGTGCAGGCCAGGGTACGGCCCCCGGCCGACAGCCAGCACCTTGCCCGGCTGCTCGCCGAATACCGACCGCACATGCTGCTCTGCAAGCACTCGCTGGACGGCATCGCGGGATCGTTCCTTGCGGTGTGCGCGGCGCATGACGTCGAGGTGTACGTGCTCGCCGACCCGGTCTACGGCGTGTTCAAGCCGGTCCGGCTGTGGCGGTTCGGCGGGCTGCCGTGGCTGCAGGTCGGGCGGCGCAGCAGCCTGGTCAACGGCGAGCGGCTGAAGCGCTTCATCGACGTGGCGCTGATCGTGCTGGCCGCACCGCTCTGGCTGCCGTTGATGGTGCTGATCGCGCTGGCGGTGGGCACGGACGGACCGCCGCTGTACTTCCAGGATCGGATCGGCGCCGGCGGCCGTCCGTTCCGGATGGTGAAGTTCCGCAGCATGCAGCTGGATGCGGAGGCGGACACCGGACCCATCCTCGCCGTGCCCGCGGACCAGCGTGTGACCCGAGTGGGCGCGCTCCTCCGCCGGTTGCGGCTCGACGAACTACCCCAGATCTGGAACGTCCTGTGCGGCCACATGAGCTTGGTGGGGCCGCGGCCGGAGCGGCCGGAGTTCGTGGCAGAACTGCGAAACCTGCCCGACTACGACCTGCGCCACCTCATCCGGCCCGGCCTCACCGGGATCGCGCAGCTGACCGGCGGCTATGCCGCGACCGCCGAGGAGAAGCTGCGTTGCGACCTGCTCTACCTTCACGGCCGGACCCTGCGGTCCGACCTGCTGCTGCTGGCGATGACGGTGCTCGAGCTGTTCCGCGGTTTTCCCCGTGGTTAGCCACGGGGGGTTGCCGGGGGGTCGTCCCCCCCGCAACCAACACACCTCCAGGGGGCTCGGGGAGCGCGCCCCCGAGATCGGGCAGAGCGCGCCGACCAGCGGTCGCAGGGTCGCACGGAACGTCGCCGGGCTTCTGGTCGCTCGCGGCGCCATCGCGGTCGCGGGCCTGGTCAGCCTGCCCGTGCTCTACCAGCACCTGACGGCAGCCGACCTCGGTGCCTGGATCCTGCTGACCGGGCTGACCACGATCGTCGGCATCGCCGACCTTGGCCTCGGCTCGGCGACCGTGCGGGCGGTGGCCGCCGACCTGACCGGGTCCCGACGGCAGACCCGCGTCGTGCTGGCCCTCGGCCTGATCTGGCCCGCTGTGCTGGCCGCGCTGGCGACGCTGCTCCTGCTGCTGACGTGGTCGCCGCTCGCCGTCCTGCTGAACCTCGGCGACGCCGCGGTGAGCGGTCGCACAGCCGCCGTGCTGCTGCTGGCCGGCCTGCTGGTCGACGGCATCGCGCTGCCCTGGCGCAGCGTGCTCGAGGGCACGCAGCGCTATCCCGTCCTCGCCACGGCCAATGGGAGCACTGCCCTGCTCGGTGCCGGGCTCATCATCGCGGCCGCCATGGCCGGCGGCGGGCTGGTCGAGCTGGCCGCGTGTTCGCTGGCCACCAGCCTGCTGCGCACCGCGCTGATCATCCCCCTGACCAGGTGGCTCGCCCCGGCGCTATCGCCCAGCCTGGCCGGCGCGACCGCGGAGGACGTCCGGGCGGCCACTCGCTACGGACTGCGCGTGCAGGTGACCACAGCGACCGGCGCGGTCAACCTCGAGCTCGACCGCTATCTCCTCGCCGGCTTCTTCGGAACGGCGGTGGCGGGCGGCTTCGAGCTCGGCGGCCGCCTGGTCGGCCTGTTCCGGCTGGTGCCCGCGTTCGCCCTGATGGCGCTGTTCCCCATGGCGGTCACCCAGACGGAGCGACACGGTCCGGAGTGGCTTCGGACGTTCAACCTGCAGGCGAGCCGCTACCTGATGATGATCGCCGGCACCGGCGCTGCCGTACTGGTCGTCTGCGCGGAACCGCTGGTCCAGGCCTGGCTCGGCGAGCCGAACGCCTGGGCCGCTGCCAACATTGCCATCCTGGCGCCCGCCTTCGCCTTCAACCTTGCCGCCGGCCCGACGGCGATCGCGACCCGGGTCGAGGGACGGCCGGGACGCGAGACCGGCTATGCGCTGCTGTCGGCAGGTCTCAATCTCGCACTCACCTGGCCGCTGTTGCGGTTGCTCGGGCCGCAGGGCGTCCCGCTCGCCAGCGCCGCCGGGGTGATCGTCGGCACCTGCCAGTTCCTGGCGCACTACCACCGCTCGACCGGGCAGCCGCTGGCACCCATGGCAGCCGTGCTGGCGCGCCCGCTTGCCGCCGCCGCATCGGCAGGCGTTGTCGGCTTGTGGGTCGCACGCTACCTGCCCGACGCGCCGGGCCGCCTCGGTGGTCTGGTGGCCGTCGCGGCCCGCGGCTCGGTCGTCCTGCTGGTCGCGGTCGTGCTGCTCGTCGCGGTCGGCTCGATCACCGCCGACGACCGCCGAGGACTTGCTCAGTTCCTGCATCGTTCCGGGAGCCAACTCCCGGATCCGCGTTACGCGCCCGGCCTGCCACACATCGCGGCGCCCGCAGCGCCCGCACCTGGAGGGGAGACATGACGACAACGATGACGACCGTGTGCGCGGCCTGCGGCTCCGCGGACGGTGCTCACAGACAGTTGCTCGCCGGCACCCTGGTCGGCTGCGCCAGCTGCGGCTTCGCCTGGACCGCGGCCAATCCAGAGCCCCTGGAGGAGCTGTACGGCGAGGGCTACTTCAGCGGCGACGCGTACGAGGACTACCTGCAACCCGACGCCCGCCGGTTCGAGGCGGGGCGCCGGCTGCAGTGGCTGCTGCGGACCGGCCGGGTCAGCTCGCTCATCGAGGCCGGCTGTGCCGGCGGCTTCTTCGTCGAGGCCGCCCTGCGGGCGGGCATCGCCGCCACCGGCGTCGAACTCTCCGCGGAGATGGCCAGCTACGCCAGGCAGCAGCTCGGGTTGCCGGTGTGGAACGGCAGGTTCGAGTCCGTTCCACTGGACACGCCGGTCCAGGCGGTCTGCGCGTTCCACGTGCTCGAGCACGTCGAGGACCCGACCGCCTTCGTCCGTACGGCTTGGAAGCTGCTCGAGCCCGGCGGCCTGCTTGCCATCGAGGTGCCCAACATCGGCTCCACCGCAGCCAGCCGACTCGGTCTGGCCTGGCCTGGGTTGCAGCCGCGCTACCACAGGTGGCACTTCGGCCCGACCTCGCTGCGCCGGCTGGTCGAGCGCAGCGGCTTCGAGGTGCTGGTCTCCGACACCGCCACCTTCCGCTACTACATGCCCGCCCGGTTCCGGCACCGGCAGGGCCGGCACCTGTTCCCGGCGGACCTGCGCAACACGCGCTCGATCCGGCTCACACCGCGGCGAGGCGGTGACCTGCTCCGGCTGATCGCCCAGAAGCCGCACTGGACCAACCGGATCGCCCGGCGGAGGCTGGCATGACCACTTCGCCGTACGCCCTCCGGACCGCGGTGCGCTGCGCCGTCTGCGGCTCGGACGACGGCAGCTGCCTGCTGGGCGGGCTGCTTCGGTCCTGCACCGTCTGCCAGTTCGCCTGGACGACGGCCGAGCTGGCGCCGCCCGAGGTGCTCTACCACAGCGGCTACTTCGAGGGCGAGGGCTACGAGGACTACTACCAACCGGCCGCCCGCACGTACGAGGCACGGCTCCGGCTCCGCTGGCTGTTGTCGACGGGTCCGGTGCGAAGCCTGGTCGAGGCCGGGGCCGCCGGCGGTTTCTTCGTCGCCGCCGCACGAGAGGCGGGCATCGACGCCGAAGGCGTCGAGGTGTCGGCGTCTGCCGCCGCCTTCGCTCGCGATCACCTCGACGTGCCGGTCCGGGTCGGGAGCTTCGAGGAGGCCGAGCTCAGCCAGCCGTACGACGTCGTGTGCGCTTTCCACGTCCTGGAGCACGTCGAGGACCTGTCGCGGTTCCTGAGCGCGGCCCGGGCCGCCACCAAACCGGGTGGCCGGCTCGCCCTTGAGGTGCCCAACATCAACTCGGCCGCTTTCGCGAGGCTGGGGGAGGCCTGGCCGCACATCCAGCCGGCCTACCACCGCTGGCACTTCACGCCCGGCTCGCTGCGCATGCTGGTCGAGCGTCGGGGCTTCCGGGTGATCAGCGCCGACACCGTCTTCTCCCGCTTCTACTGGCGGCCGGTGGCGCGGGTCCGCCACGCCCGCGAGCTGCTCATCGCCGACTGGGTGGCCAGTGGCAGCCCGTCGGTGCACCACCCCGGCAGCGGCGACGTCATCCGGCTGATCGCCCGCAGGACGGACGCATGATCACGCCGCCGGATCGCTCCACTTCGCCCCCCGGTCTCGCGGGGGCCCTCAGGTGACCAGACCGGAGCTCTCCGTGCTGCTCGTCAGCTGGAACACCCGCGAGGAGACCCGGCGTTGCCTGAACTCGTTGCAGGCCGCGGCCCGGGATCTTTCGTACGAGATCGTCGCGGTGGACAACGGCTCGCGGGACGGCTCGGCCGAGCTGCTCGCCGCGGACCACAGCGTTCGGCTGATCCGCAACGAGCACAACACCGGCTTCGCAGCGGCCGTCAACCAGGCCTACCGGGCTGCGCGCGGCGAGCTGATCCTGCTGCTGAACAGCGACGTCACCTTCCACGAGGGAGCGCTCGGCACGATGGTCGGCTTCCTGCACTACCATCCCGACGCCTCCGGCGTCAGCCCCCTGTACCTCAACCCTGACGGCAGCTTCCAGCAGCACTACGTCCAGCTGCCGAGCCTGCCGGCGGCCCTGGCCCTGTTCACCGTGCTGCGCCGGGTCCCCGGCTTCCGCGGCGCGCTGCACCGGTTCGAGATGCGCGGCCAGGACTTCTCGGCGCAGCGCGAGCTGGCCTCCGCCAGTTGCCTGCTGCTGCGCCGGCGCGCGCTGCGGCCGGACCGGATCTTCGACGAGGAGTTCCCGATCTACTGGAACGACGCGCTCCTGGCGCGCGAGCTGGCCGCTGCCGGCCACCGGCTGTGGATGATCCCGGAGGCGGTCGTCACCCACACCCGTGGCGCGTCGTGCGCCAGGCTGGGCCCGGCCGTACGGTTCCGGCACCTGATCGGTGGCCTCGTGCACTATCTCGACCGCACCGGCCCGCATTACCGGGTCACGCTGCTCCGCGCCACGCTCATGGCCAGCCACCTGCTCAAGACAGCGCTCGGCCGGACGACTCCGCTCGGCTGGAGCGACCTGCGGGCCGCGCTGCGCGGTGATCTCGGTCCACTGCCGGACGGGGACACCCGGGATTGGGCGGTGGTCGTCGGTCCGCCCGGCAGAGCGCTCCCCCAACTCGAGGCAGCGAGCCGGGGCGAAACCCGGGTGGTGCTGGTCGATCCAGTGCCGTCGAACCGGCCACGGTTCACCATCGAGCAGGTCGCCCCGTCGGTCTGGGAGGCGGCGCTGCCGACCACGCTGCCATACGGCCGGCGGCTGCCCGCGGTCCGCTGGTTCAACCGCCGCCTCGCCGCGGCGCGGCTGCGCCAGTGGCTCGATCGCCACGCCGGCGCCCGTACGCTGCACGTCGGTCCGGACGAGGCGTATCTCGTCGGCTGGCTCGGCGAGGACGTGGTCACCCATGTCAGCGACCGAGAACTCGAGCTGGCTGCCGCATGATCGACGCGGCGCTGGCGCCGCAGGTCGATACCGGCGCGATGCAGCAGAGCGCCGGCCAGACCTGGGTGGTGATGTTCAGCGGCAGTCCCTGGCAGGCCGCCGCCCACCGTCAGCATGCGCTGGCACGGGAGCTCGCCACCAGTTTCCGGGTGCTCTACGTCGATCCGCCCAGTAACGCGCGCTCGACGCAGTTCCGGGTGCAGCAGGTCGGCGAATCCGTCTGGCAGGCGGTCGTGCCGGCCCCGCTGCCGTACGCACGGCACGTCCCGGCCGCCAACCGGCTCGGCCGACGGGTGGCCGCTGAGGCCGTACGGAGCTGGCTCGATGCCCGGCCCGGCCCCAGGCTGCTGTGGCTCGACGAGGACCTCGCCGCGCCGGTCGCGGGCCGGATCGGCGAGCAGGCCGTGATCTACGACGGCACCGACCTCGACTGGACCTTCACCCGGCCCTGGAACAGGCGGCACCTTCGCGGCAGCCTGCGCGCCGCCGTTGCGGCGGCGGACCTGGTCACGGTCTCCTCGACAGCACTCCCGCCCCGACTGCCGGCCAGTGCGCGGAAGGCGGTCGTCGTGCCGAACGGCTGCGACCCGGACCACTTCCGGCCCGACGGCCCGGTGGCTCCGTGGCTGGCCGCGCTCCCCCGGCCCCGGATCGGCTATCTCGGCGCGATCGACACCCGGGCCCTCGACGGCCGGCTCGTGACCCAGCTGGCCCGCCAATTCCCCCGGTGGACCTTCGTACTGGCCGGGCCGGGCACCCGCGCGGGGCGGCGGCAGCTGCGCGGGTTGCCGAACGTGCACCTCGCCGGGCCCATCCCCTACGTCGACGCACCCGCGGTGGTCCGCGGCTTCGAGGTCGGCATCATCCCGTACCGGCTGGGCGGGCTGATCGACTACGTGCACCCCAAGAAGTGCTACGAGTACCTCGCGGCCGGGCTGCCCGTCGTCGCCACCCCTCTGCCGTCGCTGGTGACGATGGAGGCCCCGATCCGGCTCGCCTCCGGGGTCGCGGCATTCGGTGCAGCCGTCGCGGCCGCGTTGGCGGAGCCCGACGACGCGGCCGTGATCCGTCGCCGGCGAGATGTGGGGCTGGCCAACAACTGGGCCCTGCGTGGCGAACAGCTGCGCACCCTGCTGGCCTCGCTCGACCGGAGCACGACGTGCTGAACCGCAAGGCCGCGGCCCAGGTCATAGCCGGCGCGATCGTCTGCGCCGCCGGCATGGTCGTCCTGCTCGGCTACGAGCACGACGAGATCGGTCTGGGTGGCGTCGCCTTCGTGCTCAGCTGGGTGGCCTTCTGCCTGATCCCCTGGGCCGTCCTGCCGGTCAGCATCATCGGCGGCGTCGTGGCCAGCGGGCTGCTCGGCCAGACCGACGTCCGGACCATCGTGATCGCCCACGCCCTGCTGCTCAGCGCCGGCTGCACCGCCGTCGTGACCAGGCGGCTCGTCGGCGCCGACCGGGAGCGGCTCAGCCACCCGGGCTACCAGCTGGGCATGCTCGCGATCTTGATGGTCGCCGCGATCGGCGCCCTCTACGGGCTCGCCATCGGCAACGCGCCGAAGGACGTGCTGATCGCTCTCTACCTGATCGCGGTGATCCCGATCTACTTCCTGATCGCGATGCAGACACTGGTCCGGCCGAACTGGCGGCGGCTGGCGGGTGCCACCTACGTGGGGAGCATCTCGATCCTCACCCTTCTCGAGTACGGCACGCCTGGACGGCACGGCGGGCTGCTCGCCCTGATCCCGGTACCGGCCCTGGTCGTGCTCGCCGGGCGTTACGCGGGCTGGCGGCGCCTCGGCCTGGCTGCGCTGGCCGCGATCCTGTCGGCGGACGTGGTGCTGGCCAGCTATCGCAGCATCTGGCTCGCGGGCGGGGTCGCCGCGGTGATCCTGCTTGTCCGCGGCACCCGCTCCGTCCGCGCGGGACTCCTGGCGGCTGCGGCTGCCGGCGCCGCCCTCGCCGGTGTCACCGCGCTCGCCGGCGGCGTCCAGGAACGGGCGGTGACCATTGGCGAGGCCGTCGCCCGGTCGGCGGGCTACCGGCTGCCCGAGTCCGGCGTCGGCTGGGACGTGTTCGTCAGCCGGCCGCTCTTCGGCGCGGGCCTCGGCCAGACCACCCCGCACGTCTACCTGCCCGGCTTCGTGGTCACCGATGTCGGCCCGGTCTACCACGCGTTCTACGTGCTGCTGCTGGCCAACCTCGGCATCGTCGGGCTCGCGGCGGTGATCTTGCCCATCGCCCGGGTGTCGTGGCGCGGCCTGGGCCGCCGGGACTCGATGGCGCTGCCCTTCGCGGCGCTGACGATCGGCTTCCTGGCCGCCGCCCTGGTGTCCGGGCCGACCGACGGGCACTGGGAGCTGGGCCTGCTGCCGGCGCTGACGCTGCTGACGGCCCAGCCGGCGAAGGGCTTCCCGGCTGAGCCGAGCTCCGAGCCGAACGAGCGGGATCCGGTCCTGGTCGGCGGCCGGCAATGACCGCCACCGCGATCGTCGTGACCCACAACTCCGCCGGCCAGCTCGGCGAGTCGCTCGACGCGCTGTGTGCCGCAGGCGTCGCCGTACGAGTGGTCGACAACGCCTCCGCCGACGGCACGGTCGCCCTGCTGAACCGCGACTACCCGGGCGTCTGGTTGGCGGCCAACCCGGTCAACGTTGGCTTCGCCGCAGCGGTCAACCAGGCCCTTGCAGGCTTGGTGGCCGATGTCGTGCTGCTCGTCAACCCGGACTGCGTCGTCCCGGCCGCGACCGTACGGGGGTTGATCGAACACCTGCGCCGCCATCCTTCGGTCGGCGTGGCCGGGCCGCGGCTGATCGGCTCGGACGGCGAGGCCGCGATGAGCGCCCACCCGTTCGAGACGCTGTGGAGCGTCCTGGCGTCACGGTTCGGCGGCGGGCTGCTGCCGGTCGGCATCCGTCGCTGGCTGGGTGGCCGTGCCCGCCGGCGCTCGTACGAGGCGTGCCTCGGCACGCATCCGGCGCAGCTCGAACCGCTCCAGGTGGACTGGCTGTCCGGCGCCTGCCTGGCCGTACGGGGCGTGCTGCTGCACGAGCTCGGCGGCCTGGACGAGCGCTACTTCATGTACTACGAGGACGAGGAGCTCTGCCTGCACGCCTGGCATCGCAGCTATCAGGTGGAGCTGCTGCCCCAGCTGTGGGCCGAGCACGCGGGCGGCGCGAGCAGCGGGCCCGGCACCACCTGGCCGCATCTCTATCGCAGCATGTTGATCTTCTTCGGCGACCACCGCCGGTCCAGCTACCAGCTGGTTCGGGCGGCGGTCATCGTACGGGCGCTGCTCGGCATGGGCCTGGCCCAGCTCCGCCGGCTCGTCGGCCGCCCGCACGCCCTCGCCCGACTCGGCTCCTGGCGGGAGGTCGCATCACTCGCCCTGGCCGCCCGCCAGCCGCCCGGAGCGGAGTTCGAGCCGGGCCCAGCGGCGCAAGCGGAGAGCCCGGCGGCAGCCTCGGAGTTCGAACCGGGCCCAGCGGCGCAAGCGGAGAGCCCGGCGGCAGCCTCGGAGTTCGAACCAGGCCCAGCGGCGCCGGCGGAGGGCTGGGCGGCAGAGACCGGGCCCGAGCAGTGGTCCGCTCTTGCCGGCTCGACGGTCCAATTGGCGCCCGAGCAACTCGATTCACGCCCCGTGCAACTCGCACTGGCCGCGCGCCGGGAGGTGCCGTGCGAGTACTGATCACGGCCGTCGGACACCGGACCGAACACTGGACCGACTTCTTTGCCATCCTGGCCGCGCGGCCGGAGGTCGACCTCACGCTGCTGCTCGCCGACGTCTCGCCGCAGACCGAGCTGAGCCTGCGCGACTCCGTTCCTGCGCGCGACGGCACGCGCAATTCGAGGATCGACGTGCCTTCGCGCGCACTCGCCGAGGCGGCGATGAGGGTGCACGTGCTGCCGCACCTGCTCGGCGAGGCCCGCACCGGCCACATGGCCTCGATCGCCTTCGCCCCGGCCGCCCTCCGCCGGCTCCAGCTGGACCGCCCCGACGTGGTCCACATCATCGGCGAGGCCGCCTACCTGTCGACCTGGCAGCTGCTGCGCTGGTGCCGGCAGCGTTGGCCGGGCGTGCCGGTGAGCCTGTACGCCGCGCAGAACATCGTCACCCGCTTCCCGCCGCCCTTTCCCTGGCTCGAGCGGCGGGCGTACGAGGCGGTGACGCACGCCCTGCCCATCACGCCGGCCGCCCTGCATGTCCTGCGGGCCAAGGGCTACCGCGGTCCGGCGACCATCGTTCCGCTCGGCGTCGACATCCGGCGCTTCAGGCCGGTGCGCACCCAGGACAACGATCCCCAGCTGGGGCGCCGACCGCATGAGCTTGCGGAGAAGCCGCCGCTTCGCCCGCTCGGCGCCGCCAACGAGCCCAATGGCCGGTTCACCGTCGGCTTCGTCGGCAGGCTCGAGCCGCACAAGGGGGTCGCGACCCTGCTGGCCGCGATCGAACCGCTCGACGTCGACCTGCTCGTCGTCGGCCGCGGCAGCCTCAGCCCGTCGGTCCAAGCGGCAGCCGCCCGGAACCCGGGCCGGATCACCATCGTCGACTGGGCCGATCACCAGCAACTGCCCGAGCTGCTGCACCGGATGAACGTCCTTGCACTCCCCTCCACCGAGGTCGTCCAGCGAAACGTCCTCCCCTGGATCGGCATCCCGCTGCGGGAGCAGTTCGGCCGCGTCCTGGTGGAGGCCATGGCCTGCGGCGTGCCGGTGATCGGCAGCAACCTCGGCGAGATCCGGCACGTCGTCGGCTCGGCCGGGCTGACCGTGCCGCCCGACGACGTTGCGGCGCTCCGGGGCGCCATCGCGCGGCTGCGGAACGATCCCGGGCTGGCGCGACGGCTCAGCGCGGTCGGCATCAGCCGGGCCCGCGACGAGTTCAGCTGGGACCGCGCCGCCGCACTGACGATCGACGTTTGGCGAAATCTGACCACGACCCAGGCCGTAGCAGTCGGGAACGAAAGGTGATGACGGCATGACGAACTCCTCCCCCGGTCGTCCGCTGCGAGGGCTGGTAAAGCTGGCGGTGCTGCCGCTGATCGGCGCGCTGGCCGGCCTCGGCGCGGCCCTGGTCGCAACCTCGCTGATCGCTCCGACCTACCGCGCGACGGCGTCGGTGATGATCAAGCCGGTGCCGAAGAAGAAGGGCCAGACCACCGACGTCAGCCTGGCGCTCAACCTGGCGCCGTCCGTGGCCCGGCTCGCCGAGTCGCGGGAGGTCGCGAGCGCGACCGCGAAGCGCCTGGGGGTACGGGAGAACCGCGTGTTCGGCACCATCACGGCGACATCCGAACCCGGCAACCAGATCGTGACCCTGCAGGCCGAGGGCCCCGACGCCCGGACAGTGGCTTCCATCGCCAATGCCGCGACCCGGGCGACCAGCCAGCAGTTCGCCGTGCTGCGGCCAAGCGGCACCAACGACATCGTCGTCGAGGCGCTCGACGACGCAACGGTGCCCACCAAGCCGATTGCGCCCCGGCCGCTGCTCAACAACACCCTCGGTGCTGCCGTCGGCCTGCTGATCGGCATCGGCGTGGGATCGCTGCTGGGCCGGTCCGAGGACAGGTTCCGGCGGCTGGTCGACGTGGAGCGTGATCTTGCTCTGCCTGCCCTCGCGGCCATCCGCCGCCCGCCACTGCTGCGCGGCGGCAACGCGTACCGCTTCTACCGCCGGCCCCGCAACCGTACGGCCGTGGACGGCATGTTGTCCGCGCTCAGCATCCTGAGCTCGGGCGACTCCAGCCGGCGCATGTCCGGGCCGGTTCCCACAGCCGCAATCGCCGCAGCCTCGGGAGGGCGCGGGGGGGTCGTTCCCCCCGGGATCGGCACAGCCGCCAGCGGGCGCGGAGGTGGAATCGGCACAGAAGGTCGGCGGATCCTGGTGACCAGTGTCGGGGACGACCGGGCGACTCCGTTCGTGGCCGCCCTGCTCGCGATCGGGCTCAGCCGGCACGACCAGCGGACGGCCGTCGTTGAGGGTCAGCGGCGGCCGCGCGGCGTGGCCCGCCACACCCGCGGCCACGGCGTCCGTACGGTCGGGCACACCCTCAGCGAACCGGACGCGATCGCACCCGGCGCGGCGCAGGAGCCGACCGTGCTGCCGATCGACGAGCTCACCGAGTACTTCACCCAGGCACCGCGGCCAGAACAGCTCGGCGCCCTCGTGGACGCGCTCGCGGCGAGCGCCGCCAACGTCGTGATCACCGCACCGCCCGTGCTCGCCGGGCCCGAGCTGGCCGCCCTGGCCGAGCACGCCGACGTGGTGATCCTGGTCGTCGCCAGCAACCGGGCGAGCCGCGCCGAGGCCGGCCGCGCCTCGCTGCTGGTGCGCAAGCTCGGCGTCGGTCTCGTCGGTGCCGTCGTGACCGGTGGGGCCACGGACGAAGACGGCTGGCAGCCGGCGGCCTGGAAGGACCCGTCGCTGACCGACCCGATGGCCGAGCGAGCCGTACTGGCGGGGGCCAGGCGAGCGGCCGTACTGACCCGCACCGACGAACCGGCCAGCCCGGCGCCCGAACGCCCCCGGCTGCACATCGCCACTCCCTGAACGAGCCGCACTCTGACCGCCGACCACCGCCGACCACCGCCGGCACCCGCCGACCCACCGCGGGCACCCGACGACCGACCGCCATCCGCACCGAGCGCAAGCGCGACCAGACCCCGCCGCCCCGAAGGAACGACGCCCATGACCGAGACCCACACCAGCGCTCTCGCCCACGCCGACGGGCTGGACGACGTGCGCCGGCTCTACCTGGAGCTGATGAAGAAGGCGCTGACCCGATACAGCTTCGGCGAACGCTGGCAGCCGTACTCACCGCGGCCCGGCACCTGGCGGCACGGGGTGTTCCGGCTGGCCCGGCGGTTCCTCGACCGCCGCGGGCTGGAGGTGGTGAGCCGCTTCCCCTTCGACTCCCAGACCCGGGCGGACGGCCGGGACTGGCCGCCGGAGGCCGACACGATGATCGGGCTCCGCCGGCTGGGCAACCTCGAGCACTGCGTACGCGAGGTGATCACCTCCGGCGTCCCCGGGGACCTCATCGAGACCGGCGTCTGGCGCGGCGGCGCCTGCATCTTCATGCGCGCCATGCTCGAGGCGTACGGCGAACGCGACCGGACGGTCTGGGTCGCCGACTCCTTCCAGGGGCTGCCGAAGCCGGAGGACGGTCGGGACGAGGACGCCGAGGACGCCCTCTGGTCGGTGCCCTTCCTCGCGGTGCCGCAGGAGAGGGTGGCCGCCAACTTCGCGCGTTACGGCCTGCTCGACGACCAGGTGCGGTTCCTCCCCGGCTGGTTCTCCGACACCCTGCCGACCGCCCCGATCGAGACCATCGCAGTGATGCGGCTGGACGGCGACATGTACGACTCGACCATGGTCGCGCTCCGCTCGCTCTACCCCAAGCTGTCGGTCGGCGGCTACGTGATCGTCGACGACTACCACGCCATTCGCGGCTGCAAGCAGGCCGTCGACGACTTCCGTGCCGACCTGGGCATCACCGACGAGTTGCACCAGGTCGACTGGACCGGCCGCTTCTGGCAGCGGACGAGCTGAGCCGATGTCGCGTGAGTACCTGAACGGCCACGGCCGGGACAATGCGTTCGGGGCGATGCGGCTGCTGCTCGCCGTCCTGGTCATCGTGTCCCACGCCTTCCCGCTCGGCGGCTGGGGCCTTGACCCGACTGGCTATCTCACCCACAGCCAGGTCAACATCGGCTTCCTCGCCCTGCTCGGATTTCTGGCCATGAGTGGCTACCTGGTGACGACGAGCGCCCGCCGGACGGGAACGCTCACCTATCTCTGGCACCGGTTCCTGCGCATCTTCCCCGCCTACTGGGCGGTGCTGGTCTTCGGGGCGGTCGTCGTGGGGCCGCTGGCCTGGCTGGCGGCAGGTCGCGACTTCGTCAGCTACTGGACGCTGGAGGAGGGCGGACCGGCCGGCTACGTCGCCCGCAACTTCAGCATCTACATCTTCCAGTTCGGCATCCACGACCTCTTCCTGAACAGCCCGTACGGTGACTGGTCCCACCGGCCGGTGATCAACGGCAGCATCTGGTCGCTCTACTTCGAAGTGCGGCTGTACGTGACGATCGCGATCCTGGGTGCGTTCAAGCTGCTCGAGCGAACTCGCTGGTTGGTCCCCCTCGGAGCCGTAACGGCCTTGGCCTCGACCTTGCTGGTCGACCGGGTGCCGGAGCTGGTGCCGGTCATCCACGTCCTGTTCGGGCCCGGCTGGGGCCCACGGCTGGCGGCGATCTTCCTCTTCGGTGCGACCGCGGCACTCTATTCCGAGTACGTCCCGCTGGACGGCCGGCTCGCTGTGGTCGCGGCAGTGCTGTCGGTCGTGACGCTGGCGCTCGGCTGGTTCCTGGTGATCGGCTACCTCTGCTACGCGTACCTGATCTTGTGGTTGTGCTTCCGGGCACCGCGCTGGTCCCGGCGGATCGCCAGCAGGCACGACCTCTCGTACGGGGTCTACCTCTACGCCTTCCCCGTCCAGCTGCTGCTGACCGCATACGGGGTGCCGAAGCTGGGCTTCCCGGCCTACCTCGTGATCACCGTCGCAGTGACGCTGCCACTCGCCATAGCCAGCTGGTTGCTCGTCGAGCGGCCCGTACTGAGGCTGAAGAACTGGGGCCCCGGCCGGATCCGCCGGCGGATGCCGCTCCCGGCCGCCCTACCGGAGCCTCGGCCGATGGCCGAAGTGTCCTGACGCGCCGGGTGGTCCGAGCCCGACTCACCGAGGCGGCGTACGCGGCAGCACCGTGAGCACGCGGGTAATGAACTGGGCGAACTCGTTCATGAAGTTGCGCAGGAACTCCTCGGTCGTCTCGTCATTGACTTCGCCGTCGTCGCTGATCAAGCCTGGCGTGAACTGGATGTAGGCCTCGACCACGTTCATCTGCGGCGAGTTGCAGAAGCTCAGGATGCTGCGCAGGTTCTGCTGCGCGACGGCGGTGCCGATCTTGCCCGGCGAGGCGCCGATCACCGCGGACGGCTTGCGCGAGAACGAATTCTGGCCCCAGGGCCGGCTGGCCCAGTCGATGGCGTTCTTCAACGAGCCGGGGATGTCGCGGTTGTACTCCGGCGTGACGAACAAGACCGCGTCCACGTGGGCGATCGCATCCTTCAGCGCCTTGGCCTCGGCCGGGTAGTCGCTGTCGAGATCGCGGTTGTAGAGGGGCAGGTCCTTGATCGGGATCTCGCGCAGCTCCAACTGCTCAGGCGCCAGCTTCACCAGCGCCTTCGACAGCGTGCGATTGATCGATTTCTCCGAGAGGCTGCCGACGAAGTAGCCGACCGAGTCCGTCATGGAATCCCTCCTGCCGATGGTGGTGTCGCATCTCGACCGCGACCGAGGCCTGTCGTCGATCAGTTAACCCATACCCGCATGCTTGCGATCACAACTGCCATGACGTACGCGGCAGCGAAGCTGCGCGGCGCCCAGGTCGGATCCCTGATCACGCGAGGCCCCCGCCGACCGAGACGATGGGCAGCAGGCTGCGACCGCTCGGGCCGATCTGGATCGCGGTGTCCAGCTGCGGACAGACCCCGCAGTCGAAGCACGGGGTCCAGCGGCAGTCGTCGACCTCGATCTCGTCCAGCGCGTCCTGCCAGTCCTCCCACAACCAGTCCCGATCCAGGCCGGCGTCCAGGTGGTCCCAGGGCAGCACCTCGGCGTACGCCCGCTCGCGGGTGGTGTACCAGTCGAGATCGACCCCGGTGCCGGCCAGCGCGGTCTTGGCGGCCGTCACCCAGCGCTCGTAGCTGAAGTGCTCGCTCCAGCCGTCGAACCGGCCGCCGTCCCGCCAGACCGCCTCGATGATCTTGCCGACCCGCCGGTCGCCGCGGCTCAGCAGTCCCTCGATGGCGCTCGGCTTCCCATCGTGGTAACGGAATCCGATGGCCCGGCCGTACTGCCGGTCGGCCCGGATCGCGTCCCGCAGCTGGGCGAGCCGGGCGTCGACCGTTTCATGATCGGTTTGCCCGGCCCACTGGAACGGCGTGTGCGGCTTCGGCACGAACGCGCCGATGCTCACCGTGCAGCGGATGTCCCGCCGGCCGCTCGCCTCGCGCCCGGTGGCGATCACCTTGCGCGCCAGGTCAGCGATCGCCAGCACGTCCTCGTCGGTCTCGGTCGGCAGCCCGCACATGAAGTAGAGCTTCACCTGCCGCCAGCCGTGCGAGAACGCGACGGCGACCGTCCGGATCAGGTCCTCCTCGCTGACCATCTTGTTGATCACCCGGCGCATCCGCTCGGTGCCGCCCTCGGGAGCGAAGGTCAGCCCGGAGCGCCGGCCGTTGCGGGACAGCTCGTCGGCAAGATCGACGTTGAAGGCGTCCACCCGGGTGCTCGGCAGGGAGAGCGAGACATTCGTGCCCTCGTAGCGATCCGCGAGCTGCCGGGTGATCTCGCCGATCTCGGAGTGGTCGGCGCTGGACAGGCTGAGCAGCCCGACCTCCTCCATCCCCGTGGCCTCGATCCCGGTCTGAACCATCGCCCCGACCGTGGCGATGTTCCGCTCCCGGACCGGCCTGGTGATCATGCCGGCCTGGCAGAACCGGCAGCCCCGGGTGCAGCCGCGGAAGATCTCCACCGAATAGCGTTCGTGCACCGTCTCGGCGAGCGGCACAAGCGGCCGCTTCGGGTACGGCCAGGCGTCCAGATCCATCAGCGTGTGCTTGACCACCCGGTACGGCACGCCGGGGCGGTTGGGCGCCACCCGGCGGATCCGGCCGTCGGGCAGGTAGTCGACGTCGTAGAACTTCGGCACGTAGACGCCGCCGCCGGCCGTCAGCCGGAGCAGCAACCCGTCGCGGCCGCCCGGCCGGCCCTCCGCCTTCCACTCCCGGACGATCGCTGAGATCTCGAGCACGACCTGCTCCCCGTCGCCCAGCACCGCCGCGTCCAGGAAGTCGGCGATCGGCTCGGGGTTGAACGCGGCATGCCCACCGGCGATGACCAGCGGATCGTCCTCGCCTCGCTCGCCGGCGTGCAGGGGGATGCCGGCCAGGTCGAGCAGGTTGAGCATGTTCGTGTAGCAGAGCTCGGTCGCGAAGCTCAGCCCGAGCACGTCGAAGGCGCCGACCGGCCGGTGCCCGTCCAGGGTGAACTGGGGCACGCCCTCGGCGCGCATCAGCGCCTCCAGGTCACCCCAGACCGCGTACGTGCGCTCGGCCAGGATCCAGTCCTGCTCGTTCAAGATCTCGTACAGGATCGCGACGCCCTGGTTGGGTTGCCCCACCTCGTACGCGTCGGGGTAGCTGAGGCACCACCGGACGTCAGCCGCGTCCCAGTCCTTGACGTAGGAGTTCAGCTCGCCGCCGACGTACTGGATCGGCTTGCTCACCCGCGCCAGCAACGGCTCGAGGCGGGCGAACAGCCCGTCTCGAGCCGGGGGACGACCCCCCGAACCCTCCGCTGCGGCGCCGACCGCGTTGGAGGGCCAGGCTTCCGGGGAAGCTCCCGCTTCCCCGGCTCGGCGCCGCTCAGAGGCGGTCGAGGTGGTCGCCGTCATGGCGTCTCAGCTTAGTGCCGTGTAACCGCACTGTGCCGTGCCTGGCCCGGGTTGCCGTGACCGACCGCTGGCGGCAGGCTGGGACACCATGAGCGCAGATACGGTGCGGGCGGCGGTGACCGAACGGTTCCCGGACGCGGTTATGGACGGTGCCGGAGCTGGCACGACGCCGGATCCGGCCACCAACGAGTTCGTGATCTTCAGCAAGCCAGAGCTCGGGCGGCTGGAGGAGGGCCACCGGGCAGCGGTCTGGGACCTGTTCGCGCGGTCCTTCGCCGACTACGACGTCGCCGTCGACCGGCTGCGGGTCCTCACCGGTCCGGAGCTGGACCGGACCGGGGTGATGGCGCAGCACTACGGGGTGATCAACCAGATCTCACGCCTCGGGCGTCCCGCGCTGACCGAGGCCGCCGAGCAGGCCTTGCAGGACCTGTTGGGCGGACCCGAGCCGGGCGCCGTCGTCCTCGGCGGTCACCAGTTCCTCGACCACTACGCCCAGTTCAGCCCGTTCACGCTCGGCATCCTCTTCGCGAACGCGAAGGTCACCCGGCTCGGACCCGGCACGTACGCGGCGACCGTCAAGATCGACGGCGAGCCGGTGACGATCTTGAACGGATTCCATCCCCGGCAGCTGAGCTTCTTCACCGCGCGCGACACGGTGTGCGCGTTCCTGCACGCCAGCAGCGGCACCGACTGGGAGGTGCTGCGGTCGGAGCTGATCGGCGCCACCGACCCGAGCCAGGCCAAGCCGACCTCGATCCGCGGCACCCTGTACGCCGATCCGGGCGCCTTCGGGCTGTCGGTGGTCAGCTCCAACTTCAACGGAGTGCACATGTCGGCCGGACCGCTGGAGGGCCTGGGCGAGCTGGACCGGTTCTTCGGCGACGGGCGGCCGGTGACCGACTGGGGCTTCGCCCGAGCACTGCTCGATGCGGGTGCGAGCGCCGACGACGTGACCGCATACCTGGCCAACCCCGTGATCGATGCGGCCGGCAAGCGTGGCACGGCGTTCGACCTGACCGAGGGCTGCAACGTGACCCAGGCCGCCGCGCTGCTGGCCGGCTCGCAACGACTCGTCTAGTCCGGCGCCGGGCGAGCGTCCAGCTTCTTGCCCAGGATGAAGGACAGCAGCCAGACGCCCCGCGAAAAGTCGGCCCGTGACCGACATCGTCGGGGTGAGCACGCCCGACATCACGCCCGCTAGTTGAGTGAGCCAGGTGATCGTACGACCGAACTGGTCGACCAGCGAGCGGGACACCGACCGGGCCAGCAGAGCTGATGGCTTGGCGCTAGCGGGGAAAACACCCGTACTCGCTCCTGGCCGAGAGTCCGACCCTGCGCCGTCATCGGAGAGGTTCAAATAACCCGTGCGCCGCTTCCGAAACCGGAGTATATTGCTGCGGTTGTCGTCGAGCAGAGGCAGGTTCGAACACTCGACATAAGGGACTCATTGTGGAGGACGGCCGTGGCCAATGCCGAGGCGCCCGCGTATAGCACGTGGGACGATTTCGACACAATTTCATATCTCACCCATAACTATTCAAAACGGATCTTCCCCGAAGATCACGAGATTGTTCGGATAATTGCTGCATCTATCCGCGAACGGAACCACTTGATGGCCGGGCTGACGCATGTTGCTGACATTGGAACGGGCCCAAATCTTTATCCAGCACTCATTTTAAGCTCGCTTGTCGCTGCGGACGGAACAATTGATCTAGTCGATAAGCTACCACAAAATCGACAATATCTAAGCCAGATTCTGACTGCTGCGCAAGATGGCAATTTGATCTCTGACTGGCTCAAGTGGGAGTCATTGGTTAAAGCATGTGGCTTGAGTGGCGCCAGCCTGAAGACCATAGGCGACCTCGCCCAGGTTAGGGATGGGGACGTCTTTGAGCTTGGCAAGCAAATTTACGACGGAATTACGAGCTTCTTTTTGACTTGTTCAATTTCGCCCGACTTCCGAGTATTCCAGTTCGCGACTGAGAAGTTGTTGAGGAGTGTCCGGTCCGGTGGGCTCGTAATTTGCGCCCACATTCTCGGCTCTCGACATTATTCAGCTGGCAATCAAACGAAATTTCCCTCTACATTTCTTCAGCTGAGCGACGTGCAATCAGTGTACGAACCGCTCGGGAGTTTCAAGTATAAGCTCGTTGGCCATGAGACGCCATCGGACGCTATAAGGGAAGGCTACATGGGAATGGCCGTAGTCATCGGTCAGGTGACATAGTGGTGGCAACTTTGGGCGTGCAGCGTCTCCCGCCGTTACTTCCGAATTGCGAAACCCTTCAAGCCCGACAGGAGAGCCCGTGTTCAAGTGGTCAAGCTTTGACGTCCGGTCAATACTTCCGCGCAATTGGTCCGCTGAGATTCTTTCGGTTGTTCGGCAGCATAGCCGTCTGACAATATTGCAACCGCCCCATTCAACCTCGCGTGAAGCACCCGATGTGCGCCATATTTTTGCGCGCGGCGTGGGACCCACTGATCTATACCGCGAAGTACCATGGCTCGTCGATCTGTATCAGTCCACTTTTCGGGAGCTGGCAGAGGAGGCTACAGGCGAAATCGTTACTACCGGCCTATCGATCAAACACACGCTCGTCCTCAATGTTCAAACGGCTGACGACGGGCGGTACGAATGTCACGTGGACACGAACCCTATTCAAGGAATGCTATATGTGACATCGCATCCCGATGGCCAGGGCGGTGAACTTGTCGTCGCTAATACGGCGGAAGCTCGAACCAAGGAGCAAATCGACGCGAACTGTTCACGAGTCTATCCCCAAGCTGGACACCTAGTCTTCTTCGATGCCCGAGCCCATCCCCACTACGTGGCTCCACTGGCGATAAGTGCCCAAGTAAGAGTTGCCGTTGCAATGAATTTCTATACTGCGTTATGCTCGGAATCTAGTCGGCCAGACGATCTTGACGATTATCTTTCAGGTCTCGATCCAGCACCCACATTTATCGACAAATCTCTACCGGCTGTAGGCGCCGAGAAGGACTCCTCGCGCGAGCGCGTTAGCTTTTGGTCTGATCCTGGCCCGCGCTTGCAAGCGACCATTGAGCCTGAGCCTCACCATATCTCGCATTAGCAGCACCTTGATCCATCTCTATCCATTTCAAAGGAGAACTTCCCGGATAAAGATAGTAACCTTGTACACGTGGGTCGCGGTTATTTGACACATAGATCACAAACTCGTCGACAAATCGATCGCTCGGGCTCCAATAGCTGGCCGGTATGAAGCGTATGTCTATAGCTGGGTAGTCGCTAACAATTCGTGCTGCACGCTCTCGAGCCAGCATGCTATCCGCAACAAGGTATCTATACTTTAGGCCCTCTGACAAATTGCTTACAACGGCGCCAGCGAATGCTCCACCCATCTGCGGGGCCGTGAACTCGATGGCGTCGTTGTTAGTTACTATCCATACTTCGCCGCTCTCTAGGTCTCGCTCAATTTGAGCCAGTCTAACGTCGGCAATTACTTGTGAAGCCGCCAAGATTGGCGAGCCTGCCAGCAACCGCGCGAGCCGGCGAGCCGGGGAGGTGCGCGATACACCCTCCAAATCCATCTGCGTCGCTATGGTTTTCAACGCCTCCTGCAAGAAAGACCTGGCATCGAGCAGTGCGGAAGCGCGAATATACTCCTCATTAGAGTCAAGAGGCCGAGCCGCGAGCCTTAAACGTCGCATGCTATTAATTGCAGCAAATACCCATGAGGCGCTTGCGATACCTAAAGCCATAATAGACACCAAAAGCGCAATCTTGCTCATTCATGTCCCTCTATCCGCGTTTTACCAATAGGAATATCTGGATCAGTACGACGGCGGCGAGAAAAGACAGAGAAACGACGCCGTATAGGAACAGGTCAGATGTTCTATCCGAAAATACAGCCAGTTTGGCGAGCGCGTATATTACGGCCGCTAGAGCACCGAGAAGTATGCCGAGTGTGAGAAGACAAACCTTTAGTGGAACCATTGTACCTGATGTTAAGTGCACCATCTCGGCTGACATCGCACCAACAACTGCTATAACGATTATCGCAATATCGCCGCTGCCAAATAACTCAGCGAAAGTTGGCCAGGACGACTTGGCACTGAGTAGGTGAAATACCATTGCAGCTATCGGTACGGGCAGCAGGCACGGCAGAAGGAACGTAATGCCCCATATCCAGGCATTTGTACTGCCTTTCATCTCCCATGCTCTAAAGCGAGCCTGGGGCAACGGGTCTCCCAGTTCCGACATAAAACCTTCTGTCAAGATTTGGACGTAGTCCGGAGCAAGGTTACCGTACATTGTTCAGCATCATCGGATCCCCTTCGTTGCCGAGACGCTCGACGGCTCCCGCGACGCCACGGTGGCAAGAAGAAGAAGTGCTCGCAACGAGATGGAAATCGCGATGAACGAGAGGCCCAGCTTTTGCGTGGCCTATGCGTCAGACGGTCGTTGTTGGTTGCGAGCGTCCAGCTTCTTGCCGAGGATGAAGGACAGCAGCCACACACCGAGGAAAAGACCACCCGCGACGAACATGGTCGGGGTCAGCAAGCCGAGCGTCACACCAGCCAGCTGGGTGAGCCAGCCGATCGGATAGCCGAACGGGGTGCGCAGCAGGCCGGCCGCGACCGCGGCCAGCAGCGCGGCGCCCCCGGCGAGGCCGCCGGCCAGCGCCGCCGGCACGTGCGACACCAAGATCATCACCGGCACGGCGAGGCCGAAGACGATCACCTCGAAGATCAGCACCGAGCGCACTGCCGTCCGCATCGGGTTGCGCGCGGACAGCGAGAGCACGCTCACCGCCAGCCGTCCGGCCCGTACTCGCCGTTGTCGGCGTAGTCCGCGTCCCAGTCGTCGTCCGGGTCGCCGTCGGCCGGCACGAGCTGCTTCTCCTGGCCGACCAGCAAGGTCCGGGCCTCGCCGACCGCCACGACCGACCCCGTGACCAGCACCCCCGGCAACCCGACCCCGGACTCCTCCGCCAGCGACACCGCGACCTCGATCGCGTCGTCCAGCCGCGGCACGACCCGGACCCGGTCGGCGCCGAAGATCTCATCGGCAGCCTCGCCCAGCTCCTCGGCCGGCATCCCCCGGCTGGTGCTGGCGACCTGGGTGATCACCACCTTGTTCATGATCTCCTCGAAGATCGTCAGCAGCCCGCGCGCGTCCTTGTCCCGCATGACCGCCACTACCCCGACCAGCGGGTTGAAGCCGAACGCCTCCACCGCGGCGGCGGCTGTGGCCCGGGCGCCGTGCGGGTTGTGCGCCGCGTCCAGCACGATCGGTGGCGAGCGCCGGACGACCTCCAGCCGGCCGGGGAACCGTACGGCCGCGAAGCCGTCGCGGACGATCTCCGGGTTCAGCGCCTTCATGCCGAGGAACGCCTCCACTGCGGCAAGCGCCTGACCGGCGTTGGCGGCCTGGTGGGCACCGTGCAGCGGCAGGAAGATGTCGTCGACCGGCCCCTCGGTGGCGTTCAGCCGGATCACCTGCCCGCCGACGGCGAGCCGACGGTCGAGAACGCCGAACTCCAGCCCCTCCCGTTGGGCGAGGGCGCCAACGTCCGCGCAGCGCTGCAGCAGGACCCGGGCCGCTTCGGGTGACTGGCCCGCGAGGATGGCCTGGGCGCCCGGCTTGATGATTCCGGCCTTCTCGGTCGCGATCTCAGTGATCGTGGTGCCCAGCAGGTGGGTGTGGTCCAAGTCGATCGGGGTGATCACCGCGACATCCGCGTCCGCGACATTGGTCGCGTCCCAGGTGCCGCCGAGGCCCACCTCGACCACTGCGACGTCGACCGGCGCGTCCGCGAACGCCGCGAACGCCATCGCGGTGATGATCTCGAAGAAGGTCATCTCCACGCCGTCGATCCGGCGCTCGTCGACGATCGCCACGTACGGCTCGATCTCCCGCCAGACCTCGTCGAAGCGGTCGTCGCTGATCGGCTCGCCGTCGATCGCGATCCGCTCGGTCACGCTCAGCACGTGCGGGCTGATGAACCGCCCGGTCCGCAGGCCGGCCGCGCGCAGCAGTGACTCGATCATGGCCGCGGTGCTGCCCTTGCCGTTCGTACCGGTCAGGTGGATGACCGGATAGGCCCGCTGCGGGTCGCCGAGCAGCTCGGTCAGCGCCTGGATCCGGCCGAGGCTGGGCGCGATCCGGTGCTCCGGCCAGCGCTGGGTGAGGGCGGCGACGATCTCGGCATGAGTCTGTACGGCAGGCATGACCAGCAAAGTCTAGGATGTGGCGGCTGACTCCATTGCGACGCTCCGCGTCGCGCGGATCGCCCTCTTGGGCCCGCCCCGTTCGTCGTCGCTCGCAGAGGAAGAACGCCTCCGCTCCCTCCTCCTCACCACGGCGGCGCGCGATCCGGGGCGAAACCCGCGCGCGTCAGCCCAGCCAGTTCCGTAGGATTTCGATCATGACAACTCCGACGCCCGACCTCCGACCCGACGCGCCCGGTACGGGTGCGCCGCGGGTAGGGCCGGCAGAGCCTTTCGGGGGGTACGCGGGGGGTGTCCCCCCGCGGGTTCCGGAGCGACCGGCGCTGGAGGGCTTGGAGGACCGCTGGATCGAGCGCTGGCGGACCGACGGCACGTACCGATTCACCCGGCCGGCGACCAGGGCCGAGGTGTACAGCATCGACACGCCGCCGCCCACCGTTTCCGGGTCGCTGCATGTCGGGCACGTGTTCTCCTACACCCACACCGACCTGATCGCGCGCTATCAGCGGATGATGGGCAAGCACGTCTTCTACCCGATCGGCTGGGACGACAACGGGCTGCCGACCGAGCGCCGGGTGCAGAACTACTACGGCGTCCGCTGCGACCCCGCCATCCCGTACGACCCGCACTTCACCCCGCCAGAGAACCCCGACCCGAAGCGGCAGCTGCCGATCAGCCGGCCGAATTTTGTCCAGCTGTGCCACGAGCTGACTCACATCGACGAGAAGACGTTCGAGGACCTGTGGCGCCGGGTCGGGCTGAGCGTGAACTGGGACGATCTCTACACCACGATCGGCGAGGACTCGCTGAGGGTGTCGCAGCTTGGCTTCCTGCGGAACCTGGCCCGGGGCGAGGCCTACCTCGCCGAGGCGCCGACCATGTGGGACGTCACCTTCCAGACGGCGGTGGCCCAGGCCGAGATGGAGGCCCGCGACTATCCCGGCCACTACTACCGGGTCGCCTTCCATCGCGGCGATGGCCCAGTGCACATCGAGACCACCCGGCCGGAGCTGATCGCGGCCTGTGTGGCGCTGATCGCGCATCCGGAGGACGAGCGGTACCGCTCACTGGTTGGCCAGACCGTCACCAGCCCGGTCTTCGGCGTGCAGCTGCCGGTGCTGACCCACGAGGCGGCCGAGCCGGACAAGGGCTCCGGCCTGGTCATGTGCTGCACGTTCGGCGACCTGACCGACGTCACCTGGTGGCGGGAGCTGCAGCTGCCCGCGCGGGTGATCATTGGCCGGGACGGCCGGATCAGCACCGAGCAACCGCCCTGGATCGCCAACGCCGAGGCTTGGGCCGAGATTGCCGGCAAGACCACCTATGGGGCCCGCGAGGCCATGGCGACGCTGCTCCAGGCCAGCGGCGACCTCGACGGCGCGCCGACCCCGACCCAGCGGAAGGCCAGCTTCTACGAGAAGGGCGACCGGCCGCTGGAGATCGTCTCGACCCGCCAGTGGTACATCCGCAACGGCGGCCGCGACCCCGAGCTCAAGCAGGTGATGCTCGGCCGCGGCGAGGAGCTCGCCTGGACACCGCCGCACATGAAGTACCGCTATGACAACTGGGTGGGCGGCCTCAACGGCGACTGGCTGATATCCCGGCAGCGCTTTTTCGGCGTGCCCTTCCCCGTCTGGTATCCGCTCGACGCCGATGGCGAGCCACGATACGACCAGCCGATCGTGCCCGAGGAGTCCCGTCTGCCACTCGATCCCAGCGCGGTCGCGGCGCCCGGCTACACCGAGGATCAACGTGGAGTGCCGGCCGGCTTCATGGCCGACCCGGACGTGATGGACACCTGGGCGACCAGCTCGCTGACCCCGCAGATCGTCTGCGGCTGGGAACGGGACCCGGAGCTGTTCGCCCTCACCTTCCCGATGGACCTGAACACCCACGCGCATGAGATCATCCGCACCTGGCTGTTCTCCCGGGTGGTGCGGGCGCACTACGAGAACCACTCGCTGCCCTGGTACCGCTCCATGATCAGCGGGTTCGTCACCGATCCGGACCGGAAGAAGATGAGCAAGTCCCACGGCAATGTCGTGGTGCCGACCGAGGTGCTGGCGAAGTACGGCTCCGACGCCGTCCGCTGGCGCGCCGCCAAGGCCCGGCCCGGCCTCGACTCCCCGTTCGACGAGAAGGAGATGAAGGTCGGCCGCCGGCTCGCACTCAAGGTGCTGAACGCAAGCAGGTTCGTGCTGTCTCTCCCGGGGGGGCGACCCCCCGAGAGCCCCGCTGCGGCGCCGACCGCGTCGGAGGGCCAGGCTCCCGGGGAGGCTGTCGCTTCCCCGGCTCGGCGCCGCGACGTCGCGGGAGCCGACATCGACCCGGGCATGATCACCGAGCCCGCCGACAAGGCGTTGCTCGCGGAGCTCGGGCACGTGATCGAGAGAGCCACCGCCGCCTTTGACGCCTACGACTACACGGGTGCGCTGGAGGTCACCGAGCAGTTCTTTTGGCAGCTCTGCGACGACTACCTGGAGCTGGTCAAGGAGCGCGCGTACGGGACGGGCCAAGAGGCGGCGTCGGCGCGGGCGACCCTGACCCAGGCCCTGGACGTGGTGCTCCGGCTGCTGGCGCCGATCATGCCCTTCGTCACCGAAGAGGTCTGGTCGTGGTGGCGGGACGGCTCGATCCACCTGGCGCCCTGGCCGGCCGTTGGCGAGGTCTCCCGCGACGGCGATCCTGCGCTGCTCGCCGACATCGCCGCCGCGCTGGTCGAGATCCGGGGCGCCAAGTCCAAGGCCAAGGTGTCCATGAAGGCCGAGATCGCGCACGCTAAGGTGTACGGGCCCGCCGACTCGTTGCGCCGGCTGCAGTCGGTCGCCTCCGACCTCTGCGCCGTCGGCCGGATCACTGGTGAGGTGAGCTGGATCGAGGCGGACGGACCTGTCGCCGTCGACGTCACGCTGGCGACAGGCTGAGGTGAGCCCGGGCCAGGGTCAGGCCGACTTCTCACGGCGCTCGCGCTTGGCGAGCTTCTCCCTCGGGACCAGGGTGGGGAGCGCGGCGTTCTTCACCACGTCGGCGCTGATGATCACCTGGGCGACGTCGTCGCTGCTGGGCACGTCGTACATGACGTTGAGCAGGACCTCTTCGAGGATCGCCCGCAGCCCGCGGGCGCCAGTGCCGCGCAGCAGGGCCAGGTCCGCGATCGCCTCGACCGCGTCCGAGGTGAACTCCAGGTCGACCCCGTCCAGCTCGAACAGCTTGCGGAACTGCTTGACCAGCGCGTTCCGCGGCTCGATCAGGATCCGGATCAACGCGTCGCGGTCGAGCGGGCTGACCGAGGAGATCATCGGCAGCCGGCCGATGAACTCGGGGATCAACCCGAACTTGATCAGGTCCTCCGGCCGAACGTCGGCGAAGGGGTCCTCCGGCTCCCGGCGGCGCAGCGCGCTGTCGTTGTTGAAACCGAGCGGCCGCTTGCCGACCCGCTGGGCGATGATGTGGTCCAACCCGGCGAACGCGCCACCGACGATGAACAGCACGTTCGTCGTGTCGATCTGGATGAAGTCCTGGTGCGGATGCTTGCGACCGCCCTGCGGCGGCACCGAGGCCGAGGTGCCCTCCAAGATCTTCAGCAGCGCCTGCTGCACGCCCTCGCCGGACACGTCACGGGTGATCGAGGGGTTCTCGCTCTTCCGGGCGATCTTGTCGACCTCGTCGATGTAGATGATGCCGGTCTCGGCCTTCTTCACGTCGAAGTCGGCGGCCTGGATGAGCTTGAGCAGGATGTTCTCGACGTCCTCGCCGACGTAGCCCGCCTCGGTCAGCGCGGTCGCGTCCGCGATCGCGAACGGCACGTTGAGCATCTTGGCCAGCGTCTGCGCGAGATAGGTCTTGCCGCAGCCCGTCGGGCCGATCAGCAGGATGTTTGACTTGCCGAGCTCTACCCCGTCGTCCTCCGCGCGCCGGGCCGGGCTCGCCGTCTGCGCCTGGACGCGCTTGTAGTGGTTGTAGACCGCGACCGCCAAGGCTTTCTTCGCGTTGTTCTGGCCGATCACGTAGCCGTCGAGGAACTGGCGGATCTGGTGCGGCTTGGGCAGCTCCTCCAGCAGGCCGACCTCAGCGCCCTCGGAGAACTCCTCCTCGATGATCTCGTTGCAGAGGTCGATGCACTCGTCGCAGATGTAGACCCCGGGACCGGCGATGAGCTTCTTGACCTGCTTCTGGCTCTTTCCGCAGAAGGAGCACTTCAGCAAGTCCCCGCTCTCTCCGATACGCGCCACGCCGCCTCCTCACTGGTCCCGACTGCGCCGCTCGATTTCTCACCCTAACCCGAGGCTCTCGTGATGTGGAGCATATTCGGCCTCGGGTCAGCGTGCGTCCACCAGCTCAGACAGGTACGGCTTTCAGGGAGGTCAGCACCTCGTCGATGATCCCGTACTCGAGCGCCTGCTCGGCCGTCAGGTACTTGTCGCGCTCGATGTCCTTGCTCACCTCATCCGGGGTCTTGCCGGTGTCGGCGGCCAGCATCTCTTCCATCAGCGAACGGATCCGCAGGATCTCCTTCGCCTGGATCTCAATGTCGGAGGACTGTCCGTAGCCGCCCTCGGTCGCCGGCTGGTGGATCAGGATCCGGCTGTTCGGCAGCGCCAGCCGCTTGCCCTTGGTGCCGGCCGCCAAGATCACGGCCGCGGCGGAGGCGGCCTGGCCCAGGCAGACCGTACGGACGTCGGGCTTGATGTAGTGCATCGTGTCGTAGATCGCCGTGAGGGCGGTGAACGAGCCACCCGGGGAGTTGATGTAGATCTCGATGTCTCGCTCGGCGTCCATCTGCTGCAGGCAGAGCAGCTGCGCCATCACCGCGTTGGCGATGTCGTCGGAGATCGGCGTGCCGAGGAAGATGATCCGGTCCTCGAAGAGCTTGGTGTAGGGGTCGATGCGGCGCATCCCGTAGGAGGTCCGCTCCTCCCACTGCGGGATGTAGTAGTCCATCCGCGGGGCGATACCCCCTGCGTACCCGCCGAACGGCTCCGCCCGCCCTTCCCTCGGTGCGAGCAGCGCCGAACCGAAGCTGTCGATCATGGTGCGCTCCTTCACTGGTTCGGCGCTTCGGTGGGGATCTGCGCCGCGTTGGAGTAGACGTGGTCGATGAAGCCGTAGTCCAGGGCCTGCTCGGCGGTGAACCAGCGGTCGCGGTCCGAGTCGGCCTCGATCTGGGCCAGGGTCTGGCCGGTGTGCTCGGCGATCAGCTTCTGCATCGTCGACTTGATGTGCAGCGACTGCTCGGCCTGGATCCGGATGTCGCTCGCGGTGCCACCGAGGCCACCGGACGGCTGGTGCATCATGATCCGGCTGTGCGGCAGCGCGAACCGCTTGCCCTTCGTGCCCGCACAGAGCAGGAACTGCCCCATCGACGCGGCCAGGCCCATCGCAACGGTCGCCACGTCGTTGGAGATCCAGCGCATCGTGTCGTAGATCGCCATCCCCGAGTCGACAGAGCCACCGGGGGAGTTGATGTAGAGGTAGATGTCCTTGTGCGGATCCTCTGCGTTCAGCAGCAGCATCTGGGCGCAGATCGCGTTCGCGTTCTCGTCCCTCACCTCTGAGCCGAGGAAGATGATCCGGTTCTGCAGCAGGCGCTGGTAGACGTTGTCGTCGAGCCCGAGGGCGTTGCCGTTGCGGCCGGCAGCGCGCGGCTCGTCCCATCCGGCGGAACCGGGCACGGCCGTTCCTGGGTAGCCATTCTGTGCGTTCACGGGGTCGAACCTACCCCGGGAGGCAGTCTGAAAAGGCGCGCCACGAGCCCTGTTCGCTGTGGGCGCAGCAGGGCGGCGGACAGCCTCTGGAGCGGCTCACCCGATCTTGACGGCCACAGTGCGAGCAAACGGGAGGTGGTCAAGCCTGGAGAGTTTCCACAGCCTCCAGACCTGACCACCTCCCGCTCCCCTGCCCGGCCTGGCGCGCCACTCCCCCGAGCTGCGTACGGCCAGATGGTGAGCTGTGCGTGAACGTCTGCTCGAGTCCTCCCCCAACGCTGAACCCGCGTGTTCGCGCGTTCCCCGTGAACCGGCGTCCCGACCGTACGAGTCCTCCCCCAACACTGAATCCGTACGGGTCGCCAGCGATTGCGGTGCCGGGTCCGGTTACCCCCGTTCCCTCGCCCGGCAATCAGAATGCTGGAGGGCGAACCTCAACGTCCGACCGCGCTTTGCGGACGATTTCGCTCAGGTCTTCGGCAAGGTTTCCGAGCCGGCCCGCGGTGGCTTGTTCAGACGATCTTGAGGTACGCCTGAGGCGCGATCACTCCTGCGCGGGAGCCTCAGCAGAAGTCTCGTCTGCGGTAGCGGCGATGGCGTCATCTGCAGGCGCGCTCCAAGTCTCGACGGGCTCGCCGTTGGTGTCGGTCACGGTCGCCTGGTTGACGATCAGCGCCAGCGCCTTGCCCCGACGGATCTCGAGCATGTACTCCTCGATGTGGTGCGGGTGCTCCTTGAGGTGGTCCGCCACCTGCTGGGGGCTGGTGCCCTCCTGCCGGGCCCGCGAGATGATGTGTTGGGTCAGGTCGCTCTGGTCGACGCTGACGCCCTGCTCCTCCGCCACCTTGTCCAAGATCATCTGCGCCTTGAGCGTCTGGGCCGTCCGCGACTCGATGTCGCCCCAGAACTCGTCCTCGGACTTGCCCTGCTCGGTCTCGGCGAGGTACTGGGCCAGGCTCAGCTGGGCCGTCTCCAGCTGACCGGTGATCTGGTCGCGTCGCGCCTTCATCTCGGCCGCCTGCAGGTTCTCCGGCACGTCGATGTCGACAGCGGCCACGACCGCCTCGAGCACCGCGTCCCGGGCGGCGGCGGCCTGCTCGGTGCGGGCCGCCTCGGCGAGCTGCCGGGCCATGTCCTCCCGCAGCTCGGCCACCGTATCGAACGGGGACGCCTGCTGCGCGAAGTCGTCATCGACCTCAGGAAGCTCCTGCTGCTGAACCTTGGTCACCGTGACCTCGATGTCGGCGTCCTCGTCCTTGGCCGGGCCGCCGACCAGCGTCGAGGTGAAGGTCTTGGACTCGCCCGCGGACAGGCCGATGACCGCGTCGTCCAGTCCCTGAAGCATCGCACCCGACCCGATGACATAGTCCTGGCTCTCGGCCGTACCGTCCGGCATCGCCTCACCGTTCTGGCTGGCGACCAAATTGATCGTCACCACGTCGCCCTCCCGGGCCGGACGCTCCACGACCTCTCGCGAACCGAACCGGCTCCGCAGCAGCTCCAGCTGGCCGTCAACCAGGCTCTCCGGCACGTCGACCGCGTCCACCGTGACGGCGATGGAGCTGAAGTCCGGCAGCGTGAAGTCTGGCCGCACGTCCACCTCGGCGGTGAACTCGATCAGGTCGCCGTCCTCGAGCTTGGTCACCTCGAGGTCCGGCTGGGCGAGCGGGCTGAGCCTGTTCTCGGCCACCGCGGCGCTGTAGAAGCCGTGCCAGGAGTCGTTGAACGCCTCCTGGATGACCACCCCCCGGCCGAACCGCTGATCGATCACCAGTGGCGGCACCTTGCCCTTGCGGAAGCCCGGGATGTTCACCTGCTTGGCGATCTCGCGATAGGCCTTGTCCATGCTCGGCTTCAGATCCGTGAACGGAACCTCGACGGTGATCTTGACCCGGGTTGGGCTCAACTGCTCGACGGTGCTGGGCACGCTGATGACTCCTCGGAACGGCAGAGAGAACGCGACAGGGCGGATCGCCCGCGCGACGGCCTCGGCCATCCTACGGTCGGACCCGACGAGGGCCAACAGTGTCCTACACTCGACCAGCGACGTCAGGCCGAAGTCTCGACGCCTGCCGGGGCGTAGCGTAGTGGCTAGCGCGTCTGCTTTGGGAGCAGAAGATCGCAGGTTCGAGTCCTGTCGCCCCGACTCACGGGTCGGCGGCAGCCGCTAGTGTTCCTGGCGAACGCACGCCCTGCGGGTGTAGCTCAATGGCAGAGCCCCAGCCTTCCAAGCTGGTCATGCGAGTTCGATTCTCGTCACCCGCTCCAGATCATCGAGCCTTGTCAACACTAGTTTGCCGGATGTAATCGAACAGTCCAATGGTGAGACGCAAAGTGGCAGGCTGGTCATCTGTGGACCGCACCGTGAGCCCGCGCCAGCGTATCTGCGCTGGTCAGGGCAGACATTCCAGCTAGGACCCAGACTGCCTCGCGTGATGACCAGCCTGATGGCGGGCCATGCGCGGGCCACCATCGCCAAAAACAGGCAGGAGGAACCCTCATCGGACCGTCGTCCGGTGTTCTTGCTCGGCGCCGCGATGACCGGGTGCCGGCCCGCACGGCATCTTCAAGATCAACGGGGGGCGCTGAACCGCTGCTCAACTCGTCCGCAGCACGTCGAGCGGTACGCCCACGACCCGGTCACCGAACAGCACCTCAGGCCCAGTCCCCGCCAGGGCGGGACGCCACCGTCAAGGCCGGCCTGCTCGATCTGGTCGAGGATGCGGTCGAACACGGCTGGACCCGACACCGGGCAGCGGTCGTGCTGGGAATCCACACGAACGGCTGCGCCGCTGGACGCATCGGCGAACCGCCGACCGGCTGGCAGATCGGCGCCGGGACTGCCGGGGCGCCAGGGTTCCTAGCCAAAGCAGCGGCGACCCGGTGACCCCGCTGCCGTCGCGCTAGCCAGAGCATCTCGGCAGAGCCTGGTCAGCTGGCCGTCAGCCTTGAGGGCGCGTCCTACTTGATTGGCTGCACGATGCGGTGGCGCCACGTCGAGCGGTCGGGCAGGACCGCGTGCCTGTCGAATTGCTGGAGGTCAACGAAGTAGTAGACCTCCCAGGCCGGGCCCGCCGGCTCCTCACCGTGCATCTGCAGCCAGGCACCAATGCGCGCGTACGCCGCACCGAGGCCGTCCGGCACCCCGGTGTACACGGTGGTGACGACGGGTCCGCCCGGCAGCTCTCCCGAGGCGATGCTTCCCTCGACCGGCAGCACCTCGGCGACCGGAACACCCTCCTCAACGTCGGTCTCGAGATCGCCGACCCCCTCCGTGTCAGGCCCGATGTCGGGGAACGAGTGGTAGCGCACGAATGGTGGGCCCGCCGGCCGCGCGCCGTGGCGCTCAAGGTAGTCGCGCAGCGCCGACAGCCGGTCATCCATCGTGGCGGCGAGGTCGGCGACCTTCACGGTTGCTCGAATGCTGATCATGGGCTGCGCTGGGCGCAGGCGGATCTCCACATCCTCGCTGTCCGACTCTTGCTCTTCGATCATCTCCGCGAGCCGGTCGTACCCGTCCGCGCCGCTCGCGCCAGGCTGCGTCTCCATGAAGCTGAGGGTCTGGTCGCGCACCTTCTGCGAGGGGTACGTCTGCGTCATCGTCATCAGCGTGCCGGCGCCCTCCTCGACGAGCTCGATCACCGAGACCGTCGCGTCCTCGGCCCGCCACCCGACCTCCTCGAAGCCTGCGAAGGCCACCGTGCTCACGAGGCGTTCGGGTCGCAGCACCTCGCGGTACTCGCCCTGCATCGTGAACTCGCCGCCGTCCTCTTGGCGCATGACGTAGCGGTAGCTCCCGCCCGGTCGCACGTCCATCTCGAGGACCGGCACCGTCCACCCCGGACGCACGAACCACCGCGCGAACAGCTCGGGCTTGGTCCAGCAGTCGAACACCAGCGCGCGAGGCGCCTTGAAGCTCCGGCTGATCACGATCTCGCACTGGCCCTCGGAGCGGACCGCTACCTGCGGGCTACTCAGCGTTGTCATCTCGGTCATCCCCTTTCTTCATCTTTTCGCTCTGCAATTCATCGAGCAGGTCGTCCAACCGCTCCAAGGTCTCCTGCCAGTACTCGCGGAACCCGTACACCCACTGCGCCACCTCTTTGATGGGCGACGCATCGAGGCGCGCTGGGCGCCACTGCGCCTCGCGCCCCCGCGAGATCAGCCCGGCGCGCTCGAGCACCTTCAGGTGCTGGGAGACCGCGGGCAGGCTCATCTCGTATGGCTCGGCGATCGTCTTCACCGAGGCCTCGCCGTCGCGCAGGCGCGACAGGATGGCACGCCGAGTGGGATCGGCCAGCGCCGAGAACACCGCGTTCAGGCGCTCCACGGTCCCCGGCCGGGCATCGTACTTAAGAGCCATCTTAATTAAGAGATTACTTAAGATACCCAGCGTTTGTCAAACAGCCTCATGGGCGCGCCTCATCCTCATCGCACCCCGAAGGGACCCCCGCCATGCACTCAGCTCTCCATTCGGCCATCGAGGAGCAGCCGTCCTCGGCGACAGTGATCGGTATCCCGTTCGTCAGGCAGTCCGGCGTAGGCGGAAACCCGTGTGGCGAAGGTCGTGGAAATGGAAGCCAGCCGGCAGCCTGGCCTTCGTGGCCCGCTCGGCCCAGCGGACCGTCACCCGCCAGTTGCCGCGAGTGGAATTGCGCCCCTTGGGCCGGAGCTCACGGCGCGAATGCGAACGTGTCGACGACTGACTGGGCGACGCTGTACCAGTCCTTCTTGTCGCCGTAGTCGCTTCCTCCGCGCGCCGCGTCATCGATCACTATCGCCAGTGCGGTAGTGGTCTTGGGGTTGTGGAGCAGGTAGAGACGCGCCCCAGCCATCGATGGCGTGATGCCGAAGGCTCCGTGCGACGGGTCCACGCCGATCATCAGATCCGCATACTCCCCGTCCGAACAGCCGTCGCCGCTGGCGAACGTGACGTCCATGACCGCCCCGTCCCATCCGCCAATCGACGCATCGCGCTTGTTGCGGATCACGACGTGCTTATTGCTCGTGAGGAACTTGACGAGGCCGTCAAATGTGTGCTCGAACTGATCCGAAGGCTTTCCAGTGCATGTGCCCGGTGGCACGACCGCCGACAGCATTGTGATGTCATCGCTGGTTCCATCATCAAAGCCGGCTAGGGAGCCGCCTGGTGGGAACAAATGGAAGTTGCCCGGGGACGCCTCCCGGTTGAGACTTCCCCACCCCGCCGACGGCACCGTATACGACAGCCCTGGCGTCAGGAACTCCGTGCTATAAGTGGTCCCGGCCGCGAGGCTGCAAAGTTTCTCAGGTCCCTCTGATGAGCTTACGCAGGTCCGGGCTCCGGCCGAGACGACAGGGCTGGGAGATTCGAGCGAAGGTGACGATCCAACCGGTGTAGCGGATCCGAGACCGCCCGTGGACGTGCAGGATGCGAGCAGAATCGCCCCTGCAAGGAGGGCAAGCCGAGCGGTCACGGCGAATACCTCCGCATCCCCGCAACCTAGCGGAGTAGGGGAGCGCACGTCAGATGAGTCAAAAACCAACAAGACCGCTCCTATGGTCTCGGAAGGGCCTCCAGCTTTATTTGAGCAGCCCGACAAGTCGGGCTTGGGCCTATTGACAGGGCCAACGCGCGAGCTGAGAAGGAATCGACAACCTTCCCCACGCTCCGGGCCACACGCGGGCCACTAAGCACGGCTCTCCAAGGTTTCCACCGGTCGCTCGCGGTTCAGCCGCACGCTCGTGCCGGTGCTCCCACGCATGCCGTCGATTACTTCCAAGCTGGTCATGCGAGTTCGATTCTCGTCACCCGCTCCACGCCATCGAACCTTGTCACGCACATGTTATCGCGGGCTCTCCGAATCGAAAATCGGCACGGCTTCGCCGGCGTGCCCAATGTGTCGCTTACTCTCCCGATCGGAGCATCGCGTCCAGGGCGTTCGCGATCACTCGATCTCGCTCCACCCTGCGACGCTGGTAGATCAACGCGGCCCGCATACACGCGTGGCCCATGCGCCCCATCAGCTCCCGCGTGCTCGCCCCCTATGCCGCCGCGAAATGGTTGCCGGTGTGCCGCAGGTCATGGAAATGGAGATCAGCGGGCACCCGAGCGCCGGCCGCGGCCTTGGCTGGCTTCCAGACCGTGGCGAAGATCCGCCGCAGCGGCGTTGCACCGTACGGCCCAACGAACACCCGGCCGTCCGACCCCTGCTCGGCGAACGTCTCCAGGGGGTGCCTCAGCTCCGGCACAAGCCATGTCGGCAGCGCGACCAAGCGCACCTCAGCCGGGGTCTTGGGCTCCTTGACTACCCGGTCGGTTCCCAGCTCCACCACGAACGCTGGATCCGCACTGACGCATTCTCAAGATCAACATCGGAACTTAGCCTCCCGCATACACGTTCCAGCCCCAGCGACCCTACGACACTTGAACGGTCACTGCCGGCAGCGCTCACCGTTCACGCGGCGGCCGCGGGGGTGCTGGTAACGCGTCAGAATTGGGCTTACCGGTCCGTGTAGGACCTTAGGTCGGCAGGCGACTTGATCACCCACGACCACTGGCGCGCGTTGGAGGTGCCGAGTGTTGGACGAGGCACGGGAGGCGCTGGCGGCCGGCCCGCTGGGCGGACTGCCGGTCGATGTGCTGCGAGTCCTCTGCCGTGATGCTGTCACGCTCGATGTGCCGGCTGGTGCCGATCTGTTTCGGTCTGGCATGTTCGCGTTCGTCGTGGTTCGCGGCGTCGTCCGAGCCTTTGTGGCGGACGCGAATGGTCGTCAGCTGACGATCCGCTACGGCCGCCACGGCGACCTGATCGGCGTGCCAACACTTTTCACCCAGCGGGCGACCAATGTGTACCAGCAAGCGCTGACAGATTGTCGACTGCTCGTCCTGCGTCCAGCGACGCTGCAGTCCCTCGCCCGTACCGACGTCCGAGTTTCGTACGCCCTGCTGGTTGAGATGAGCAGCCGGCTCAAGCTCTACATCCAAGAGCTCGGTCCATCCCCGATGTCAACGGTTCGTCAGCGGGTAGCCAGGTGCCTGCTCGATGTAGCCGTCGATGAGCATCGCGATGGCACGCTGGTGGCACGGTTGAGCCAGCAGGAGCTGGCCGCTCAGGTGGGCACGGTGCGGGAGGTCGTGGTCCGAGTACTTCACGAGCTGCGCGACGCCGGCGCGGTACGTACCGAACGGGACGAGATCGTCGTGCTGGATCCTGGTCGACTGTGTGCCGAGATCGCTCGGTAGCTGGTGGAACAAAAGTCCCTCCGCGCCGGTACCGAAGTCGCAGACGGCGGCGCATTCTGCCGAGAGGATCGAGGCTGTCAGGATCGCAACGAGAGAAGAAGGCATGATGACGGCCGTCGAGTTGAACATGACGATCAACGGGGCAGCAGCGCCGACCGTCGCCACCTTCGGGGTGGTCAACCCTGCGACCGCGGATGTCCTCGCCCAGGCGCCGGTGTGCAGTCGAGGACAGCTCGACGAGGCGATGACCGCCGCCCAGACCGCGTTTCGGACCTGGAAGGCCGACGACAAGGTGCGGCGAGTCGTCCTCGGCGAGATGGCCGACGCGTTGGAAGCGGCTGCGGACCGGCTCGCCCCGCTGTTGACCGCTGAACAGGGCAAGCCCCTGGACGAGGCCCGAGGGGAGGTCGGCGCCGCGATGGCCTGGCTGCGCTACTACGCCGACCTGGAGACCCCGCCTGAGATTGTGCAGGACGACGAGCACGGCTACGTCGAGGTGGTGCACCGCCCGCTGGGTGTGGTCGCGGCCATCACCCCGTGGAACTTTCCGATCGCGCTGCCGGCGTGGAAGGTCGCACCGGCGCTGCGCGCGGGCAACACCCTGGTCCTCAAGCCGTCCCCGTTCACCCCGCTGACCGCTCTCACCCTCGGTGAGATATGGCGCGAGATAGTGCCGCCTGGGGTCCTCAATGTGGTCAGCGGACCGGACCCGCTGGGCGCCTGGATGACCGCACACCCCGTGCCCCGGAAGGTCAGCTTCACCGGTTCTACGCCTACCGGGAAGAAGGTGGCGGCTGCCGCCGCGGACGACCTCAAGCGGGTGACGCTCGAACTCGGCGGCAACGATCCGGCGATCGTGCTCGACGACGCCGACCCCGAGCAGATCGCCGACAGCCTGTTCTGGGCAGCGTTTGGCAACAACGGGCAGGTGTGCTGCGGCGTCAAGCGGGTCTACGTCCAGCAGCGCCGCCACAGCGACCTCGTCGCTGCCCTCGCCGCCCAGGCAAAGGCCGCGCGGGTTGGCGACGGCACACAACCCGATATCCAACTGGGACCGATCAACAACCAACCGCAATTCGATCGGGTCAGCGAACTGGTCAGCGACGCCCTTACTCACGGAGCCGTGGCGGCGGCCGGCGGCAGCCCGCTGGACCGGCCCGGCTACTTCTTTGCACCTACCATCCTCACCGGGGTCGCCGACGGCACCAGGATCGTGGACGAGGAACAGTTCGGCCCAGCCGTACCGGTGATCCCCTACAGAGACCTCGATGACGCAATCGAGCGGGCGAACCGAACGACCTATGGCCTGACGGCGTCGGTCTGGTCGCCGGACATCGACCGCGCCGGGGGAATTGCCTCCAGCCTGGATTGCGGCCAGGTCACGGTGAACGCCCACGCAGCGATACGCCCTGACCTGCCCCTCAGCGGCCACAAATGGAGTGGGCTTGGTGTCGAAAACGGGCCCTGGGGTCTACATAGCTTCACCGACCTGCAGGTTCTCGCCCACCCCGCCCACTCGCCCAACAACCGCCCGGGAACGGACCGGCGCGCCTGAACCTGAAGGCACTGATGCGAATCAGGGAAACCGGCCAGGTGGAGATTCATTTGCCGAAAGCCAGAGCGGATGATCTCAGCGGCCTCTCCGTCACAGGCTTGTGCCCCTGCCTGACCTCCGTTGGCGGTCGCCGGAAAGTCGCGCCAAATACGCCGCGATTTCAGTGTGGAATGTGCATGAGACGCTCACGCTCGATGGTCACGAGGTCGATTTCGGCCACGATTTGGGAATCAACGCCCGCTGTACCGATACCCGTTGATGCGTTGCAGTGATTCAGGCGCCAACGTTGAAGGTGTACTGACGCCCAGATGCATCGTCCAGGCGAGTTCGAGCAGCGGGCTGACCCCGAAACCGGCCTTGTCGACATCGGCGGTCTCGCCGAATGGCGGGAAGAGCGAACCGGCGACCCATGCCGGGAGAACTGGTCGGTGGCGGTCCCGATGAGTTGGCCATCTTCGAGAGCGATCGATTCCATTCCGCCTTCGGTGCCAGTGTCTGACCCAGGACCCGGCAGGCAAGCCGATAGCGCTGGGCTCATACGATCGCGACCATGAGCCCAGCATCGCGGAGGCCCGGCCGCATCATGATCAATAGCGTTCAAGCGCTGGTCCTAGGGTTCCTGCTGATGGCATGGCTCAGCCTCATCGCGATTCTTGTGGCAGCACCAGAAGTGTTTGAGCACAGACTCAAATCGCTGCCCGGACCTCAACGCATTGTGGACATCGTCTTCGCGGTCGTGCTCACGGCATTCATCGTGCTTCTTTGGATCGGCGTCCTCCGGCGATGGCGATGGATTTTCTGGCTGATTCTGGTTGCGTTCCTTTTTGGAGTGCTGCGCATACCTGTGGCTGTTCTACAGCTGTCCGGAAGAATGACACCCGACGGGCCACCTTGGTACGTCATCATGCAATGCGTTATCGGCGTGGTGCAGGTTCTCATCGCACTAGCGATGGTCCTCAGCTATCGGCGCTCAGGGGTCTGGGGATCGTAGAACGGCGATGGCGTTAGTTCCCTCGCCAAGCACCGTCGAAATCGTTACCAGCCCGAAGAGCGCATTCGTCTCACGTCCCTCCACACGCAGGTGAGACAGATCAACCATCGCGCAGCTTTCGGACAGCTATGTGGTCAGCCCATAGCCTCGCCGCCAGCACAGACTCCAGGAGGCCGGCCGGGCAGCTGGATCCCAGCTGCAACATCGCGGTCAGGTCGTCTCTTACCGCCCAGTGCTCCGCGAGCTTGCCGCCCTCCACACGAGACCAGTGACTTTGCGCAGCGACGAACTCCCGACCCATCGACGACACGCCACCGGCGAGGACACACCCCATTTTGTTACCTCGCGCCGTCACGCGTACCGCGACCTTCCAACACCCTCTCCTGGCACGGTCGGCCCTCATCCTGCACCGCGCCGCCACTTGGTCAACGGCGGCAGGCAGTGCCCGCTCCTCGATGGTTACGATCTCAGCACCGTTGATCATCCAGCGTCCACGACAAAGCCGATGACAGGCCCGACCTGCTGTTGCTCGGCATGAGCGGCCACACCACGATCGTCAATCGTCACCTGCAGGCATAGGGCGATGCCCAGGGCTGCGACACTGGCGCGCGCAGTGGAGTGCGGTCATCCAATTGTCGAGGGTTACCGGGAGGAGGGTCTCGATCGGCTCCTGGATCTGATGAGCAGCACCACTCCGATGATCAAGAAGATGACGCCCAGCACGAAAAGGGTCCCAGTGCCATCGGAGGGGCCCAGAATCAACAGGATGATTCCTAGGACAACCATGAGCCAGCGCCACCACTTGTGAGGACGAGACGGGGTCTGGACCACTGAGCCGGAGTCTGCGACGCTGATCCGGCCGTCGCTGGCCGTGATCGTGAATGGCCGGGTCAGCTCCTGCCCGCCACGCGGCCGGGGAGCCGTCAGCGTCACGGCAGAGGCCGCCACCTGCCCCGGCGGGACGTCCACCAGGCCCGGGTTGAAGGCGAACCGGATGATGTTCTCCGGATCCGCGCCGCGCAGCGACACCCGTACCGGCTGGGCGCCGTTGCGGTTGTCGACGGTCGCCCGCAGCATGCCGCGC
>Ga0081539_10000169_pt1 | contig 153327 bp, 145 predicted proteins | sample TabmetS4T2R2_FD_71023 | JGI IMG/M metagenome (GOLD analysis project Ga0081539, IMG submission 71023) | Tabebuia heterophylla rhizosphere microbial communities from the University of Puerto Rico - S4T2R2 | ecosystem: Host-associated > Plants > Roots > Rhizosphere ... | reverse complement strand
GCTCGATGTCGTGTTCTACGAGGACGCGGCGAGAAGCCGAAAGAACAACGCGCCGTACAACCACAGCATCATTCGGCGCATGGCGCTCGACATCTTGCGCGCGCATCCGGATCGGCGCTCGCCGTCACGCAAGATGAACCTCGCCCGCTGGAAGAAGGGCTTCCTCTACGAGCTCTTTGCTCATATGCGATAACCCTGCCCCCGAACCCCCCGCCTCCTTTTTTTGATGATTTGGGAAAGGTGGGGAGCTCCGTTCTCGGCCCGACAACGGCTCGGCGGCTGAGAGTGCGGGATGGGTTAGCGCCAATAAGGCAAAAAAAGGAGGTGGGGGTGTGGGGGCGGAGTTCTCTCCGCCCCCACCCTTTCTTCTCCTGATTGGCGCCGGTGGCTTCGGCAGCGCGCGCGCCGCTCATTCAGTCGGGGCGGATGGCGTGGGCGCGCACCACGCCGCCCCACAGCGCGATCTGGCGGGTGAGGAAAGTCGCCAGGGTTTCGGGATCCGAGAGGACGAGACGCGCCTGCTCGGTCTCGAGCATCCGCTGCCGCACCGCGTCCTCGGAGAGGGTGTCGCGCAGCACCGCATTCATGCGCGCGATGACGGGCACCGGCGTCGCATGCGGGGCGAAGACGCCCCACCAGGACTCCGCCTGGAGGTCGAGGCCGGAGTCGAGCGCGGTGGCGACGTCGCGCAGCGCCGGCAGGCGCTCGGGGCCGAATTGCACGACGGCGCGCAGCGTGCCGCCGGCGACGTGCGGCGCGAGAAGGGCGGCAGAGCCGATCATCATGTCGACATCGCCGGCAGCGGTGTCGCTCACCGCGAGGCCGTCCTCGGGATAGGGGCGGTGCCCCATGCGCGTGCCGCTCTCGGCCTGGAGCAGCAGCATGCCGAGATGGCCGATGGTGCCGGTGCCGGCCGAGCCATAGGTGAGCGCGTCGGGGCGGTCGCGGGCGGCGGCGAGGATGTCGGCGAGGCCGCGGAAGGGCTTCTCGGGGCGGCAGGCGATGACGTAGGGGGCGCCGCCGATCAGCATCACCGGGTCGAGGTCGCGGGTGAGGTCGAAATTGAGGCTCGGCAGGAGTGCGGGAAGGGTGGCGTGGCCGTCGCCGGTGAGCAGCCAGGTAAGGCCGTCGGGGGGCGCCTTGGCGGCCGCCTCGGTGCCGATGGCGCCGGGGCGGTTCTCGACGGTCACGGGCACGCCGAGGCGTTGCCCGAGACCGGGGGCGAGGAGGCGGGCGACGGGATCGGCGGCGGCGAAGGGGACGAGGATGCGGAGAGCACCGGCGGGCCAGGCCGGCGCCTGGGCGAGGGCGGGACGCGCGAGGACGGCACAGAGCAGAGCCAGGCGGCGCGTCGGCATGAGTCCCCTCCCGTAGTGCGGTTTTGCTTGGAGGGAGAAAGAGTGGGGGCGGAGAGAACTCCGCCCCCACACCCCCACCTCCTTTTTTTGGCTATTTGGCGCTCGCTCCTCCGGCACGCTCAGGCGCCGAGCCGTTGTCGGGCTGAGAACGGTGCTCGCCACGCTTCTGGGGGGCGGAGTTCATCTCCGCCCCCCAGTCGACCGGGCCGTCATGACTCCGCCGCCGCGATGTGCTCCGGCGTGAAGGGCATGCGGCGCACGCGGACGCCGAGTGCGGCGTGGATCGCGTTGGCGATCGCGGCGACCGTCGGGCCGAGCGCGGCCTCGCCGGCGCCGAGCGGCGGGAGCTCGGGGCGGGCGATGAGCTCCACCGCGACCTCGGGCACTTCGGAGAAGCGCAGGATCGCGTAGCGTTCCCAGGAATCGCTGGTGACGCGGCGGCGGTCGAAGCGGACTTCCTCCTTGAGCGCCATGGAGACGCCGTGGATGGCGCAGCCTTCGTACTGGTTGGCGACGCCATCGGGGTTGATGACCTCGCCGACATCGCCGGCGATCCACAGGCGGCGGCAGCGCACGACCTCTTCCGCGGCGATGTGGGCGATGACCGCGCAATAGGCGCCGGCGTTCTTGTAGCGGGCGTAGCCGATGCCGAAGCCTTCGCCTTCGCGCGGCGCGCGCGCGCGCCAGCCGGACATCGCGGCGGCGCGCTCGAGCACCGCGCGGGCGCGCGGGTCGTCGAGATGGCGCAGGCGGAAGTCGAGCGGGTCCTCGCCGGCGAGGGATGCAAGCTCGTCCATGACCGATTCGATGGCAAGCACGTTGACCGGCGCGCCGAGGCCGCGCAGCGCGGAGGCGCGCAGCGGCATGTCGGTGACGCGCTTGAGGCCGACCTTCAGCGACGGGGTGCGGTAGGCGGGGACCGCGTTGCGCTGGGCGCCGCCGCCGGTCGCGAGCGGCGGGTTGACGGCGGCGGGGATGGCGCTGCGCTCGGCGCGGTATTCCACCGCGAGCAGCGCGGGCTTCGGGTTGCGGCCGGGGCGGGAGGAATGGCCGTGGCTTAGGACTTCCTGGCGCCAGAAGGCGATCTCGTTGTCGGCGTCGAGGCCGGCTTCGACCTCGACCAGCATGGCGGAGGAGAACGGCGCCCAGCCGAGCTCTTCCGCGCGGGTCCACAGCAGGCGCACCCAGCGTCCGGGGGCGGCGCGCGCGGCGAGCGCGGCGTCGAGCGCGACGTCGTCGGCGCCGTTGTGGCCGTAGCAGCCGGCACCTTCGGCGTGGCGGACGATGATCGCCTCCTCGCCGAGGCCGAGCGCTTTCGCGAGGTCGGCGCGCAGGTTGTAGACGCCCTGGCTGTGGGTCCAGACCTCCAGCGTGTCGTCCTGCCAGCGCGCGAGGGCGCAGCAGGTGCCGATCGAGGCATGGGCGACGAAGGGGCGGCAGAAGCGCGCGGTGACGGTGCGTTCCGCCGTCGCGGCGGGGGCGCCCTGTTCGGCGACGATGGCGTGCTCGCCGGGGGCGGCGCGCAGCCATTCGGGAAGCGCGGCTTCGTCCGGGAGGCTGTCCTCCTCGGCCCATTCGGCGCGGGCGGTGAGGCGGACGGCGGCGGCCTCGGCCTGGTGCTCCTCGGCGGCGAGGGCGGCGAGGAAGCAGCCGTCGCGGAAGAGGGTGGCGTCGCCGGGAAGCGCGCCGTCCTTGATGCCGAGCAGGCGCGCGTGGCGGGCGGGCGGGCGCACCACGCGGGCGTGCAGCATGCCGGGGAGGCGCAGGTCCTGGATGAAGCGCGGCGCGCCGTACAGCTTGTCGGGCAGGTCGAGGCGCGGGGCGGGCGTGCCGGCGAGGCGGCGCTGCGCGGGCGGCTTGGCGCGGTCGCCCGGGGTGGCGTCGCAGGCGAGCAGCGCGTCGTCGGCCTGCGACCAGTAGGAGCCGACGGGGCCATCGGGGCCGAGGAATTCGCCATCTTCGACGCGGAGCGATTCGAGCGAGACGCCGCTGCGCTGGGCGGCGACGGAGAGATGGATGGCGCGCGCCTCGGCGCAGGCATGGCGCAGCGCGAGGCCGCAATCCTGCACCGAGAGGCTGCCGGAGGTGACGCCCTCGTTCGGGCTGTCGGGGGTGGCGGCGGGCTGGACACGGATGCGGGCGAAAGCGAGGTCGAGCTCGTCGGCGGCGATCTGCGCCAGCGCGGTGAGGATGCCCTGGCCGAGCTCGACCTTGCCGGGGGTGATGGTGACCGCGCCCTCGGCGTGGAAGCGAAGCCAGCGGTCGAGGCGGGGATTGGCCTTGAGGCTGCCGGGGAGCTCGGCGGCGCGGAGGGGGACGACGCTCATGCGGCGCTCCGCGGCGCGGCGGCGATGCGTCGGAGGGCACGGCCGGGGACCGGGGCGCGCAGGGGGGTGGCGGTCATGCGGCGCTCCGCATGGTGTCGGCGGCGCGCTGCACGGCGCGGATGATGCGGTTGTGGCTGCCGCAGCGGCAGAGATGCGGCTCGAGCGCGGCGCGGATGGCGGCGGCGTCGGGCGATGGGTCGGCGGCGAGCAGCGCGGCGGCGGAGACCAGGATGCCCGAGAGGCAGAAGCCGCATTGGCCGGCCTGCTCGTCGAGGAAGGCGGTTTGCAGCGGGTGCGGCGCATCGGCGCTGCCGAGGCCTTCGACGGTGGTGACGCGGCGGCCGGCCGCGGCCTCGACCGGCAGGGTGCAGGCGCAGCTGGGCTTGCCGTCCAACAACACCATGCAGGCGCCGCACTGTTCCTCGCCGCAGCCGAAGCGCGGGCCGGAGAGGCCGAGCGCGCCGCGCAGCGCGTGCAGCAGCGTGGTGCCGTCGGGCGCCTCGACGGCTTCGCCGTTGAGGGTGAAGGCGGGCATGTCAGCGCGGCTCGCTGCCGTCGCGGCGAGGTGGGGCCGCGCGCGTGGCGTGGAGCGCCATGGGGCGGGGGGCTTCTGCTGGCATGTCAGCTCGGCTCGATGCGGGCCATGCGGATCCACTCCGCCTGGCGCGCGATGTCCTGGCGCAGGAAGGCGTCGAATTCGGCGATCGCCATCGGGCGCGTCTCGGCGCCGATGCGGAGCTGGGCGTCGCGCGTCGCGGGGAGCGCCATGATGCGGTTGACCTCGGCGTTGAGGCGGCCGGGCACGGGCTCCGGCGTGCCGGCGGGCGCCATCAGGCCGAGCCAGATCGAGGCCTCGTAGCCGGGCAGCTGCTCGGTGACGGCCGGAACATCGGGCAGCAGCGGGCTGCGCGCGGGGCCGGTGGTGGCGAGCGCGCGGACGCGGCCGGCGCGCGCCTGTTCCGCCATGGTGGGGATGGCGTCGAACATCATGTGGACCTGCCCGGCGATGAGCGCGGTGCGGGCCTCGTTGGAGCCGCGGAAGGGAACGTGGGTGACCTCGATGCCGGCCATGGCGCGGAACACCTCGCCGGCGATGTGGTAGGGCGTGCCGGGACCGGAAGAGGCGTAGTTCAGCCGGCCCGGATTGGCCTTGGCATAGGCGATCAGGGCGGCGAGGTCGGGCGCCGGCGTGGCGGGGTGCACCGCCAGCACATGGTAGGCGATGTTGACGAAGGCGACGGGTGCGAGGTCGCGCATCAGCCGGTAGGGGCGGTTCGGCAGCAGCGTCTCGTTCGCCGTGTGGGTGTTGGACATCAGGAGCAGCGTGTGGCCGTCGGGCGGCGACTTGGCGACGGCGTCGGTGCCGATGGTGGCGCCGCCGCCGGGGCGGTTCTCGACCACGAAGGGCTGGCCGAAGGCCTGGGCGAGCGGCTCGGCGAGGAAGCGCGCGGCGATGTCGGCGGAGCCGCCGAGGCCGAAAGGCACGACGATGCGGACGGGGCGCGACGGCCAGGCCTGCGCTGCGGCGGTCCGCGCGGCGGCGAGGCCGGCCAGGGCGAGGATGGTCCTGCGCCGAGGCATCGTGTTCCCTCCGGGTGGTTGGACCGGAGTGTCGGGCCTCGCCGGGCGGGGTGCAAGCACTCGGAGGTTGGACACTGGGGAAGGAGTGAACTCCTTCCCCAGACCCCATCCTCCTTTTCTTGGTGACTTGGGACGGGTCGAGAGCGCCGTTCTCAACCCGACAACGGGGCGTCGCCAAAGAGTGCGGGAGGAGCCAGCGCCAAGAAGCCAGAAAAAGGAGGGAGGGGTCTGGGGAGGGAGTTCACTCCCTCCCCAGTGTCCAACCTCTCAATCGTCGCGATGCACGCGCTCCATCCGCTCGTGGCGTTCCTGCGCCTCGATGGACAGTGTCGCGATCGGGCGGGCTTCAAGGCGGCGCAGCCCGATCGGCTCGCCGGTTTCCTCGCAATAGCCGTAGGTGCCGTTCTCGATCCGCTCCAGTGCCTGGTCGATCTTGGAGATCAGCTTGCGGGCGCGGTCGCGGGTGCGGAGCTCGAGCGCGCGGTCGGTCTCGACGCTGGCGCGGTCGGTGAGGTCGGGTTCGGCGATGCCGCCTTCGGAGAGGCTGGAGAGGGTCTCGCCGGCCTCGCGGAGCAGGTCCTGGCGCCAGCGCAGCAGCTTCTGGCGGAAATACTCCTGCTGGAGCGGATTCATGAACTCTTCCGAATCGGAAGGGCGGTAGTCCGGCGGCAGCGTCACGAGCATCTCAGTTTCCATTTCCCCGCCCCGGCGACCCCCCGGAAGGCGGCGGGACCATATACGCCAGGGGCGCAGCGCGCCAAGGGGGGCGTTGACGACAAATATCTGAATTTCGGGCCGTTTTAGCGGGACGCCGTCGTTACGGTGGTGGCGCGGCGAGCGATCTCAACCCTGGCGCGCAGCGACACTTCCGCAACGATCGCGGCGAGCGCGGGGTCGGCCGCTTCCTCGCCTTCGGCGAGGCGGGCGAGGCGGTCGAGCCGGGCGGGGTCGGCGGCGCCGGCGAGCAGCTCGGCCTGGAGGGCGGCGAGCTCGTCGAGCACAGCGGTGGCCCGGCGGCGGGCGCGGGCGTCGCGCTCGCGGACGCTGCCTTCCTCCTGCAGCGCGAGCAGGCCGGGGGCGACGGCGCCGAGCGCCGCGGCGCCGGCGACGGCCGAGCCCTGGCCGGCCGCGAGCCGGAAGGCGGGGGCGGCGGCGCGGCCCGGCCGCGCAGGGCCGGCCGCCACGCTTCCGGCAACGCCCCGGATCCCGACCATCTCTGCCTCCTTCGCCCGGCAAGCCGTGCTGCCCACCCGGCAAGCCTTGCCCGTTGATCCCGCCCGTTCCCGGGCCGCGGGGTGGCACGCGGCTTGCGCTTCACCCCGGCGATTGCGGCGGGGGCCGATGCCCCGCGCGGAGGGCAATGTGCCGTCACTTGCGTTAACGAGGATGAAGCGCGCGCTGCTCGCGCTGGGCCTGGTGCTGCTGGCGCTGCCCGCGGCGGCGCAGGTGCGCATCAAGGACATCGCCGATATCGAGGGCGTGCGGGACAACCAGCTGGTCGGCTACGGGCTGGTGGTCGGGCTCAACGGCACCGGCGACCGGCTGCGCACGGCGATCTTCACGCGCCAGTCGCTGGTCGGGATGCTCGAGCGGCTCGGGGTCAACACCCGCGACAACGAGGCGCGGCTGGATACCCGCAACGTCGCCGCGGTGATGGTGACGGCGAACCTGCCGGCCTTCGCGCGGCCGGGGAGCCGGATCGACATCGCCGTCTCGGCGCTCGGGGATGCGACCAACCTCACCGGCGGGATGCTGCTGGTGACGCCGCTGCTCGGCGCCGATGGCGAGGTCTATGCCGTGGCGCAGGGGGCGGTGGCGACCGGGGCGATCGCGGCGCGCGGCGCCGGCGCCTCGGTGACGCGCGGCGTGCCGACCTCGGGGCGCATCGCCAATGGCGCGATCGTCGAGCGCGAGGTGCCGTTCCAGCTCGCCAACCGCGACCGGCTGCGGCTTTCGCTGCGCAACCCGGACTTCACCACGGCGCGGCGCATCGCCGCGGCGATCAACCGCGCGGCGCGGGGCGAGATCGCGCAGGCGACCGATCCGCGCACCGTCGCCGTGGCGCTGGGCGGGCGCGATCCCGTGCGCTTCGTCACCGAGATGGAGCAGATCCGCGTCGAGCCCGACCAGGTGGCCCGCGTGATCATCGACGAGGCCTCCGGCACCATCGTGATGGGGGCGAACGTACGGGTGAGCACCGTCGCGATCGCGCAGGGCAACCTCACCATCCGCATCACCGAGACGCCGCAGGTGAGCCAGCCCAATCCGCTGTCCAACGGCGAGACGGTGGTGACGCCGCGCACCCAGGTGGAGGTGGACGACCAGCGCGAGCGGCGCCTGGGCGTGCTGCCCGGCGCGGTGACGCTGCACGAGCTGGTGCGCGGGCTGAACTCGCTGGGCGTGGGGCCGCGCGACCTCATCACCATCCTGCAGGCGATCAAGGCGGCCGGCGCGCTGCAGGCCGAGCTGGAGGTGCGGTGATGGACGCCGCGCTGGTGCCGCCGCGGGCGGGGGGGATGACGGCGCCGGCGGCGCGCGGCTCGGATGCGGCGATCCGGCGGGCGGCCCAAGCATTCGAGGCGCAGGCGATCGGCTTCCTGCTGCAGCCGGTGTTCGCGACGGTGGACGGCTCGCGCGGGCCGTTCGGCGGCGGCGCGGCGGAGGCGCAGTGGCGGCCGATGCTGGTGGATGCCTATGCGGCGGCGGCGAGCCGGTCGGGCGCCTTCGGGCTCGCCGACGCGGTGCATCGCGAGCTGCTGAGAAGCCGCGCGGCGGCGGAGAACTCCCAGAGAGAAGGTGCGGGACGATGATGGATGCGCTGATCGCGGCCGGGCAGCGCCTGGCCGACGCGCTGGCAGCGGAGAATGCGGCGCTGGCGCGGCTGGACCTGGCGCGGGCGGCGGAGCTCGCGGCGGCGAAGATCAAGGCCTCGGACGCCTTCGCCGCGGCCTATGCGGCGCAGGCGAAGCATGGCGGCCGGCCGTTGGCCGCGCAGCATGGCGCGACGGCGCGGCTGGCCGGCGAGCTCGACACGCTGGGGGCGGAGAACCGGAGGCTGCTGGAACGGGCGATCGGGATCCAGTCGCGGGTGATCGAGACCATCGCCGGGGCGGCGGCGCGGCGGGCGCGGGCCGAGGGGCCGTACCGCCCGGCGGGCGCGCCGCCGGCTCGGGCGGCGGTGCAGCCGGTGGCGCTGTCCACTGGGGCGTGAGCCGGGGGGCGGAATTCGCGCCGCGGCAGGGCCGCGACCCGCCGGGGATGGCGCCGTTCTCGGGCCGACACCGGTGCGGCCCGCCGATCCTCAGGCGCGCACGCTCTCCTGCTCGAGGAACCAGGCGTAGGTTTCCGCGAGGCCCCGATCGAAGGGGATGCGCGGGCGCCAACCCATGGCCTCGATGCGCGAGGTGTCCATGCGCTTGAGCATGGTGCCGTCGGGGCGGGTGGTGTCCCACGCGATGCGGCCGGGGAAGCCGGTGACCGCCTTCATCGTCTCGGCGAGCTCGGCGATGGCGATGTCGCTGCCGGTGCCGACATTGATGTGCGCTTCCGCCGCGTAGTGGCGGAGGAGGAAGACGCAGGCCTCGGCGAGGTCGTCGACGTGGAGGAATTCGCGGCGCGGCGTGCCGGTGCCCCAGCAGGTGACGCTGTCATCCCCGCGCAGCTTGGCTTCGTGGAAGCGGCGCATCAGGCCGGGGATGACGTGGCTGCGCTCGGGGTGGAAGTAGTCGTTGGGGCCGTAGAGGTTGCACGGCATGGCGCTGATGAAGTCGTCGCCGTGCTGGCGGCGATAGGCCTGGCACAGCTTGATGCCGGCGATCTTGGCGATGGCGTACCATTCGTTGGTAGGCTCGAGCGGGCCGGTGAGGAGCGAGTCCTCGGGGATCGGCTGCGGCGCCGCGCGCGGGTAGATGCAGGAGGAGCCGAGGAAGAGCAGCTTCGCCACGCCGGCGCGATGCGCGGCGTGGATGAGGTTGGCCTCGATCATCAGGTTTTCGTAGAGGAACTCGGCGGGGTAGGTGTCGTTGGCCAGGATGCCGCCGACCTTCGCCGCGGCGACGATGACGATGTCGGGGCGGGTCTCCGCCAGGAAGGCCTCGACCGCGTCCTGGCGGACGAGGTCGAGGCGGTCGCGGCCGGCGGTGATCGTCTCGCAGTCCTCGCGTTGCAGGCGGCGAAGGCAGGCGGAGCCAACCATGCCGCGATGGCCGGCGACGAAGACGCGCTTGCCGGCGAGGGCGAATTCCGGCTCAGCCATGCGCGGCGTCCTGTTCCAGGAGGGATTGCGTGAGGGTGGAGGCGAGGATGGGCTCGCCGCGCAGCGCGGCGATGTCGTGCGCGACCATCTCGGCGATCATCTGCGGGAAGGTCACGCTGTGCTGCCAGCCGAGCACGTTCCGCGCCTTGGCGGGATTGCCGATGAGGAGGTCCACCTCGGTGGGGCGGAAATAGACCGGGTCCACGCGCACCAGCACGCGGCCGGTCTTGCGGCAGAGGCCGGTCTCCTCGGCGCCCTCGCCCTGCCAGGCGATCTCGATGCCGGTTTCCGCGAAGGCCATCTCGACGAGGCTGCGCACGCTGTGGGTCTCGCCGGTGGCGAGCACGTAGTCGCCGGGCTCGGGATGCTGGACGATGCGCCACATGCCCTCGACATAGTCGCGCGCGTGGCCCCAGTCGCGGCGGGCATCGAGGTTGCCGATCCACAGCGTGTCCTGCTGGCCCTCGGCGATGGCGGCGACGGCGCGCGTCACCTTGCGGGTGACGAAGGTCTCGCCGCGGCGCGGGCTCTCGTGGTTGAACAGGATGCCGTTGGAGGCGTGGATGCCGTAGGCCTCGCGGTAGTTCACGGTGATCCAGTAGGCGTAGAGCTTGGCGACGCCGTAGGGGCTGCGCGGATAGAACGGCGTCTGTTCGTCCTGCGGGACGGCCTGCACCTTGCCGTAGAGCTCGCTGGTCGAGGCCTGGTAGAAGCGCGTGGTCTTCTCGAGGCCGAGGATGCGGATGGCCTCGAGGATGCGCAGCGTGCCGAGGCCGTCGGCGTTGGCGGTGTATTCGGGGGTCTCGAAGGAGACCTGGACATGGCTCTGGGCGCCGAGGTTGTAGATCTCGTCGGGCCGCGTCTCCTGCATGATGCGGATCAGGTTGGTGGCGTCGGTGAGGTCGCCGTAGTGGAGGAAGAAGCGGACCTCCTGCTCGTGCGGGTCGTGGTAGAGATGGTCTACGCGGGCGGTGTTGAAGGAGGAGGAACGCCGCTTGATGCCGTGGACGACATAGCCCTTGGCCAGCAGCAGCTCCGCGAGATAGGAGCCGTCCTGGCCGGTGATGCCGGTGATGAGGGCGACGGGTCGGCGCAACGCGATGTCCTTCGTGGGTTTCGGGCAGCGACCATGCGGTAGGCGGCGGGGGTCGCGCAATGGCGCGGGGCGCCGCGGCCGCGCGCCGTGACGCGGGAGCGGCTGCGGGCGGCGCTGCTGGCCTTCGCGCGGGCGGAGGCGGCGCCGGCGACGGGCTTGCGGCCGCTGCTGCGGGGGCCGGAGGTCGGGGCGGCGGCGGCGGAGGCGCTGGGGGCGCTGCGGGCGGAGGGCGCGGGGCGGGCGGCGACGCGGCTGGCGGCGGCGCTGGCGGCCTGCGGGGTGATTCCGGCGGGGGATGTTTCCGGCGTGGCGGGTGGCCCGGCGGAGGGGCCCGCCGAGGGTCCGCGCCGCGGGTCCGATGCGCAAGGCGGGCAGGCCGGCGATCAGGCTGGGCGGAGCGGCGCGCCGGAGCGCGATGCCGGGGATGCCGAGGTGGCGCTGGCGGAGGCGGACGCCCTCTCGGCGCGCGGGATGCAGGACGCGGCGGCGGCGCTGCTGAGCGCGGCGCTGGCGCGGCATCCGGAGCATGGGGAGATGCGGCGGCAGCTCGCCATGCTCGAGGCCTGGCGCGGGCGCGGCGGGGCGGCGATCGCGCTGCTGCGCGCGGCGCCGAAGCCGGAGGCGGCCGATCTGCGGGCGCTGGAACTGCTCGCGCGGCAGCTCGTGGCGGGGGGCGAGAGCGAGGCCGCCCTGGCCGCGTTGCGGCACGCCCTGGCGATGGACCCCTCGGCGGCGCGGGCGGCGGCGCTGCTGGAGACCGGGCTGAAGCTGGCGGGCAAGGCGGGCGCCGAGGGGCTGTCCTGGCTGCTCGAGGCGGCCGAGCTGGCGGGCGAGGCGCTGGGGGCGGAGGCTTTCCGCGCCCTGCTGGAGGCCTGCGAGGCGGCGGAGGATTGGCGCGGCGCGGCGCGGCTGGGGCGCGTGGCCGCGGCGCTTCCTCCTGGCGCCTGGACGGCGCTGGTCGGGGCGGCGGAGGCGGGCGGGGCGGAGACGGCGGGCGAGCGCCTGACCGCGGCAGGGTTCGCGGGGGCGAGCGAAGCAGAAACGGCGAGCGTGCGCCTCAGCAGGGCAGAGCGGGCGCGGGCGGCGCAGGCGGGCGGGGCGGTGGCGCGGGGCGTGCGCCTGACTACGGCAGGGCTGGCGCGGGCGGCGGCAGGGCGGGACCTGTCGGCGCGGCTCGCCTTCGCGCTGGCGGCGCTGGCGGCGCCGGAGGATCCGGCGGCGCGGCTGAATGCGGGATTCGCCGCGCTCGGCGCCGACGATGCGCGCGAGGCGATGGCGCATTTCGCGGCCGTGCGGGCGAGCGGGGCCGATGTCATGGCGCGGGTCGCGTGGCCGCGCATCGGCGGGCGGCCCTGGCCGCAGGCGAAGCTGCCCGCCGGGATGTTCGACGCGGTGCTGCCGGCGGGCGCCGCATGGCCGGAGATCGCGCTGGTGACGCCCTCGCTGAACCAGGGGGCGTTCATCGAGGAGACCATCCTGTCGGTGGCGCATCAGGGCTATCCGCGGCTGCGGCATTTGGTGGTGGACGGGGAGTCCACCGACGACACGCCGGCGATCCTCGCGCGGCATCGCGCGCGGTTCGCCGAGGTGATCGTCGGGCGCGACAGCGGGCAGACCGAGGCGCTGAACAAGGGCTTCGCGCGCGCGGGCGGGGACATCCTCGGCTGGCTGAACGCGGACGACCTGCTGGCGCCGGGGGCGCTGCACATGGTGGCGCTGGAATGGCTGAAGAGCGGGGCGGACCTGCTGCAGGGGCATTGCCTGGCGTTCCGCGGGCAGGCGCTGCAGCGCGCGCATGTGCCGGCGGCGCGGCCGGAGGAATTCACGCCGGCGGCGCTCGCCGACATTTTTGGGCGCTGGCTGCCGGGGGATTTCTTCTATCAGCCGGAGGTGTTCTTCACGCGCGCGCTGCTCGAGCGCGTGGGGCCGCTGAACGAGGCGCTGCGCTACACGATGGATTACGAGTTCTGGCTGCGCTGCGCGGCGGCGGGGGCGCGGCCGGCGCGGATCGAGGCGCCGCTGGCGCTGTTCCGGCTGCATGCGGCGCAGAAGACGGCGGATCGGCGCGCGACGCTGCTGGAGCAGGCGCGGGTGCGGGATGGGTTCGCGCCGCCGGGGCCGTCGGCGGAACGCGCGGCGATGCTGCGGGGGAAAGTGGCGGCGGCGCTGGCGCGGCGCCCGTTGCGGCTGGCGGTGCAGATGCCGGGGGCGCTGCTGACGGCGGCGCTGGCTCGGGATGTCGCGGCGGCGCTGGCGCCGGCGGAGGTGCTGCTGGCGGGGCTGACGGCGCCGCTGCCGGAGGCCGATCTGGTGCTGCGTATCCTGCTGCCGGGCGATGGCGGCGCGCGGCCGCGTGGCGCCGCGCCGCTGGTGTGCTGGGCGTGGGGCGATCTGCGCGATCCGGACGCCGCGCGCGGCGCGGCGGCGGCGGCGGATGTGGTGGTGCCGGCGCATGCGGCGGCGGCGCCGGTGCTGCGCGGGGATGCGCTGCTCGCGGAAGCGGTCCCGCCCTGCCTGCTGCGCTGGCCGGTGCCGGCGCTGGAGGACGCGCCGCGCTTGGGCGGGATCGCCGAGCGGTATCTGCGGCATCGCCTGGCGGAGGGGCGTACGGAGCTCGTGGCGCGGTGGATCGCGGAGGGCGTGGCGGGGCTGTCGCTGGTGTCGCCGGGCGAGGCGGTGCCGGTGACGCCGGAGGCGGCGCTGGCGCGGCGGCTGCGCCACAAGGCGGCGCTGGTGCTGCCGGTGGGCGGCGAGGTGCCGCAGGCGCTGTTCGAGGCGCTGGCCGCCGGGCAGGTGCCGGTGCTGCCGGCGGGCTGCGATGTGAGCGCGGTGTTCGATGCCGGCGAGGAGGCGGCGCTGCCGATCGTCCGGCTGGATGCGGATGTGCGCGGCGCGATCGCGTCAGCGGAGGCGGCGTTCGATGCGGGCGGGCCGGAGGGCGCGCGGCGGCGCCAGCGCGCGGTGGTGGAGGCGCATGGGCTGGAGGCGCGGCTGCGGCGGGTGCTGGCGGCGCTGGGCGCGGCGTGAGGGGTTGCGCGCATCGGCATGACCGGCGGGGCGTTCATGTCGCGGCATCAGGAGAAGAAGAAGTGGGGGCGGAGAGAACTCCGCCCCCACACCCCCACCTCCTTTTTTTGACTCTTGGCGCTTGCGGCTCCCGCACTCTCAGGTGCCGCGACGTTGTCGGGCTGAGAACGGAGCTCGCCACATTTCCCAGGAGTCAAAAAAAGGAGGTGGGGGGTTTGGGGGGGTCGCGGCACTGCCGCGACGTGAAGCTCCGCCCCCCAATCTTCAGCGCGCTGCGCGCAGCCGGCGCAGCAGCCAGTCCGCCAGCAGTGCGAGGACGGTCGCCGCGATGAGCACGCTGCTGACCGCGGCGATGGTCGGCTCCACCTCCAGGAGCAGGCTGTTCCAGATGCGGACGGGCAAGGTCTCGGACCGCACGCCGGCGAGGAACAGCGAGATCATCAGCTCGTCGAAGGAGGTCAGGAAGGAGAACAGCGCGCCGGACACCGCGCCGGGCAGCGCCAGCGGCAGCACCACGCGGCGGAACACGCCCCAGCGCGTGCAGCCGCACACCATTGCGGCGCGCTCGAGGTTGGGGTCCACTGTCTGCAGGGCGGATTGCAGGATCACCAGCACCACCGGCAGCGCCACCACGCTGTGCGTCACCGCGATCCACGGCTTGATGCCGATGAGCCCGTAGCGCGCCGACAGGAAGTAGACCGCGATGGCGGTGATGACATGCGGCACGATCAGCGGCATCAGCAGGAGCGAGACGATCGCCCGCTTCGCCCTGAGCCCGCCGCGCACCAGCGCATAGGCGGCGAGGAAGCCGAGCAGGGTGGAGAGCAGGCTCGCCATGGCGGCGATGGCGAGCGAATTGCCGAGCGCCGCCCGCCAGCGGGGATCGCCGAGGAAGCGCATGTACCAGCGCAGCGAGAAGGATTCGGGCGGGAAGCGCAGATAGCCGTCGCCGCTGAAGGAGACGATCACCACGATCGCGATCGGCGCCAGCAGCCCGGCGCAGAGCAGGGCCATGGCCGCCCCACGGAGCCCGGCGTGCAGCGGCGTCACCATGCGCCCCTGGCCTGCTCGGCGAAGCGGGCATAGACGGCGTAGAGCACCAGCGTGACGCCGAGCAGCACGAGCGTCATCATCGCCGCCACCGGCCAGTTCTGGGTGAGCTCGATCTCGCGCTCGATCAGCATGGCGATGGTGATGTCGCGCGGGCCGCCCATCAGCGCCGGGGTGATGAAGAAGCCGATGCCGAGGATGAACACGATCAGCGCCCCCGCCGCGACGCCATGCAGGGTGAGCGGCAGGAACACCTTGAGGAAGACCTGCAGCCGGGTGGCGCCCATGCCCTCGGCCGCCTGCATCAGCCGCGGATCCACCGCCTTCATCGCGGCGTAGAGCGTCAGCACCATGTAGGGCAGCAGCACATAGGTCATGCCGATGATGACGCCGGCGCGGTTGTAGAGGAGATCGGCCGGCGGCAGGCCGAGCGCGGCGAGCCCCTGGTTGATCAGCCCGTTGCGCCCGAGCAGCACCATCCAGGCATAGGTGCGCACGATGATGCTGGTGAAGTAGGGCAGCACGATGCAGACGAGGATCAGCGTGAAGGCGGCGCCGCGCGCCCGCGCCAGCGCGAAGGCGACGGGATAGCCGATCAGCAGCACGAGCAGGGTGACGATCAGCGCGATCCAGTTGGTGTTGGCGATGGCGCCCAGCACGGCGCGCGCGCCGAGCACGGCGCCGATCTCGTCGAGGATCTCGGCCAGGCTGCCGAGCTCCCCGAGCGAGGCCCAGAGGAACCACAGGATCGGTCCCAGGAACACCAGCGCCAGGAGCGCGAAGCTCGGCGCCAGCAGCAGGAGCGCACCGAGGCGGCCGAGCGGCATGCGCTATTGCGGCAGCAGGCGGCCATCCTCCGGCCGCCAGGACAGCAGCACCGCCTCGCCGGGCGCGAACAGCCTGGCACCGGGGGCGTTGGCCGCATCGCAGAGCAGCGGCTCGGCCTCCGCGGTCTCGACCGCGTAGCGCACCACATTGCCGAGGAAGGAGACGTGCCGCACGCGGCCCGGCAGCAGGTTGGCGCCGCCGCCCGCCTCGGCAGGCCGCAGCGCGACGCGCTCCGGCCGCACGAAGACGAAGCCGGCCCCGCCGGGCGGCGGGGGAGCCGCCGCCGTCACCATCGCGCCGCCCCGGGTCATGAGCGCGCCATCCCGCGCCTCCACCGGGATCAGGTTCGCCTCGCCCAGGAAGCGGCCGACGAAGGCGCTGTCCGGCCGCTCATACACCTCGCGCGGCGGCCCGAGCTGCGCGATGCGGCCGCGGTCCATGATCGCGATGCGGTCCGACATGGTCAGCGCCTCCTCCTGGTCATGGGTGACATAGACCACCGTCATGCCCAGGCGGCGCTGGATCTCCTTGATCTCGACCTGCATGTGGTAGCGGAGATTCTTGTCGAGCGCGCCGAGCGGCTCGTCCATCAGCACCACCGGCGGATGCGCGACGATGGCGCGCGCCAGCGCCACGCGCTGCTGCTGGCCGCCGGAGAGCTGGCGGCCATAGCGCCGCTCGAAGCCGGTCAGCTTCACCATGGCGAGCGCCGCGGCCACGCGCTCCGTCACCGCGGCCTTCGGCGTGCGGCGGACGCGCAGCGGGAAGGCGACATTCTCGAACACGTCGAGATGCGGGAAGATCGCGTAGTTCTGGAACACCATGCCGAGGCCGCGTAGGCGCGGCGGGGTTGCCGTGACGTCGCGCCCGTTCAGCCGGATGCGCCCGGCTTCCGGCAGCACGAAGCCGGCGATCATCGAGAGGGTGGTGGTCTTGCCGCTGCCGGAGGGGCCGAGCAGGGTGAAGAACTCCCCCGGCGCGATCGCGACGGTGACGCCCTCCACCACCGTCTCGGCGCCGTAGCGCTTGGTCACGCCCTCGAGCGCCACGGCGCCCGCCTTGCTGGTATCCTCCCGCGGCGGGCGCGCCAGCCCTTCCGGGGCCATCACCCCAGGATCCAGCGCGACCAGGTGCGGTTCACCCGGTCCCGGTTGTCCTCCCACCAGGCGACGCTCTTGTAGAAGCCGATCTCGCGCGAGCGCGGGCTGCCCGGCATGCGCGCCACCTGCTCGGCCGGCAGCAGCTCGAAGGTCTTGGCGTTGGTCGGGCCGTAGGTGAGCTCGCGGCAATACTGCGCCTGCACCTGGGGCTGCAGCATGAAGTCGACCAGCTTCTGCGCGTTGTCGCGGTTGCGCGCGTCCTTGAAGATGCCGACCGCCTGCACCTCGATCATGTTCTCGTTCCACTCGATGCCGAGCGGCGCGCCGCGGTCGATCAGCACCTGCACGCGGCCGTTCCACACCGAGCCCAGCACCACCTCCTTGTCCGCCAGCATCTGGGCGGAGAGCGCGCCGGTGTCCCAGAACTTCCGGATATGGGCGCGGATGCGCCCGAGCGAGCGGAAGGCCCGCTCGATGTCGATCGGATAGAGCGCATCCTTCGGCACGCCGTCGGCGAGCAGCGCGAATTCGAGGTTCGGGCTGCCGGTCGCCATGTCGGCGAGCATGCGGGGGCCGGGGAAGCGCTGCGCATCCCAGAACTCCGCCCAGCCCTTCGGGTGGGTGTCGTTGGGGAAGGCCTCCTTGCCATAGGCGAGGACGGAGGAGAACAGCAGGTTGGCGACGCGCGTCGGCAGGCGGAGCTCGGCGGTGACGTCCTCGGGCCTGGTCAGGCGCCAGGAGTCGTAGGCGATCGGCGCCAGCGCGCCCTGCCGGCGCAATTGCTCGAGCACGTTGTCGCCGGCGTCGATGAGGTCGAGCTCGACATTGTTGGCGCGGAACATCGCCAGCAGCCGCGCCGCGGTCGCCGCCACCGAGGTGACGCGGATGCCGCTCGCCCGGGTGAAGGGATCGTAGACATAGCGGCGCATGGCGTCGTCATAGGCGCCGCCCGGCGTGCGGACGATCACCTCGCCCGCCTGGGCATGGCTGATCCGGGGGGCGGACAGCATGGCGGCGGCGAGCAGCGCATGGCGGCGCGCCAGGATGAGGCGTGACATCATCGTCTCCCGCGTCGAGAGAAGCCTAGTGTCCTGCCCGCGAAGTTCGCTGCGCTTCGCAGCGAACGGAGCGGATCGGCAGGCCACTGAATACCAGCGTCGTCCCTGCCCAAGCTTGCTTGCGCGGCAGCATCCGCGCCGCGAGCGGGCGCCGTCAAGCCCGGCCGAAGCGCGCGGCGGCGTAGGGCGCGGGATCCAGCGGCGGCTTCTCGCCGGCGATCAGGCGCGCGACCAGCCGGCCGCTCGGCGGCCCGCCGGTCATGCCGAAATGGCCGTGGCCGAAGCAGAGATGCAGCCCCGGCCAGCGCGCCACCGGGCCGAGCACCGGCAGGCTGTCCGGCAGCGAGGGGCGGAAGCCCATCCACAGCCGCGGCTCGCCGCATTCGAGCTGCGGGAACAGGCGCTTCGCGTGATGCACGAGCAGCTGCGCCCGCCGCTCGTCGGGCGGCGCGTCCAGCCCGGCGATCTCCACCGTGCCGGCGGCGCGCAGCCCCTCGGCCATCGAGGTGAGGCCGAAGCCGCGGCTCTTGACCGAGATGCTCATGGTGAGCGCGACCGAGGGGGCGGGCAGCATCGCGTGGTAGCCGCGCTCGGTCTCCAGCGGCAGCCGGATGCCGAGCGGCGCCAGCAGCGCGGCGGACCAGGCGCCGCCGGCCACCACCACTGCCTCGGCCGCGCGGTTGGCGGTGTTGGTGAGCGCCATCCAGCCGCCGCCCTCGCGCGGGATCAGCTTCATGACGCGTTCCGGCAGGATGTGGCCGCCCTCGGCGCCGAGCGCTTCCGCGACGGATTGAACCAGGCGGGCGGGATCCACCGTGTGGCCGTTGCCCGGCACCAAGAGCCCGCGGGTGATGTCGCGCGCGATGCCGGGAAGGAGCTGGCGCAGCTCGTCCGCACCCAGCGCCTCGGCCCGGATGCCGTGGCGCTCGCGCAGTTGCCGCTCGACCGCGGCGCTCGCGCTCTCCGCCTCGCCTTCCCAGAGCTGGACCTGGCCGTTGCGGCGGATCAGCGCGCCGAAGCGCGCCTCGCCGACCAGCTCGCGCCAGCAGGCGAAGGTCTCGGCGTGCAGTGCGCGCAAGGCATCGGAGATCGGCAGCACGCGGTCCATGCGCCCCGCCCACACCCAGCGCGCGAGCCATGGCGCGGCCCGCGGCAGATAGGCGCGGCGCACGACGAGCGGCCCCATCGGGTCGCGCAGCCATGTGGGCACCTGGCGCAGCATGCCCGGCAGCGCGATGGGAACGACCGTGTCGGCGCTGATCATGCCGGCATTGCCGAAGGAGGCGCCGCCCGCCGGGCCCAGCGGGTCCAGCACCGTCACCGCGAAGCCGGCGCGCCGCAGATAGAGCGCGGCGGAAAGCCCGGCGACGCCGGCGCCGATCACCAGCACCGCGCGCCCGGCGCCGCTCATGCGTTCACCAGCAGGGTCCTCGGGAATTGGGTGAGGCGCTGCGGCCCGTCCTCGATCACCAGCACCGTCTCGCTGAAGGAGGCGCCGCCGGCGGAGGCATAGATGTGGAACACCATCCCGGGCTCCAGCACCCAGCGCGCCTCGGGGTGGAAGATGCGGGTGAAGTCGCTGGTGCGCGGCCCCGCCTGGGCATAGAGGCCGAGCGTGTAGCCGGTGATGTTGTCGTAGCTCGGCCGCAGCCCCGCCGCCATCACGCCGTCGCGCAGGATGGCGTCCACCTCGCAGGCCAGCGCGCCCGGCCGCATGGCGGCGATCTGGCGGTCCTGGAGGGCGGCGAGGAGCTCGGCGGCGCGGAGCAGGGCGGGGTCCGGCGGGCCCACCGAGACGCAGCGCATGATGCGCGCGCTGTAGCCGGCGATGCGCGGCGTCAGCTCGATATGCACGATGTCGCCGGGCGCGAGCGGCGCCTCGCCGAGATGCGCGTGCAGGAAGTCCCAGCCGCGGCCGGCGGAGATCGGGCCCGGCGGCCCGGGATCGGCGCCCATCGCGACGAAGCATTCCATCGCCGCCTGCGCCGCCGCGCGCTGGGTGGCGCCGGGCAGGCAGGCCGCGGCGGCGCGCGCCAGCGCCGCGTCGCACACCGTGGCGGCGCGGCGCAGCAGCGCGATCTCCGCCGCCGATTTCAGCAGCCTGAGCTCCCACACCACTGGGCCGAGATCGACGAAGCGCGCCTTCGGCAGCGCCGCCTGCAACTGCGCGAAGCGCGCGAGCGGCATGCAGTAGGAGCCGAAATCCAGCCCGATCGCGGCTTCCGCCAGGCCGCGCGCGGCGAGCGCCTGCGCCAGCACCGGCATCGGGTCCTCCCAGTCGCGGAAGCTCGGGACGTCCTCGATCCAGCTGCGCTCGCGGCAGGGCGTGGCATCCAGCGCGCGGATCAGGAAGAAGGGCTCGCCCTGGAGCGGAACACCCACGCAGCGCCAGCGATTCTCGGAATTGCCGTAGCCCGAGATCCAGGTCATCGCCTCGATCTCGTCGAACAGCGCGACCGCCACCCCGGCCTGCGCCAGGCGCATCCGGAGGCGCATCAGCCGCGCGGCGAATTCCTCCGGCCCGAAGAACGGATGTGCGCCCATGCCCGCGACCAGCCCCTGATCCGGCGGAAGGCTGCAACGCGCGGCGGAAGCGGGCAAGCCCGAAGCTGGGGGGCGGAGAGAACTCCGCCCCCCAGACCCCCCACCTCCTTCTTTTGGCTATTGGCGCTGGCTCCTCCCGCACTCTCAGGCGCCGCAGCGTTGTCGGGCCGAGAACGGAGCTGCCCACGCTTCCCCGGAGTCAAAAAAAGGAGGTGGGGGGTCTGGGGGGCGGAGTTCACTCCGCCCCCCAGTCTTGTTCGCGGCTGGCCGCGCCGGCGTGGTTCCGGCACGATCGCCTGGAACAAGGAGCTGCGTCGCTCATGCTCGAGACTCTTCGCCGCCGCGCGCTGCTTGCCGCCGGCGCGGCCGCCGCGGTGGCGCGCGGCGCCGCGGCGCAGCCGGGCTTTCCGCAGCGGCCGGTGCGTCTCGTCGTGCCGTTCGCGCCCGGTGCCTCGCTGGATGGCGTGGCGCGCGTGCTGGGCCGTGCGCTGGAGGCGCGCTGGGGGCAGGCCGTGGTGGTGGAGAACCGCACCGGCGCCGGCGGCAACATCGGCGCCGGCGCCGTGGCGCAGGCGGCGCCGGACGGGCATATGCTGCTCGTCGCGACCTCCGGCCTGATGACGGTGAACCCGCATCTCTATCGCGATCTCGGCTTCGATCTGGTGCAGGACCTGGCGCCCGTCGCGATGCTGGGCTCGCTGCCGAATGTGATGGTGGTGCCGGCGAGCTCGCCGGCGCGGAGCGTGGCGGAGTTCCTCGCCGCCATGCGCGCCGCCGGGCGTCCGATGCTGTACGGCTCGCCGGGCAGCGGGTCCTATATCCATGTCACCGGCGTGCTGTTCGCGCGCGAGACGGGGCTGGCGGCCGAGCATGTCGCCTATCGCGGTTCCGCGCCGGCGCTCACCGATCTCGTCGCGGGGCGGCTCGATGTCATGTTCGAGAACATGCCCGGCGCCCTGCCCTTCATCCGCGACGGCAGGCTGCGCGCCCTCGCAGTCACCACGCCGGAGCGCTCCCGCGCGCTGCCGGAGGTGCCGACCACGATCGAGGCCGGGCTTCCCGGCGTGGTAGCGGTTCCCTGGTTCGCGGTGTTCGCGCCCGGCCGCACGCCCGAGGCGCTGCGCGCGCGCATCGCAGGCGACATCGCCGCGGTGCAGGACGCCGCCGAGCCGCGCCGCCAGCTCGAGGCCTTCGGCCTGAGCGTGCAGGCGGCGGGCCCTGCGCCCCTCGACGCCATGGTGGCGCGCGAGCGCGATCGCCTGGGCGAGATCGTGCGCGCCGCCGATATCCGCCTGGAGTGACCGCCATGTCCGCTGGCTTTCCCCCCGTCTATGTCGATTTCCTCAACGGCCCCGACATCGCCGCGCTGGCGATGACCGATGCCGAGATCCTCGACGCGATCGAAGCGAGCCTGGCCGCGCAGGGCCGCGGCCACACCGTCGTCGATCCGCGCATGCACCACATGCCCGGCGTGGCGAATGGCCACTTCAACGTGCTGCGCGGCTATGTCGGCGAGGGCATCGGGCTGTCCGGCGTGAAGGTGGTCGGCGACTTCGTCGACAACTACAAGGAGAACCTGCCTTCCGAGCTCGCCACCCTGCTGCTGATGGATCCCCGCAACGGCATGCCGAAGGCGATCCTCGACGCATCCGGCATCACCGACATGCGCACCGGCGCGGTGACGGCGATCGGCGCCAAGTACCTGGCCCGCAAGGACGCCAGGGTGCTCGGGCATATCGGCGCGCGCGGCACCGCCTATTGGAATGTCCGCCTGCTCGATCACCTGTTCGGCTTCGCGGAGATCCGCGTGCACTCCCGCCGGCCGGAGAGCCGCGAGGCCTTCGCCGAGCGGCTGCGCCGGGACCTCGGCAAGCCGGTGACCGTCACCGAGGATTGGGAGAGCACGGTGCGCGGCGCCGATATCGTGGTGGAGGCCTCGCGCCTCACCACGCCGCAGCCGCTGCTGCGCACGGAATGGATCAAGCGTGGCGCCTTCGTGGTGCCCTATGGCACCGTCAGCGCGCTGGAGCTCTCCATCACCGACGTCATGGACAAGATGCTGATGGATGATTGGGGACAGGCGCGCTCCGGCAAGTTCGGCGCCATGCGCGCGCATGTCGATGGCGGGCGGCTGTCGGAGCAGACGCTGCATGCCGAGCTCGGCCAGGTGGTCGCCGGCCTGAAGCCGGGGCGCGAGAGCGAGGACGAAACCATCCTGCTGTGGCATCGCGGCCTCTCGCTGTCCGATATCGCGCTGGGGCACGCGATGCTGGAAAAGGCGCGGCGCCTCGGCATCGGACAGCGGCTCCGGTTCTGCTGAGCGGGGCCGCGATGATCGCCAATACGCGCATGTATGCGGTGGCGCCGGGCGCCGACGCGGCGTGGCGGGCGCTGCTGGCGGAGATCGCGGGGCAGGCCGGCATCGCCATGGCGGTGATCGACTACCCTGCCCCGGCGCCGCTCGAGGCGCTGTGGGCGCGCCGCGATCTCGGCTGCGTCTTCATGTGCGGCTATCCCTACGCCATGGCGTCGCCACGGCCGCTGCTGCTGGCGACCCCGATCCCGGCACGCTTCGGGGCGCCGGTCTATGCCAGCGATTTCGTGGTGCGCGCGGAGTCCGGCTTCCGCACGCTGGAAGACACCTTCGGCCATCGGCTGGCCTGGACCGTCCAGCACTCGCATTCCGGCTTCAACGCGCCGCGGCATCACCTGCTGCGCCATCGCCGGCGCGATCGGCCGCGCCTCTACGCCGCGACCATCGGCCCGCTGGTCACCGCGCGGGCCGTGGTGCAGTCGGTGCTCGCCGGCGATGCCGATGTCGGGCCGCTCGATGCCTATTGGCACGAATTGCTGAAGCTGCACGAACCGGAGACCGCGTCGCGGCTGCGCGTGGTGGACACCACCGCGACGGCGCCGGCGCCCGCCCTGGTGGCCTCGCCGGACATGGCCGATGCGGCCGCGGCACGCCTGCGCGCCGCCTTGCTGGCGCTTGGCCCGCGCCGCGATCTGGCGCTGGACGGCTTCGCCGCGGTGCCGCCGGAGCGTTACGATATCGCCCTGGCCTGGGCGCGCGAGGCGGAGGAAGCGGGCTACCCGATGCCGGCCTGAAGACGCGGTGCCGATGGCGCCTGGCGGACAGCGGGGAAGGAAAGATTGGGGGGCGGAGATGAACTCCGCCCCCCAAACCCCCCACCTCCTTTTTTTGGCTTCTTGGTGCGGGTGGCTGCCGGACTCTCAGGGGCCGAGCCGCTGTCGGGTGGAGAATAGAGCGCGCCACGCTTCCCTGACGTGAAGCTCCTCCGGCCAGTCTTGTTCGACGCCGTGGCCAGGCTCGGGCCTGGAGGACGGCATCGATCGCTGGCAGGATCGCCAGCTTCTCGCAGCACGCCGTGAACGCCGGCGGCGCCCCGCATGGACGCGCGCACCCGGAATTTCGAGGGAGATCCCTGATGACCGATCGGACACTCACGGAAGAGGAGTCGGCGCTCATCCTCGAGGCCAGGCGCGTGCTGCCGGCAGGCAGCTTCGGGAACATCGCGACCGACATCGTCATCCGCGAAGGACGCGGCGGGCGGGTGCGGGATGTCAGCGGCAACGAGTATGTGGACTATCTCCTCGGCTCGGGTCCGATGATCCTGGGACACGCGCATCCCGCGGTGACCGAGGCGGTCCTGGCGCAGCTGCCCAGGGGCACCACCTTCTTCGCGAACAACGAGCACGGGATCCGCCTCGCCGCCGAGATCGTCGCGGCGGTGCCCTGCGCCGAGCAGGTGCGCTTCGCCAGCAGCGGCACCGAGGCGGATCTCTATGCGATGCGCCTCGCGCGCGCCTTCCGGAAGCGGGACAAGATCCTCAAATTCGAGGGCGGCTATCACGGCATGAGCGATTACGGGCTGATGAGCCTGTGGCCGGCGCGGCCGGGGAACTTCCCGCAGGCGCAGCCGGATTCCGCCGGCATTCCGCGCAGCACGGCCGACGAGGTGCTGGTCTGCCCGTTCAACGATCTCGAGACGGCGCGGCAGGTCATCCACACGCATCGCGAGGAGCTGGCGGGGGTGATCGTCGAGCCCATGCAGCGGCTGATCCCGCCGCTGCCCGGATTCCTCGAGGGCCTGCGCGAGATCACGGCGGCCTGCGGCATCGTCCTCATCTTCGACGAGGTCGTCACCGGGTTCCGGCTCGCCTATGGCGGGGCGCAGGCTTATTACGGCGTGACGCCGGATCTCTGCACGCTCGGCAAGATCATCGGCGGCGGGTTTCCGCTCTCGGCGATCGCCGGCCGCGCCGAGATCATGGCCCATTTCGATCGCGCGATCGTCGGCGAGGAGGGCTTCCTGCCCGCGATCGGCACGCTGAGCGGCAACCCGGTCGCCGCGGTCGCCGGGCTCGCGACCCTCGAGGTGCTGCGCGGGCCCGGCGCCTATGAGCGGCTGTTCGGCAATGGCCGGGCGATCCGGGACGGATTGGAGCGAAGCCTGAAGAGCAGCGGGCTGCCGGGCATCGTGCTCGGCGAGCCGCCGATGTTCGACGTGCTCTTCACGGATGCGCCGCGGGTCGTCGACTATCGCGGGACGCTCGGGGGCGACAAGCGGATGAGCCAGCGCTTCAACCAGCTCCTGCGCGAGCGCGGCATCTTCAAGAGCGAGGGCAAGCTCTACGTCGCGATCGCGCATGACGACCGCGACATCCGCCAGACCATCGAGGCATTCGACGAGGCCGCGGCACGGATGGCGGGCGACGGGGTGGGGTGACGCCTGCCGCGGCGCAGTGAAGACTGGGGGGCGGAGAGAACTCCGCCCCCCAGACCCCCCACCTCCTTTTTTTGACTCATGGGAAGCGTGGGTAGCTCCGTTCCCTGCCCGACAACGCCGCGGCGCCTGAGAGTGCGGGAGCCGCTCGGCGGCATGTCGCCATGGAGGGGAGGCGGGGTTCACGCGACGGGGGGAGTTCCCTCACGCGGCGATTCATTGATAAGCTGGCTTATCGTCAGTCACGCAAGGAATGGCGGGTGCCGAACCGCCTCGACAACGACCTGCTGATCCTGCTCAACGATGTCGCGCGCCTGGTCCGCACGCGCGCGGACCGGCGGGCCCGCGCGGTGGGCATGACCCGCGCCCAATGGGTGATCCTGGCGCGGCTCGAGCGCCGCGACGGCATGACCCAGCGCGAATTCGCCGAGCTCCTGGAAGTCGAGCCGATCACCGTCGGCCGCCTGGTGGACCGGCTGCAGAAGCGCGGCTTCGTGGAGCGCCGCGCCGACCCGCGCGACCGCCGCGTGTGGCGGCTGCACCTGACCCAAGCCGCGGCGCCGATGCTCGCGATCATCGCGGAGGCGCGGGCGGAGTTCGACCGCATGGCGACCCATGGGCTCTCGCCCCAGCAGCGGGAGGCGCTGCAAGGCGCGCTCGCCCTGATGAAGGCCAACCTGCTGACCGCCGCGCGCGGCGCGGACCAGGCCGCGTAGCGCCATGCCCGAAGGGCCGCTGCCGCGCGACCGGATCGGCCACCAGGATTTCGCGCGGCGGCGGCGCTGGCGCCTGCCGCTGATGCTGGGCGGCGTGCTCGCCGTGGCGGCGGCGTGCCTCGGGCTGTGGCTGCAGGGGGGCCGCTGGGTCGGCACCGACAACGCCTATGTCCAGGCCGACAAGCTGCTGCTCTCCACCGATGTCTCGGGCATCGTGGAGGCGATCCTGGTGCGCGAGGGCCAGGCGGTGCGCGCCGGCGAGGTGCTGTTCCGGCTCGATCCCGCGCGCTTCCGCATCGCGCTGCAAGGCGCGGTCGCGCAGCGCGAGCAGGCGGCGATGGCGATCGAGGCGCTCAAGGCGGAATACCGCCGCATCCAGCGCGACATCGCGGCGCAGGAGGCCGCGGTTCGGCTGGCGCAGGCGCAGTTCGAGCGGCAATCCGCGCTGGTCGCGACGCAATCGGCCTCGCGCGCGAATTACGATGCGGCGCGGTTCGGGCTGCAGCAGGCCGAGCACGCACTGGGCTCGCTGCGCGTGCAGCTGTCGGTCGCGCTGGCGCGGCTGGGTGGCGACCCCGAGGTGACGCCGGAACGCCATGCGCAGTGGCTGCAGGCGCAGGCCGCGGTCGCCGAGGCCGAGCGCCAGCTGGAACGCAGCGTCGTCCGTGCGCCCTATGACGGGGTGGTGACGCAGGTCGCGCAATTGCAGCCGGGACAATATCTGGAAGCGGCGACCGCCGCCTTCGGCCTGGTCTCGGCCACCAGGCTGTGGGTGGATGCGCAGCCGAAGGAGACCGACCTCACGCATGTGCGGCCGGGCAACCCGGCAAGGCTGACCGTGGATGCCTATCCGGGGCGGGTGTGGATAGGGCGGGTGGACAGCGTCGGCCCGGCCTCCAGCGCGCAATTCTCGGTGCTGCCGCCGCAGAACACCAGCGGCAACTGGGTGAAGGTGGTGCAGCGCGTGCCGGTGCGGATCGCCATCGCGGCGGCGCCGGACGACCCGCCGCTGCGCGCGGGGATGAGCGTGGAGGTGGCGATCGACACCGGCCATCGGCGGCGGCTCGCCGATCTGTGGCCGTGGTGACGTGCCTGGCGCGGGCGTGGGAGGGGGCAAGGTCCCGTTCGCTTCCAGCGTCGCGCGGCTGCGGCCCCGGCGTCGAGGACGCTGCGCGCCGGCTGCGCCGGTCGCCTTCGGCGATCCTTGACCCCGGGGCCGCAGCCGCGCGGCGGAAAGCGGCGGCCGGGACGGAGGAACGACCTTCGCAACCGAACCAAGGAACTGGGTTGGGGGATCGCGGTAGCGGGTGGGAGGTGTCGGCGAGGCGGCCCGTTCTCGACCGCGCGCCGCGATGAGCGTGCATGCCGAAATTCCGCGCCATCGCGGCATCATCACCGCCTGCGCCATGATCGCCACGCTGATGCAGGCGCTGGACGGCACCATCGCCAATGTCGCGCTGCCCTACATGCAGGGAAGCCTCGCCGCCACCGCCGACCAGATCACCTGGGTGCTGACCAGCTACGTGATCGCCGCCGCGATCCTCACCGCGCCGGTCGGCTGGCTGGCGCGGCGCTTCGGGCGGCGGCGCGTCTTCCTCGCCTCGGTGGGCGGCTTCACCCTGGCCTCGGTGCTGTGCGGCGCGGCGCAGAGCCTCGAGCAGATGGTGGTGTTCCGCCTGCTGCAAGGCATGTTCGGCGCCGCGCTGGTGCCGCTCTCCCAGGCCACCATGCTGGACATCTACACCCCGGCCGAGCGCGGCCGCGCCATGGCGATCTGGGGCGTCGGCGTGATGGTCGGGCCGATCATGGGGCCGACCCTCGGCGGGCTGCTGACCGATGCCTATTCCTGGCGCTGGGTTTTCTACGTGAACCTGCCCTTCGGCGCCCTCGCCTGCCTCGGCCTCGCGCTGTTCATGGCGCCCGACCGCGACACCGAGGCGGTGCGGTTCGACTGGGTGGGCTTCGCCTCGCTCGGCATCGGCATCGGCGCGCTGCAATTCCTGCTCGACCGCGGCGAGCTCAAGGACTGGTTCGGCTCCCGCGAGATCTGGGCGGAAGCCGTGCTCGGCGGGCTCGGCCTGTGGATCTTCCTGGTGCACATGCTGACCGCCGAGCGGCCCTTCCTGCCGCGCGCGCTGTTCGCCGACCGCAATTTCCTCGCCGGCATCGGCGTGATGCTGTTCGTCGGCGCCATCCTGCTGGCGAGCGCGGCGCTGCTCGCCCCCTACATGCAGGTGCTGGGCGGCTATCCGGTGCTGACCGCGGGGCTGCTGCTGGCGCCGCGCGGCATCGGCACGATCGCCGCCATGATGCTGGGGGGCCGGCTGGCGAACCGCATTGATCCGCGGCGGCTGATGCTGGCCGGCGTGCTGCTGCTGGCCTGGACCCTGCACGAGATGGCGCGCTGGACCCCGGACGTCGATGCCTGGACGCTCGGCGTGATGACGACCTTCCAGGGCTTCGCGCTCGGGCTCGTCTTCCTGCCGCTGCAGCTGGTGGCCTTCGCGACCCTGCCGGCCTGGCTGCGCACCGACGCCACCGCCGTGTTCAGCCTGCTGCGCAACCTGGGCGGCGCCGTGGGCATCGCGGTCTGCGCCGCGCTGCTGGCGCGCGGGACCCAGGGGCTGCATGCCGAGATCGCCGCCGGGGTGACGCCGCTCAACCGCATGCTCGCGCTGCCCGGCAGCGCGGCGTGGGACATCGGCACCGCGCGCGGGCTGGCGCTGCTGGATCGGGAAGTGACGCGCCAGGCGCAGATCATCGCCTATGGCAACGACTACCTGCTGCTGATGGGCTGTGCCCTGCTGGCGGCGGCGCTGGTGCTCGCGATGCGCCGGCCGGCGTGAGGATCGGGGGCGGAGAGAACTCCGCCCCCGAACCCCCACCTCCTTTTTTTGGCTACTTGGTTCTGGCTCCTCCCGCACTCTCAGGCACCGAGCCGTTGTCGGGCTGAGAACGGAGCTCGCCACGCTTCCCCGGAGTCAAGAAAAGGAGGTGGGGGGTCTGGGGGGCGGAGTTCACTCCGCCCCCCAGCGCTGGGCGTGGCAGGCGCGACCCGCCTCGCGGTTTCGCAGACGCCGCCGGAGGTGGCGCGGCGCTGGGGTGACGTCGCGCGGCGCGCGGACATCCGGGTGGCATGAGGGGGATGCGCCTGCGAAGGGGGCAGCGCGACGCCATCTGCCGACGCGTTCAGCATCCGGCGTTGGTCTCCGGCAGTTTTAGGGCCGGTGGTCGATTGACGACAATCGTCGCCTGCCGTCTCCTGCTCGGGACGCCCGCCCGAAACCGCCGCGCAGGGACCGCCAGGTGACAGCCACGACGCCCACGCCCGACTCCATCCCGCTGATCGATCTCGGCCCCTATCTCGCCGGCGAGCCCGGCGCGCTCGAAGCCACCGCGGCGGAGCTCCGCCGCATCTGCGAGACGGTCGGCTTCCTCTTCATCGGCAATCACGGGGTCCCCGCCGCGCTGATGCGCGACACCTTCGCCCTGGCCGAGCGCTTCCATGCGCAGCCGCTGGAGGCGAAGATGGCGCTCAAGCTGGACGACCAGATGCAGGGCTACCTGCCCTATCGCTCGAGCGTCGCGCGGGCCAACGGGCTGAACGAGGTGCGCAAGCCGAACGAGAACGAGGCGTTCTTCGTCCTTCCCGAGCGCGAGCCGCAGCGCCCCGCCAATCGCTGGCCCGAGGCGCTGCCGGAATTCCGCGACACGACGCTGCGCTACTTCGCCGCGCTCGAGGCGCTGGCGCTGCGCATGCTGCCGCTCTATGCGCGCGCGCTCGACCTGCCGGCCGACTACTTCGATCGCTTCTGCGACCGCTCCCTGAGCTCGCTCCGGCTGACCCATTACCCGCCGGTCGCCTATGGGGCCGACGAGTACGGGATCGCGCCCCATACGGATTCGAGCTTCATCACGCTGCTCGCGCAGAACCCGGTGCCCGGCCTGCAGATCCGCACGCAGGCCGGCGAATGGATCGACGCGCCGGTGATCCCGGAGACTTTCGTGGTCAACACCGGCGACGTGCTGAAGCAATGGAGCAACGGCCGCTTCATCTCCACGCCGCATCGCGCCTTCAACAAGGAGCCGCGCCCGCGCTACGCCATCCCCTTCTTCTTCCATCCCAACGAGGACACGCTGCTGGCGCCGTTGCCGAGCTGCGTCGGGCCCGACAACCCGCAGCGCTTCCCGGCACAGACGGTGGGCCAGTACATGGCCGCGTTCCGCAACAGCAATTACGACCACTTCCGCGAGAAGCCACGCGCCGGCACCGCCGCCTGAGAGTCCGGGCGGAAAGCCCGGCACGCACCCGATCGGCGGCCGAAGCGCGGCCGCCCGCGCCGACAATCCCCGCGCCGACAATCCACGCGCCAACAATCCCAGTGCACACGGCCAGCCGCAACGCGTCATCGCCTTCCCCGGGAGAATACGCATGAGACCGCTTAGCCTGGCCGGAGCCTGCATCCTGGCCGCAGCGCTGCTGGCCGCGCCGGAGGCGCGCGCGCAGAACCGCACCGTACGGGTCTCGCTCAATACCGAGCTGCAGGTGCTCGACCCCATCGTCACCACCATCAACTCGGCCCGCGTCTTCGCCTATCTCGTCTTCGACACGCTGGTCGGGATGGACAGCCAGGGCAATTTCAAGCCGCAGATGCTGCAAGGCTGGGAGATCAGCCCCGACCGCCTGACCTACACCTTCACGCTGCGCGACGGGCTGGAATGGAGCGACGGCACGCCGGTCACACCGGAGGACTGCATCGCCTCGATCCGGCGCTGGGCGCGGCGCGAGCCTTTCGGCGGCGCGATGATGCAGGCCGTCAGCGAGCTGCGCCCGCTCGACGGCAAGCGGTTCGAGATGCGTCTCGCCCGCCCCTTCGCCTTCGTCATCGAGGCGCTCGGACGCTCGGGGCATCAGGTCCCGGTGATGATGCCGGCGCGCCTGGCGCAGCTGGATGCCGCGATGCCGGTGCCGGAGGTGATGGGCTCCGGCCCGTTCCTCTTCCTCAGGAACGAATGGCGCCCGGGCGAGCGCGCGAGCTTCGTGCCCAACCCGCGCTACCGTCCGCGCGCCGAGCCGGCCGACGGGCTGGCCGGGGGGAAGGTCGTCAGGATCGATCGCCTGGAGCTGGTCAGCATCAGCGATCAGGCGACCCGCGCCGCGGCGCTGCAATCCGGCGAGCTCGACTTCCTGGAGATCGCGCCGCTCGATTTCGTGGCTCCGCTGCGGCGCAACCCCAACATCGTCGTCGGCCGGCCGCGCGGCATGGACCAGTTCCTGGCGCTGCTCAACATCAACCACGCCGCGCCGCCCTTCGACAACATCATGGTGCGGCGGGCGCTGCAGGCGGCGGTCCAGCAGCCCGAGATCATGGCGGCGATGGGGCTGCCGGAGGATCTGGTGGTGCCGATGTGCGGCTCCATCTACATGTGCAACGCGCCCGGCACCACCGATGCGGGGACCGAGCCGCTGCGCGGCGCCGGCATCGAGCGGGCGCGCAGCCTGCTCCGCGAATCGGGCTACCGGAACGAGCCGGTGGTGCTGCTGCATGCGCAGACCTCGGCGCTGCTGAACCCGATCGGTCTGGTGGTCGCCGACCAGATGCGGCGGGCGGGCTTCAACGTGGAGCTGCTGTCCTCCGACTACGCGACGGTGGCGCAGCGACGCCTGCGGCGGACGGGCTGGGCGCTCGCCCCCATCGTGAACAACGGGATCGACCTGCTGAACCCGATCGCCAATCCGCTCGTCGCCTTCAACTGCTCGGATGTCTCGCAGGGCTGGTACTGCGATCCCGCCCTCACCGAGCTGCTGGGGCAGTACGCGGCCTCCGGCGATCCGCAGCGCCAGCGCGCGTTGGCGGAGCAGATCCAGGCGGCGATGCACCGCAACGTCAACTACGTGCTGGCCGGCCAGTTCGCCGGCCCGCCGGCCTGGCGGGCGAGCCTGAAGGGCGTGGTGCCGTTCAGCTTCCCGCTGTTCTGGAACATGGAGCGGCGCTGACCGGCGAGCGTCGCCCTCCTCCCGGTCAGCCCGTGCAGCGAGCCCGATGACGCAATCCCCGAACGCGACCGCGCTGCGGCCGGTCGCCCGCCTGTCGGCCGAAGCGCAGGCCACCAGCATCCTGCGGGAATACATCCTGTCGGGCGCGTTGAAGCCTGGCGCGCGGCTGACCGAGACGCCGCTTGCCGAGCAGCTCGGCATCGCGCGGGCGACCTTGCGCCTGGCGTTGCACCGGCTGGCGGCGGAGGGCCTCGTCCTGCAGATCCCCTACACGGGATGGCAGGTGATCGCCCTGTCGGCGCAGGACATCTGGGAGCTCTGGACGCTGCGCGGCAGCCTCGAGGGCCTGGCGTCCTGGATCGCGGCGGAGGGCATGACGGATGACAAGCGCAGGACGCTGCGCGGTGCGATGGATGCGCTTGCGGAGGCCTGCCATGCCGGCGAGATCCGCGAGGTCAACGAGAAGGATTTCGCCTTCCATCGCAGCATCGTCGCGCTCGCCGGGCATGCGCGGCTGTGCGCCCAGTACCGGACCGTCGAGCAGCAGATCCGGCTCTACATCGCGACCACGAATCTGCTCAGCACGGGCGATCTGTCGATCATCGTCGAGGACCATCAGCCGCTCACGGCCGCGCTGCTGCGGGGCGATCCCGACGCGGCGGCCGATGCGGCCTGGGCGCTCAACGAGAAGGTGGGGAGAAAGCTCGTCCTCCTCATGGCGGATCAGGAGCGGGCTTCGGTCCGGCCGCGGGCGGAGTGAACTCCGCCCCCCGACTTGGCGCGACCCATCCCGCACTCTCGGGCGCCACGCCGTTGTCTCGTTGAGAACGGAGCTCTCCACACTTCCCATGAGTCAAAAAAAGGAGGTGGGGGGTCTGGGGGGCGGAGTTCTCTCCGCCCCCCAGCCCTTTTTCGACCGCGCTCACCCGGCGCGGCGCAGCCCGCCAAGGCGGATCAGCCCGTCGGGGACCTGGATGAAGCCCTCGAGATCGCGGCGCAGGCCGACGATGTTCCTGGCGGTCCACAGATAGATCAGCGGCAATTCCTGCCGCTCGATCTCCCAGAAGCGGGCATAGAGCGCGCGGCGCTCCGCCGGTTCGGTCGGGATGCGCGCCTGGTCCAGGAGCGCATCCGCCGCAGGGTTGCTCCAGCGGCCGTAGTTGAAGGTGCCGCGGCTGTGCAGGAGCTGCCACATATTGCCGTCGGCATCGGCGCGGCCGGACCAGCCGATCATGTAGGCCTGGAAATCGCCGGCATAGCCCGCCTGCAGCGAGGAGGCGAACTCCATCACCCGCAGCCGCACCTCGAAGCCGGCTTCGGCGGCCATCGCCTGGATCACCTCCGCGGCCTGCTGGAGGTCCGGGCTGTTGCTGGTGGTGATGGTCACCGGCACCGGCAGGGCGACGCCGGCCTGGCGCAGCAGCGCCCGCGCCCGCGCGACGTCGCGCGGCGGCGGCACCAGCTCCCGCAGATGCATGGGCGAGGAGGGCGGGTTGGCCTGGATGGTCGGGGTGTAGAGCCCGTCATAGACGACCTGGACCAGCGCCGTGCGGTCGATGGCGGCCTCGAAGGCCTGCCGGACCAGGCGGTTCTGGCCGATCGCCGTGTTGGCGGCGGCGCCGTTGTTCACGTTGATGTTGATGCCGGTATAGGCGAGCCCGTCGCCGATCATCAGCTTGAGCCTGGGATCGGCGCGCACCGCGGGCACGTCGCTCGGCACGATCTGCTCGACGAGATCGAGGCTGCCGGCCTGGAGATTGGCCCGGCGCACCGTGGAGTTCGGCAGCGGGCGGTAATTGATCTGGTCGAAATGGTGGTTCGGCGCATCCCAGTGCCGGGGGAAGCGCCGCAGGGTGATGCGGTCCTGCGCGGCGCGGCTGACGAAGGCATAGGGGCCGGCGCAGACCGGATGGGTGCCGAATTGCGCGCCCGCCGCCTCGGCCGCCCGGGGCGAGATCATGATGCCCGCGCGGTCGGTGAGCAGCGACAGCAGTGGCGCGTTCGGTGCCCGCAGCACCAGCCGCACGGTGAGCGGATCGATGATCTCCACTGCCTGGATGGAGTTCACCTCGCCCACGCGCATCGAGCCGCTGATGGTCTGGTCGCGGTGGATCTTGTAGCGCACCGCCTCGGCATCGAGCGGCTCGCCATCGTGGAAGGTGACGTTGGGGCGCAGGCGGATCACCAGATGCGTGGGGTCCTCGTATTCCCATCCGAGCGCGAGCTGCGGCACCAGGTTGAGATTGACGTCGAGATCGAAGAGCTTGTCGCACATCGCGGCATAGACGATGCGGCCGACATAGGAAGAGCCGAGCGTCGGATCCAGCAGGTCGGGATCCTCGCGCAGGCCGATATTGAGCGTGGTCTGCCCGAGGGCGGGGCCCGCCAGCAGCAGGGCGCAAGCGGCAAGGGCGAGGCGGCGCATGGGGTCCGGTCTCCTGAGGCTCGGTCGCCCGCTGCGGCATGACGGCCCGGCCGGGGGCGCGAAGCCTCGGGTGGAGGCTCGCGCGATCGGCCGCCGGCCGCAAGCCGCGCTAGGGGGCGATGGGCGCTGGCGCTCGAGGAGGAAGAAGATCGGGGGCGGAGAGAACTCCGCCCCCGAACCCCCACCTCCTTTTTTTGGCTTATTGGCGCTGGCTCCTGCCGCACGCTCGGGCGACGCAGCGTTGTCGGGCTGAGAACGGAGCGCGCCACGGCGGCGCTGCCGCGATGTGAACGCCGCCGCCAGCCGGCGATAGGTCAGGGACGGACCGCGGGAGTCTCCACCGCCATGCCCGCGGCGCGCTGCGCGAGATAGAGCTCGATCGCGACGTATTCGGGAGCGCCATAGGCATATGGCTCGGCGCGCACGCCCGTCATGCAGCCGCGCAGGCGGCGCTGCAGCGAACCCAGCGACTGCCATTCGAGGCGGTAGAGCGGATAGCCCGTCGGATGGCCCTGCGGAATCGTGCTGCCCGCCAGGCGCCGGCCGGCATTGTCGTCATGGCATTGCGCACAGGAGAGGTCGAGCTGGCCGCGCCGCTCGGCATAGAGGGCGCGGCCCTGCTCGCGCGCCGCCGAGAGGCGCGGATCCTCGGGCGGGCTGATCGGCGCGCCGCGCGACTGATGGGCGACATAGGCGCTGAGCGCGAGCAGGTCGGCGCTCTCCCGCGGCAAGGGCGGCGCGGCCTGGCGCGCCTCGCGGCACTGCATGATGCGGCCGGCGAGGTCGATCGGCGCGCCGCTCGCCGCGTCCCAGGCGGGGTAGCGCGCCGCGGCGCCGCGCATGGTGGCCTCGGCATTGCCGTGGCAGCCGGCGCAGGATTGCCCGCCGGGCACCGCCGGGCGGTTCCACAGCGCCTCGCCTTCCAGCACCCAGAGCATGCCGGGATTGGCCGTGTCGTCCTGTTGCAGCGCCTGGGTCTCGCGCGCCATGTCCTGGAAGCCCGAGCGGCGCTCCTGCGCGGCGGCGGAAAGGCAGAGCGGCGCCAGCAGAAGCAGGGCCGGCGCCGGCCTCACGGGGCCACCGTGATCTCGCGCGTCTCCGTCTGGTCGAAGCCGTTGTCGCCCTGCCAGCGCAGCACCAGCGGGCCGGTCACGGTCGCGACCAGGGTGAAGGCGAGAAAGGGGTTGGCCGCGATGGCCGGCGAGAGATCGGCGGCGAAGATCTCGGCGCCGTCATAGGTGGCGGTGAAGCGGCGGATGATGTCGCGCGGCAGCACCTCGCCGTCCGGTCCGGGGCGGTAGCCGGTTTCCATCCTGTGCTGGATCAGCGTGCGGATGGTGATCACCTCGCCCGGCCGGACGCCGCGGGGAATGTTGAGCAGCACGCGCGCCATGGCTCAGCCCTCCACGCAGGCCGCCAGCGTGACGATCACCTGCGCGCGGTCCGACCAGAAGCTGCCGTCGGAAAGCTCGGCGACGGCGAGCAGGGTCTGCGAGGTGGCGAGCCGGATATGGGTCGCGAGGATCGCACGCCCGGAGCGCAGGCCGAGGCGGACGGCGACGACATGCGGTTGCGGGTTGCGCTCGTTGAAGACGGCGATCGCGCGGACATGGTCCTGCTCCGTCATCGGGCTGTCCACGATGACGGAGAGCGGCACGGTGTTGCCGTTCTCGACCAGCGGCGAGATGTCGATGGCGACGCGGCCGGGCCGCATCTCCGCGCCGCCGGTGAAGCCGTGCACCGCCTCCGCCATCGCCTCGGGGGTGGCGGCGGCGCCGCGCGGCAGCAGCAGCAGCCCGGGCGCGGCGAGCAGCAGGCGGCGCGGCGCCATCATCGCGCCGGGTCGTCCTTCAGCGTCAGCAGATAGGCGATCACGTCCTCGATCTCCTGCGCGGCCAGCACCGGGCGCCCCTGGAAGGCGGGACCGACCCGGTGAAGCCCCTCGGTGCGGTAGTAGGAGGGCATGATGCTGTCCGGGTTCAAGCGGCGGCCGTCGACCAGGCGGAGGCGGAGCTGCGCCGCGGTCCAGCGGCGGCCGGCGCCGGCGAGATCGGGGCCGAGATTGCCCTGGAAGCGTTCCTCGGGGATCGGCGCGGCATGGCAGAGCAGGCAAAGGCCGCGCTGCCGGTCGGCGACGATGGCACGGCCGCGCACGGGGTCGCCGGGCGTGGCGGTGAGTGGTGCCGGCAGCGCGTCCTGCTGGGCGGCGGCGGCCATCAGGAGAAGGGCAAGGACCGGCCTGAAATACCGGGGGGCGGAGATGAACTCCGCCCCCCAGACCCCCCACCTCCTTTTTTTGATGATCTGGGAAGCGTGGCGAGCTCCGTTCTCAGCCCGACAACGGCTCGGCGCCTGAGAGTGCGGGAGGAGCCAGAACCAAGTAGTCAAAAAAAGGAGGTGGGGGGTTTGGGGGGCGGAGTTCACTCCGCCCCCCAATCCTTCTTCTTCCAATGCTCTAGCCGAAGGCATCGGCGGTGATCGTCTCGAACCAATCCTCGGCATAGCGCGCCTCGGCGGCGCGGAACGCCGCCGGCGCGTCGAGCGGGCTGGTGCCCCCGGCGCCGGGGATATCGGCCAGCACGCCCTGCGCCGGGCGGTACACGCCGGCGACCGAGATGCCGTAGCCGGGCGCCACGAGGCTGTAGCAGGTGTTCAACAGGCGCGGCTCCGGCACCGGCGCCTCGCGCAGCAGCCGCGCGATCGCATCGGCGCAGACGCGTGCCTGGGCGTTGGCGGCGAAGGCGGATTTCGGCATGGCCCCGGCGATGCAGGCATCGCCGATCACATGCACCTTGGGCAGCAGGCGCGATTCGAAGCTGGCGGGATCGATCGGGCACCATCCGCTGCGGTCCGCGGCACCCGCGCGCTGCGCGAGGGCGCCGGCGCGCTGCGGCGGGATGACGTTCACCACCGCGCCGGCGTGGTTGCCGAACTCGGTGACGACCTCGCGCCGCGGGACGTCCACGCCGGTGGCGCGGCCGCCGGCGGAAAGCGGCACATATTCCAGCAGCCCGGGATAGAGCGCGGCCCAGGCCGCCTCGAAGAGCCGCTGCTTGGAGAAGCTGTCCTTCGCGTCCAGCACCAGCAGCTTGGAGCGCGGCTTTTGCGTCTTGAGGTAGTGCGCGATCAGGCTGGCACGCTCATAGGGACCGGGCGGACAGCGATAGGGGTTGGCCGGCACCGTCATGACGACCGTGCCGCCATCCTCCATGGCCTCGAGCTGGCGGCGCAGCAGCTCGGTCTGCGCGCCGGCCTGCCAGGCGTGGGGGAGCGTCGCGGCGGCGGCCTCGTCGTAGCCGGGCAGCGCGTCGAAGCGCAGCGCGATGCCGGGGGCGAGCACGAGCCGGTCATAGGCAAGCCGGCTGCCATCGGCGAGCGTCACCTGGCGCACGGCCGCGTCGATGCCCGAGGCGGCCTGGTGCACCACGCCGATGCCATCGCGCCGCACCGCCTCGTAGCCGAAGCGCTGGCGCTCCATCGGCCGCAGCCCGGCGATGACGGCGTTGCTGAAGGGGCAGGCGGTGTAGGTGGGGTTGGGCTCGACCAGCGTGACTGTCAGGCCATTGCGCCGCAGCGCCCGCGCGCAGCTGGCGCCGGCGAAGCCGCCGCCGACCACCACCACCGCCGGCGGGGACTGCGCCAGCGCCGGCGCCGCCAGCATGCCGAGCAGCACGCGCCGCGGGATCCTCACCGCACCACCCATGCGGCGATGGCGCGGCTCTCCGCTTCGTCGAGGCCGCGCGCCAGGCGGTCCATGACGGTCGCCGAAATGGTGCCTTCGCGGAAGCCGCGGAGCATCGCGGCGATCTCGGCGGGGTCGCGGCCCTGCAGCGAGGGAATCGCGGCGTCCGGCCGGCCCGGCGCGTGACAGCCGAAGCAGGCGGAGGCGCCCGGCGGCGCCTCCTCGGCCAGCGCCGGGGCCGCCGCCAGCGCCAGCAGCAGCGCCAGGCGCGGCGGCATCGTCCTCACGCCCGGCGCAGGCTCGTGTTCTTGAGCGGCAGCTCGCGCACGCGCTTGCCGGTCGCGGCGAAGATGGCGTTGAGCACGGCCGGCGCCGCCACCGCGATGGTCGGCTCGCCCACACCGCCCCAGAAGCCGCCGCTCGGCGCCAGGATGGTCTCCACCTTCGGCATCTCGTCCATCCTGAGCACCTGGTAGCTGTCGAAATTGGTCTGCTCGATGCGGCCGTCCTTCACCGTGCACTCGCCATAGAGCGCCGCCGAGAGGCCGTAGACGAAGGAGCCTTCCACCTGCGCCGCGATCTGCTGCGGGTTCACCGCATGGCCGGGGTCGGTCGCCGCGACGATGCGGTGGATCTTGAGCACGCCGGCATCGCTCACCGAGACCTCGGCGCAGCCGGCGACATAGCTGCCGTAGCCATGGGTCTGCGCGAGGCCGCGGAAGACCGGCTGGCCATCCACCGGCGCCGCCGGCGTGCCCCAGCCGACGCGCTCGGCGACCGCCTCGAGCACGGCGAGGTGCCGCGGATGATTCGCCATCAGCGCGCGGCGGAACGCCAGCGGATCCTTGCCGGCGGCGTGGGCGAGCTCGTCCATGAAGCATTCGAGGTAGATGGCGTTCTGGTTCAGGTTCACCCCGCGCCAGAAGCCCGGCGGCACATGCGGGTTGCGCATGGCGTGGTCGATCAGCAGGTGCGGGATGGTGTAGCCGATATCTGCCTCGTTGCTGCGCGCATTCAGCCCCTGGAACACCACCGGGTCCCGCCCGTCGCGGATGTTCTGGGGGAAGATGCTGGCGATGATGGACTGGCCGGCGATGCGCATGTGCAGGCCGGCCAGGTTGCCCTGCGCGTCGAGCCCCGCGGTCAGCTTGCACATGGTGACCGGATGGAACCTGCCCTGCAGCATGTCCTCCTCGCGCGACCAGATGAGCTTGACGGGCGTGCCCGGCATCTGCTTCGCGATGTCCACCACCTGGCGCACCCAGTCATGCACCGCGCCGCGCCGGCCGAAGCCGCCGCCGAGATGGATCTTGTGCACCTCGCAGCGCGCCGGCGGCAGGCCCGCCGCCTCGGCGGCCGCGGCATGCGCGGCCTCGCCGTTCTGCGTCGGCGTCCATACCTCGCAGCGCTCCGGCGTCCATAGCGCGGTGGCGTTCATCACCTCCATGCAGGCGTGGTTCTGGTGCGGGTAGGCATAGACCGCCTCGATCCTGCGCGCCGCGCCGGCGATCGCCGCCGCCGCGTCTCCGGCGCGGTTGCCGACAGCGGCCTGCGGCGCATCGAGCGCGGCCTTCAGCACCTCCGCGAAGCCAGCCGAGGACGCGGCGGCATGCTCGCCCTCGTCCCAGGCGACGTTGACCGCCTCGAGCGCCTTCTTGGCGCGCCACCAGGTATCGGCGACCACGGCGACGGCGTTGTCGCCCACGCGCAGCACGCGCTTGACGCCGGGCATGGCCTCGGCGGCGGCGGCGTCGACGCTGCGCAGCTTGCCGCCGAAGACGGGGCAGGCCTGGATGGCGGCATTCAGCATGCCGGGCAGCTTCAGATCCATGCCGTAGACCTGGCTGCCGTTCAGCTTGGCCGCGGTGTCCAGCCGCGGGACGGGACGGCCCGCGATCCGCCATTCCCGCGGGTCCTTGAGCGGCACCTCGGTGGGCACGGGAAGTCGGCCCGCGGCCTCGGCCACGGCGCCATAGGTGGTGCGGCGGCCGCTCGGGGCATGGGTGATGACGCCCGCCGCCACGCGGCATTCGCCGACCGGCACCGACCACGCATCCGCCGCCGCCTGCAGCAGCATCATGCGCGCCGCGGCGCCGCCCTTGCGGACGTATTCGTGGCTGTCGCGGATGCCGCGGCTGCCGCCGGTGGACATGTTCCCCCAGACGCGGCTGCGCGCGAGGTTCTGGCCCGGCGTCGGATACTCCGTCGTCACCCTCGCCCAGTCGCATTCCAGCTCCTCGGCGACGAGCTGGGCGAGGCCGGTCAGGGTCCCCTGCCCCATCTCCGAGCGCGCGATGCGGATGACGACCGTGTCGTCCGGCTTCACCACGACCCAGGCATTGATCTCGGGCGCCGCCGGCGCGCCGGCGGCGGCTTGCGCCGCGGCCTCGCGCGGCAGCGGGATGCGGAAGCCGAGGGTGAAGGCGCCGAGCGCGGCAGAGGCGCTGGCGAGGAGGTGGCGGCGGCGGGGCCGGCTGATCGCGTTCATCGCTGCCTCCCTCAACCCGCGGTGACCGAGCCGGCGGCGCGCCGGATGCCGGCGATCACCCGGTTGTAGGTGCCGCAGCGGCAGATGTTGGTGATCTCCTCGCGGATCTGCGCCTCGGTCGGTCGCGGGGTCGCGGCGAGCAGCGCGGCGGCGGCCATGATCATCCCCGATTGGCAGAAGCCGCATTGCGGCACGTCGAGCGCGAGCCAGGCCTGCTGGATCGGGTGGCTGCTGTCGGGCGAGAGGCCCTCGATGGTGACGATCTTCTGCGTCTCGTCGAAGGCGGAGACGGGCTGGGCGCAGGCGCGCACCGCCGCGCCGTCCACATGCACCGTGCAGGCGCCGCATTGCGCGATGCCGCAGCCGTATTTCGTGCCGGTGAGGCCGAGCTGCTCGCGCAGCGCCCAGAGCAGCGGCGTGTCGTCCTCGGCATCGACCTCGACGACGCGTCCGTTGACGTTGAGCTTCGCCATCTCCCGTCTCCTGCCCGTGGGTTCGTGGCAGCCTAACAGGGGCGGATACCGCCAAAAAATCAAATCAGCCGCGAAGCGGGGGCGCGAAGGAGCGGTTTCGTCAGAACTGGAAAGAGAATAAGAAAGATCGGGGGCGGAGAGAACTCCGCCCCCGAACCCCCACCTCCTTTTTTTGACTTCTGGCACTTGCTCCTCCCGCACTCTCAGGCGCCATGCCGTTGTCGGGCCGAGAACGGCGCTCGCCACGCTTCCCCGTAGCCAAAAAAAGGAGGTGGGGGGTCTGGGGGGCGGAGTTCACTCCGCCCCCCAGCCTTGTGCGTCCGGCCTGGAGGATGACCATGACCGATCGGCCCCGGATGCTCGTCGTGCCGCCGGGCACGGGCGAGCAGTACTGGCAACCCCAGCCGGCGAATGGCTGGATCGAGGTGCTGACCTCGCCGCGCCAGGCCGGGGCGCCTGCGGGATTCTCCGCCGGCCTGCAGGAGCTGCCGCCGCTCGGCAAGATCCGCGAGCACGCCCACCCGGCGCAGACCGAGATCTTCTGGATCGTGTCGGGTCACGGGCTCGCCCGGCTCGACGGTTCGGTCCGGCGCATCGTGGCGGGCACCTTCATGGTCGCGTCCGCCCATGTGCGGCACGGCTTCATCAATGACGGGACGGAGCCGCTGCGCTTCCTGTGGCTGCTGCAGCCCGCGGGGCTCGAGGATTTCTTCGTCGGGATCGGCCGGCCGAAGCGGCCGGGGGCGCCAGATCCCACGCCCTATCCGCGCCCCGCCGAGGCGGGCGCGATCGAGCTGGCGACCGTGTTCGAGGTGCTCGATCCGCCGGCTGCGCCGCCGTGGGATGCCGCGCCCATCCTCGACGCGTCCGTGCTCGATGCGCTGCGGCGCGAGGCGGTTTGACGCGTGCCGGCGGGCGTGGCGAGCTCCGTCAAGCCGCTCTATCGGGGGGCCGAGCAGGCGATGGCGGGACCGGCCGCATCGCGATAACGCTGCGGATGTGATAGCGCATCTCGGCGGCGGCAATGGCGGTGTCGCGCCGGCGCATCGCATCGACGATGCGGCGATGCTCGGCCGGCGCGCTCTCGGCCCAGTGCGGGCGGCGTTGCTCCATGCCTCGTACCAGGCTCGCCCTGTCGTGCAGCAGCTCGAGCTGGCGCAGCAGCGCCGCATTGCCTGCGCCGCGGGCGATGCGCAGATGGAAGGCGCCGTCGAGCTCGTTGAAGCCGTCCCAGTCCTCGTGCGCCACGGCCGCCACCTGCTCGGCGATCAGCGCATCCAGCGCCTCGGTGCAGCCGGGGTCGCGCTCCACCGCGAGGGCGACGGCCATGCATTCCAGCGCCTCGCGCAATTCGCAGAGCTCGCGCACCTCGGTCTCGGTCAGCCGGATCACGCGGTAGAAGCGGCCGAAGCGTTCGACCAGCCCGTCGCGCAGCAGCTGCTGCAGCGCCTCGCGCACCGGGGTGCGGCTCACCCCGTAGCGCTGGCCGAGCGCGACTTCCTGCAGCTGGGTGCCGGGGGCGAGGCGGAGCGCGGTGATCTCGGCGCGCAGGGCGGCGTAGAGGTCAGACACGGGGCGACGCGCGTTCAGTATGCCGAAACGGCAAGCAGGAGATGGCCAAGGCATCGGCATCGCGTAGCATGCGTGGCATTTTGGGCTTTTCTTCGGCCTTGCGCCAGATCGAGCTTTTCGATGTATACTGAAATCGCCGCATCAGCAGAATGAGGGGCAGCACCATGAGCAAGGCTTCGCCGGCCGATGGGCCCTCGCGCCGCAGCCTCCTCGCCGCTGGTGGCGCCCTCGCCGCCGGCCTGCCGGCAGCGCCCGCCGCGCTGGCGCAATCCGGCACGCTGCGCGCCGGCATCACCGGCTACAACGTGATCAACACGCTCGATCCCGCCGCCGCAGCGCTGATTCCCGAATTCTACGTGATCTGGGGCGTGTTCAACGCGCTGCTGAAATTCGATGCGCAGATGCGCCCGGTGCCCGACCTGGCCGAGAGCCACCGCGTCGCCGACGACGGCGCGCTCGAGTTCCGCCTGCGCCAGGGCGTGCGGTTCCACGACGGCAGCGCGCTGACCAGCGACGACGTGAAATTCACCCTGGAACGCGTGCTGGACGCGGCGACGCGCTCGCCCAACCGCAGCAAGGTCGCCGCGGTCAGCGCCATCGAGGTGCCGGATCCGCTGACCGTGCGGCTGCGCACCAGCGAGCCCTTCGCGCCGCTGCTGACCTTCCTCAGCAACGCGCGCACCGGCACCCAGATCGTGCCGCGCGCGGCGGTGACCGCGAACCCGCAAGGCTTCGGGCGGCGGCCGATCGGCACCGGCGCCTACCTGCTGCGCAGCTGGGATCCCAACCAGGGCCTCAAGCTTGCCGCCTTCCCCGGCCATTTCGGCGGCGCGCCGGCCATGGCGGAGGTGGACATCCCGCTGATCGCCGAGGAGAGCAGCGGCGTCACCGCCCTGCTAGGCCGGCAGATCGACCTCACCAGCACCGCGCCCTTCGCCGACATCCCGCAGCTCGAGCGCCGCAGCGACGTCAAGGTGCTGAAGCAGCCCGGGCTCAACACGCGGTTCCTGTCGCTGAACACCCACAAGCCGCCCTTCGACGACGTGCATTTCCGCCGCGCCGTCTCGCTCGCCATCAATCGCGACGTGCTGGTGCGGATCGTGCTGTTCGGCGAGGGCGTCGCCACGCCGGGGCTGATTCCGCCCTCGCTCGGCGCGGCCTACGACCCGGCGCCGAAGCCGCTCTCCACCTTCAACGCGGCGCGGGCGCGCGAGGAGCTGGCGCGGTCGAGATACGGCGCCGGCACGCGCGCGACCATCCTCACCTGGGGCGCCGGCTGGTGGAAGCGCATGGGCGAGGTCGCCGCCGCCCAGGTCAACCAGCTGCTCGGCACCCAGCTCGCCATCGAGGTGACGGAGGCCAACACGGTGTTCTCGCGCCTGCGCGCCGCCGACTACCAGGCCGCGACCTGGGGCTGGCTCGGCATGATCGATCCGGACGAGTATTCCTACGATCTGCTGCACAGCGAGGGCTGGCGGAACTTCGCGGGCTACCGCAATCCGCGGCTCGATGCGCTGCTGGTGCAGGCGCGGCGGGAGCTCGACGCGGCGAAGCGCGGCGCGCTCTATCGCCAGGCCGAGGCGATGTGGATCGAGGACATGCCGGTGGTGCCGCTGTTCTGCTCCAACATCCACAACCTGATGGCGGCGAATGTCAGCGGCTTCACCCAGCTGCCCTACTCCAATTTCGCCGATCAGTTCGCGGCGGTGCGCATCGGCTGACCGTGTGCGCCTGCCCCCTGTCCTGCTCGGGTTGCTGCGCCGCACCGGCATCCTCGCGCTGACCCTGCTCGCCGGCGCGCTGCTGGTGTTCCTCGCCATGAAGGCGGCGCCGGGCGATCCGGCGCTGTCGGTGCTGGGCGAGAATGCGCGGCCGGAACTCGTGCAGGCGTTCCGCCGCGACTACGGGCTGGACCTGCCGCTGTGGCGGCAATTCCTGCGCTGGATCGGCGGCGCCCTGCACGGCGATCTCGGCCGCACCCTGACGATCGCCGGCGGCGTGCCGGTGGGCGAGCTGATCGCGACGCGGCTGCCCGTCACCGCCTTCGTCGGGCTCTATGCCTTGCTGCTGGCGGTGATCCTCTCGCTGATCCTCGGCACCGTCGCGGCGCTGCAGCGGGGCCGCGCGCTGGATACGCTGACGACCTCCCTCGCCGTGCTCGGCGTCTCCATGCCGGATTTCTGGCTCGGCTACGTGCTGGTGTTCTTCCTGGCCCTGAACCTGCCGATCTTCCCGTCCTACGGCTTCGTCTCGCCGGCGCAGTCGATCCCCGGCGCGCTGCTCTCGGGCTTCCTGCCGGCGCTCGCCATCGCGGCGCCGATGGCGGCGGTGTTCTCGCGCGTGCTGCGCGCCGCGCTGCTCGAGGTGCTGCACCGCCCGCATGTGCAGGCGGCGCGCTCGCTCGGGCATGGCGAGGCCTTCATCTTCCTGCATGCCGTGCTGCGCAACGCGCTGATCCCCTATGTCACCGTCATCGGGCTGCAGGTGCGCTACCTGCTCGGCGGCGTGGTGGTCATCGAGCGGGTGTTCGGCATTCCGGGGATCGGCTCGCTGATGGTGGACGCCGCCTTCGGGCGCGACTACCCGCTGATCCAGGCCTGCGCCCTCACCTTCCTCGCCGTCGTGCTGGCGACCAACCTGCTGGTCGACCTGGTCTGCACGCGGCTGGATCCGAAGGCGCGCGCATGAGGCGGGGGCGCGCCACGCTGCGGCTTGGCCTCGGCATCACCGGCGTCGTGCTGTTCGGCGTGCTTGCCGGGCCTTTCCTCACGCCCTTCGGGCCGGAGGAGATGGATTTCCTCAACGTGCTGACGCCGCCGGACGCGATGCATTGGCTGGGCACCGATTCCTTCGGCCGCGACGTGCTGTCGCGCGTGCTGTCGGGCGGACGCATCAGCCTGTTCATCAGCGCCTGCGGCGTCGCCGCGGGCGCGGTGCTCGGCACCACCATCGGCATGGGGGCGGCGTGGCGCGGCGGCGCGGCGGAGGCCGGCGTGATGGCGGGCAGCGACCTGCTGTTCGCCTTCCCGAGCTTCGTGCTCGCCCTGTTCCTGATGGTGGTGCTGGGCTTCGGCGTGCAGAACGTGATTGTCGCGATCGCCCTCACCTACCTGCCGATCTTCGCGCGCCTTTCGCGCAACCTCACCCGCACGCTGATGCACGAGCCCTTCGTGCAGGCGGCGCGGCTGATGGGCCAGCCGCCCCGGCGCATCCTGCTGTCCGAGATCCTGCCGAACATCCTCTCGACGCTGATGGTGCAGGCGAGCATCGGCATCGCCTTCGGCATCGTCATCGAGGCGGGGCTGTCCTTCCTCGGCCTCGGGGTGCAGCCGCCGACGCCCTCGCTCGGCGTCATCCTGTCCGACGGGCGCGAATACTTCCAGCGCGCGCCCTGGGTGCTGACGCTGACCGGCGCGCTGGTGTCGGTGGCGCTGCTCGGCCTCAACCTGCTGGGCGACGGGCTGCGCGACCTTGCCGATCCGCGCCTCCGGCGCGCCGCCGGGCCATGACGCGGCCGCTGCTCGAGGTGCGGAACCTCTCGGTCGGGGCCGGGGCGCTCGCGCTGGTGCGCGGCGTCGACTTCACGCTGCTGCCGGGCGAGACGCTCGGCATCATCGGCGAATCGGGATCGGGCAAGACCATCACCTGCCTCGCACTGCTGCGCCTGCTGCCGGAAGGGCTGCACGCGACGGCCGATGCGATGGTGTGGCGCGACCGCGACCTCGCCGCCCTGCCCGACCGCGACTTCCGGCCCTATCGCGGGCGGGAGATGGCGATGGTGTTCCAGGATCCGGTGGGCTCCTTCAACCCGGCGAAGCGCATCGGCTGGCATCTGCGCACCGCCCTCGCCCGCCGCGGCGCGCGCGACTGGCGCGCGGAGGCGGCCGGGCTGTTGGGAAGCGTCGGCATCCGTCATCCCGAAGCGGTGCTGGAACGCTATCCGCACCAGCTTTCCGGCGGGATGCTGCAACGCGCGCTGATCGCCATGGTGGCCGCGCTCGAGCCGGGGCTGATCGTCGCCGACGAGCCGACCACCAATCTCGACAACATCGTGGAGCAGCAGATCCTGGCGCTGTTCCGCGACCTGCGGCAGCGCCTCTCGGCCGCCTTCATCTTCATCACGCATGATATCGGCATCGCCGCGCAGGTGAGCGACCGCATCGCGGTGATGTATGCGGGCGAGATCGTGGAGACCGGCCCGGCCGCGGAACTCCTGGCCGCGCCGCGGCATCCCTACACCCGCGGCCTGATCGCCACCGCCGAGGCGCTGGTCGCGCGCGCCGGGACGCTGGCGGAGATTCCGGGGCAGCTTCCGGCCCCGGGCATGCGCCCCGAAGGCTGCGTCTTCCGGCCGCGCTGCGCGGCGGCACGGGAGGGCTGCGAAGGCGCGCAAGCCTTGCGCAGCATCGCCCCGCAACGCGCGCTGCGGTGCCTGCTCGATGCCTGAGCCGCTGATCCGGCTGGAGGACCTCGCGGTCCGCTTCGCCGATCCGCACCGCCCGGGCGGCGCGGTGCGCGCGGTGGACGGGGTCAGCCTCGCCATCGCGCCGGGCGAGATCCTCGGCTTGGTCGGCGAATCCGGCAGCGGCAAGACCACGCTCGGCAAGACGCTGCTGCGCCTGCACGAGCCTGCCGCCGGGCGCATCCTGCTGCATGGCCGGGACATCGCGCATCTCGGCGAGGCCGCGCTGCGCCCGCATCGGCGCGCGATGCAGATGGTCTTCCAGGACCCCCTTTCCTCCTTCAATCCGCGCCGGACCGTCGGCGAGGCGATCGCGACGCCGCTGCTGCTGCACCGGCTCTGCAGCCGGGCGGAAGCGCCGGCGCGCGTCGCGCAGATGCTGGACAGGGTCGGCCTGCCCGCGGGCTTCGCGCAGCGCTACCCGCACCAGCTTTCCGGCGGCCAATTGCAGCGCGCCGCCATCGGCCGGGCGCTGGCGCTCTCGCCGGCGCTGATCGTGGCGGACGAGGCGGTCTCCAAGCTCGACGTCTCGGTGCGCGCGCAGATCCTCAACCTGCTGCGCGCGGTGCAAGCGCAGGACGGCCTCGCCATGCTGTTCATCACCCATGACCTGCATGTGGCGCGCTTCCTCTGCCACCGCATCGGCGTGATGCATCTCGGCAAGCTGCTGGAGATCGGGCCGACCGAGCGCATCTTCACCGCGCCCGCGCACGACTACACGCGCGCGCTGATCGGGACCCTGCACGGGATCGGCGCCAGGAAACACGACAGGAGCCCCGCATGAGCCCCCGCAAGCAGATCAGCCTCGGCCTCTCGATGCGCTATGTCGGCTATCATGCCGCCGCCTGGCGCCATCCCGAGGCCGATCCCGCCGCCGCCTCCGACTTTGGCCATTTCCTGAATGTCGCCCGCATGGCGGAGGCGGCGAAGTTCGACATGGTCTTCCTCGCCGACGGCATCGGCATCCGCGCCAAGGACGAGCCGCGCGGGGCGCTCTGCCGCTCCGCCCAGACGGCGGAGCTCGAACCGCTGACGCTGCTCGCCGCGCTGGCGCCGATGACCAGCCATATCGGCCTCACCGCCACCGCCTCGACGACCTACAACGAGCCCTTCCACATCGCGCGCAAATTCGCCTCGCTGGACCAGATCAGCGGCGGCCGCGCGGGGTGGAACATCGTCACCTCGTGGTCGGATGCCGAGGCGCAGAACTTCAATCGCGACCAGCACCTCGACTACGCGACGCGCTACGAGCGCGCGGCGGAGTTCGTCGACGTGGTCAAGGGCCTGTGGGATTCCTGGGACGCCGACGCCTTCGTCCATGACAAGCGGAGCGGCATCTTCTTCGATCCCGCGAAACTCCACGTGCTGAGCCATCACGGCAAGCACTTCAAGGTGAAGGGCCCGCTCAGCGTGGCGCGCAGCCCGCAGGCGCGGCCCGTGCTGGTGCAGGCGGGGGCGTCCGAGGCGGGGATGGACATCGCCGCGGAGAACGCCGAGGTGGTCTATGCCGTGCCGCACGACCTCGACACCGGCCGCGCCTATTATGCCGAGCTGAAGGCGCGGGTCGTGCGGCATGGGCGCCCGCCCGAGGGATTGAGGATCCTGCCCGGCATCACGCCCTTCATCGGCCGCAGCGAAGCGGAGGCGCGCGAGAAGTACGACCTGCTGAACGCGCTCGTCGCGCCGGAGCTCGGGCTTTCCTATCTCTATGCGCAGATGGGCGATCTCTCGGACCATCCGCTCGACGGACCGGTGCCGGAGCCCAACGACCCCAAGGTGCGCAGCATCGCGCAGAACCTGCTGAAGCTGGCGCGGCGCAACGACTTCACCATCCGCCAGCTCTATACGCACATCGCCGCCGGCTTCGGCTCGCGCATCGTGATCGGCACGCCGGCGCAGATCGCCGACGAGATGGAAGCCTGGGTGGCGGCCGAAGCGGCGGACGGATTCAACATCTGCCCGCCGGCGCTGCCCATGGGGCTGGCCGATTTCGCCGCGATGGTGGTGCCGGAATTGCAGCGGCGCGGATTGTTCCGCACCGCCTATGACGGCACCACGCTGCGCGGGCATCTCGGCGTGCCGATGCCGCGGAGCCGCTACGCCGAAGGCTGACGCCGCGGCGCGCGCGTTCGAGACAAGACTGGGGGGCGGAGATGAACTCCGCCCCCCAGACCCCCCACCTCCTTTTTTTGATTACGGGGAAGCGTTGAGAGCTCCGTTCTCAACCCGACAACGCTGCGTCACCTGAGAGTGTGGGAGGAGCCAGCGCCAATAAGTCAAAAAAAGGAGGTGGGGGTTCGGGGGCGGAGTTCTCTCCGCCCCCGATCTTTCCAGTTCCGACGCCCATGCTCACACCCAGGCGGACGGACGCAGCTTGGTGCCGTCGCTGAAGCGGGAGAAGCGGAAGGCCTGCGGATCGACGGCGGGCGTATCGCCGGCGACGAGATCGGCCGCGAGCCGCCCCGCCCCCGGCCCGAGGCCGAAGCCGTGGCCGCTGAAACCGGCCGCCAGGTAGCAGCCGGGCAGCGCCTCGAGCGGCGAGATCACCGGCCGCGCATCGGGGGTGGAATCGATGAAGCCGCCCCAGGCATCGGCGACCTCGATGTCCTTCAGCGCGGGATAGTCGGCGCGGAAGCGCGTCATGGCGGCATCGATCAGCCGCATGTCGGGCGGCGGGTCGAGCACGCGGATCTTCTCGAAGGGCGAGACCTGCTCGTTGGTCCAGCGTGCGAAGGTTTCCGGGCCGGAGAAGAAGGCGCGGCCCAGCCGCAGCCGCACCTTCTTGCGGCGTTTGAGGTAGAGCGGCACGAAGGTGAGCGCGTGGCGGAGATTCTGCGGCGTCAGCTCCACCCTGCCGGCGCCGCCGATCGCCACGGTGTAGCCGCCATCGTCGCGGCGGCGGAAGGCGTAGCCCGCCTGCGCGATGCCGCCCTCATACACCTCCGGCGCCGGGCCGGTGCGGCAGGCGGAGGCGAAGACGCCGGCCTGCGGGAAGGAGATCCCGTGGTGGCGCAGGAACATGGCGGACCAGGCGCCGCCCGCGCAGAGCACCGCGCCGGTGCGGATGCGGCCCTTCTCGGTGACCACCGCGGCGACGGCGCCGGCCTTGGTCTCGAGCCCGCGCGCAGCGCAGCCCTGATGGATGGTGACGCCGAGCTTGCGCGCCGCGCGGGCGATGAGGGGCGCGGCCTTCAGGGGTTCGGCGCGGCCATCCGTCGCCGAGTACATGCCGCCGAGCCAGCGCGTGGCTGAACCGGGCACCAGCTCGCGCAACTCGTCCCCGGAGAGCATGCGCGTGTCGAGCTGGAAGGGGCGGGCGCGCTCGGTCCATTCCTCCCACTCCGCCAGCTCGGCAGGGTCGCTGGTGACCACGGCGAGGCCGGTGCGTCGGAAGCCGACATCGAAACCGGTCTCGCGCTGCATCTCGGCCCAGAGGGAGAGGCTGAGCTGCGCCAATGGCACTTCCGGAAGGCTGCGGCCCTGGATGCGGCACCAGCCCCAATTGCGCGAGGATTGCTCGGCGCCGACGCGGCCTTTCTCCACCAGGGCGACGCGCAGCCCCTTCTGCGCCAGGCTGTAGGCAGCGGAGACGCCGATGATGCCGCCGCCGATGACGACGGCATCGGCTTTCTCCGGCAGCTCCGGATCGCTTTCCACGGTTTCGATGGGCGGCAGGGGCATCGCGGGATTCCTGGGCGGATTCAGGCGGAGAGTTCGGCCAGCGTGTCGTCGAGCGCGCCGCGCAGCCGCGCCGCCATCTCGCGGATCTCGTCCTTCGTGATGATCAGCGGCGGGGAGAGCGCGACGCGGTCCGCCGTGGTGCGCAGGATCAGCCCGCGCTCGCGCGCATGGGCATCGACCCTGGCGCCGATCTTGCCGTCTTCGGGGAAGGCGCGGCGCGCCGCCTTGTCCTGCACCAGCTCGACGCCGCCCATCAATCCGCAGCCGCTGAAATCGCCGACCAGCGGATGGTCCTGCAGCGCGCCGAAGGCATCGAGGAAGACCGGCTCCAGCGCCTTCACATGCGCGACGAGGTTCATCTCCTCGTAGATGCGCAGCGTCTCCAGCGCGACGGCGGATGCTACCGGATGGCCGGCATAGGTGAAGCCATGCACGAAGGCGCCGAGCCGGTCGGATTGCAGCATGATGGACTCGAAGACGCGTTGGTTCATCAGCACCGCGGAGATGGGCTGCATGGCGGCGGAGAGCGCCTTGGCGCAGGTGAGGATGTCCGGCGTCACGCCGCAGGTCTGGCTGCCCCACCAATTGCCGGTGCGCCCGAAGCCGCAGATCACCTCGTCGGCGACCATCAGGATGTCGTATCGGCGGAGCAGCGCCTGGACCTTGGCGAAATAACCCGCCGGCGGCGGCAGGGCGCCGGCGCCGCCGCCCTGCACCGGGTCGGCCCAGAAGGCGCCGATCGTCTCCGGGCCTTCGCGCAGGATCATCTCCTCCAGCGCGTCGGCCATGCGCTGGGAGAATTCTTCCTCGCTCTCGCCCTCGTGGTGATCGCGGTAGTAGTGCGGGCATTCCGTGTAGAGGAAGCCCTCATAGGGCATCCCGAATCCCTTGTGGAAATCGGGGATGCCGGTGAGGCAGATCGTCGCCACCGTCGATCCGTGGTAGCTCGCCTTGCGCGAGATGATCTTGCGCTTCTCCGGCCGGCCCTGCGCCGCCCAGTGGTACCAGACCAGCTTGAGCGCGGAATCGTTGGCTTCCGAGCCGGAGCATTGCAGCAGCACCTTCGACATCGGCACCGGCGCCAGGGCGAGCAGCTTCTCGCAGAGGTCGATGGCGTGCGCGTTCGAGGCGCCGCGGAAGATGTGGTAGTAGCCGATGTCCCGCATGGTGTCGTAGGCGACGCGCGCCAGGCGCTCATTGCCGAAGCCGAGCGAGGCGCACCACAGGGCCGCGGCGCCTTCCATGTAGGCGCGGCCGGCATCGTCATGGATCATGATGCCGCTGCCGCGGGAAAACAGGACGGGGCCTGCCGCGAGATGTCTCCGCGCATGGGTGTAGGGATGCAGCACCGAGGCGATGTCCCGCGCATGCGGGCTGTTCGGGGCGTCATGGGTCATGGGTTCGAGTCCTCATGCGGCGGGAGCGCGGTCACCGCTGATCGCTGCGCGGGTCGAGCGCGTCGCGCAGCCCGTCGCCGACGAAGTTGATGCTGGCCACGGTCAGGGTGATCATCACGCCGGGCAGGATGGCGAGCCAGGGCGCGGTGGTGAGGTATTGCTGCGCCTTCTCCAGCATGTTGCCCCAGCTCGGGACCGGCGGCTGGATGCCGTAGCCGAGATAGCTGACATAGGATTCCAGCAGGATCCCGCGGGCGACGATCAGGGTGGCGGCCACGATGATCGGTCCCGTCACGTTGGGCAGCAGCTCGCGGAACATGATGCGCAGCGGCGTCGAGCCGGCGGCGACGGCGGCGGCGACGAAGTCCATCTCCCTGAGCGCGCGGATCTGCCCGTAGACGATGCGCGCCACCTCCATCCACGCGGTGAGCGCGATGATCAGGGTGATGGTGACGATGTTCGGGCTGATCAGCGCGGCCAGGGTCAGCAGCAGGAAGATGGCGGGAAAGCAGAGGATGGCATCGACCAGGCGCATCACCACGCCGCCCACCGCCCCGCCGAGGAAGCCCGCCACCACGCCGACCACGGAGCCGACCGCCACGCTGATGACCATGGCGGCGAGGCCGATGGTGAGCGAGATGCGCCCGGCCATCAGCAGCCGCGCGAGCTGGTCGCGCCCGAGCTCGTCGCTGCCCAGCAGATGCGGCCCGGCGAAGGGCGGCTGGAAGCGGTGGCGCATGTCGAGCTGGAGATGCCCGTAGGAGGCGAGGTACGGCCCGGCTGCGCAGGCCAGCACCAGGAACACAATGACGAAGACGCCGAGGACGGCGAGGCGATGGCGCAGGAAGCGCCGCAGCGTCGGGCTGAGGCGCCTCCCGCGCGGCGCTTCCTCCAGGATGTCGAGAGCAGTCACGGCTTCGCCGCTCATCGCAGGCGCACCCTGGGATCGGCGACGGTGTGCAGCACATCGGCGATGAGGCTGCCGAGGATCACCAGCACCGCGGCGAAGATCAGCATCCCCATCACCACCGGATAGTCGCGGTACTCGATGGAATCGAGGAAGAGCCGCCCCATGCCCGGCCAGGTGAACACCGTCTCGGTGACCAGCGCGCCGCCGAGCAGCGTCGGCAGCTCGAGCCCCGCGATGGTGATCATCGGCAGCAATGCGTTGCGCAGCACATGGGTGCCGATCACCATGCGCTCGGGCAGTCCCTTGGCGCGCGCGGTGCGCACATAGTCCTGGCTCAGGGCGTCGAGCATGGAGGAGCGCATGAAGCGGCTCCACAGCGCGGTCGTCACCAGCCCGAGCACCATGGAAGGCCCGATCAGGTGATGGAGGAAGACCAGCAGGGAGGCGTTGCCGACCGGCCCGATATTGCCCGGCGGGAGCCAGCCCAGCTCGACCGAGAAGAGGTAGATCACCACCAGCCCGAACCAGAAGGTCGGGATGGAGAGCGCGATCATGGTGCCGATCGTCACCATCTGGTCGAACAGCGAGTAGCGCCGCACCGCCCCGATGATGCCGGCGGTGCCGCCGACCAGGACGGCGATCAGCGTCGCCGTCCCCATGAGCTGGAAGGTCGCGCCGATGCGCGAGCCGATCACCGCCAGCACCGGCGCGTTGTCGCGGTAGGAGCGCCCCCAGTCGCCGCTCAGCAGCCCGCCGATCCAGTCGAGATACTGGACCGGCAGCGGCCGGTCGAGGCCGAGCTGGGCGGCGAGGCGCCGCAGGTCTTCGTCGGACATCCCGGGTGTGTTGGCGAATTGCGAGAGTGGCCCGCCCGGCGTCAGATGCAGCAGCAGGAAGCCGATCAAGGTGACCAGCCAGAGCAGGATGAGGCTCTGGCCAAGTCTCTGCAGGATGTAGCGCGCCACGACTCAGGGCCCGCTCACGCCCTCCAGTACCACTTGCTCAGGTTCCAGGCATTGGTGCGGTAATTCACATTGGCCTCGTAGCCCACCAGGTTCGCTTTCGTGCCTTCGGCCTGGATCTGCTGGTGCAGCGTGAAGAAAGGCAGGTCGCCGCGGACAATCTCCTGCACCTTCCAGTAGTTCCGCTTGCGCGCCTCGCGGTCCACCAGGCCGACGCTCTCGCGCAGCAGGCGGTCGACCTCGGGATTGGCATATTGGATGGCGTTGGCGCCCGCGCCCGAGCGGGCGGGAATCGCCCAGCTGCCCAGCCGGTCGCTGACATCGGGGTCGGACGCGATGGGATAGATCGAACCCACGATGGTCGTGTTGAACTGGCTGAGACGGAAGAAGTCGCCCCACATCACCGCGGCGGGGAAGTTCTGGATGGTCATCTTGACCCCGAGCGGCTCCCAGCTCTGTTGCAGGAATTGCTGGACCTGCTCGCGCAGATGATTGCCGGCCACGGTGGAGGTGCTGAATTCGAGCCGCACGCCGTTCCTGGCGCGCACGCCGTCGCGGCCGCGCCGCCACCCGGCCTCCTCCAGCATCCGGGCTGCGCCGTCCGGGTTGTATTGGTGCTTCGGCAGGTTCGGGTTGTAGGCCCAGTTCTCCTGCGGCAGGTAGGATTCGGTCGGCCGGTTGGCGCCGTAGAAGAGGTCGCGGTTGATGGTATCGCGGTCGAGGCCGAGATAGAGCGCCTTGCGCACCGCGGCGTCCTGGAATTGCGGCAGGCCGTTGTTCAGCGCGAAGAAGGTGACGAAGGCGGTGGGCGATTTGTGCAGCACGAGGCCGCGGCGGCGCTCCACCTCCGCGTAGTTGTCGGGCGTGATGCCGGCGATGCCCACCGCATCCACCGCGCCGGCGACGAACTGCGTCTTCAGCACCGTCATGTCGGGGATGTATTTGAAGATCACCCGCTCCACGAAGGGGCCTTCGCCGTGGTAGCGCTCATAGGCGTCGAGCCGGATGTAGTCGCCGGGTCGCCGCTCGCCCCACTTGAAGGGACCGGTGCCGATCGGGTTGTTGGTGAAGGCCGGGTCGCGGAAATCCGGCAGCCTGCTCAGGACGTGCCTGGGGACGATGAAGGTCCAGGCGAGGATGGCGAAATAGGGCGCGAAGAAGCTTTCCATGCGCCAGCTGAGCTCGGTCGGGCCGTGCACGGTGATGTCGCGCACCAGCGCGTGGCCGTTGCGGCTGGCGGCCGGGAAGTCCGGATTCTGCAGCAGCTCGAGGGTGTACTTCACGTCCTCGGCGGTGAACGGCGCGCCGTCATGCCAGGTCACTCCAGGGCGCAGCTTGATGCGCCATTGCAGCCCGTCGGCGGAGAGCCCGCCATTGTCGACCGAGGGCAGTTCGGCGACCAGGTCCGGCACCAGGTCGCCCTTGGCGTCCACGCCCCACAGCGCGCTGTAGATGTTCAGATGAACGCCTTCATCCACCTCGATGCGGGCCTGCAGCGGATGGAAACGCGTGGGTTCCTGCGACAGGCCCATGATGATCTGCCCGCGCCGCTCGCGCGGCTGGGCCGCAGTCTGCGCCTTCGCCCGGGCGCCCATGCCGGCGGCCGCGGCCAGCCCGAGGAGCCCGCGCCGCGGCAGGAGAAGATGGCGGTTCCGATCGACGATCGTGGCAATCGCCGCGTCGTGATCGTTGCAGATCGGCATCCTGTCGCGTCCCCTGTCTCGACCGGCCTCTCCCGGCAGCAGCTGTTGTTGTCCGGCTGTGCCTTCAGCGCGATCCTTCGGTCGCAGGCCGGGGTTGTCCAGGCAAGAGTCGCATGGCCTTCATAACCTGGGGTTATGGGAATACGCGGACGCCCGCAGGCCACGCGCGATGAAGGCGACGATTGGTGCTTGCGGCTCCCGCACTCTCTGGCGTCGCAGCGTGGTCGGGCGGGGTTCGGCGGCTCGTCGCGCTTCCGGGGGGCGGAGTTCAAGCCGCTCCCCCGGCTGCGGCGAGGATGGCGCGCGGATCGGCATGCTCCGCGCGATCGGGCGTAGCGGCATGGCGAGGTGACGCCAATCCGGAATCCGGTCGAGCGCAAGCCATGCGGTGGACAGTAAGCAATGCGGTGGACCGCAAGCGAGGCCTGTGCCCGCGGTAACAAGCGGCCGCAGCACCCCGGGGTACAGGCTCCACAGGCGCGCACCCGGAAATGCATGCCCCCAAAGACCTCCCGCCGGCACCGCACCGCGCGGCGGGAGAATTCGCCCTGCGACGGAGCCAGTCAGGATGCCCGATCCCCGACGCCTTGCCGCCAGCCGCTATCGCTGGGTCGTCGTGGCCGCCGCGGCGACCATGCTCGCCATCGTCATGGGGCAGCTGGTCAACGGCCTCTCGGTCTTCTTCCTGCCGATGGAGCAGGAGTTCGGCTGGTCGCGCGGCGCGATCGCGCTGATCAACACGGCGGGCCTGATCGGCATCGCGCTCGGCGGCATCGCGATCGGCGCCGTCGCCGAACGCATCGGCATCCGGATGGTGTGCCTGCTCGCCGCCCTCGCCACCGGGCTTTGCGTCACCGCCGCGTCCTGGGCGACCCAGCTCTGGCAGTTCCATCTGCTCTTCTTCCTGGCCGGCGTGTTCGGCGGCGGCGCGCTCTTCGCGCCGGTGATCGCCGCGGTCGGCGCCTGGTTCCCGGCGGGGGCCGGGCTTGCGATCGGCATCGCCTCGGCCGGCCAGGCGATCGGCCAGGGCGGCGTGCCCTTCGCCGCCGCCTACCTGATCGAGGCGCTGGGCTGGCGCGGCGCCATGCTGGCGCTCGGCCTGATCTCGCTGGCGGTGCTGGTCCCGCTTGCATTGTCGATGCGGGATCCGGTGACGTCGCGCATGGCCGGCAGCGCCGCGGCGCGTGAGGAACCGCCACCGCTGCCGCCGGGCACCGTGGTGCCGGCGCTGAGCGCGGCCGTGCTGCTCTGCTGCACCTGCATGTCGGTGCCGCTCATCCATCTGGTGCCGCTGATCCAGGGCTATTGCATCGCGGCGCCCGATGCCGGGGGCGTGCTCTTCGTCATGCTGGTCGCGGCGATCGCAGGCCGCGTCGCGTTCGGCAAGCTGGCCGACATGATCGGGCCGATCCCCGCCTACCTGACGGCCTCGCTCTGGCAGACCGTCGGCGTCCTCGCCTTCACGCGGATCGACGATCTTTCGCTCTTCTATGTCTTCGCGCCGGTCTATGGCTTCGGCTATGCGGGCGTCATGACCGGCGTGCTGGTCACCATGCGCAGCCTGACGCCGGCCAAGGGGCGCGCGGCGCTGATGGGCGTCATCCTCGCCTTCGCCTGGCTCGGCCACGGCTTCGGCGGCTGGCAGGGCGGTCTCTTCTTCGACCTGACGGGCAGCTATGCGCTGAGCTTCGCCAATGCCGCGGTGGCCGGGCTGTTGAACCTGATGATCATCGGCGGCCTGCTGCTGATGCTGCGCAAGCGGATGGCGGCCGCCGCGGCCTGAAGGGCGTTTGCCAGCGGACGGGACGATCCGCGACCCGACATGGCTGTCAATGCGCCGCCGAGGCGGTTTCCGCGGCGCCCGGGAGCTCCGGCGAGGCCTTGTCGCGGCCCTCGACCGCCTCGACAGCCTTGCGGAAGAGCGCCGTCCCGTAGGCCTTGCCGATGGTGTTGCGGACGCTGCGGTAATGCGCCTCGACCCGTTCGAAATTGCCCGCCTGCAAGGTCAGGGTGCCGGTGAACCGGATGGCGTTCGTCACCAGCAGCGCGACCTCGGTCTGCGGCGCATCGGCGACGAGCTCCCGGCGCGCCAAGGCCTGCCGAACGGCGATCGCGCCGCAGGCATCGAGCTTGGCGCCGGCGCGGCGAAGGGTCTCGAGCATGGCGGGCGTCAGGGCGTCGCGTTCGTACTGGAACCGGGTGAGAAGCCCCCAGGGCTGCCCCTCCAGTCCCGGTGGATTGAAGTGCCGATAGCGCTCCCGGATCGCCGCCAGCGACATCTCGAATTTGGCCGGCAGGCTGAGATGCGAGACGGTCCAGATCGCATCGTAGAGGGACACCACCCCGGCGGCGTAATCCGCCAGCACCTCTTCGGCCAGGGCAGTCTTGTTGCTGAAGTAGTAGTGGACATTGGGGCGCGGGATGCCCAGTCGTTCGGCCAGCATGCCGAAGGTCAGGCCGCGGATGCCGTATGCAATGAACAGATCGGTGGCTACTGCCTTGATCCTGTCGCGCACGCGCCACTCCCTCCGGCTCCATCCGCGGTGCTCGCGCTCGGACAAGGCTGGGCGGCGGAGATGGCCTCCCACCTCCTGCTCCTGGTGACCTGGGAAGCGTGGCGCGCGCCGTTCTCCACCCGACAACGGCGCGGCGCTCGGGAGTGCGGGAGGCGCGAGCGCCGAGCATCGAGAAAACCAGGTGGAGGTGCGGGGGCGGAGTTCTCTCCGCCTCTGCTCATTCCTTCTGTCGTCACGACCGACGCACCCCCTTTACCCCGGATTGCTCACGCGCTGTAGGTGCATCGGAGCCCTGAATCGGCGGAGGTTCTTCTGCGACGAAGACTTATGGCGACGCGGAGCTCCCCGATGCCGGTGCAGTGTAGCCCGACGCGGTGCGGCTTTGCACCTGCCGCAGGCCGTGCCGTGGTGGCCGGCTTCGAGGGGGGGTGCGACGCGCGCGCGTTTGCCCGCATCGCTCCCACCGCCGGGCGCTCACGCCGTCAGATCAAGGCGCCGGCGAGAAGGGCGGGCTAACCTTCGACACGCAGTCCCGTCCGCTCCACCAGCGCGGTCCAGAATCGCAGGTAATTCGCGACGTCCTCGCGGAATTCCGTGGGCCCGAGATACTGCGCGATGGTGTCGGTTTCCGCGAGCCGCTGCAGCACTTGCGGGCGCGTCATGGCGTGGCGGAAGGCCTCGGCGAGCTGGGACTGGATTGCCTCCGGCGTGCGCACCGGCGCGAACAGCCCGACGAAGCCGGCCTGCGCGAAGTCGTCGGGGTACCCGAGCGAGACGAAGGTCGGCACCTGCGGCATGGAGGGGATGCCGCCGCGGCTCAGCGTCGCGAGCGGACGCAGGCGGAAGCTGCGGACATAGTCGCCGGAGGCGATCATGCTGTGGAAGGCGCAGGCGACGCGCCCCCCAAGCATGTCCTGCAGCAGCGGGGCCTCGCCGCGGTAGTGCACCGCCGTCATGTCGAGGCCTTCGATGTCCGACAGCAATTGCGCGAAGGCGTGGCCGGAGGAGCCGGGCGAGTAGGTGCCGTAGGGCAGCTGCTTGCCTTTCGCGTAGGCGACGAATTCGCGCAGGTTGGTCACCGGAAGTCCCGGGCCGGCGCAGAACGGCAGCGGGGTGGTGCCCATCTTGCCGATGAAGGCGAAGTCCTCGAGCGGCCGGTAGGGCCATTGCCGCAGCACCACCGGCGTCTGCACGAAGTTCGAGATGTGGAAAAGGATGGTGTAGCCGTCGGCGGGGCCGCGCGCGACGTGTTCGGTACCGACCATGCCGCCGGCGCCGCCGCGGTTGTCGATGACGATGGGCTGGCCGAGCTGTGGGGCCATGGCTTCGGCGATGAGCCGCGCCCAGATGTCGGTGGCGCCGCCGGCGGGCAATGGCACCACCATGCGGATCGGGCGGCCGGGCCAGGGGGCTTGCGCGAGGGCGGGCATGGCGAGCGCGGCGGGCGCCGCGAGGAAGGCGCGGCGCCGCATCACGCCGCCACCGCCGGGCGCAGCAGCGCATTCGGCGCATGCAGCCGCGCCGCCGCATCCTGGTACTCGCGCCGCAGCCGCGCGATCAGCGCCGCCGCCGGCTGCACCTCGGCGAGCGAGCCGACGCCCTGGCCGGCACCCCACACGTCGCGCCAGGGTTTCACGCGGTCGGAGCCGAAATTCATCTTCGAGGCATCCGAGGTCGGCAGGTTGTCCGGATCCAGCCCGGCGCGGAGGATGGAAGGCTTGAGGTAGTTGCCGTGCACCCCGGTGAAGAGGTTGGTGTAGACGATGTCGCCGGCGGCGGATTGCAGGATCATCGCCTTGTAGTCCTCCGCCGCGCGCGCTTCCTCGGTGGCGATGAAGGCGGTGCCGATATAGGCGAAGTCGGCGCCCATCGCCTGGGCAGCGAGCACGCCGGCGCCGGTCGCCATGGCGCCGGAGAGTGCCAGCGGTCCGCCGAACCACTGGCGGATCTCCTGCACCAGCGCGAAGGGCGAGAGCGTGCCGGCATGGCCGCCGGCGCCCGCGGCGACCGCGATCAGCCCGTCGGCGCCCTTCTCGATCGCCTTGCGCGCATGGACCAGCGTGGTCACGTCGTGCAGCACATGGCCGCCCCAGCCATGCACGGCGGCATTCACCTCCGGCCGCGCGCCGAGCGAGGTGATGACGAGCGGGACGCGATACTTCTCGCAAAGGGCGATGTCGTGATCCAGCCGGTCGTTGGAGCGATGGACGATCAGGTTGATGGCGAAGGGCGCGGCCGGCGCGTCCGGATTGGCGGCGTCATGCCCCGCCAGCGCCTCGGTGATCTCCGCCAGCCATTCGTCCAGCACCGGTCCCGGCCGCGCATTGAGCGAGGGCATGGAGCCGACGATGCCCGCCTTGCATTGCGCGATGACGAGCTGCGGCACCGAGATGATGAAGAGCGGCGCGCCGATCACCGGCAGCGACATGCGGCCTTGCAGGCTGGCGAAGAGGGACATGGCACGTTTCCTTGTCTTGGCTAGTCCAGCGTGATGCCGCGGGCGCGGATCACCTCGCCCCAGCGGGCGCGCTCGGCGGCGAGATGGGCGGCGATACCCGCCGCGTCGCGCGACGGCATCATGAGCAGGCCGAGCGCCTGGAAGCGGGCGCGGAAATCGGCATCCTCCTGCACGGCGGCGAGTGCCGCGCGCAGCCTCTCCGCGACCGGCGCCGGGGCGGCGCGCGGGACGGCGACGCCGAACCAGGTGCTCGCCTCGTAATCGGGGTAGCCGCTCTCGGCGATGGTCGGCAGATCGGGCAGCACCGGCAGGCGCGTGCGCGTGGTGACCGCGAGCGCGCGCAGCCGGTCGTCGCGGATGAAGGGCAGCGCGGTGAGCACCACGTCGAACATCACCTGCACGTCGCCCGCGATCAGCGCGGTGAGCGCCGGCGCGCTGCCGGGATAGGCGATGTGCGTCATCTCGATGCCGGCCGCCATGCGGAACAGCTCGGCGGCGAGCTGGACCGGGTTGCCGAGGCCGACCGAGGCGTAGTTCAGCGCATCGCCATGGCGCCGCGCATAGGCCACGAATTCCGCGACGCTCGCCACCGGCAGGCGTGGATTGACCACCATGACCAATGGCGTCTCCACCATCACGGCGAGCGCCAGGAGATCGCGGTCCGGGTCGTAGGGCAGTCGGCGATGGAGCAGCTTGTTCAGCACCAGGCTGGCGCCCGAGCACATCAGCAGCGTGAGCCCGTCCGGCGCCGCCTGCGCCACCGCCTGGCTGCCGATCATCGCATTGGCGCCGGGCCGGTTCTCCACCACCACGCTCTGGCCAAGGGCGCGCGAAAGCCGTTCGGCGATGGCGCGGCCGAGCTGGTCGGTGACGCCGCCGGGCGCATAGGGCACCACCAATTTCAGCGGACGCTCCGGCACCCATTGCGCGCTGGCGCCGCGCGCGAGCGCGGCCGCGGCCAATCCGCCCAGCATCGCGCGTCGCGTCGCTCCCATGGCCCGTCTCCCGATGGCGCGGTTCAGATCCGCCGCGCCTGTCCTTGCCAGTAGCCCTCGCGCAGCCGCCTTTTCGCGATCTTCCCGTTGGGATCGCGCGGCAGCGCCGCGGTGAATTCGATGCTGCGCGGCACCTTGTAGCCGGCGATGCGCCCGCGCAGCGCCGCGCACAGCGCCGCGGCGACCGGCGCCGCGCCCGGCGCGGGCTGCACCACCGCGTGCAGGCGCTCGCCGAATTCCGCGTCCGGCACGCCGAACACGGCGCAATCCAGCACCTCCGGCAGGGCGAGCAGCGCGTGCTCGATCTCGGCGGGATAGATGTTGACGCCGCCGGAGACCACCATGTCGGCGGCGCGATCGCAGAGGAACAGGTAGCCCTCCGCATCGAGATAGCCGATATCGCCGAGCGTGACGAAGCCGTCGCGCTCGATCGCGCGCCGCGCCGCATCCTGGTTGTGATAGGTGAAGTCGGGATAGGCGGGCTGGCGGACATAGACGGTGCCGGCGACGCCGGGCGGGCAGCGCCGCCCCGCCGCGTCCAGGATGCGGATCTCGGCGCCCTCCACCGGCCGTCCGGCGGTGCCCGGCTTCGCGAGGCAATCCGCGCTGGTCGCCACCGTCACCATGCCGGTTTCCGTGCTGCCATAGGTCTCCGTGATCACCGGGCCGAACCACGCGATCATCGCGCGCTTCACCTCGGGCGCGCAGGGCGCGCCGGAGGAGGCGACGAAGCCTAGGCTGGAAAGATCGTGGCGCCGACGCACCTCTTCGGGCAGGCGCAGCATTCGCACATACATGGTCGGCACCAGATAGGCGGCGGTGATGCGGTGCCGCGCGATCAGCGCCAGCGTCTCCTCGGCATCGAAGCGCGGCGCGAGCATCACCAGTTCCGCCTGCGCCAGCGCCTGGGCGGCGAAGGCGCCGGGCGCGCTGTGATAGAGCGGCGCGGAGACCAGCGCGCGGCAGCCCGGCACGATGCCGAGGGTTTGCGCCACCAGCTCCCGCATGCGCGCCTGCTGCGCCGCGAGCCGGTCGAGCGGCACGGGGAGGCGCCGCACGCCCTTGGGGCGGCCGGTGGTGCCGGAGGTGTAGCCCATGGCCCCGCGCGGCGGCACCAGCGGGCCGGCATAGTCCGGCTGCCGCGCGAGCCAGGTTTCGTAGTCGCGCGCGTCTTGCGGCGCGCCATCCACCGCCAGCACCGGCACGCCCTGCGGCCATGCCGCGCGGGCCGCGTCGAGCAGATCGGCATGACCGATCAGCGCCTTGGCCCCGCTGTCGCGCAGGATGAAGTCCAGCTCCGCGGGGGTGAAATGCCAGTTGAGCGCGCAGTAATGGATGCCGGCGATGCGGCAGGCCTCGATGATGTCGGCGAAGACGGGGTCGTTGCGCAGCAGCGCGGCGAGGACGTCGCCCTCGCGCAGGCCGAGCGCGGCGAGCCCGCCGGCGAGGCGCCTGCCGCGCGCCGCGATTTCGGCGCCGGGGCGGTACAGGCTCTGGAACTGCAGATCGGCGATCATGCCGGCGGCATGCCCGCCCGACGCGGCTTGGACATCGGCTTCCCCGCTTCGGTGACTGCCGCGTTGCACGTGCGGCTTCGGCCGGGAGTATAAGCGCCCGCGGCAGCCCATTCGTCGCCGGAGGACGACATGACCGTTTCCCTGAGCGCGACACTGGTTGAGGATCTCGGCCTCGATGTCCTGTCCCTGCTGGTGTTCGCCCGCATCGTCGAATGCGGCGGCATCGCGCCGGCGGCGGCCGAGCTGCAGCTCTCGCGCTCGGCGGCGAGCAAGCGGCTGGCCGATCTCGAGCGCCGCCTCGGCACGCGGCTGCTCGCGCGCACCACGCGCCGGCTGGCGCCGACCGAAGCGGGGGACGCGGTGCTGCAGCACTGCCAGCGGATCGCGGCGGAGATCCGCGCCGCTGGCGATGCGGTCGGCGGCCTCGCCGGCGGCGGCGCCAAGGGCCTCCTGCGCGTGAGCTGCCCGCCGACCCTCGGCCGGCTGCATGTGCTGCCGCATCTCGGCGGGTTCCTGGAACGCCACCCCGGCGTCTCGCTGCGCCTCCTGCTGACGGAGCTCCCCTTCGAGGAGATCGCGCGCAAGGTGGACCTCGCCGTGCGCGTGATGAGCGGCATTCCCGAAGGCTATGTCGCGCGCACCATCTGCGAGGTGGCCTGGGTGCTGGTCGCCGCGCCGCGCTATCTCGAAACGCATCCGCCGCCGGCGACGCCGGAGGAGATCGCCGCGCATGACTGCGTCTCCTTCGGCGCCATCCCCTGGCCGACCGACTGGGTGTTCTCCCGCCGCGGCGTGCGGCGCGAGGTGCGCGTGCGCGGCCGCTTCCAGGCCAACAACCTCGATGCGGTGCGCGCGATGGCGGAGCAGGGCCGCGGCCTCGCGCTGCTGCCGGGCTATCTGCTCGAGGAACCGCTCCGCGAAGGCCGGCTGGTCGCGCTGCTGCAAGGCTATGCCGCGCGGCTGCCCGGGGCGGAGCGCGTCTCGGTCGTCTACGCCCCGCCCACCGCGACGGCGCCGCGGCTGCGCGCCTTCCTCGGCTTCCTGCAGGAACGCCTGGCCGGCCTCGGGCGGCTGCCGCGCGGCGCGGCCTGACTCATCCCAGCACGAGATCCTGCGGCGGCACCGCCCTGCCCCGCGACATGCGCGCGATGCTGTCGACATGGGCCGCGCGCCCTTCGCGAGAATGTCGGTGTGGCACGCGCGGCGATGTGCAGTGCCGCGGACGGTGTCCGCGATACCGCCTGTGCTGGCCGCGACAATCGCCGTGACGGCGAACGAGGCTTCGGCCATCATGATCCGCATGGCCCACCCCGATCCCACCTCCCTCGCCGGCAAGCATTTTCCGGTGCGCGAGGACTGCGCACACCTCGTGATCGGCGCGGGGGAGGCAGGGATCGCTGCCGCGCTTGCGTCGGCGCGGGCCGGCGAGCGGACCTTGCTGGTGGATGAGCATCCGCTCGATCCAGCGCTGATCGGCATGGAGATTCCGTTCCTGTTCGGCGGGCGCATGGATGCCGCGGTGCAGAACCCGGCGCGCATGGAAGAGCGCATCGTGGCCGCACGGCCGCGGCTGATGCAGGCGATGGATGCCGGGGTGGAGGTGAGGCTGGGTGTCACGGCCTGGGGTGGCTTCGTGAAGGGCGCGGCGAGCCGCACCCTGGCGCGGCCGTTGATGGGGCTGGCCGATGCGCGCGTCGCCTGGCTGGTGGCGTTCGAGCGGCTGACCATCGCTGCCGGCGCGCGCGATGTGGTGTTGCCCTTCGCGGGCTGGACGCTTCCCGGCGTGATGGGCGCGCGGGGCTTCGACGCCGCGTTGCGGCTGTATGGCGCGTTCTCCGGGCGGCAAATTGCCGTGGTGGGTGGCGGCGCGCCCGCGGCAGGAGTCGTGGCGGCGGTCCGCGGCGCGGGGCTGGTGGTCGCGGCGGAGGTGACGGCGCCGACGCGCTTGCGGTTTGTCGGGCGCGAGGCGGTGGAGGCGGTGGCGTGGGAAACCGCGCAAGGCTGGCGCGAGGCCGAGTGCGACACCGTGGTACTGGCCGCCGATCTGGTGCCGAATGTCGAGCTCGCCGCGGTGCTGGGCTGTGCGATCCGCTGGGATGCGGCGCGCGGCGGCTTCGTGCCGGCACTGGATGGCGAGGGACGCACCAGCCTGCCGATGGTGCGGGTGGCCGGCGACGCGGCAGGGACCGGGGCGATGATGCGTGGCGCTTGGCTGACGCTGGCATTGGGCGATCCGGCTGCGCTGATTTGCGCCTGCGAGGAGGTGACGGCGGAGGATCTCCATGCCCTCCGCCCGCCTCGCTATCTGCATGCGGCAGGGCCGCAGGCGGGGCTTGCTGCGCTGGATGGGCTGAACCAGGACCAGGTGAAGCGCCTGACGCGCGCGGGCATGGGAGCGTGCCAGGGACGACGCTGCCGGGAATCGGTGCACGCCTTGCTGTCGGCGGCGCAGCCCGCGCCGATGGCCAGCTATCGGCCGCCGCTGCGCCCGCTGCCGCTTCGCGTGCTGGCGGCGTTGGAGGAGGACCCGGCGTTGCGGGCAAACTGGACCGGATGGTTCGGGATCGCCGCGCAGTGGTTGCCACATTGGGAGCCGGTGCCGGAGCATGCGGAGTTCATCGGCGGGTGGCTTTCGGGCGAGGAGGTGGTGAAGTGAGCGATGTGCCCCCCGGTGTCGCGTTCCGCCCATGATCGTCATCGTCGGCGGCGGCGTCACCGGCTTGTCGACGGCCTTCTGGCTGACGCGCGACGGCCAAGACGTGACGGTGGTGGAGAAGGGGATCGTCGGCTGGGAAGCCTCGGGCCGCAATGGCGGTGGCTGCACGCACCCCTATTCGCCGCTGTTTCGCGAGGAGCAGCGCCTGTGGCCGATGATGGATGCGCTGCTCGGCCATCCCACCGAGTGGCGGCCCTGGCGCGTGAAAGTCGCGCTGGATGCAGGCCAGCTGGAGCGGTTGTGGAAATCGACGCGCATCGCGACGGATCAGGGTTTCGCTGCGGACGCCCTGGATGCGGCCCAGCTGCGCGAGCTGGTGCCGTGGGTGTCTCCCGATGCGATGGGCGGCATCCTGTGGCGCTATGGCGGCCACGCCAATCCGCAGCGCACATCGCAAGCCTATGCCTGGGCGATCGAGCGCCAGGGCGGGCGCATCCTGCAGCACACGCTGGTCACGGGCATTCGCGTGCGGGGCGGCCGCGCGGTGGCGGTGGAGACCAGCGCGGGCGAGATCGGCTGCGACGCGGTGGTGCTGGCGGCGGGACCGCACAGCGCGAGATTGGGGGAACGCTTCGGTTTGCGCGTGCCGGTGGCGCCCGCGCGGGCGGAGATGATCGTGACGGAGCCGCTGCCGCCGATTCCGCATGGCGGCGTCGATGGCAACGGGCTTTATGGGCGGCAGACCTTGCGCGGCAATCTCGCTTATGGCGGCGGGCCGCATGAATGGCTGGACCTCGATGGCGATGCCACGCCGCTGCCGGTGAACACGCCGGTGCTGGCGTCCCTGGCGCGGCGGCTGCACGAGATGTTCCCCGGTGCGGCGCATGTGCGCGTGATTCGAAGCTGGGGCGGCATCATCGAGAACACGCCGGATGGGCGGCCGATCCTGGACCGGCTCGAGGATCCGTCGAACCTCGTGGTGGCGACCATGTCCTCGGTGGGGTTCGGCCTGTCGCCGGCCTCGGGACGCGCCTTGGCGCAATTGGTGACGCAGGGACACTGCGACTTCGCCGATCTGTCGCAGCTCAGGCTGGCGCGCTTCGGCAACCTGCCGCGCGACTGGCGCGCGCGGCAGGGATGGGAAGCGGCGCCGCTGTAGCGCCTACACCCAGGACCAGTCCTGCACGTTCCAGGTGATGTCCGTGACATACTGGTTCGGTTGCGGGCCTTGCAGCTGGCGGCGCTTGAGGTGGCCCTGCACCGAGCCGCCCTGCGCGGCGAAGGGCACTTCCTCGTGCAGGATGCGCTGGATCTCGTGATAGGTGCGCAGCCTTTCCTCGCGTTCGGTCTGCGTGACGCCGAGTTCCAGCAGCCGGTCCACCTCCGCATTCTCGTATTGAACGTAGTTCGAGCCCTGGCGGTGCTTCGCCGGGATCATCCTCGAATGCGCCCTGGCGGTGTAGTCGGGATCGAGGCCGACGGTGGGATCCCAGGCGACCAGCAGCGTGTCGAAGCGCGATTGCGTCGTGTATTCGCCCCACACCACGCTGGCCGGCATGTTGCGGATTTCCATCTCCACGCCGATGCGCTTCCAGTTCTGCTGGAACAGCGCCTGGCAGCCCTGGCGCGCGACGTTGCCCGCCGTGGTGGACATGGTGAATTTGAGCGGCATGCCGTCCTTGGCGCGGATGCCATCCGGCCCGCGGCGCCAGCCGGCCTCGTCCAGCAGACGCTCGGCGCCGGCGGGATCCGCCGTGTAATCCCGCAGCGTGTTGTTGTAGGCCCAATGCGTCGGCTGGAGGTAGGAGAGCGAGCGCGGCCAAGTGCCGAAATAGATGTCGTCGATCGATTTCTGCATCTCGAGCGCCATGGTCAGCGCGCGGCGCACGCGCGCATCGGCGAATTGCGGCTTGCCGCAATTGTAGTAGATGAACTGCACGTTGGGCGTGGGATAGACGAGGAACTCGCGGTCCGGGAAGGCGCGGGCCTCGGTCCAGCGATCGTTCGGCACGCCGGCGAGGGCGAGATAGTCGACCTCCCCGGTGCGCGCCTGGCCATAGGCGACCATCTGGTCCGGCACGAATTTGTGGATGAACTGCCGCAGCTTCGCCGGGCCGCGATGGTAGTTCGGGTTGCGCTCATAGACCATGTGGCTGCCGGCGGTGCGGCTGCGCAGGATGAAGGGGCCGGTGCCGACCGGCTGGCTGTTGAAGGACGCGGTCTGGATGCTCGCTTCCCGCGACAGGATGTGGTGCGGGACGATGTGCATGTTCTGCCAGGCCCACAGGAAGGGAACGAAGGGCTTGGCGAGCTCCATCTCGATGGCGAGGTCGTCCTTGACCCGGAAGGCCTTGACGAGATCGAAGCCGGAGCGCGAGCGCACGGCGACGGCGGGGTTCATGATGGTCTGGTAGGTGAACTCGACGTCCTTCGCGGTGAAGGGCGCGCCGTCGCTCCATTTCACCCCACGCTTGAGGTGGATGGTCCAGGTCAGGCCATCGGCCGAGATGCCGCCGTTCTGGCGCGTGGGCACCTGGGCGGCTAGGTTGGCGACGAAATTGCCGGCCGCGTCGATGTCCCACAACGCGTCGAACAGGCACGACTCGGGCACGTTCTCGGTGCCCGCATTCACGTAGAGCAGCGGGTTGAACTGCACCGGCTCCTGCGTCATCGCCAGGATGACGCGTTCGCGGTTGATCGACTGCGCACGGATCGCCGGCGCGGCGAGGCCGGCGGCGGCGCCGGCCCCGGCGGCGAGCGCGGCACGGCGCGTGATGCCCTGGCGCGTGATGCTGGTTTTCGTCATCCCCTGCCTCCTTCTCGTGTCACCGGTCCATGCGCAGCCGCGGGTCGAGCGCGTCGCGCAGTCCATCGCCCAGGAAGTTGAAGCCCATCACCGTCAGCGTGATCGCCGCGCCCGGCAGGATCGCCAGCCAGGGCACGCTGTCCAGATAGCCCTGCGCGTTGGTCAGCATGTTGCCCCAGGACGCCAGCGGCGGCTGCACGCCGTAGCCGAGATAGGAGATATAGCTTTCCATCAGTACGGCGGAGGCGACCTTGAGGGTCGCGGCAACCAGGATGGGCGCCGCCGCGTTGGGCAGCACCTCGCGGACCATGATCCTGAGCGGCGGCACGCCCAGCACCCGGGCGGCGGCAACGAAATCCTGCTCGCGGATCTGCAGCACCTCGGCGCGCACGATGCGGCTCACCTCCATCCAGCTTGTCAGGCCGATCACCAGGGAGATCGAGACCAGGCTGGGCGGCACGAAGGCGGCGATGACGAGCAGGAGAAACACCTGCGGGAAGCACAGCATGGTATCGACGAAGCGCATCAGCAGCGCATCGACGACGCCGCCGAGATAGCCGGCGAGAATGCCGACCATGGCGCCGGTGAGCACCGTGGTGACCATCGCCACGAGGCCGACCGTGAGCGAGACGCGACCGCCATGCAGCAGACGCGACAAGGTGTCGCGGCCGAGCTCGTCGGTGCCGAAGGGGTGCGACCAGCTCGCGAAGGGCGGACGGAAACGGGCGGCGGTGTCCAGCAGCGTCGGGTCCTGCGGGGCGAGCGCCGGGGCGAAGAGGGCGGAGGCGAGCAGCAGGGCGACAACCACCGCACCGCACAGGGCGAGGCGGTGGTGGAGGAAGCGGCGCCAGATGCGGGTGCGAAGCATCAGGGTGCCGCCTGGGGAGGCGGAGAATCGTCGCGGCAGTGCCGCCAACCTCTCTTCTGGCAAATTGGGACCGCTCTCATGAGAGGCGGATCCGGGGGTCGATCAGCGCGATCGCCACATCGGCCAGGAGATTGCCGGCGATGACGAAGAAGGCCGTGAACATCATCATGCCCATCAGCACCGGGTACTCCTTCATGCCCAGCGCATCGACGAACAGGCGCCCCATGCCCGGCCAGCCGAAGATGGTCTCCGTCACCAGCGCACCGGAGAACAGGAAAGGGAGTTCCACGCCGAGCAGGGCGATCAGCGGCTTGGCCGCATTCGGGAATGCGTGGCGGAACAGGATGCGCGCCGGCGGCACGCCCTTGGCGCTGGCGGTGCGGATGAAATCCTGGTCGATCACCTCGAGGAAGGCCGAGCGGGCATAGCGGCTCCAGGTCGCGGTGATGACCAGGGCGAGAACGCAGGCCGGCAGCACCAGATGGCGCAGCAAGGAAATCACGCTGCCCTCCTCGCCGAGCTCGTACATGCCGCCGGAGGGCAGCCACTGCAGCTCGATCGCGAAGACGTAGATCGCCATCAGGCCGAACCAGAAGGTGGGGAAGGAGAGCGCGAACAGCGCGCCGGTCGTGGCGAGCGCATCGAACACGCCGTATCGCCGCACCGCGCCGAGGATGCCGATGGCAAGGCCGAGCAGCATGGCGAGCGACAATGCGCTGCCCATCAGCAGCATGGTCGCCGGCAGGCGTTCCAGGATCACCTCCAGCACCGGCCTGCCACCGAAGAAGGTGTTGCCCCAATGGCCGGTGAACATGCCCGCGGCCCAATTGAGGTATTGCACATGCACCGGCTGGTCGAGGCCGAAGATGATCCTGATGCGCTCGATATCCTGCGCCTGGATGGTCGGGTTCAGCGTATAGACGGCGAGCGGCCCGCCCGGCGCCAGATGCATCAGCCCGAAGCCGATCAGCGACACGCCGATCAGCAGCGGCACCGCCTGCAGCAGGCGCCGGAGGATGAAGCCGATCATGTCGCCATCATGCGGCGACCTCGAAGCCGAAGCCGGCCGCGCTGGCGGTGAGCCATCCCCAAAGATCCGCCGCGAGCGATGCTTCCAGGATCAGCTCGAAGCTCGGCACCGCATCGGCCTGGTGGAGCAGTACGTGACTGTGCGCGATCTCCGTCGCGGCAACCTGGCCGGGGCCGAAGACGCGGGCATGGAGATCCAGGCGGCAGCCCTTGGCGAGCGTCGCGCGCGCGGCTGCGCCCGCGACGGTGACGGCGACGAGGCCATGGCTCTGGTCCACCAGCGCGGCATGGGCGGCAAGCGGTGCGAGCGCGGCGAACAACGCGCCTTCCCCGCGCCGCGTCGCGCTCAGCAGCCAGGTGTTGGGTTGCGTCCAGAACGCGGTGCAGGCGGCTCCGGCAGCGGCGCGGCCGGGGCCGGGGCCGGGGAGTTCCAGGCCCAGCGCTTCGCGCGCCACGGCGGCGACGGCCTCGCCCCGCCTGCGACGGGCCGCGACCTGCACGAATTCGCGACGCGGCAGAGCGATGCGCAGCGGCGTGCCGGTGTTCGCGCCGTGCCGGCCGGGACGCGCGATGCCGGCCAGCGGGTGGATCGGCTCAGCCGCGGACACGCTGGTTCTCCGGATCATAGTGATGCGGGCTGGTGATGCGCACGGGCACCGCCTCGCCCATCAGCGGGTTGGCCGCGATCAGCGTGCTGCCGATGCGCGCCTCGCCCTCGCTCAGCAGGGCGAGGCCGATCCAGCCGGGTGCTGCGACCGAACGCGTGACGGCGGTGATCCAGCCGAGGCTGGCGCCGCCTTCGCCCGCGATCACATGGCTGCCGGCGCGGATCTGCCGATCCGGATCGACGCTGCGCACCCCGACGAGGCGCGGCCGCGACGGATCGGCGAGGCCAGGACGCCGGGCCAGCACGCGGCCGACGAAATCGCCGCGCGTCTTCAACATGCGGGCCATGCCGAGATCCGCCGCGGTGGTTTGGCCGTTGATCTCGGGCCCGGCGACATGGCCCTTCTCGATGCGCAGCAGGCTGAGCGCCTCGAGCCCGTAGGGTTCGATGCCGTGCGGCGCGCCGGCGCGCAGCACGGCGTTCCAGACATGTTCGGCATGGCTGGCGGGCACCGCGATCTCGAAGGCGCGCTCGCCGGAGAACGAGATCCGGAACAGGCGCGCCGCGACGCCGGCGGCGATGCAGCCCGCGACCGCCATGAAAGGGAAAGCGGCGTCGGAGACATCGCGATCCACCACCGCGGCCACCACCTCTCGCGCGCGGGGTCCCGCGATCGACATCTGAGCCCAATGGTCCGTCACGTTGGCGAGCGACACATCGAGCTCCGGCCAGCAGGTCTGCAAGTGGAATTCGAGATGCGCCAGAACCGGGCCCGCCTGGGCGGTGGTGGTGCTGAGAAGGAAATGGTCGCGGTCGAACCGGCTGGCCGTGCCGTCATCGAACAGGATGCCGTCCTCGCGCAGCATCAGCCCGTAGCGCGCGCGGCCGACGGCAAGCGAGGAGACGGTGTTGGCGTAGATGCGGTCGAGGAACGCCGCCGCGTCAGGCCCCTGCACGTCGATCTTGCCGAGGGTCGAGACGTCGCAGACGCCGACGCGCTCGCGCACCGCGCGCGCTTCGCGCATCACGCTGGCCCAGGCGTCGGCATCCGCGGGCTTGGGATAGTAGGCGGGACGCTTCCACCAGCCGGCATCCATCCACAACGCGCCATGGCATGCGTGCCAGGCGTGCAGCGGCGTGCGGCGCGTGGGCTGGAAGCGCGCGCCGATCTCCTCGCCGGCCATGGCGCCCCAGGCGACCGGCGTGGTGTAGGGGCGGAAGCGCGGCAGGCCGACCTGCGCGACCGGCACGCCACGGGCCTCGGCGAGCACGGCGGCGCCGGCCAGACCCCCGATCTTGCCCTGCTCCGTGCCCATGGCGTGGGTGGTGTATCGCTTGGCGTGCTCGACATCCGAAAACCCTTCGCGATGCGCGAGGCGGATGTCGTCGGCGGTCACGTCGTCCTGGATGTCGACGAAGGCATAGCGGCCCTTCACCTCCCAGAGCGGGAAGGGCGCGGGGTCGGGCGCGGCGGCTTCGGGCAAGGCGGGATCGGGCAAGGTGGGATCGGGCCCGGGCGTGAAGCCGGCGGCGATGGCGGCGGCGCGGCCCGCCGCCAGCCCGTCCGCCGCCGCCGCGCCGATGCCGAAGATGCCGCGGCAGGCGCCGGCGCTGCGCTCGCGCTGCACCGGCCTGGCGGGAAGGAAGGTCGCGAGCGCCTCGTCCCACACCAGCGGCGCGCCGGACTGGCTGGCGAGATGCACCGCCGGGTTCCAGCCGCCGGAGATCATCAGCAGATCGGCGGGGCAGGCGGTGTCCCGCGAGGCGCTGCCGCGCTTGCGGATCTCGACGCCGCGCAGGGCCTGGCCGCCGATGGTGCCGCAGACTTCGCTCGCCGGATGCACGGCGAAACCTGCCTGCCGCGCGCGCTGCATGGCGGGGCTGTCGGCGCGCGGGTCGATGATGGCGGCGATGCGCGTGCCGGCTTCGGCGAGCGCGAAGGCGGCGTCGTAAGCGGCGTCATGCGTGGCGAACAGCGCGGCGGTCTCGCCGGCCCGCACCGCGAAGCGCCGGACATAGGCGAGCGCGCTGGCGGCGAGCATCACGCCGGGCCGGTCATTGCCGGGAAACGCGATGAGCCGTTCATGGGCGCCGGTGGCGAGCACGGTTTCGCGCGCGCGGATGGTCCAGACGCGCTGGCGCGGCGTGAAGGGCGGCGGCCCGGGCAGGTGGTCCGCGACGCGTTCCACCGCACCGAGCACGCCGTGGTCGTAGAAGCCGAACACGGTGGTGCGCGACAGGATGGTCACCTCGGGCATTGCCGCGAGCTCGGCGATGACCTGGCGACGCCAGGGCTCCAGCGCCGGTTCCAGCAGCAGGCCACCGCCGAGCTCGGCATCCTGCTCGGCGAGGATTACGCGTGCGCCGGCCGCAGCCGCCGCGCGCGCGGCGGCGAGGCCCGCCGGGCCGGCGCCCACCACCAGCACGTCGCAATGCGCGTGGCTGTGCTCGTAGTGATCGGGATCGGGCAGGAAGCTGGCCCGGCCGAGCCCCGCAGCGCGGCGTATCAGCGGCTCATAGACCCGTTCCCAGAACGCGGCGGGCCACATGAAGGTCTTGTAGTAGAAGCCGGCGGCGATCCAGGGCGCGAGCAGCTGGTTGACCGCGCGGCGGTCGAATGCGAGCGAGCCGGCGCGGTTCTGGCTGCTCGCCACCAGCCCGTCGAACAATTCGACGGTGGTCGCCCGGGTGTTCGGCTCGCGCCGCGCGCCTTCGCGCAACTCGACCAGCGCGTTGGGCTCTTCCACGCCGGCGGCAAAGATCCCGCGCGGGCGATGATACTTGAAGCTGCGGCCGACGAGGCGCACGCCATTGGCCAGCAGCGCGGAGGCCAGCGTATCGCCGCGATGGCCGCGATACGCGCGGCCATCGAAGGTGAAGCCGAGCTCCCGCACCCGATCGATGTGACCACCCGCTTGCAGCCGGAAGCGCTGGCTCATGCCTCGGGCACCGTGAGGGGCATGGTGGCGGGAACCGCAGCACGGATCTCGTGCGTCACGGTATGGCGCAAGACCTTCAGCCATTGCCGGCAGCCCGCATGCTGCCACCATTCGACATGCCAGCCCTTGGGATTGCCGCGCGCATAGACGTAGTGGAGGAAGGCTTCCATATCGCCCTCGGCGCTGGGGCGCGCGACCGTCGCATCGCCGCGATAGGCGAACTCCGTCTCGTCGCGCGGGCCGCAGAACGGGCACGGAATGCGCAGCATCGGCCGCTCCTACTGGGCCCAGGCGAAGGGGCCGTTGCCCCGTTCGTCCAGCATGCGGCCCTGGCGGAAGCGGTCCAGGGTGAAGGCGGCGTTCAGCCGGTGCGGTTCCTGCTTGGCGATGGTGTAGGCGTGGCACCAGCCGGAACCCGGCGTCGCCTTGAAGCCGCCATAGCACCAGCCAGCGGTCATGGTCAGGCCACGCAGCGGGGTGGTGCAGATAAAGGGCGAGCCATCCGGCGTCATGTCCATCACGCCCGCCCATTGCCGCAGCCCGCGCAAACGGCCGAGGGCGGGGATCATGGAGATGCCGGCGGCATAGACATGCTGCGCGGTCGGCAGCGCGCCGCGCTGCCCATAGCTGTTGTAGCCGTCCAGCCCACCGCCGAACACGAGGCCGCCCTTGTCCGACTGGCTGATGTAGAAATGCCCGCCGCCGAAGGTCACGACACAGTCGATCAGCGGTTTCAGCCCCTCGCTGACGAAGGCCTGCAGCAGGTGGGATTCGATCGGCACCGCGATGCCGGCCATGGCGGCGAGCACGCTGGTATGGCCGGCGACGGCGAGGCCGACCTTGGGAGCGCGGATCTCGCCGCGGCTGGTGCGCACGCCCTGCACCGCACCGCCTTCGCTGATGATGCCGGTGACCTCGCAATGCTCGATGATGTCGACGCCGCGCGCATCGGCGGCATGCGCGAAGCCCCAGGCGACCGCATCATGCCGCGCCGTGCCGCCACGGCGCTGCGCAAGCCCCCCGAGCACCGGAAAGCGGCCATTGTCGAGATCGACCAGCGGGCACATGGCGCGCACCCCTTCGCGGTCCAGCAATTCGGCGTCGATGCCGTTGAGCCGCATGGAATTGCCGCGCCGCATGGCGGCGTTCCGCTGCGCGTCGCTGTGGAAGAGGTTCACCACGCCGCGCTGGCTCATCATCACGTTGTAGCCGAGCGACTGCTCCAGCCGTTCCCACAGCTTGAGGGAATGCTCGTAGAAATTGTTGTTCTCGGGCAGCAGGTAGTTGGAGCGGACGATGGTGGTGTTGCGGCCGGTGTTGCCGAGGCCGATGGGGCCGCGCTCCAGAACCGCCACATTGCGGATGCCATGCTCGGCGGCGAGATAGAAGGCGGTGGCGAGACCATGCCCGCCGCCGCCGACCACGATGACGTCATAGGCAGGCTTGGGCTGCGGCTTGCGCCAGGCAGGCCCCCAGCCGCGATTGCCTGTCAAGCCTTCGGCGAAGATACGGAAGCCGGAATAGCCTGGCATCGCCATCCATGCGTTGCAGGGACGGAAGCGTAAGGGCGCTTTCGCAGGCGTGGCAAGGGCGCAAGCGCTGGAGCGGTTTCATCCGCGGTGTCGGCGTTCGAAGAAGGCTGGGGAGCGGAGTGAACTCCGCCCCCCAGACCCCCCACCTCCTTTTTTTGGCTCATGGGAAACGTGGCGAGCTCCGTTCTCGGCCCGACAACGCTGCGGCGCCTGAGAGTGCGGGAGCCGCAAGCGCCCGCGGCACGGCATTCTGGACGCCGCTGCCGGGCTGATTTGTCGAAGTGTCGACCGGAGCGAGGCGATGGCATCGAGGGCTTCGCGCTGAACATGGAAGTGCAGCGCATGGAACGGGCTGATGCCGTCCGCGATGGGGTTCCTGCGGAGATCGTAGATGCAGAGGCTGCCCGACTTCAGCGGACCCGACGCTGCCGGCCGGTCATCCAGCCACAGTTCGTCCCGCGGGCAATCCCTCAGCTGCATGGTCACGAGAAACGCATCCTCGCGCGGGATGGGCGCCGTCAACCCGTTGTTCTCGATGTCGCACCTGATCTCGCTGACGGCGACCTTGCCTTTGCGCAGGTGCTGATGAGGAACGCCGGCGCTTCCGGAGAGCGCAGCATCGCCCGGGGGATGGCGTTGCGCCCATCTTGGATCGTCGGCGTCGCGCTGGCCCTGTGGCACGAAGCGGATGCGACGTGGCGGGATGGATCGCCGGCTTCCAAGGCACCCGCCCCGGATCACGTATCCTTGTGGATTCCCTCCAAGCACGAGCTGGGCTGGTGGCCGCCATCCGCCTGATCTATCATTGCTTTCCCGCACGCAGGCGATGGCGTTCCGTGCCGCGCGGCGGGCACGGCCATGCCGCCGGGGAGCCGACACTGCACGCCCGACGTGCCGCACGGGACATGCCGCTGGAGATGTGGCGCAAGATGGACGGCATGAGCGAAGGTGGGGCCTATGATCGTAGGTTGCGAGATCGCCTTCACCTCGACAGCGCGCCTTCGATCGTCACGCGGACACTGAGGCAGGCCGAGCTGGCGGTCATCGAGATTCGCGGCGACACCACCCAGAACGCCGTCAGCGAGTCGATCCCCCGCGAGGACGCCTTCCTGATCGCCTTGCAACTGCGCGCGTCGGAGGTCGCCGTTGCGTGCGGCTTTTTTCACACCCAGCTGCATGGCGGCAAGATGCGGCCGAATGGCATGGCGGACCGAAGGCTCCCGAGGGCGCGCCGGCACCACTCCGCGCGAGGCGCCGCGGTGGGCGTCGGCGGGACCATGCGAGGCACGCCGGATGACCGCCGCCCTCCGGGATGGTAACCGACATGGTGAAAGGACGCTCGAGATGATTGCTCGCCGTGAGCGGACGGATGCCTCGGGCGGCCTGTGGCCAGCTTCGCGCCGCTCCGCGGGGTGCCCGTGATGCGTCGGCTCGCCACCTATGCCGTGCTGGTGGCCATCCTGTGTGCGGTCGGCGCTGCCTTCTGGTTCGCGATCCGCCCGCCGCCGCTGCTCGTCCAGGGCGAGGTCGAGGCGACCCGGGTCGACCTTGCCCCGCGCGTTTCCGGCCGCATCCGCGAGCTTCGCGCCGATATCGGGGACAGCGTCAGCGCCGGCGATCTCCTGATCGTTCTCGACAGTCCGCAGCTCCGGGCGAGCCTCGTCACCGCCGAGGCGGCCTTGCTGGTCGCGCGCGCCGACCGCAACCGCGTCTACAGCACCCGCGCCGAGATCATCGAGGCGCGCCACGCCGAGCTCGAGAAGGCCGAGGCCGACATCGTGCTCGCCCAGGCGGTGTACAACCGCCAGCGCCAGCTCGTGCAGACCGGCAACACGCCGCAGCAGCGCATGGACGAGGCCACCAACAGCCTCGACGTCGCGCTCCGCGCCCGCGAGGCGGCGCGCGCCAATCTCGCCCTCGCCCAGCGCGGCAGCAGCGACGAGGAGAAGGCGCTGGCCGATGCGCGGGTGACGCAGACCGCCGCCACCCTCGAGCAGACGCGCACCGATGTCGCCGAGCTGACGATCCGGGCACCGGTCGCGGGCGAGGTGACCACCCGCGTCGCGCAGCTCGGCGAGCTGTTCAGCCCCGGCGCGCCGCTGCTCTCCATCGTGCGGCTCGACGATGTGTGGTTCACCTTCAACCTGCGGGAGGACCTGCTGGCCGGGCTCGCGGTGGAGGACCGCTTCGAGGTGCGCGTGCCGGCGCTTTCCGGCCGGCCCGTCACGGTGCGGGTGACCGCGATCAACGCCCAGGGCCAGTACGCGAACTGGCGCGCCACCAAGGCGACCGGGGATTTCGACCTGCGCACCTTCGAGATCCGCGCCCGTCCGGTCGAGGCCGTCGCCGGGCTGAGGCCCGGCATGAGCGGCATCGTGGAGTGGACACGCGCCGGCGGCCGCGCGCAGCGATGACGGGAAGCGGCGCCGCGCGGCCCGGCCTGCTGCTCGTGCTGCAGCGGGAGTTGCGCTGGCTGCGCCGGCGCCCGGCCTTCGCCACCCTCGCCATCTGCTATCCGCTGCTGCTCTTCCTGCTGCTCGCCGCGGTCTTCAATACCGGCCTGCCGACCGACCTGCCGATCGCGGTGCTCGACCAGGACCGCACCGACCTCTCGCGCCGCATCACCCGGATGATCGATGCGACGCCCGATGTCGCGGTGGCGCACCGGGTGGAGGATCTCGCCGCCGGGCGGCGGCTGATCGAGGAGGGCGGCGCCTATGCCGTGGTGATGCTGCCGGCGCGGCTGGAGCGCGACGTGGCGGCCGGCCACCGGCCGGACATCGTCGTGTTCTACAACAACCAGCTGATGACCAGCGGCAGCATCGTCTCGCGCGCCATCGGCGATGCCATCGCGGCCGCGGCGGGCGGCGTGGCGACGGCGGCGCGCAGCGCCCGCGGCACGCCGCCCGCGCTCGCCCAGGCCGCGGTCATCCCGATCCCCGTGCAGCAGAGCCCGCTGTTCAACCCGACCCTGAACTACATCCAGTTCCTGCTGGCGGCTCTGGTGCCCGCGGTGCTGCAGGTCTTCGTCTGCGCTACCTCGGCCTATTCGGTCGGGCTCGATCGCCGCAGCGCCGTCGGACTGCGGTTGCTCGCCCGCCTGGGCGGCGGCATCGCGCCGGCGCTGGCGGGCAAGCTGCTGCCCTATACCCTTGCCTTCCTGGCGGTGCTCGGCACCGCCGATGCGCTGCTGTTCGGCTATCTCGGCGCGCCGTTCCGCGGCGACTGGCGGCTGGTCGCGCTTGCCGCCCTGCTGTTCATCCTCGCCTACCAGCTGGTCGGCACGCTGTTCGCGCTGATCGGGCGCGACACCGTGCAGGCGCTCAGCCTCGCGGGCCTCTACACCGCGCCGTCCTTCGGCTTCATCGGCATCAGCTTCCCGCGCCTCGCCCAGGGTTGGTTCGCGCAGGGCTGGGGCAGCCTGCTGCCGGTGACCTGGTTCATGCAGATCCGCATCGACCAGAGTCTGCGCGGCGCCCCGGTCGCCGCCTCGCTGCGGCCGCTGTTCTGGCTCGCGCTGACGGTCGCGATCCTGTTGACCCTGGTCGTGCTGCGGCTCGTGCAGCTGCGCGCGATCCGGCTGCGCGCCGCGACGGCAGCGGCGGAGGCCGCGGCATGAGAGCGCTGCTCGCGGCCTATGGCGCCGAGTTGCGGCGCATCCGCAGCGATCCGGCGGCGTTCTCCACCCTCGTCCTCGCCGTGCTGGTCTATGCGCTGCTCTACCCGCAGCCCTATCTGAACGAGGCGATCCGCGACGTTCCGGTGATCGTCGTGGATCAGGACGAGACCGCCGCCAGCCGCGAGCTGATCCGACGCATCGACGCCGGCGAGGGCGCGGCGGTGGTGGCGACCGCCACCGACATGCCCGCGGCGCGCGAGGCGTTCTTCGCGCGCCGGGTCTCGGCGATCGTCATCGTGCCGCCATTCTTCGAGCGCGATCTGCTGGCCGGCCGCCAATCGCCGATCGCCGCCTATGGCGATGGCGGGTACTTCCTGGTGTACCGCGCGGCGATCGGCGCGGTGGGCGGCGCCGCACGCTCGCTCGGCGTCGCGGTCGCGACCCGGCGGCTGGTCGCGCAAGGCACCGATCCCGCGCTCGCCGCGGCGTGGGTGGATCCGCTGCCCACCACCCAGGTGCCGCTGTTCAATCCGGAAGGCGGCTATGCGAGCTATGTCGTGCCGGCAGCCCTTGTCCTGATCCTGCAGCAGACGCTGCTCATGGGCATCGGCCTGCTCGGCGCCGGCCGGCGCGGCGCGCCCACCGATGGTGCCCCCATCGTGGCGGCCCTGGCGGGCAAGGTGCTCGCCTATGTAAGCCTCTATCTCGTCTGGCTGCTGTTCTATTGCGTCATCCTGCCCTGGGCCTATGGGCTGCCCCGGCTCGGCGCGCTCGCGGACTTGGTTGCGCTGGGCCTGCTCTTCCTGCTCGCCACCAGCCTGCTCGGCGCCACCATCGCGAGCCTGGCGCCGAGCCGCGAAAGCGTGATCCTGCTGCTCGTGGTGCTCGGCCTGCCGCTGTTCTTCCTCTCCGGCATATCCTGGCCCGCCGAGGCGCTGCCGCAACCGGTGCAATGGGCCGCGCTGCTGATCCCGAGTTCCTCGGCGATCCGCGCGCTGGTCCGCGTCAACGAGATGGGCGCCTCGCTCGCCGAGGTGCGGATGGAGATCGCCACTCTGCTCGTGCTGAGCGTGCTCTACGCGATGACCGGCCTGCTCGCCCTGTCGCGGGCGCGACGCGGCGGACCGACGCCCGCACCGGCGGATGCGGAGCGGCCATCGGCCGCATGCTGACCTACAGCGACATCGCGGCGGTGGTCGCCGACCCGATGGTGCAGACCGGCGCCTTGGCGGTGCTCGGCGCGCTGGTCACCCGCATCCTGCTCCGCCGCCACCCTGGCCGCCGCCTGGTGGGCCAGCTCGCCTTCTTCTCGGCCCTGACCGCCCTGCTTCTCTACCACGGCATCGTCCCCTACGAGGCGGGGCCGCCGCAGGCCTCCAGTCTCCAGCGCATCTTCATCGGGCTGGCGCAGATCATCTGGTGGATCAACGCCTCCTGGCTCCTCATCGGCATCGTGCGCGTCTTCCTCATCCTCGAGGAGCAGCCGCGGGCGGGTCGGCTGCTGCAGGATCTCGTCGTCGGCGTCATCTATGTCGGCGCCATCCTGTCGGTGATCGCCTTCGTCTTCAATGCGCCGATCGGCACCCTGATCGCGACCTCCGGCGTCTTCGCGATCATCCTGGGACTGGCGATGCAGAGCACGCTGAGCGATGTGTTCTCCGGCATCGCGCTCAACCTCAGCCGGCCCTATGGGATCGGCGACTGGCTCGTGCTGGGGAATGGCATCGAGGGCAAGGTCGTGGAGACCAATTGGCGCGCGACCCATCTCCTCAACGGGGCGAACGACCTCGTGATAGTTCCCAACAGCGATCTCGCGAAGGCGCGGCTGACCAACCTCAGCGGGCCGGAGCACAGCCATGGCGTCACCGTGGCGGCGCGCTTCGTGCCCACGGCCGAACCATCGACCATGGTGGAAGTGATGCGTCGGGTGCTGGTGAGCAGCACGACGATCCTCGCCAGGCCCGAGCCGGCGGTCGAGGTGGCGTCGCTGGACGCGAGCGCCATCGGGCTGCAGCTGTCCTTCAAGGTCGCCGACATCGCCGCCGTCGGCAGGGCGAAGAGCGAGATCTTCGATCTGATCTACCGCCATGCGAAGGCGGCTGGCCTGGTGCTGGCGCCGCCGGCGGAAGGCGGCGGCGCAGCACCCGCCGCGCCCCGGGCGGAGGGCGCGCTTCCCAGGCGGGCCACGCCGCTGCGGCTGCTCGATGCCATCGCCCTGTTCGACTCCCTGAGCGAGGAGGAGAAGAAGACGCTCGCCGCGACCATGTCCTCGCGCAATTTCCGCAAGGGGGAGGTGCTGGTCGAGCAGGACGTGGTCCTGACATCGCTCATGATCCTGCGCAGCGGGGTTGCCGCGGTGACGCGGCGCGACGGCGCGCGCGAGACCGAGCTCCGCCGGCTCGCGCCTGGCAATTTCTTCGGCGAGGGCGGTTTGCTGACGGGCGTCGGCGAGCCCGGAACGATCCGTGCCATGACCTTCGTCGTCGTCTACGAGATCAGTCAGGAGGGGCTGGCGCCGTTGCTGCGCGACCGCCCCTCGATCGCCGAGGAGCTCGCTGCGGTCCTCGCGCGGCGCGAGGCCTCCTGGCAGGCGCATCTCGCCGAACACGATCGCGACGCGGCCGCGGCCGCGGCCCCTCGCCTTGCGGTGCGCATCCGACACCTGTTCGACATCTGATCGCCCGCCGCTGGCGTCGCGGCGCGGCGATGGGCGAGCTGCAGGCCTCCTCAAACGTCGGACTCGCGGTTCCTCCGCGGCAGGCCTATCGTCGGCACGCCAGCCGGGACGTTCCGCGCGGGCGCATCGCAAGGGAGGCAGTCATGGCCGTCGCCAGCGTGTCCAAGATCACAGCGGCGTCGTCGCAGAGTTTCGAAGCCGCCGTTCGCGAGGGCATGGAGCGCGCGAGCAAGACTCTCCGCGGCATCACCGGGCTGCATGTGATCGAGCAGAAGGCAAGCGTCAGCAACGGCAAGATCTCGGAGTATCGCGTCACCATGGAGCTCACATTCGTACTCGAGGATTGAGAACGCGCCGGACGGGCGGCGAGCCGGGCATGCTCCGTGTTCGTCGCCTGTCGGTCGCCGACGGCCGAGGAACGCGGAAGGTTGCTCCGATGCCATCACCTTCCGCGCTGGCAAGACGTTTCCGGCGAGCTGCGCACCCTGCCAGGGACGGGCACCTCGAGGTGCGACCTGTTGCAAGGCCGGCCGGGGGAGGAGGGCCACACTGCGATGCGGACGATCAAGGGGCCGGCGATCTTCCTTGCCCAGTTCGCGGGCGACGCCGCGCCGTATGACAGCCTGCCCGGCATCGCCCGCTGGGCGGCCGGTCACGGCTACAAGGGTGTCCAGGTCCCGAGCTGGGATCGGCGCCTCTTCGACCTGCCGCGGGCGGCCGAAAGCAAGACCTATTGCGATGAGATCAGGGGCGTCCTCGACGACGCCGGTGTCGCGCTGACGGAACTCTCGACCCACCTTCAGGGTCAATTGGTCGCCGTGCATCCCGCCTACGACCTGGCCTTCGACGGCTTTGCCCCCGCCGAGCTCCGCGGCAATCCGATGGCCCGCCAGCGCTGGGCTGTCGAGCAGCTCCTGCTGGCGGCCAAGGCGTCGCGCAATCTCGGCCTCGCCGCGCACGCGACCTTCTCCGGCGCGCTCGCCTGGCCCTTCATCTATCCGTGGCCGCAGCGGCCGCCCGGGCTGATCGAGGCCGCCTTCGACGAGCTGGCGCGGCGGTGGCGGCCGATCCTCGACGCCTTCGACGCGGCCGGCGTCGATCTCTGCTACGAGATCCATCCCGGCGAGGACCTGCACGACGGCGTCACCTTCGAGATGTTCCTGCAGCGCCTCGGCAACCACCCGCGCTGCAACATCCTGTACGACCCGAGCCACCTCGTGCTGCAACAGCTCGACTACCTCGAATACATCGATCTGTATCACGACCGCATCCGGATGTTCCACGCCAAGGACGCGGAGTTCAACCCGACCGGACGCCAGGGCGTCTATTCCGGCTTCCAGCCCTGGGTGCAGCGCGCCGGGCGGTTCCGCTCGCTCGGCGACGGCCAGGTGGATTTCCGCGCGATCTTCTCGAAGCTGTCGCAATACGATTTCGACGGCTGGGCGGTGCTGGAATGGGAATGCTGCATCAAGGACAGCGAGCAGGGCGCGGCCGAAGGCGCACGCTTCATCACCGACCACATCATCGAAGTCGCCGCGCGCAGCTTCGATGACTTCGCGGCGAGCGGCACCGACATGGAGGCCAACCGCCGCCTGCTGGGACTCGCCTGACATGGCGACTGAGCCGATGCCGCGCCGGCTGCGCCTCGGCATGGTGGGCGGCGGGCAGGGTGCCTTCATCGGTGCGGTGCACCGCATCGCCGCCCGGCTCGACGATCGCTACGAGCTGGTGGCTGGCGCCCTCTCCGCGGACCCCGAGCGCGCAGAGGCCAGCGCCGCCGAGCTGCACATCGCGCCGGATCGCAGCTACGCCGGCTTCACGGAGATGGCCGATCGCGAATCCGCCCGCCCCGATGGCATCGATGTCGTCGCCATCGTCACGCCGAATCATCTGCATCACGCCCCCGCCATGGCCTTCCTGGCGCGCGGCATCCACGTGATCTGCGACAAGCCCCTCGCCCACCGGATGAGCGACGCGCTCGAACTCGCCGAAGCGGTGCGACGGAGCGGCGTGGTCTTCGCGCTGACGCACAACTACACCGGCTATCCGCTGGTGCGGCAGGCCCGCGCCATGATCGCAGCCGGCGAGCTCGGCGAGATCCGCGTGGCGCAGGTCGAGTACCCGCAGGACTGGCTGACCACGCCGCTCGAGAACACCGGGCAGAAGCAGGCCGCGTGGCGCACCGACCCCACCCGCAGCGGCGAGGCCGGCTGCGTCGGCGATATCGGCACGCATGCCTTCCACCTCGCCGAGTTCGTCACCGGCCTGGCATGCGAACGCCTCGCCGCCGACCTGTCGCGTTTCGTGCCGGGGCGACGCCTCGACGACAACGCGCACATGCTGTTGCGCTTCTCGGGCGGCGCACGCGGCATGCTGTGGTCGTCGCAGGTGGCGCCGGGGAACGAGAACGGCCTGCGGCTGCGCGTCTATGGCGCGCGGGGCGGGCTGGAGTGGGCGCAGGAGCAGCCCAACCTGCTGCTGTTCGCGCCGCATGGCGAGCCGCCGCGCATGATCCGGCGCGGCGGCGCCGGCGCCTCCCCCGCGGCGGCGCACGCAACGCGCATCCCCGCGGGCCACCCGGAGGGCTATCTGGAGGCGTTCGCGCAGCTCTACCGCGACATCGCCGAGCAGATCGCCGCGCGCATGGAGGGCCGCCCGCCCGATCCCGCCAGCCTGCTCGTGCCCGGCATCGAGGACGGGCTGCGCGGCATGCGCTTCATCGCCGCCGCGGTGGAGTCCAGCCGCAACGACGCGGCCTGGACCGCCATTCCGCGCTGACATTTCTGGGCGGCGGTCAAGCCGCATCCGGAAAAGCTTGACATGTTTAGTGCGCAGGATTTCACTAAACATCGCCCGCCCGCATGAAGGCAGGCGCCGCCCCGGCAAGAGGCGCGGCCGCGTTGAGCGACGAAATCACAGCAGGAGGAGAGTCCAAGCATGAAGCCGACGTCACCGTTGCGGCGTCTCGCCTGCGCGGGCGCGCTCGCCGTTGCCACCGCGCTGGGCGCCTCGACGCCGCTGCCCGCAGAGGCGCAGCAGACGCGCCAGCTCACGCTCTGCTGGGCGGCCTGGGATCCGGCGAATGCGCTGGTGGAGCTGTCGCGCGATTTCACCCAGCGCAGCGGCATCCAGATGCGCTTCGAATTCGTGCCCTGGCCGAACTTCGCCGACCGCATGCTGAACGAGCTCAATTCGCGCGGCCGGTTGTGCGACCTGATGATCGGCGATTCGCAGTGGATCGGCGGCGCCGCGGAGAACGGCCACTACGTGAAGCTCAACGATTTCTTCCAGCGCGAAGGCATCCGGATGGATGATTTCCTGCCGGCCGCCGTCTATGCCTATTCCACCTGGCCGAAGGGCTCGCCGAATTACTGGGCGCTGCCGGCGATGGGCGACGCGCTCGGCTGGACCTACCGGCGCGACTGGTTCGCCCGGCCCGACCTGCGCGCCGCCTTCCGCGACCGCTTCAATCGCGATCTCGAAGCGCCACGCACATGGACCGAGCTGCGCCAGGTCGCCGAGTTCTTCCAGAACCGCGAGATCGACGGCCGCCGCGTCTACGGCGCCGCGATCTTCACCGAACGCGGCTCGGAAGGCATCACGATGGGCGCGACGGCGGCCCTCTACGCCTGGGGCTTCCGCTACGACGATCCGCAGCGGCCCTATCAGATGAACGGCTTCGTCAACAGCCCGCAGGCCGTCGAGGCGCTGGAGTTCTATCGCGACCTGTTCCGCTGCTGCACGCCGCCCGGCTATACCAATTCCTACATGCAGGAAGGGCTGGACGCCTTCAAGTCGGGCCAGGTCGCCATGCAGATGAACTGGTTCGCCTTCTTCCCCGGCCTGTACAGGGACCAGAATGTCGGCGGCGACCGCATCGGCTTCTTCGTCAATCCGCGGCAGCATGTCGATGCGTCGACGCTCGGCGGCCAGGGCATCTCGGTGGTGTCCTACTCGCCGAACCGGGAGGCGGCGCTGCAGTACATCCGCTGGTTTGCCACGCCCGATGTGCAGCGGCGCTGGTGGGCGCTCGGCGGCTATTCGGTGCACCGCGCGGTGCTCGAGGATCCGGGCTTCGCGCAATCCGCACCCTTCGCCGCGGACTTCCTGCGCGCCATGTCGAGCGTGCAGGATTTCTGGCAGGAGCCCGCCTACGCCGCGCTGCTCATCGCCATGCAGCGGCGGCTGCACGATTACGTCGTCGCCGGCCAGGGCACGGCGCGGCAGGCACTCGACCTGCTGATCCAGGACTGGACGCGCACCTTCCGCGAGGAAGGCCGGCTCTGAAACCATGATGCGAGCGGGCGGCCGGACGTTCCCGGCGCCCGCCGCGCCTCACGGGTGATCCGTCCATGGCCGACACGCTCGTCCGCTCGGTTGCCACCGCGACGCCGGAGACGCTGGCGCGCCGCCTGCGCGGCTTGTCCGACCGTGCGCTGGCCTGGCTGTTCATCACGCCGACCATCGTGCTGCTGCTGGCGATCAACATCTTTCCGCTGATCTGGACGATCCAGCTCTCTTTCACGAATTACCGCGCCAACCGCCCGAATGCGCCGCTGCGCGACGTCGGGCTGCTGCACTACCAGGACATCCTGACCAGCACCGATGTCTGGGCGGCGATGCAGGTCACGGCGCATTTCGTGCTCTGGTCGATCGTCATCGAGACGCTGCTCGGCTTCGCCCTCGCCTGGGCGATCGACCGGCGGTTCCGCGGCCACGGCGTGCTCACCACCCTGATCCTGCTGCCGATGATGCTGTCGCCCGCCGTGGTCGGAAATTTCTGGACCTTTCTCTACCAACCGCAGATCGGGCTGTTCAACAGCCTGGTCGGCTTCGTCGCCGGCATCCACCCCTCCTCCTTCCAGATGCTGGGCGACGTGCGGCTTTCTCCCTGGGCCATCATCGTCGTCGATGCCTGGATGTGGACACCCTATGTGATGCTGATCTGCCTCGCCGGGCTGCGCTCGATTCCGCATGACATCTACGAGGCGGCCGAGGTGGACCGCGCCTCGAAATGGCGGCAGTTCTGGACCATCACCCTGCCGATGGCGCTGCCCTTCATCATGCTGGCGGTGCTGTTCCGCGCCATCGAGAACTTCAAGATGTTCGACATGGTCAACCTGCTGACCGGCGGCGGGCCCGGCAACGTCACGGAGGTGGTGTCGATAACCCTGAAGCGGCAGGCGTTCGAGGCGTGGCGGACGGGCTATTCCTCGGCGCTGGCCATCATCCTCTTCGTCACCGTGTTCGGCCTGGCCAGCATCTATGTGCAGGCCCTCAACCGCGTGAAGCAGCGGTGAGCGCCATGGCGAACGGGCTCGCCACCTCGCACTCCGTCGTCGATCCAAGGCCCGGCACCCGCGCCGTGGCGGGCATCCTCGTGCTGCTCTATGCGATGATCAGCATGCTTCCCCTGCTGTGGATCGGCCTGACCAGCATCAAGAGCCCGCCGGATTCCATCGCCTATCCGCCGAAGCTGCTGTTCCAGCCCACGCTCGAGGGCTACTGCAACCTGTTCACCACGCGCACCCGGCAGACGCCGGACTACATCGCCTCGCTGCCGCCGCCGTCCGGCCTCTGCGAGCGCATCGTGCGCGAGCAGAACATGGTGGTCGCCGGGCCGTCGAACTTCGCGCCGCGTTTCTGGAACTCGATCGTCGTCGCCTTCGGCTCGACATTCTGCGCCGTCGCCCTCGGCACCTTCGCCGCCTACGGCTTCTCCCGCTTCCGGGTGCCGCTGAAGGACGACCTGCTGTTCTTCATCCTCTCGACGCGCATGATGCCGCCGATCGCGGTCGCCATCCCGATCTTCCTGATGTACCGCCAGCTCGGCCTGTCCGACACCCGGCTCGGCCTGATCCTGCTCTACACGGCGGTGAACGTCTCGCTGGCGGTCTGGCTGCTGAAGGGGTTCATCGACGAGATCCCGCGCGAATACGAGGACGCGGCGATGATCGACGGCTACACGCGCCTGCAGGCCTTCATCAAGGTTGTGCTGCCGCAGGCGAGCACCGGCATCGCGGCGACCGCCATCTTCTGCCTCATCTTCGCCTGGAACGAGTACGCCTTCGCCGTGCTGCTCACCTCCGGCCAGGCGCAAACGGCGCCGCCGTTCATCCCGATCATCATCGGCGAGGGCGGCCAGGACTGGCCCGCGGTCGCCGCCGGGACAACGCTGTTCCTGATTCCGATCGTCGGCTTCACCATCCTGCTGCGGCGCCAGTTGCTGCGCGGGATCACCTTCGGCGCGGTGCGCAAGTGAGGGGCGAGATCGAGGCGCGGCGCCGCCGCTCGCTGCCCGCCCGGATGTTCCGGCGGGCGCCATGGCAGGCGCTGGCGACGATCCTGATCGGCGCCGGCGTGGTGATGCTCATGCAGCCCTTCTCGCTCACGCTGTACGGCTATTCCTTCGTCACCACCCTCGCCGGCGTGGTGCTGTTCACCATCGTCACCAAGTTCCCGGACTGAGCGCCATGGTGGAGATCCGCGTCCGCGACCTCACCAAGTCCTTCGGCGAGACCGCCGCGGTGCGCGCCGCGAGCTTCTCGGTCGCCGATGGCGAGTTCTTCGTCATGCTCGGCCCGAGCGGTTGCGGCAAGACCACCACGCTCCGCATGATCGCCGGCCTCGAATTGCCCACCTCCGGCAGCATCCTGCTCGGCGGCGAGGATGTCACCTTCCGGCGCGCCTCGCAGCGCGACATCGCCTTCGTGTTCCAGCTCTTCGCGCTCTACCCGCATATGAACGTGCGGCGCAACATCGCCTATCCGCTGGCGAGCGAGGGCGTGCGGCGGGCGGAGATCCGCGCCCGCGTCGAGGAGACGGCGCGGATCCTCCGCATCTCGCACCTGCTCGACCGGCGCGTCTCCGGCCTGTCCTCCGGCGACCGCCAGCGCGTGGCGCTGGGCCGCGCCATCGTGCGCAAGCCGAAGGCGTTCCTGATGGACGAGCCGCTCGGCGCGCTCGATTCCGAGCTGCGCGAGGCGATGATCGGGGAGCTGCGCGCGCTGCACGACCGCATCGGCGCCACCACCCTCTACGTCACGCACGATCAGCTCGAGGCGATGGCGATGGCCGACAAGATCGCCGTGATGAACCAGGGCATCGTCGAGCAGGTCGGACCGCCGCGCGAGATCTATGACCGCCCGGCCAGCCTGTTCGTCGCCGACTTCATCGGCTCGCCGCCGATGAACCTGCTGCGCATCCATGCCGGCCTGGCACCTGGCCAGGCTTCGATCCGGCTCGGCGAGGCCGACATCGCCATCCCCGTCGTTCGCGAGGCCGTCGCGGCTGGCGAGCTGGTGCTTGGCGCGCGGCCGGAGCATCTCCGCGTGGCCGGTGCCGGCCCGATCGCGGGCAGCGTGTACGCGCTCGAGTATCTTGGCACGACGCAGATCCTGACCGTCTCCACCGGGTTCGGAATGGTGAAGGCGCGGGTGCCTTCCTCGGCCCGTCTCACGGTCGGCGAGACCGTCCGCTTCAGCTTGCGCACCGAGAAGCTGTCGCTGTTCGAGGGCGTTTCGGGACGGGCGATCGTGACCGCGTTGCACGACGCCCTGCCGCCATCCGCGCCGCGCGCGAGCGAGGTGGCGCATGGCTGAGCTGCGCATCGACGCCGTGAGCAAGCGCTTCGGAGACATCCGCGCGGTTGCGGATCTGTCGCTCGACATCGCCGATGGCGAGTTCGTCGTGCTGCTCGGCCCGACAGGCGCGGGCAAGACAACCACGCTGCGGCTGGTCGCGGGGCTCGAGCGGCCCGATGCCGGCAGGATCCTGATCGGCGGCCGGGATGCGACCGGCGCGCCGCCCGCAATCCGCGATGTCGCTTTCGTATTCCAGCAATACTCGCTCTATCCGCATCTCACCGTGTTCGACAACCTGGCCTTTCCGCTGCGCGCGCCCGCGCGCCGCCGCCCTCCGGCGGAGGTCGCGCGCAAGGTCCGCGAGGTCGCCGCCCTGCTCCGCATCGAGGCCAAGCTCGACAGCCGCGTGACCGAGCTTTCCGGCGGGCAGATGCAGCGGGTTGCGATCGGCCGGGCGTTGGTACGCTCCCCCGCGATCTACCTCATGGACGAGCCGCTCTCCTCGCTGGATGCGAAGCTGCGCATCGAGCTGCGGCTGGAGCTGAAGCGCCTGCAACGCGAGCTCGGCGCCACCATCCTCTACGTCACCCACGACCAGACCGAGGCCATGACCATGGCCGACCGGATCGGCGTGATCGATCAGGGAAGGCTCGTGCAGTGCGGCACGCCGCGACAGATCTACGAGGATCCGGCCAACACCCATGTCGCCGCCCGGCTTGGCCAGCCACCGATCAACCTGCTGCCGGCGGCGCTGTTCCGCGACGCCGGCCTGCTGCCGCAGGCCACGACCATCGGCGCGCGCACCGAGCACCTGGCGCTGACGAAAGCCACGAATGGCGAAGGGCGCGCCCGCGTCACCCGCATCGAGCATCTGGGCGACCAGAACCATCTGCATGTCCAGCTGGATGGGCACGGTTTGGTGACGCTCGCCGATCCCGATGCGGCGTTGGCGCCGGGCGACGCGGTGACGGTGCGGCTCGCCGCGCCGCTGCAATTCGGCGCCGACGGCATGCGGATCCGGACATGACCGCGGCGAGGGAGCACAGCATGGACGATCCGCGGAAGGAGCGGCTGATCCGCGCGATCGCCCAGGCGGTGATCGACCATGCCGACGAGCTGACTGCCCTCGACCAGGCGATCGGCGACGGCGATCACGGCCTCAACATGCAGCGCGGCTTCGCAGCGGTGCTGGCCGATCTGCCCGCGCTCGCGGCCAAGCGCCTGCCCGACATGCTGAAGGGCATCGGCATGACACTGGTGATGCAGGTCGGCGGTGCCGCGGGCCCGCTCTACGGCACGCTGTTCCTGGAACTCGGCAAGACGATGCCGGAGCAGCCGGAACGCGACGACCTCGTCGCCGCCTTCGGCGCGGCAATCCGCGCCGTCATGGCGCGCGGCAAGTCGGAGCCCGGGCAGAAGACCATGCTCGACGTGCTGGTCCCGGCGCAGGCGGCGCTCGCCGAGGGCGCGGACGCTGCGCGGCTGAAGATCGTGGCGGCGGAGGCTGCGGCCCGCACCGTGCCGATGCGGGCGATCCGTGGCCGCGCCTCCTTCCTCGGCGAGCGTTCGATCGGCCATATGGACCCGGGCGCGCGATCCTCGCAGCTTATGCTGGCGGCACTCGCCGATGCCGTGGAGCAGGCGGCATGAATGTCGGGATCGTCATCGTGTCGCACTCGCCGAAAATCGCCGAAGGGGCGGCCGACATGGTGCGGCAGATGGTCGGCGACCGCGTGAAGCTCGCCTGGACGGGGGGAAATTCGGCCGGCGGGCTTGGCACCGATGTTGCCCAGATCCTGGCGGCGATCGAGGCCGCGTGGTCGGACGCCGGCGTCGCGATCCTGGTCGATCTCGGAGGTGCCGAAACCAATGCGGAGATGGCGGTGAGCCTGCTGGAAGAAGAGCGCCGCGACCGTGTCGTGGTGTGCAACGCGGCGGTGGTGGAGGGCGCGGTGATCGCGGCGACGGAGGCCTCCGGTGGCTCGCCTCTTCCGGTGGTGCGACAGGCGGCGGAAGAGATCTATGGGGGCTGAGGGCGCGATGTCGTCGGCCGTCATGCTGTGCGGCGAGACAGAGCTGATCAACGCGGCGGGACTGCATGCGCGGCCGGCGGTCCGTCTGACGCAGACCGCCAAGAGCTTCGCCAGCACCGTCGAGTTCGCGCTCGCACCCGCCGGCCCATGGATCGACGCGAAGAGCCCGGTAAAGGTGATGCGCGCAAAGGCGGCGCGCGGCGCCACGCTGCGCTTCCGGGTGAGCGGGCCGGATGCCGAAGCGGCGTTGCAGGCCATGCTTGCGCTGGTCCGCGACGGTTTCGGCGAGACCTAGGCCGATGGGCGAGCTGCGCTTCACCGGCCGCCCCGCCGCGCCCGGGCTCGGCATCGGCACGCTGCTCCGGCTTGCCGACCGGCCCGGCCGCCGGCGACCTTCGGGCGACGCGACGGGGGAAGCAGCGGCACTGCGCGGCGCGATCGATGCCGCCATCGCGCACATCCGCGGGCTCATCGCCTCCGCCCAAGGCGACGCCGCGGAGATTCTCGGCTTCCAGGTCGCGATGCTCGAGGATCCGGCGCTGAGCGAGAGCGCCTTCGCCGCGATCGCCGAGGGAACATCCGCCGATCAGGCATGGCATGACGCGCTCGAGGCGGAGATCGCCGGGTATGAGGCAGGCGGCGACGAGTACCTCGCTGCCCGCGCCGGCGATCTGCGCGACATCCGCGACGCCGTGCTCGCCGCGCTCTCCGGCGCGGCGCAGGACGGCACGCCACCGGGCGCGATCCTGCTGGCCGAGGATCTCACGCCGTCGCGCTTCCTGTCGGTGGACTGGGCGCGCGGCGGCGCCATCGCCCTGGTGCGTGGGTCGCCCACCGCGCATGTCGCGATGCTGGCGCGCGCGCGCGGCGTGCCGATGGTCGTCGGCCTCGGCGAATTGCCCCTCATGGAAGGCGCCAGCGCCCTGGTGGATGGCGATGGCGGCACCCTGGTGATCGCTCCCGAAGCCGCCACCCGCGCGGCGTTCGAAGCGCGCGCGGCAGGACGCGAAGCCGCGCGCCAGGCCGCTGCGCCCTTCCGCCTCCGGCCGGCCGTGACCGCTGACGGCACGCCGGTGAAGGTGCTGGTGAATGTCGGCGACCCCAACGAGATGGATGGGCTGGATAGCGCGATCTGCGACGGCGTCGGGCTGGTGCGCACCGAGTTCCTGTTCCATGGCGGCGGCGCGCTGCCCGATGAGGAGACGCAGTACCGCGCCTATCGCCGCATCCTGCACTGGGCTGCCGGGCGGCCGGTGGTGCTGCGCACCCTCGATGCCGGCGGCGACAAGCCGATCCCGGGCCTCACCATCGCGGGCGAGACGAATCCATTCCTCGGCGTGCGCGGCATCCGCCTCTCCCTGGCGCGGCCCGAGGTGTTCCGCGTGCAGCTGCGCGCCATGGCACGCGTCGCGGCCGAGGGGCCGGTCCGCGTCATGCTCCCGATGGTGGCGGCACCGGCCGAGATCGCCGCCGCCGCCGCGCTGCTCGATGCGGAGGTCGCGGCGCTCCGGCGCGCCGGCGTCGCCTGCGCAAGGCCGCCGCTCGGCATGATGGTGGAGATTCCCGCCGCGGCGCTCGGCGCGCCGCGCTTCCCCGTGGATTTCTACTCCATCGGCTCGAACGACCTGACGCAGTACGCCATGGCGGCGGCGCGCGACATCGAAGCGGTGGCGGCGCTGAACGATCCCGCCCATCCCGCCATCCTCGAACTCATCGCCCGCACCGTGGCGGCGGGGCGCGAACGCGGCGTGGAAGTCTCGCTGTGCGGCGACGCCGCCGGCGATGCCGCGCTGGTGCCGGCGTTGCTCGCCACCGGCCTGCGCGCGCTCTCGATGCATCCCAAGGCGGTTGCCGAGGTCAAGCAGGCCATCGCCGCGCAGAGCCTGCCGGCCGCGCCATGACGCCGGATGCGGTCCCCGCCGCCGCAACCGATTGGGTCGCCGCCTACAAGACGGTGCTGCGCGACGCGCTGGACCAGCGGCCATCGGGCACGCGGCAGCGGCTCGCCACGGCGCTCGGCAAGAACCGCTCCTTCATCACCCAGATCACCAACCCGTCCTATCCGGTGCCGATCCCGTCGCAGCATGTCGCGATGATCTTCGAGATCTGCCATCTCGGACCGGTCGAACGCGCGGCATTCCTCGACGCCTATCGCCATGCCCATCCGCGCCGGCTGGTCGAGGTGGCGCGACCGCCGCATGCGCGCGTCGTCACGCTGAGCGTGCCGGATCTCGGGCCGCCGGCGAACCGCGCCTTCGACGAGCGGTTGCGCGAGCTCGCGGCGCGCCTCGCCAAGGAGGCCACGGCACGGCGGCCGCGAACCGACAAGAAGGGGAGGGACGAATCGTGAAGAAGCTGATCAACGCGCCGGATGCGGTGCTGGCCGAAAGCCTGGACGGCTTCGCGGCCGCGCATGCCGATATCGTCGTGCTCGGCGAGGGGCGCAAATTCCTGCGCCGGCGCACGCCGAAGCCCGGCAAGGTTGCGCTGGTCTCGGGCGGCGGCTCGGGCCATGAGCCGCTGCATGCCGGCTTCGTCGGCCACGGCATGCTCGACGCCGCCTGTCCTGGCCAGGTGTTCACCTCGCCGACGCCCGATCAGGTGGTTGCCGCGGCGGCTGCGGTCGAGACCGGGGCGGGCGTGCTCTACATCGTCAAGAACTACGAGGGCGACGTGATGAACTTCGCCATGGCGGCGGAGCTGACCTCCGCCCCCGCGGCAACCGTGATCACCAATGACGACGTGGCGATCGAGGATTCGCTCTACACCACTGGCCGCCGGGGTGTGGCCGGCACGCTCGTCGTGGAGAAGATTCTCGGCGCCGCGGCCGAGGCGGGCGCGGCACTCGATGAGCTCAAGGCCCTCGGCGATGCGGTGAACGGCCGGACGCGGTCGATGGGTGTCGCGCTCAGCTCCTGCACCGTGCCGGCGGTGGGGCGGCCCACTTTCGCCATCGGCGAGGACGAGATGGAGGTCGGCGTCGGAATTCATGGCGAGCCCGGGCGGCGCCGCGAGCGGCTGGCTTGCGCCGACGATATCGCGCGCGAGCTGATCGGGACGATTCTGGCCGACCTCCGCCCGCCTCCCGGTGCGGAGGTCCTGCTGCTCGTCAACGGATTCGGCGGCACGCCGGCGATGGAGCTCTACCTGATGGCGCATGCGGCGGACCGCCTGCTCGCGGATGCGGGCCTTCGCGCCCGGCGTTTCCTCGTTGGATCCTACGTCACCTCGCTGGAGATGGCCGGCTGCTCGCTGACCCTGACTGTGCTCGACGAGGCGCTGCACCGCTGGTGGGATGCGCCGGTGCACACGGCGGCGCTCCGCTGGGGGATTTGAGCATCGACCTTCCGCCTGCTGATCGAGCCGGCGGCGCTGCTGGAGCCGGGCTTCGCCCTGCCGCAGGGTCAACACCAATGCCGGCCCGCTCGCGCGCCCGGCGCTGCGCGACCGGGCGCCTGACGACGCGCCGCCTCAGTGCAGCCAGGCGACGACCAGCGGCGAGATCGTCCGCACCGGCGCCGCGGCCGGCGGGCCGAGGCCGGTATCGGCGCGCAGATGATCGGCGAGCGCGCCATGGAGGCGCCTGGCCTGCGCCGCCAGCCAGCGCCTGCGCAGGCCGGCCCCGAACCCGTGCAGCGCGCCGGCGAGGGCGGCCGCCGTTGCGCGGGAGGTCGCGGTAGCGGGAGTGGTGGTGCTCGACATGTCCCTGTCCCTTCGTGATCCGCAGCCCTGCGATCGCCATGCCGGGCGAGGCGCTTCCCGGCGACCTGCCGCGGCGCCGCCCGCAGCGGGGCGGCAGTGCGTCACGATGCCGCCGCGGCACCCGGCCGGTGGCGGTTCACCATCTGCGGCACCCGGGCGCGCAGGCCGGACAGCAGGCCGCGCATCGCACAGCAGAGCGCCCGGCCGACGGCGGCGACGGCGGCGGCGCGCGCGGCGCGCTCGGCCATGGGCCAGTCGCCGCTGCGCTGCGCGGCGGGCAGGCGCCGCAATGCCGTGGCAAGCTGCGCGTCCTCGTCCAGCTGCGCGAAGAACTTGCTGCGCGGTGTGTCGGTCACGGTCGGATTCTCCCTTTGGCGACAACGAGGAACCGTCCGCTCGGCAATGCTCGGCGCCGGTGGCGCCCGCCGGCCTGGATGCCGGTCTTGCCGAGCCGGCCCCCAGGCTGCAGCGGGGCGCGCCCAGCTTCTATGCAGAACGCGAAAGACCAGGACAGATCGCGCAAGCATCGCGGCCGCGGAGGCGCCCGGCTGCCCGCAGCCATGCGGCGCGTCCGGCGACGCCGGTCTCAGCGGCGCGGCCGGTGCCGTCGCAAGGCGTCGCCCGGAGCCTCGCCGAACGCCGCCCGGTAGAGCTGCGCGAAGCGGCCAGGATTGGTGAAGCCGTAGCGGAGGGCGAGATCGGTGACGGTGCCGCCGGCCTCGCCGGCCCGCATCGCCTCGCGCACCGCCTCGAGGCGGGCCTGGCGGATCGCCGCCAGCGGCGTCGTCTCGCGGAAGCGCTGGAAGCCGAGTTGCAGGCTGCGCACGCTGCAGCCTGCCGCCGCCGCGACCTCATGCAGCGCGATCGGCTCCTCGACATGGGCGCGGATATAGCTCTCCGCCCGCTTGATGATGCCGGGGACGGCGGGGCTGCCGGTCCGCGCCAGCCGCTCCGAATGGTTGTGGGGAACCGCGCGCAGCAGCGTGTAGAGCATGAGGTCCGCGAAGGAACGGCTGGCGACCTCGCTGCCCGCGAAGGGCGCCGGCGAGCCGAGCTCCTCCACCATCAGATGCAGCTGCCGCTTGAGGCTTTGTGCGGGAACCGAGTCCCAGTCGAAGACCGGCGCGAAGGCGAGGTCCTTGGTGACCGGCCCCTCGAGCAGCGCGGCCAGGCGCTGGTGCAGGCTCGCGGCGGGAATCCACACCGCGAGCCGCTCATGGCCGCCGGTCGCCGACAGCGTCGTGCCCGGCGTGCCGCGATAGACCAGGCCGACCCGCTCGTCGATCCCGAGGGCCGCCCGCAGGCCCGGCGCGCCGGTGAACTCCAGCGCGCCACGGCTCACCGCGGTGAGGCAGTAGTCGGGGATGCCGGAGCCGGTGACCGTCAGCGTCGCGGCCAGCCGGTCCGCGATGTAGGCGATGTCGAACTCGCCGAGGCCGCTGGCGCCGCGGACCGAGAAGGACCTCCCCGGCGTGCGGTCGGCGCCGCCCCGCTCCTGCAGCCGGTAGCGCAATTGCCGGAAATACGGCTTGAGGAAATAGGGCTGCAGCCGCGGCCAGTAGACGCCGCCCTCCAGCTCCTGCAGGTCGGCGATGCGGGCGAGCCGGAACCCGCTCGGCGATTCGCTGCCCGCCGGCGGATCTGGCGCGTCACGCGGAGCCGGCCGAGGCTGCATCGCCACCAACCCAATTCGAGCGCCGGCCGATGAAGGGCCGATCGGGGTCGTCCTGACGCCCGCGGACGGCCGGGAGATCGACCTTGCCATGAGGGTCTCCGCGGGAGAATGCAGTTCCGCGCCTTGTGATCGCGTCGGCAATGGCGCGCGCCCGAAACGGGCCGCACATCGATGCTGTGTCCAATCGGTCAGGCAGCGCGGCCGGGCTGCTGCGTAACCGGCTCGTCCTCCTCGAGCCCGCGGAGCGGCAACGCCGGCCGATGCGGCGGACGAAAGCCGTGTTCGTTCCTGGGCCTGCGCTCGAACGCGCTGGACGCCGCGTCCGGCGAGGGGCCGCGCGGCCCGATCACCCATCCAGCGCAATGGCGCGCGCCCGCTCCAGGTGCCGCCGCATCGCCTCGGCGGCTCCCCCGATGTCCGATTGCTCCAGCATGTCGAGGATGGTCACGTGCTCGCGGCACCAGGCGAGAACGCGCGCGCGGTCGCCATAGCTGCCGTACTCGAGCAGGCGGCGCAGCGCATTCTGCTGGCGCACCGAGTTTGCCACGAACGGGTTGCCGGAGAACTCCGCCACCGCCTCGTGGAAACCGGCATCCAGCTCGAACAGCTCTGCCGGCGCCGGCACGGCGCCGCTGCCGAGCTTCCCGACCAGATCCAGGTGGCGGCGGCGCTGTCTTCCCAGCTCGTCGGGCGCCACGGTGAAGCCCGGCAGCAGGATCGCCGCCGGCTCCACCAGCAGCCTGAACGCGTAGCTGGCGCGCACGCCGCCCTCGCCTTCCAAGGTCGGCGCGAAGGCCCAGGCCTGTCCGCCCCCGCGCGCCATCAATCCCTCGTCCGCCATGCGCCCCAACACGCGTGTCAACGTGCTGCGGCCGGCGCTGTAGCGCTCGGTGAGCTGGGCGGCGGTCACCTCGGCCGGCAGCGCGCCTGCGATGCGGTCACGCAGCATGCGTTCATGCAGCATCTCCTCGCCGGTCGCCGGCGCCGGAATATGCAGCGCCGCCAGCGCGCCGCCATCGAGGAGCAGGAAGAAGCCGCGATTGCGCCGCGCCTCCATGGCGCCGCGTGTCGCGAGCAGCCGCAGTGCGGCGCGAACGGGTGTGCGCGATACGCGCAGGGCGTGGACGAGCTCGGTCTCCGTCACATGCCGCCCGCGCGGCCAGGCGGCGCGCGCCGCCAATTCGATGATGCGGCGCGCCAGCTGAACGGTCCGCGGATTGGCGGGGAAGCTCGTCACGTCACTCCCAGGCTTCGGAACGGCGCTGACGCGATTGACGACCCTTGGTCATGCACTCTATTGTACGATCAGAGACGGAAAAGACAATGACCGTGCCCGTCTCCATGTGCCCGGGAAGGGCCCGCCAGACTGCACGCGCTTGCCGAGACCCCGATGGAGGAGGCCGGACGATGATCCGCCGCTCGCTGCTTGCCGCGTTCCTTGCTTTCGTCGCGCTGCCCGCGGCGGCGCAGCCGGAGCTGGTCGCGCCGGGGCGCCTCACCTACGGCACGGCGGCGACCTTCGCGCCCTTCGAGTTCATGCAGGACGGCAGGCTGGTCGGCTTCGACATCGAGTTCGGCGAGGCGATCGCGCGCCGCATGGGGCTGGAGCCGACGCCGCTCAACATCGAATTCCGCGGCCTGATCCCGGCGCTGCAGGGCCGCCGCGTCGATATCATCAACAGCGCCATGTACATCAATCCGGCGCGCAGCGAGCAGGTGGACTTCGTCCCCTATATGCGCATCGGCCAGCAGATCGTGGTGCGCAAGGGCAACCCGGCCAATCTGCGCGGACGGGAGGATCTGTGCGGGCGCCGCGTCGCAGTGACGCTGGGGGGCATCCAGGAGACCTATGCGCGCCAGGATGCCGAGCGCTGCCGCGCGGCGGGCCGCGGGGACGTCACGGTGATGACCTTTCCCACCGCGCAGGATTCCGCGCTCGCCGTGCGCCAGGGCCGCGCCGACGCCTATTACGAGAGCACCGCGGGCGTCGCGCGCATCACCATGGAGCTCGCCGACGTGTTCCAGGCGGTGGGCGAGATCTTCGAGTCCGGCACCCTGATCGGCATCGCCGTGCGCAAGGGCGACGCGGCGATGGCGCAGGCGATCCAGGCGGCGCTGCGCGAGGTGGTGGCCGACGGCACCTATCGCCGGCTGATGGCGAAGTACAACCTGCCGCCGGAAGGCTCGATGTTCTGAGCGCGGCGGTTCCGCCGGCATGCCCTTCGATTCGCCCGAGCTGATCCTGCGCTATCTCTCCAGCGCGCGCTTCTTCGATGCCGCGCTGATGACCATGCTCATCAGCCTGTGCTCGCTGGCCGGCGGCATGCTCGCCGGACTCGCCGTGGCGCTGGCGCAGGAGGCGCGCTTCGCGCCGCTGCGCGGGCTCGCGATCGGCTATCTCTGGCTGTTCCGCGGCACACCGGTGCTGTTCCAGCTCATCTTCGTCTTCAACGTGCTGCCCGCCTTCGGCGTGGTGCTGTCCGGCTTCGCCTGCGCGGTGCTCGCCCTGTCGCTCAACGAGGGCGCCTACATGGCGGAGATCATGCGCTCCGGCATCGGCGCGGTGGGGCGCGGGCAGCGCATGGCGGCGCGCGCGCTCGGCATGCAGGAATGGCAGGTGATGCGCTGGGTGGTGCTGCCCCAGGCGCTGCGCATCATCATCCCGCCGATCGGTAACCAGTTCATCGGCATGCTGAAGCTCTCCGCCCTGGTCTCAGTGATCGCGGTGGAGGAGCTCTTGCTGGTGGCGAACCAGACGGCGTCCTCGAATTTCCGCTACCTCGAGGCGTTGACCGCGGCCGGCATCTACTATTTGGGGATGACCACGGTGTTCATGGTGCTGCAGGCGCTGCTGGAACGCGCGCTGCGCCGCCGCGGCCGCGCCGCCGCCATCCGCAAGCTCAGCTTCACCCAGCGCATGCTGGGCGCCACCGCGGATGCGGGGCGCGTGCGATGAGCGATCCCCTGCTCAGCGCGCGCGGCATCCGCAAGTCCTATGGCGCGCTGGAGGTGCTGCGCGGCGTCGACCTCGCCGTCGGCCGCGGCGAATGCCTTTGCGTCGTGGGTCCTTCGGGATCCGGCAAATCCACGCTGCTGCGCTGCCTCAATCTGCTGGAGCCGATCCAGGCCGGGGCGATCCTGTTCGAGGGCGAGGACATCGCCCAGGCGCAGCGGTCCCGCGCCGCGGGAATCCGCCGCCGCATCGGCATGGTGTTCCAGAATTTCGAGCTGTTCCAGCATCTCTCCGCCCGCGAGAACATCGCCCTGGCGCCGATCCGGGTGAAGGGCGAGCCGCGCGCCCTGGCGATGGAACGCGCGCAGCATCTGCTCGCCAAGGTGCATCTGCCGGACAAGGGGGACGCCTTCCCGGACGAATTGTCGGGCGGCCAGCAGCAGCGGGTGGCGATCGCGCGCGCCCTCGCGATGGAACCGGCCCTGATGCTGTATGACGAGCCGACCAGCGCGCTGGATCCGGAAACGGTGGGCGAGGTGCTGCAGGTGATGCAGGAACTCGCGGAGGAAGGCACCACCAGCGTCGTCGTCACCCATGAGATGGGCTTCGCCCGCCGCGCCGCGACCCGGGTGATCTTCATGGATGACGGCGTGGCGGTGCATGAGGCGCCGCCCGAGCGCTTCTTCGCGCGCGACGCCTCGGTGCCGGAGCGCCTCGCGCGGTTCCTGGGACGGCTGGAGCATTGAGCGCCATGGACGCAGCGCGGCTGGTCGCACGGCTGGAGCAGCTGGTGGGTTTCGACACCCAGAACCCGCCCGGCGCGCAGGAGACGGATTGCGCGGCCTGGATCGCGGAGGCGCTGCGCGGCCTCGGCTTCGCCACCGAGCTCGACACTTTCGACCAGGGCCGCGCCAATGTCGTCGCGCGCCTCGCCAACGGGCCCGGCCCCGTCTTCGCCTTCAACACGCATATGGACGTGGTGCCCGCCGGCGATGGCTGGACCGGCGATCCGCTGCGCCTCAGGGCGGTGGGCGGCAATCTCGTGGCTCGCGGGGCCTGCGACGCCAAGGGCGCGCTGGCCGCCATGCTGGAAGCGCTGGAGATGCTCGCCGCGGATCGCGCCGCCTGGTCCGGCACGCTGATGGGCGTGTTCGTCGCCGATGAGGAGGCGTCCTCGCGCGGCGCCAAGCGCTATGCCGCGACGCGGCCCGGAATCGATCTCGTGATCGTCGGCGAGCCGAGCGGCAATGCGCCCATCATCGCGCACAAGGGCAGCCTGCGGCCGCTGCTGCGCGTGGCGGGCCGCAGCGCGCATTCGGGCACGCCGGATCTCGGGGTGAACGCGATCTTCGAGGCCGGGCGGCTGCTGCCGCGCCTCGCCGCGCACCATGCCGCGCTGCGCGGGCGCGCCCATCCGCTGGTCGGCCCGCCGAGCCTCACCGTGACGCGTGCGACCGCGGGCCAGGCCGACAACATCGTGCCGGATGCCTGCACGCTGCTGCTCGACCGGCGCCTGGTGCCGGGCGAGACCGAACCGGCCGCGCTGGCGGAGATCCACGCGCTGCTGGAGGCGGCGCGGGCGGAGGACGGCATCGCGGCGGAGGTCGTCGAGCTGCGCGCCACCACCGGCGGCGCCGCGGAAACCCCGGCCGGGCATCCCATCGTGCGCGCGGCGCTGGACGCGGCGCGGCGTTACGGCGTGGCGGAGGCGCAGCCGATCGGTTTCCAGGGCGCCTGCGACTTCGTGCATTTCCGCGATGCCGGCGCGCAGGGCGTGGTGCTGGGGCCGGGCGATCTCGCGGTGGCGCACAAGCCGGATGAATTCGTGCCACGGATGGAGCTGGAAGCCGCCGCGCTGATCTATCGCGACATCGCGCTGGCGATGCTGCGCCGAAGCTGATGCGCCGGATCCGCCTGGTCCGCGTCGGGTTGCGCTATGGCGGTGGGCTCGTGCTGCACACGGCAAGTTCCGGCGCGGTGCCCGAGCTTCAGGAGATCCGGCTGGTGGCGGAGGAGGACGGCGCGCTCGTCGCGCTGGGCGCCAGCCGCATCAACATCGCCTATCTCAGCGGCCTGCCGACCGAAGCCGTGGAGCGCGCGATCCAGGACGCCGCGGCCGGGCTGGACTGGACGGCGCCATGGGACGCCCTGCCCGCGCTGCTCGATGCGCGATGCCCGGACCTGCCGGCGCCCGCCCGCATGCTGTTCGAGATGGCGGCGGCGGATGGCGCGGCGCGGCGCGCCGGCGTGCCGCTTGCCGCCTGCCTCGGCGGCCATGCCGCGACGGTCACGCACACCAACCAGACCCTGTTCTGGGAGCCCGAGGCCGCCATGCTGGCGCGCGCGAGGGCCTACGCCCGGCGCGGCTTCCTGGAGCTCAAGCTGCGCATCGGCCTTGCCGAATTCGAGCAGGATCTGCGCCGCATTGCCCTGCTGCGCGAAAGCCTCGGGCCCGCGGCGCGCCTCTCGGTGGACGCGAATGGATGCTGGGACGCAGCGGCCGCGCCGGCGCGGCTGGACGCGCTGGCGCGGCTTGGGGTCGCGTATGTCGAGCAGCCATTGCCGGCGGAGGATTGGGACGCTGTCGCGCGGATCGCGGCCATGTCGCCGGTGCCGATCATGCTGGACGAAACGCTCGCTTCCTTCGCCGCCGTGGAGCGTCTGGCGGAGACGCGCGCCGCGCCGCTCGCGCATCTCAAGCTCGCCAAGCTCGGCGGGCTGGACCGGCTGATGCGCGCCGGGCGCCTGCTGCAAGAGGCCGGCATCGGCGTGATGGTCGGGCAGATGAACGAGGGCGTGCCTTCCACTCTCGCTGCCGCGCATGCCGCGGCCGCGCTCGATGCGCCGCTGCGCGAGCTGTATGGCGCGGACCAGCTCGTCGAGGATCCGGCCCGCCCGGTGCCGCGCTACGCGGAAGGCCTGCTGCACATGCCGGCCGGGCCGGGGCTTGGGCTGGCCTCGCACGCGATCCGCGCCGAGGACGTGATCTGGGAGACGACGACATGAGCACCACCGCGCCGCGCGGCATCGAATCCGCCTTCCCCGCCGCCGAGTATGCGGCGCGCCTGGCCGCCGCACGCGTCGGGCTCGAAGCGCGCGGGCTGGACGCCGCGGTGATCACCGGGCCGGAGAACATCTTCTATCTCACCGGCCAGCAGACGCCCGGCTATTACACCTTCCAGTGCCTGATCCTGCCCGCGCGGGGCGAGCCGCTGTTCCTGTTGCGCCAGCTCGAGCTCACCAATTTCCTGCGCAACAGCTACCTCGAGGCGTACGAGACCTATGGCGACGGCGCGCAACCGGCCGCGCTGGTTGTCGCCGCGCTGAACCGCCGCGGCCTCGCGGGCAAGCGTGTCGCCATCGAGAAGGGCGGCTGGTTCCTGCCCATCGCCTTCTACGAGGCGCTCACCGCCGTGCTGCCGCGGCTCGAGGACGCGACCGGCATCGTCGAGGCGATGCGCCGGGTGAAGTCGCCCGCCGAGATCGCCAAGATCGAGCAGGCCTGCCGCCACGCCGATGCCGGCATCCAGGCCGGTCTCGATGCCATTCGCGTCGGCGCCACCGAGAATGACGTGGTTGCCGAGATGATGCGCGCCGCCATCGCGGCGGGCGCGGAATACATGGGGATGGAACCGCTGGTCTCCTCGGGGCCGCGCTCCGGCGTGCCGCACGCGACCTGGCGGCGCCGCCGGCTTGAGCCGGGCGACGCGGTCTTCCTGGAGATGTCCGGTTGCTACGACCGCTATCATGGCGGGCTGATGCGCACCGCCTGGCTCGGCGAGCCGCCGAAGCTCGCGCGCGCGCTGGAGCAGGTGGTGCTCGCGGCGCTGGATGCCGCCATCGCCGCGGCGAAGCCCGGCGCCTCCTGCGCCGCGCCGCACATCGCCGCGCAGCGCATCATCGACGAGGCGGGCATGACCGAGCGCTACCGCAAGCGCACCGGCTATTCGCTCGGCATCAGCTTCGCCCCCGATTGGGGCGAATGGCAGGTGGCCAGCCTGCATGACAGCGTGGACCTGCCGCTGGAGCCTGGCATGTGCTTCCACGTGCCGACGGCGCTGCGCGAGTATGGCGATTTCACCGTTGGCATCAGCGAGTCGATCTGCATCACCGAATCCGGGGCCCGGATTTTGGGATCGACCCCGAAGACCATCAGGGTGCTCTGATTTCCGCTCCGCAGCCGGCGCGGATGCGCTCTCAGCGGTTTCGTCGGAACTGGCATCAGAAGAAGGGCGGAGCTTCACGTCGCGGCAGCGGCGAGCTCCGTTCTCGGCCCGACAACGGCGTGGCGCCCGAGAGTGCGGGATGGGTCCGCGCCAATTAGCCAAAAGAAGGAGGTGGGGGGTCTGGGGGGCGGAGTTCATCTCCGCCCCCCAAGTCTTTCTTTCTCGAACGCGTACGCAGGCCCGAGCAGCTATTGACGTTCGATCCCCGCCTCCTGCATCACCCGCGCATAGACCGCGATCTCCCGCGCGAGGCGGTCCTGCAGCGCCTCCGGCGTTCCCGGCTGCGGGACGAGCCCGAGCGCGAGCAGGCGATCGCGAACATCATGCTGCGCCAGCAGGTCGTTCACCGCGCGATTCAGGCGCTCGGCGACGCTGCGTGGCGTGCGCGCCGGCGCCTGGATGCCGTTCCAGGATTCGGCGACATAGTCGGGCAAGCCCGCCTCGCTTGCCGTGGGGATGTCCGGCAGTCCTGGAAAGCGGGCCGCGGAGGAGATGGCGAGCGCCTTCACGCGTCCGCCCTGGCCGATCTGGCCGATCACCGGCGGCAGCGTCTCGAACCCGAGATGCACGTCGCCGGCAGCGATCGCATTCACGAGGTCCGGGGTCGAGCGATAGGTCACCGTCTCGGCGCGAAGTCCTGCCATGAGCCTGAAGCGCTCCGCCGCGAAATGCTGTGCCGTGCCGACCGCGATGGAGCCGAGATTGACCGCGCCAGGCCGCGCCCTTGCGGCCGCGATGACATCCGCGAGGTCGCGCCAGGGCGCATTCGGCGCGACCAGCAAGGCGTGGCCGAAACTCGATATCATGCCGACCGGCGCGAAGTCGCGCTCGGTGTCGAATGGGAGTGCCTTGTAGAAGGCGGCGGCGGTCGGCGAGGTGCTGGTCACGAGCAGGAGCACGTGCCCGTCCGGCTCGGCGCGGGCGACTGCCTCGGCCGCGACGATGCCGCCGGCGCTCGGCCGATTCTCGATCAACACCGGCTGGCCGAGGACGGCTTGCAGGCGCGGCGCCAGCAGCCGGGCGGTGATGTCACCGGCGCCGCCCGGTGCGAATCCCAGGATCCAGCGAATGGGGCGCGTCGGCCATGCCGGCTGTGCCGAACTCGTCCGGGCGAAGGGCATGAGCGCAGCCAGTGGCAGCGTCGCCTTCAGCACGGCGCGCCGGCGCGGCGCTCCGCGGGCAGGGGTCGATGTCACGCGCACCTCCAACCGAAGCGACGCCGCACCGCGCTCATCGCACGGCGCCCATGGTCAAGCCGCGAACGATGTATTTCTGCACCAGCAGGCTGAGCAGCAGCTGAGGCAGCGCCGCCACGGTGGTTGCCGCAGCCATCTGGCCCCACAGCACCTGCTCATAGGAAATGAACTGGATCGCGCCCACCGTCACGGGAAATGTCTGACGCCCCGCCAGCATCAGGGGATAATTGAACGCATTCCAGCAGAACATGAAGCCCAGGATGACCGTGACGGCGATGCCCGGCATGCTGAGCGGCAGGATCACCCGCGTCAGCACGCCGAGCCAGGAGCAGCCGTCGATCTTCGCCGCTTCCTGAATCTCGAGCGGCACTTCCATGAAGAAGCTGCGCAGCATCCAGATGGTGAAGGGCAGGCTGATGAGCTGGTAGGCGAAGATCAGCCCGGCATGCGTGTTGTAGAGTCCCACACGCTGATAGATGAGATAGAGCGGGATGACGAAGACGATGAAGGGGACGAAGCGGAAGCTCAGGAACAGGAAGGCCAGAAGGTTCTTGAGCGGAAAGCTGAAGCGGGCCAGGGCGTAGGCGGCGGGAATGCCCACCGTGATCGAGAGGGCGACGGCGCCGACCGAGATGATCATGCTGTTGAGGAAGAACAGCGGGAAATCCGGTCGCGTGGAGGAATACTGGCCGCGCTGCTCGCCGAAGACGAGCGCCGCGTAGTTCTCGATCGTCGGCGCGAACACGAATTTCGGCGGCACTGACAGGATGTCTGCCGGGCTCTTCAGCGAGGTCAGCAGTATCCAGAAGAACGGAAAGACGGTCCAGGCGAGGAGCGCCGCCGCGCCCAGCAGGACGGCGACGTTTCGCGCGTGACGCCGGAAGGCTGCGGCGCCGGGCGTCACGGCGCCATTCTCTCCGCGGCGCGGTTCCACAGCCGCAGCAGCAGATAGCTGACGGTGACGACCAGCAGGAGAAGCACGACGGCCTGGGTCATGCCGCGCCCCATCTGGTACCACTGGAACGCGTACTGGTAGGCCATGATGTGGAGGTTGGTCGTCGCGTCGTTCGGCCCACCGGCGGTGGTCGCGTAGATCACGTCGAAGATCCTGAGCGAGTCCATCGCCCGGAAGGTGACGACCAGCACGATGAATGGAGTCAGCAACGGCAAGGTGACGTAGCGCAGGATGGCGGCAGCACCGGCGCCGTCGACCCGCGCCGCCTCATAGGGCTCGCTCGGCAGCGCCTGCAATCCGCCGAGCAGAATGAGGGCGACGAAGGGCAGGTTGCCCCAGGTATCGATGATGAGAACCGAAACCACCGCCCCTTGCGTGGAGCCGAACCAGTTGATGGGCTCCACGCCGAGGAATGAAAGCATGTGGTTGAGGATGCCCGCATTGGTGGATGCCATCATGATCTTCCACATCAAGGCGGTGATCACCGGCGGGATCATCAGCGGCAGGAGCATCAGCGCGCGGATCACCCCGCGCCCGGGGATCCGCCCGTGCAGGAAGAGCGCCACCGCGAGCCCCAGCCCGACCTGGACCACCACGGCAACCACGGTGAAGCCAAGGGTGAATTCGAGGGCGCGGAGGAACAGCGGCTCCTCGAGCAGCTCGAAGTAGTTCTCGAACCAGACGACGCGGAAGCGGTCGGGGTACTGCAGCCAGTAATTGGTCAGGCTGTAGTACAGGCCCAAAGCGAAGGGGTAGATCATGCCCCCGAGCAGGACCAGCGCCGGGGACAGCAGGAGGTACGGCAGGACGGCCGCCGGCCGCCTACGCCGGCGCCGTCCCGTCTCATCCGCACGCATGCTCGGCTAGCGCCGGATGTCGGCCTGCCTGAGCACCCGGTCGAGCTCGGTGCTGGCGCGTTTCAGCGCGTCGGCCGCCGACATGCGCCGGAAGTAGATCTCGTGCAGCGAGCGCGCCCAGATGTCTCCCGCACGCGTGCGCTCCGGTTGCGGCACCCAGGCGACGCGCGCGGTCTCGAGATTCTTCGCGACGGTGCTGAGATAGGTGCCGCCGCCCCATCCGCCCATCGCCTCCTGCACCCGCGGATCATTGGTGACCGATGCGCGGGACGGGTTGTAGTTGCGGTAGCCGACGGTGGCGTTGAGCAGGGTGTGCTGTGCGGTCGCCCATTGCAGGAACAGCCACGCCGCCTCCTTGTTCCTGGTGGCCCGGTTGATGCCGAGCGCCCATGTCCAGAGGCCGGAATAGGTCTTGCCGCCTGGACCTGGCGGGATCAGCGCATAGCCGACCTTGCCGGCGACACGCGACCTGCTCGGGTCCTCGTAGCTGGCGGCGAAGAAGTCGGCATCGGCGATCATGCCGGCCTGGCCGGCGGTGAAGGCCTCCATGGCGTCGTACCACTGCAGGTTGGCCCAGTTCGGCGGGCCGCTCTCGCGCACCATGTCGATCCAGATCTCGGTGAACCGCACCGAGCGGGGATCGTGGAAATTGGCCCTCAGATTGCTGTCGAGCTCGCTCCATTGGCCGTCGGTGTAGGATTTGAGCCCGCTGAGGAAGCCGGTTCCCATGCTGGCGACGCTCGGCGTGCCGCGGGCCACGATGCCGGAGATCCCGGCGTGCCGCTTCACCTGCCTGGCGGCCTCGGCCATCTCCTCGATGGTGGCCGGGACCTTGATGTCGTGCTGGTCGAAGATGTCCTTGCGGTAGGCGAGGATGTAGCTCTCCTCGAGCACCGGAATGGAGTAGAGCGGGCCCTCGCCGACCCCGCCGCCGGTTCGGCCGTCCCAGCGATTGGCCGCGATGAGCGGGGGGTAGAAATCCTCCAGCTTGAACCAGCTGCGGTCGGTCAGCGCCGGATTGTCGAGGAAGCCGTCGAGCGGCAGGATCCAGTTCGGCGGCACGTACTGCCAATTGCGCATCGGGCCGGTCATCACGACCGAGAACTCGCCGCGCTGCTGCGACAGGTCGGCGACGAGCCGCGTGAAGTATTCCGCCTCGGGCAGGATGAGGTACTCGACATTGATGCCCGTCAGGCGGCGGAACTGCGGGATAAGGGGCAGCAGGGATTCGGTGAAGGGGTGCTTGTTCAGCGCGATGGTCAGCGATTGGCCGTCGGCCTGGCGCCAGTTGACGTTGGCCTGGCGGTAATAGGCCAGCGCCTCGTCGCCCTGGGCCAGGGCGTGCGGGATGCCTCCCATCGCGAGCAACAGGCCGGCAAGCCCTCGACGCTGTACCTGCATCCGTTTCTTCCCTTCCTGCTCTGCTTTTTTTTGTGAGGTCCCGTCGGACCGCGGACCGCGAGTCCTGCGCGAGAGGGCTGGAACCGGAACCTCGATGGTGCCAACCTGACACCAATGTCAACTGTATGCATGTTGGCGCAGGTTGCGCAACGCATTCGCGGCGGCTGGCCGAGGATGCCGCAATCCGGTCCGGGATGGCGGGTCGCGACGCCGGTCGCGGCGCGAACCGTCGGAGCCGATCGGCAAGCGCCGGAACGGGCGGTTCGAGGTGGCACATGGGGAACGTCACGCAAGCAGGCCTCTCCGCTGCGGAGGCCCGGGATCTGCAGCGCCTCGCAGGGATCATAGTCCCCGCCGATGACGGCTACCATGTGCCGGGGGCGGACGACCCGGCGATCTTCGCCGACATCGTCGGGACGCTCGGGCGCGACACCGGCGACGTGCAGGCGGCGCTTGCGGCGCTGCGCGGCCTTGCCGGGGGTGCCTTCGCAGCGCTCGACGATGCGCGCGCCGAACCGGTGGCGATGCAGCTCCTCGCGCGCGGCGGGCGGCCCGTGGCGACGCTGGGCCGGGTCGTCCTCGCGGCCTATTACCGCGACGACCGCGTGGTGCAGTCGCTGGGGCGCGAGGCGCGGCCGCCCTTCCCGAAAGGCCATGTGTTGCCCGCGGGCGACTGGTCCCTGCTCGACGCGGTGAAGGACCGGCCGCAGCTCTGGCGCGATGATCGGCGGGGCTGACGCCATGACGCGGAACGAGAGGGTGGACGTGCTCATCATCGGCGCCGGCCCGTCCGGCGCCGCGGTGGCATGGAGCCTGGCGGACACCAGGATGCGCATCCTGTGCCTCGAGCAGGGCGATTGGGTGAAGCCGACCGCACTGCCCGCCAATGGCCGCGACTGGGAAGCGCGGCGCTATACCGATTTCGACATCAGCCCGAACCGCCGCGCCTGGGACACCGACTACCCCGTCAACGATGCCGATTCGGTCATGAAGGTCGCGAATTTCAACGGCGTCGGCGGCGGCACCGTGTTCTGGACCGCGCATTTCCCGCGCCTCCATCCCTCCGACTTCCGGGTGAGATCGCTGGACGGCGTCGCCGAGGACTGGCCGATTGGCTACTGGGATCTGGAGCCCTATTTCGATCAGAACGACCGCATGATGGGCGTGGCGGGGCTGGCCGGCGATCCGGGCGTGCCGCCGCGCGATCCGCCGCTGCCGCCCGTGCCACTGGGCCGCACCGGCACGCGCTACGCGCAGGCGATGAACCGGCTGGGCTGGCACTGGTGGCCCTCCGATGTCGCCATCGCCACCACGACGTATGAGGGCCGCGCGCAGTGCATCAATCTCGGCCACTGCACGCCGGGTTGCGTGCAGGGCGCCAAGGCGAGCGCCGACATCACCTATTGGCCGCAGGCGATCCGCGCCGGTGTGGAATTGCGGACCCGCTGCCGGGTGCGGGAGATAATTACCGACGCGCAGGGCATGGCGGCGGGGGCGGTGTATTACGACGCGGCGGGCAGGGAGCAGTTCCAGCCGGCCGAGGTGGTGATCCTCGCCTGCAACGGCATCGGCACCCCGCGCCTGCTGCTGAACTCGGCCTCGGCGCGATGTCCGGACGGGCTCGCGAATTCCAGCGGCCTGGTTGGCCGGAACCTCATGCTGCATCCCTGGCCGCAGGTGCGCGGCTATGTCGAGGACGAGCTCGACGGCGACCGTGGGCCGATGACCCTGATGTGGAGCAAGCAGTTCTACGAGACCGATCCGAGCCGCGGTTTCCTGCGCGGCTACACGCTGCAATTCGCGCGCGGCACCGGCCTGGTCAGCGAGGCGGTGCAGAGCAGTGCGGTCGGCCAGCTGCCATGGGGCCGCGACCATCACCGGGCCTATCGCGCGCTGGTCGACCGCCGCCTGATGATCGGCATCGCCTGCGAGGACCTGCCCGAGGCGCACAACCGCGTCACCCTCGATCCGGATCTGAAGGACGGCAGCGGCATCCCAGCGCCGCGCATCGACTACACGATCGGCGACAACACCGCGCGCATGATGGAGCACGGCATCGCCCGCGCGAGCGAGATCCTCGAGGCGGCCGGGGCGAGGAACATCTACACCTCGCGCACGCTGCTCAACAGCCCGGGCCATCTGCTCGGCACCTGCCGCATGGGTCGGGACCCCGAGCGGTCGGTGGTGAACGCATGGGGACGCTGCCACGACGTGAAGAACCTCTTCATCGTCGACGGCAGCATCTGGGTGACCTCGGGCGGCGTCAATCCGACATCGACGATCCAGGCGCTGGCGCTCTATGTCGCCGATCAGATGAAACAGCGCCTGGCGACGCTGTTCGATTAGGCGGCATTTCTCGCCGGCCCCTTGAACCGACGGCGCGCCTGTCTGGTGGCGAGAGCGACGCCGGCAAACGCGCGCCTCGGCCGGCGGACGCGGCGTGCCGAAGCGGTGCGGCGAAGTTGGACCGCCGCTGATTCAGGGCTTCGATGCACCTGCGGCCCGTGACGGGGTGCCAGCGGATTGGAGCACCGACGCCACGCCCCATTCCGCCAGCACCGACTCCAGCGACACCGGCGTCGAGGGCGCCTTCGGTCGCCCTGGTGGCGTGCGCGAGAAGCGTGGCGCCGGCATCGGCTGCGTGATTCCGCAAATCTCCGCATAGACCTGTCGGGCCTTCATCTGCGGATGCTCCTGCGCCTCGGCCACGGTCAGCACCGGCGCGAAGCAGGCATCGGTGCCTTCCAGCAACGCGCACCATTCCTCGCGCGACCGCGTGGCGAAGACCGAGGCGAGGCGCGCCTTACCCTCCGGCCAGCGCGCGGCATCGGATTGCGGCGGGAAATCGGCGGGATCGATCCCGAGCTTCCTGAGCAACTCGTGGAAGAAGCGCGTTTCCAGCGGCGCAACCGAGATCCACTTGCCGTCGGCGCAGACGTAGCATTCGTAGAAGGGCGCGCCCGAGTCCATGGGGCTGAGGCCGCGCTCGGGCGCCAGGATGCTGGCGCCGAGCAGACCGTGCACGCCGGTCATCAGATGTGCGGTGCCATCGAGGATCGCCGCGTCCACCACCTGGCCCTGGCCCGAGCGCCGCGCCTCCACAATGCCGGCAAGGATCCCGAGCGCGAGGTACAGCCCCCCACCCGCGTAATCCCCGAGGAGGTTGAGCGGCCAGCAGGGCGGCTGCCCGGCGCGACCAGTGTGATGCAGCGCGCCAGTGAGGGCGATGTAGTTGAGGTCGTGTCCGGCCGACTGCGCCAGTGGGCCCGTTTGGCCCCAGCCTGTCATGCGGCCGTAGACCAGCCGCGGATTCGCGGCAAGGCAGTCGGAAGGCCCGAGGCCAAGCCGTTCGGTGACGCCGGGCCGAAAGCCCTCGATCAGCGCATCCGCCTTGCCGATCAGCGCCAATGCGGCAGTCCTGTCCTCCGCGCGCTTGAGGTCGAGGGCGACAACCTTCCTGTTGCGCAGCAGCAGATTGTATTCGAGCGGCCGCTTGATCCCGAGCTCCGGTGGGTCCGGCCGTTCGATCCGGATCACCGTCGCGCCGAGGTCCGCGAGGACCATGGCGGCCATGGGGCCGGGACCGATCCCAGCGAGTTCGACGACGCGAACGCCGCCGAGCGGACCCATGCCAGCCTCAGATCGCATGATGATGGCGATCGAGCGCGGCGCGCGGGATCGGCCGCATGGTCGGCGGCAGCGCAGCGTCGCGCTCGGCGGTCGGCCAATGCAGGATCGGCCGCGGGCTGCCGAAATGCCGGCGCAGCTCGTCGTGCAGCAGGTCCGCCAGCTCCGCGCGCCGCGAGGCGTAGTCCCCGACCGGCAGCGTGATCGCCACGGCATAGGGCCCGCCGCGTTCCCGCACTGGCAGCGCCGCGGCAATGACGCCGGTATCGTCGTAGCAAGCCTCGCCGTGGCCGTCCTCGCGGATTCGGGTGAGCGCGGACATGAGCTCTCCCATGCGGGTGAGCGGCCGGCCCAGATCCATCGCCGCGGCATTCAGCCGATGCACCAGACCGCGCACCTCGCACTCGGGCATGGCGGAAAGCGCCACATGGCCGAGGCCCGGCTCGGTCAGCGGGCGTGGGCTGGCCAGGCCAGCGGCATTCGTCCGCATCGCCGAGTAGACCACCTCGACCCTGTCGCCGTTGCGCGCCGCCAGCAGCGCGTTGGCGCGCGCCCGTTCGGCAAGCGCGCCGACCAGTCGCGGCAGCAGGCCTTCGCCGGCGAGTTTCGGCGCGACCCAGCACGCCCCCAGCATCGCCACGCGCAGCGTCGGCACGTAAAGCCGCTTGTGCCGGTCATAATGCAGGTAGCCCGCGGCAACCAGGCTGCGCAGCAGGGCCGACGTGCTCGAATGCGGATAGCCGAGCGCGCGCGACACCGTGTTCGCCTTCGCCGCTCCGCGGCGCTGGTCGAAGAACTCGAGAATGCGCAGCACCCGCGAAGCCGATTTCACGACGCTGTCGCAATCGGCATGGGCGGTGGCGGCGGAACGGGGAGCACCCGAAGGCGCGGTGGACATGCCTCTCCCTCCTCTTGCCCTCCCATTCGAGTCGGGCTGGCGGCCGGCTCGTCAATCGGGGGGTTCCCATCATCCTGAACGTAGTTTATGATTACGAACACATGGGGCGGATCGGCGTCAAGCTCGGATCCACCGCCGAGGGAAGGGGAGGTCCGATTGCGAGGTCTGATGCGCAGGCGCGTGATCCTGACAGGCGGCGCGAGCGGGATCGGCCGCGCGGCGGCTCTCAGGCTGGCCGAGGAAGGCTGCATCCTCGCGATCTTCGATCTCAACGAGGCCGGTGCGCGGGAGACCGCGGCAATGGCGGCACCTGCCCAAGTCGCCGCCTATCGCGTGGACATCGCCGACCGCGCGCAGGTCGAGGCCGCGGTGCGGGAATTCGAGGCGGCGCATGGCCCGACCGAGGGCCTCGCCAATGTCGCCGGCTGGGACCTGCCCATCAACTTCCTCGATACCGACACCGAATTCTGGGACAAGGTGATCCGCATCAACCTCTATGGCCCGCTGGTGATGCAGCATGTCGTGCTGCGCGGTATGGCCGAGCGCGGCTTCGGGCGCGTGGTGAACGTCGCCTCCGATGCGGGCCGCGTCGGCTCCTCGGGCGAGGCCGTCTATTCCGCGTGCAAGGGCGGCATCATCGCGCTGACCAAGACCCTGGCGCGGGAGCTCGCGCGCAAGGGCATCACCCTCAACACGCTCTGCCCCGGGCCGACCGAGACGCCGCTGTTCGACCGGTTCCGCGAGGCCTCGCCCGGCGGCGGCAAGATCGCCGAGGCGCTCGCCAAGGCGATCCCGCTGCGGCGGCTCGGCAAGCCGGAAGACTATCCGGGCGCGATCGCCTTCCTGCTCTCCGACGATGCCGCCTTCATGACCGGACAGACGATCAGCGTCTCCGGCGGCCTCACCATGATCTGACGGAGACGCCCCGTGTCATTCGCGCTTGGCGAGGACCAGCTCGCCGTTCAGGAACTCGTGCGCCGGATCGCACGCGACAAGGTGGCGCCGCGCGCCGCCGCGATAGACGCCGCCGCGGAGTATCCGCAGGACATGTTCGAGCTGTTGCGGGAGCTCGGCCTCTTCACCCTGCCCTTCCCGCCCGAGCATGGCGGATCCGGCAGCCTGCTCTCGGCGGTCGTCGCCATCGAGGAGCTTGGCCGCGTCTGCTACAACACCGCCTATCTGCTGCTCGTGCAGTGGGCGCCGCTCGGCGCGCTGCTCGCCGGCGGCACGGCGGAGCAGAAGGAGCGGCTGCTGCCCGGCCTCGCCGCCGGACGCATCCGCGCCGCCTTCTCGCTGACCGAGCCGCAATCGGGCTCGGACGTCGCCGGCATCAGGACGCGCGCACGGCGCGACGGCGCCGATTACCGCCTCAGCGGGTCCAAGATCTGGTGCACCAATGCGGGCGTCGCGGACTTCATCCTGGTCGCCGCCAAGGTCGGCGAGGGCAACGGCCGCGGCGACGTCTCGTTCTTCATCCTCGAGAAGGGCATGCCCGGCTTCTCGGTCGGGCGCAAGGAAGACAAGATGGGCGCGCGCGGCGTGCCCTCCTACGCCATCTTCATGGACGATGTGCACATCCCCGCCGCCAACCGCCTGGGCGGCGAGGAAGGCAGCTTCAGGCACGTGATGGAGGCGCTGAACCAGTCCCGCCCGCTGATCGCGGCGCGTGCGCTCGGCCTGGCGCAGGGTGCCATGGACCACGCGGTGGAATTCGTGAAGGGAAGGCGCGCCTTCGGCCAGGCCGTCGCCGATTTCCAGGGCATCCGCTGGATGATCGCCGACATGGCGGTGCGGGTGCAGGCCGCGCGGCAGCTCACCTATGCCGCCGCCGCTGCGGTGGATGCCGGCACGTCCGGGCCCGAGATGGCCGTCATGGCGGCCGCGGCCAAGTGCTTCGCCTCGGATGCCGCCATGGCGGTCGCGACCGATGCCGTGCAGCTGTTCGGCGCCTCGGGCATCTCCAACGAATTCCCGATCAACCGCTATTTCCGCGACGCCAAGGTGCTGCAGATCATCGAGGGCACCAACCAGATCCAACGCAACATCATCGCCCGCTACGTCGTCGGGCCAGGAGGGGAGCGCTGACCATGGACACCGTCACCAGCAAGGAGCTGCCGACCCTCGGCCTCGGCCTCCATTTCGAGGACCTGCCCGTCGGGCGCGCCTTCCGCACCATCGGGCGCACCATCACCGAGCCCGACATCGTGAACTTCATCAACTGCACCGGCATGACCGAGGTGCTGTTCACCAACCTGGAATTCCTCAAGCACGAAAGCGACATCAAGGGCCGCCTGGCGCCGGGCTCGCTGGTCTATTGCTTCGCCGAGGGGCTGCTGGTGCACGCGACGATGCAGAAGACCGGCTATGCCTTCCTGGGCATGACTCTCGCGATCGAAAATCCCGTCTTCGCCGGCGACACCATCCATGTCGAGGTCGCGGTGACCGAATCGCGCCGCTCGAAGTCGCGGCCCAATCGCGGCATCGTCACCACCTTGAACCGGGTGGTGAAGCAGGACGGCACGACGGCGCTGACCTACACGCCCACGCGCATGATCAAGGCGCGCGGCACGGGAGAGGGCTGATGCCGGCGCCAGCGCCGGCGGGCGGGCCGCTCGCCGGCATCCGGGTGATCGATCTCACGGTCAACATCCTCGGCCCGGTCGCCACGCAGGTGCTGGGCGACATGGGTGCCGAGATCATCAAGGTCGAGCCGCCGCAGGGCGACCCGATCCGGCAGGTCGGCCCGGCCCGCTCGCCCGACATGGGCGTGTTCTTCCTCAACACCAACCGCAACAAGCGCGGCGTCGTGCTGGATCTCAAGCAGCCCGAGGCGCGCGCGGCGCTGCTGCGGCTGATCGACGGCGCCGACGTGCTCGTCCACAACATGCGCCTTGGCGCCGCCGGTCGGCTCGGGCTCGATCCCACCACCTTGCTCGCCCGCAATCCACGGCTGATCCATGCCTGCGGGACCGGGTTCCGCAAGAACAGCGCCTATCGCGACCGCCCCGCCTTCGACGACGTCATCCAGGGCATGAGCGGCATCGCCGACATGCATGCGCGCCGCGACGGCGAGCCGCGCTACGTACCGATGGTGATCGCCGACAAATTCTGCGGCCATGCGCTGGCCTCGGCCATCGCCATGGCGCTCTACCGCCGCGAGAAGACCGGCCTGGGGCAGGAAGTCCATGTGCCGATGGTCGAGACGATGCTGAACTTCAATCTCATCGAGCATCTGTGGGCCGCCGGGCTGGGCGAGCCGGAGCAGGGCATGGGCTATGTGCGCATGCTCACCCCGTATCGCCGGCCCTATGCCACCTTGGACGGCCATATCTGCCTGCTGGCCAATACCGACGAGCAGTGGCGCCGCCTGTTCGGCGCCATGGAGCGGCCGGAACTCGCCGCGGATCCGCGTTTCGCGCGGCTGATCGATCGCGCAAGGCACGTGCCGGCGCTCTATGCGATCGTCGAGGAGGTCATGCGGACCCGCAGCACCGCCGACTGGCTGGCGCGGCTCGACCATGCGGACGTCCCCTGCGGCCCGGTGCTGACCTTGGAGGGGCTGCTGGAGGATCCCTACCTGACCGACACGCAGTTCTTCCGGCAGGTCGAGCACCCGACCGAAGGGCCGATGGTGACCACCGCCATCCCGGTGGAGTTCTCCGAATCTCCCGGCACCATCCGCAGCCTCGCGCCGCGCCTCGGCCAGGATACCGAAGCGGTGCTGCGCGAGGCGGGCTTCTCGGATACCGAGATCGCGGCGCTGACCGGGGCGCTGACCGCCGCCTGACGCGGCGGCGCAGCCTTCGGGTTCAGCGCCCGGCCTCGGCCGCGCCGAAGCGCGGCTCGCGGCGCTCGCGGAAGGCGGCGAGCCCTTCCGCGACATCGGGAGAGGCGAATTCGGGCGCCACCATCGCCGCCTCCCGCCGCAGCCCTGCGGCGAGCGATCCTTCCAGCCCGTCGCGCGCCAGGCGCTTCATCAAAGCGAGGCCCGGTGCGCTCCGCGCGCCGAGCTGGGCGGCGTAGGCCAGCGCCTCGCGCTCCAGCGCCGCGTCCTCGACCACCCGATTGACGAGGCCCCAGGACGCGGCCTCGGCGGCGTCGATCCAGCGCGCGCTCAGCATGAGATCGAGCGCGCGCCGCAGGCCGACGATGCGCGGCAGGCGCTGCGTCGATCCCCAGCCTGGCAGCAGGCCGAATTTGGCGTGCTGGTCGCCGAAGCGCGCCGAGGCCGCGGCGAAGACGATGTCGCAGGACAGCACCAGCTCCAGCCCGCCCGCCAGGCAGAGGCCGTGGACCGCGGCGACGACCGGCAACGGGCTGGCTTCCAGCCGGTCCAGCACGGCATGGCCCCGCGCCAGGAGATCGGCGATCGCCTCCGGGTCACGATGCCGCTCCAGCACCTCGTCCAGCGCGGCGCCGGTGCAGAAATGCTTGCCCTGCGCGGTGATGAGGACGGCGCGGATTGCGGCATCCGCCTCGAAGGCGTCGAGCGCGGCGGCGAGATCGGCCAGGGTGGCGAGCGACAGGCAATTGAAGACCGCGGGCCGAGCCAGGGTGATGATTCCAGTGCTGCCGTCGCGGCGCGTCTCGACGGTGCTCATGGCGGACGTGGTCATGGCGGGTTCCTCCTTGGCCGGATGGTAGGATGCGGCAGGTACGTGGCATCATCAAGAATGGTGTTCACGATGACGAACGTGCGCTAGGCTGTCGCCAGAAGGGCGTGTGGGGAGAGAACGTGATGCAGCGCCGCCAATTCTTCACGGCGAGTGTCGCAGCCGCCGCGATCCGGCCTCGAGCAGCTCGGGCCCAGGCGGCCTACCCCGATCGCCCTGTGCGCATCGTCGTGGGCTTCGCCGCCGGCGGGCCGACCGACATCATGGCGCGGCGCGTGGCCGAGCGGCTGACGCAGAAGCTCGGCCAGCCTTTCCTGGTGGAGAATCGCACCGGCGCGGCCGGGACGATCGCCGCGGCGGAGGTCGCGCGGGCGAGGCCGGACGGCCACGCGCTGATCGTCGCCGTCTCCTCTTCGCACGCGATCGCAGCGACGCTGATGGCCCGCCCGACTTTCGATCCGGTGGAGGATTTCGCAGGCGTGGCGGTGCTCGGCGTGGTGCCGATGGCGCTCGCCGTGCATCCCGGCTTCCCCGCGCGCAGCTTCGCGGAGTTCCTCGCCGTCGTGCGCGCGAAGCCGCCCGGCCATTTCGCCTATGGCACCTCGGGGGCGGGCGGCATCTCGCATTTCACCGGCGAGCTGCTGATGCGCAGCGCAGGCGTGGTGCTGACCCAGGTCCCCTATCGCGGCGCCAGCGCGGCGCTGCAGGCGTTGATCGCGGGCCAGGTGCCGATCGTGACGGATACCCTCGCCTCGAGCATCGAGGCGCAGCGGGCGGGGCAGCTGCGCATCCTCGCGACCTTCGCCGAGCAGCGCTCGCCCGTCCTGCCGGACACGCCCACGGCGCGGGAGGAAGGGCTGCCCGAGATGGTCGCCAACACCTACAATGCCCTGCTCGCCCCGGCCATGACCCCGGGCGCCATCCTGCAGGCACTCAACCAGGCAGTGCGCGCGGCGATGGCCGAGCCCGATTTCCAGGCCTTCTGCAGCGCAAACATGATCGAAATCCCGCAGGAGAACACGCCCGAGTCCGCCATCGCCTATATCCGCGCCGAGCGCGAGAAGTGGCGGCCGGTCATCCGCGCCACCGGCATGCGCATGGAGTAGGCCGATGTCGTTGGGTAGGATGGCAGAACGTGATAGGCGTGGCCCATTAACGGGATTCGTCGATGACCGCGGATACGGACTCGCCTCGCTCCCCCATGCGGGTGATCGGATTGCTCGAAGCGCTGACCACGGCCGAGGATGGCCTCGCTCTGGCTGAGCTCTCCCAGCGGTTGGAGACCCCGAAGAGCAGCCTGCTGCTGCTGCTGCGGCCGCTGGTGACCAGCGGCTATCTGCTGCGCGCCGCCGGGCGCTATCGCCTGGGCAGCACGGCGTATCGGCTGGCGGCGGGAATCCTCGCCGCCCGGCGCTATCCCGCCGAGCTGCGCGCGGCGCTGGAATGGCTCGGCGAGCAGAGCGGCGAGACCGTGTTCCTCACCGCGCTCGACCGCGACGCGGGGGTGGTAACCTATATCGAGATGATCGAGAGCAAGCAGGAGGTCCGCTACGTGCCGAATGCCGGCGCGACGCGGCCGCTCTACACCTCGGCGGCCGGCCGCGCGCTGCTCGCGCATCAGGACCCGGCCTGGGTCGAGGCCTATCTGCAGCGCACCGAGCTGCGCAGGATCACCGCGCGCAGCGTGACCAGCCGGCCGCGGCTGCGCGAGATCCTCGCCGAGGTGCGCGCGCAGGGGGTTTGCGTGACCGATGGCGAGACCGTGGAGGGTGCGGCCGGCTGCGCGGCGCCGATCTTCGCCGCCGACGGCACGGTGGACATGGCGATCCTGATCGGCGCGCCGGCCGACCGCTTCAAGCGCGAAGCGCCGCGCATGATCAGGCTGGTCAAGGAGGCGGCGCGGCGCGCCTCGGCCGCCGATGCGCCGGCCACGCCGCCGGCGCCGGCGAAGGCGCGCCGCGCCGCCGCGCTTACAGCGGGCAGTCCGCGGGAAATTCCGGCTTCCGCTTCGCGCGGAACGCCGCCAGCCCCTCGCGCACCTCGGGCCCGGTGAAGCCCAGAAATTCGAGCGCAAGCGAAGTGTCGAAGCTCGGCCCCGCCTGGCGCAACCAATTGTTCAGCGCGTATTTGGTCCAGCGGATCGCCGCGGGCGGACCTTCGGCGAGCCTCGCCGCGACCGCCTCAGCCCGCGCATCGAGCTCGGCATCCTCGACCGCGAGGCTGACCACGCCGATGCGCTCCGCCTCCTCGCCGGTCAGCACCTCGCAGGTCAGCAGGTAGTATTTCGCCTTGGCCATGCCGCAGAGCAGCGGCCAGACGATGGCGGCGTGATCGCCGGCGGCAACGCCGAGCTTGGTGTGGCCGTCGATGATCCGCGCATCCTTGGCGGCGATCGAGACATCGGCGAGCAGGCCGCAGACCAGGCCGGCGCCTACCGCCGGGCCGCGGATCGCGCTGACCACCGGCTTCATGCAGTTGATGACGTTGTAGACGATGTCGCGCGCTTCCTTCCAGTTGCGCGCGCGCGCCGTCCAGTCCTCGGCGATCGCCTCGACCAGCGCCATGTCGCCGCCGGCGGAGAACACCTTCGGGCCGCCAGTCAGGATCACCGCGCCGACACTCGGGTCGGCATCGATGTCGCGCCAGATCTCGCCGAGCTCGGCATGCATCTGCTGGTCGGCGGTGTTCATCCTGCCGTTCTGCATGGTGATGCGCAGCACCCGCGGATGCGGCCGGTCGAACAGCAGGCGGGTGTAGCGGGCGTAGCGGTCGGTCATGTCGCGTCCTTCTGCGGTGGATGTTGCGGCGCGGCGGTCAGCGTTTCAGGAAGTCGCGCACCGCCTGCTTGTGGGCCGGCGTGTGCATCGACAGCGCCTCGAAGGCGGCGGCGCCGTCGAGGATCTCGTCGAGCTGGCGGCGGAGCTGCTTGTTGACCGCCGCCTTGGTCCAGCGCGTCGCCCAGCGCGGCCCGGCGGCGAGGCGGCGGGCGATGTCCAGCGCGTGGGGCAGCACCGCCGCCGCCGGCACGGCGTGGTTGGCGAGGCGCAGCGCCACCGCCTCGCGGCCGGTGATGAGCCGGCCGGTCATCAGGAATTCCTTGGCCAGCAGCGGGCCGAGGATCAGCGGCCAAACCACCGCCGAGCCGTCGCCCGCGGCGAGTCCGATATTCACATGGGCGTCGCCGAAGCGCGCGGTCTCCGCGATCACGACGATATCGGCGAACAGCGCGATGGTGGCGCCGAGGCCGACCGCGTCGCCCTGCGCCGCGACGACGATCGGCTGCTCGACATCCAGCATGCGGCGCAGCAGGCGAAGCTGGGCGGAGGGCATGCGGAAACTGTGCTCCAGCCCCGCGGCGGTGTCGATCCGCGCCGCCATGGCGGCGATGTCGCCGCCGGCGCAGAAGGCGACACCCGCACCGGTGAGCACGACGGTCTCGACCTCCTCCGCCTCGGCGAGGTCGGTCCAGAGCGCGGTGAGGCCGTCGCGCATCGGCTTGTCCATGGCGTTGCGCTGCGCCGGCCGGTCCAGGGTGACGAGCGCCACGTCGCCCTCGCGCTCGACCCGGATCGGGCCGTAGGAGCCGCGCATCACAGCCTGGCCCGCGCCTGGTCGGCGTGGATGCGCACGAGCTCCCACGCATCCTGCACCCAGTCGCAAAGAACCGCGCGGGTTTCAGCGGGATCGATGATGTCCACCACGCCGAAATGCTCGGCGGTGCGGAAGGGCGATTGCAGGCCCTGGTAGCGCGCCTCGATCGCTTCGCGCGCCGCCGCCGGGTCCGACGAGGCCTCGATCTCGCGGCGATAGGCCGCGGCGACGCCGCCCTCGACCGGCAGCGAGCCCCAGGCGCCGGAAGGCCAAGCATAGCGGTGGTTGATCGAGCGGCCGTCCACCCCGTGCTTGCGCCCATGCAGCCCGCCGGCGACGCCATAGACCCGCCGCAGGATGATCGAGATCCAGGGCGTGCGGCTGCGCTCGATCGCCTTGAGCAGGCGGACCGCGGCGAGCAGCGTGCCTTCCCGCTCGGCCTGCGGCCCCACCATGTTGCCGGGCTGGTCGACGAGGTTGACGACGGGCAGGTGGAATTGCTCGGCGAGTTCGACCATGCGCTCGACCTTCTGGGCCGCAAGGCGCGTCATGGCGCCGGCCGCGACATGGGGGTCGTTGGCCATGATCGCCACCGGCACGCCATCCAGCCGGCCGAGCGCGGTGATGCTGGAACCGCCATGGTGGCGGCCAATCTCGAACACCGAGCCATGGTCGCAGACCGCGTCCAGGATGACGCGCGGATCATAGGGAAGCCGCTTGTCGTGCGGGATGATGTCGCGCAGGAGCGGCGCGAGCCGGGCGGGATCGTCCGCGCGCGGCAGGCGCGGCGGCGGCTCGCCGACATGGCGCGGCAGGTAGGAGAGGAAGCGCCGCGCCTGCGCCAGCGCATCGGCTTCGTCGGCGGCGTCATTGTCCACCATGCCGCTGCCGCGCGCATGCATGTCGGCCCCGCCCAGCGCCTCGCGGTCGATGGTGAGGCCGAGGGCGCGCTTCACCACCGGCGGGCCGGCGGCGAAGAGTTGTGCCGTGCCGCGCACCATGACCGAGAAATGCGCGGCCATCACCTTCACCGCGCCGAGGCCGGCGCAGGCGCCCATCGCCACGCCGACCACCGGCACGCAATCCAGCAGGGGAATCACCGGCCAGCTCGGATAGCCGGGAACCGCGGCATAGCCCGCCTGCTCGAGCGTGCGCACGCTGCCGCCGACGCTGTCCACCAGCCGCACCAGCGGCAGCCGCATCTCCCGCGCATAGCGTTCGGCATAGATCCATTTCTCGGCGATGGTCGCCTCGACCGAGCCGCCGCGGATGGTGAAGTCGTCCGCCGCGACGGCGACGCGGCGGCCATCGATGGCGCCGGTGCCGACTATGGAATTGGCGGGCGTGACGTCCTCCAGCGCGCCCTCCGCCGAATACCGCCCGGCGCCGGCGAGCTGACCCATCTCGCGGAAGGAGTCGGGATCGAGCAGCAGCGCGATGCGCTCGCGCGCGGTCTGCTTGCCCTGGGCGCGCTGGCGGGCGATGCCCTCCTCGCCGCCCATGCGCCGGGCGCGCTCGCGCCGCGCGGCGAGCTCGCGCAGCGCCGGCGACCACGGCCCCTCCTCCGCGCCGTCCATCAATCGGGCCTTACTCCCGCGGCGCGCACGACGGGCGCCCAGCGTTCGATCTCGCCGCGCATGAAGGCCTCGTAGGCGGGGCGGTCGAGCCAGGCGGGCACGGCGCCGAGGCCGAGCAGCCGCTCGCGGATCGCAGGCTGCGCCATCGCCTCGGCGAGCACCGCGCCGAAGCGGTCCAGGATCGGCGGCGGCGTGCCCACCCTGGCGATCAGGCCGAACCAGGAGATCACCTCGAAGCCCGGCAGCGTCTCCGCGATCGCCGGCACATCCGGCATGTGCGGCAGGCGGCGCGCATTGGTGACGCCGAGCGCCTTGACCTCGCCGGCGCGGAGGAAGCCCGACACGGCGATGACGTTCTCGATGCTCGCTGCGACCTCGCCGGTGACGACCGCCTGCGCCGCCGGCGCGCTGCCGCGATAGATCACCGGCACGATGTCGATGCCTGCCATCTGCGCGAGGAGGACCTCGCCGATATGCGTCGAGGCGCCGGGGCCGGAGGCGGACATGGTCGCGCGCGCCGGGTTGGCCCTGCACCAGGCGATGAACTCGGCGACGGAGTTGGCCGGATGGTCGCGCCGGACATGGAGGATGTTCGGCATGTCCACGAGCTTGCAGACGGCGGCGAAGTCACGGATGGGGTCGTAAGGCATGCGGCCGGCGTAGATCGTCGGGCCGTAGGCATGGGTCTGGGTGTGGTTGACGGCGAAGATGTAGCCATCGGCGGGCGCGGCGAGGAGCGCGTTGAGCGCGATCATGCCGCCGCCACCGGGCCGCGGCTCGATGACGAATTGCTGGCCGAGCGTGGGTATGGCGTGCTCGCCGAGCAGCCGCATCAGGATGTCGGAGGTGCCGCCGGCGGAGCCCGACTGCACGATGCGGACCGGCTTCGTCGGCCAGTCCGCGTGAGGCTGCGCCTGGGCGGCCGCACTGGCCAGCACCGTGCCCAGCAAGCCGCGACGGGTGATTTCCAGAGCCATCTTCCGGACGTCTCCGCTTTGCGGTCACGCTCGGATGGGCGCGGGGCGCGCTCAACCCGTACCCGCGCCTTCGCATGGTTGTGGGAAATCGCCAGTGCCGCGGTTTGCGCGAGCGGGGATCGGCGCCGCGGGACCGGGCGCGCAAATCGCATGCATGTGCGAGATCGCCGGCGCGCCTCGCGCCGCCGGCGCGTGCCGGCACAAGCTGCCGGCGAAAGGGACGTCCCGTGCGCAGCTATGCCATGGCCCGCTTCGCCGGGCCGCTCGAATGCATCGACACCACGACGCCGACGCCTCAGGGCACCGAGGTGCTGCTGCGCGTGACCGCCTGCGGCATCTGCCACAGCGACCTGCATATCCAGGACGGCTTCTTCGATCTCGGCGATGGCCAGCGCGTGGATCTCTCGCGCGGCCTCGCCTGTCCGCTGGTGCTCGGTCATGAGATCGCGGGCAAGGTGGTGGCGGCCGGCCCCGCGGCGCAGGGCGTGGCGGTGGGCGACCGGCGCGTCGCCTATCCCTGGATCGGCTGCGGCGGGTGCGGCCTCTGCGCGGCGGGCGAGGAGCATCTCTGCGCGGCGCCGCGCGCGCTCGGCGTGAACCGGCCCGGCGGCTTCGCCGACCATCTGCTGGTGCCGCATCCGCGCTACCTGCTGCCGCATGAAGGCGTGCCGGCCAGCCAGGCCTGCACCCTGGCCTGCTCGGGCCTGACGGCGTTCTCCGCGCTGCGCAAGCTCGCGCCGCTGGCGGCGGAGGGCGGGCTGCTGATCATCGGCGCCGGCGGCGTCGGCCTCTCCGCGATCCGCCTGGCGCGCAAGGTGCTCGGCGCCGCGCCGATCGTCGTAGAGATCGACCGCGGCAAATGGGCGGCGGCGGAGCAGGCGGGCGCCGCGGAGCTTATCGATCCGAGCGAAGCCGGCGCGTTGAAGGCGTTGCTGCGGCGGAGTGGCGGCGTTGCGGCGGCGGCGGATTTCGTCGGCGCCGGCAGCAGCTTCGATTTCGCCTTCGGCGCGCTGCGCAAGGGCGGACGGATGGTGGTGGTCGGGTTGCTGGGGGGCGCGACGCGACTGGCCCCGGCGATGCTGGCGCTGAAGGCGGTCACGGTGGCTGGGTCCTATGTCGGAAGCCTCGACGAATTCGCGCAGCTTCTCGCGCTGGCGCGCGACCTGCCGCCGCTGCCGGTCGAGCCCCTGCCGCTCGAGGCCGCGCCCGTGGGGCTGGAACGGCTGCGCCGGGGCGGCGTGGTCGGCCGGCTGGTGCTGACGCCATGAGCGGGTACGAGCACATCCTCTACGCGGTGTCGGGGCGTGTCGCGACGATCACGCTGAACCGCCCCGATCGGATGAACGCGCTCAACGACGCCATGGTGGAGGAGATCTGGGCGGCGGCGGCGGCGGCGGAGGCGGACCGTGGCGTGCGCGCCATCCTGCTGACCGGCGCCGGCCGCGCCTTCTGCGCCGGCGGCGATGTCGGCGGCTTCGGCGGCGCCGATCCGCGCATGCTGATCACCAAGCAGCAGCGGCCCTTCGACATGAACCGGCGGCCGGACTACCAGACGCGCCACAGCCTGTTCCCGGCGATCGGCAAGCCGATCGTCGCCATGATCAACGGGGCCGCGGCGGGGCTCGGCCTGCTCTACGCGCTGTTCGCCGATATCCGCATCGCCGCGGAGAACGCGGTGTTCACCACCGCCTTCGCGCGGCGCGGGCTCAGCGCCGAATACGGCATGGCCTGGATCCTGCGCGAGACGGTGGGGCACGCCCATGCGCTGGACCTGCTGCTCTCCGCGCGCAAGATCGACGGGCGGGAAGCGCAGCGCATCGGCCTGGTGCAGCAGTGCCACCCGGCGGAGGAATTGGCGGCGGCGACCGAGGCCTATGTGCAGGAATTGGTCGAGTGGTGCTCGCCGCGCTCGATGCGCGTCATCAAGCAGCAGGTGTGGGACGCGCCCTTCCAGGCGCTGCACGAGGCGGTAATGGCGGCCAACCAGGACATGCTGGAGAGCAATGTGAGCGCGGACTTCGCCGAGGGCACCGCGAGCTTCCGCGAGCGCCGCAAGCCCGACTTTCCCGATCCGATCTGAGGCCGCATCGCAATGGATCTGCGCTTCACGCCCGAGGAAGAGGCCTTCCGTACCGAGGTCCGGCAATTCATCCGCGACAACCTGCCGGAGGACATCCGGCGGCATCTCGAGCTCGGCCATCCGCCGCGCAAGGAGCAGATCGTCCGCTGGCAGCGCATCCTCAACCGGCGCGGCTGGGCGACGCCGATCTGGCCGACGGCATGGGGCGGCCCCGGCTTCACCCCGGCGCAGCGCCTCATCTTCCTCGAGGAGCTCTACGCCGCGCCGGCACCCGAGCCGCTCTCCTTCAATGTCACGATGGTCGGGCCGGTGATCGGCACCTTCGGCACCGAGGCGCAGAAGCGCCACTTCCTGCCGAGGCTCGCCAATCTGGACTTCTGGTTCTGCCAGGGCTTTTCCGAGCCCGGCGCGGGCTCGGACCTCGCGAGCCTGCGCACCACCGCGCGCCGCGAGGGCGATCACTATGTCGTCGATGGCCAGAAGATCTGGACTTCGACCGCGCATGAGGCGGACTGGATCTTCTGCCTCGTGCGGACCGATCCCAAGGCCAAGAAGCAGGAAGGCATTTCCTTCCTGCTGATCGACCTGACGACGCCCGGCATCACCATCCGGCCGATCCGCAGCATCGATCGGGAACATCATCTGAACGAGGTGTTCTTCGACGACGTGCGCGTGCCGGCCGCGAATCTGGTGGGCGAGGAGAACAGGGGCTGGGATTGCGCCAAATTCCTGCTCGGCAATGAGCGCATGGGCATCGCCCGCGTCGGCAAGACCGCCGAGCGGCTGCGCCGCGCCCGCGCGCTGATGGGCGAGCCCGGCACGCTGGCCGACAGCAGCATCCAGGAACGCTTGGCGATCGCCGAGGTCGAGCTGAAGGCGCTGGAGATCACGCAGCTCCGCGTGCTGTCGGCGCTGACGCGCAGGGCGCCGGACGGCAAGCCGGACCCGGCCTCCTCCATCCTCAAGCTGAAGGGCTCGGAGCTGCAGCAGATGGCGGCGGAATTGCTGGCCGACATCGCGGGGCCGCTCGGCACCATCGTGGATCCCGGCATGGGCAACGAGGAGGCGGTGGCGCCGGATTGGGCGGCGCCGTTGGCGCCGGCCTATTTCTTCTCGCGCGCGGCGACGATCTATGGCGGCTCCAGCGAGGTGCAGAAGAACATCGCCGCCAAGGCGATCCTGGGGCTCTGAGGGCAGCGCATGGATCTGGAACTGAACGAGGATCAGCGCCTGCTGCGCGACAGCGTCGCCCGGCTGCTTGCCGAGCGCCACGGCGCCGAAGCGCGGCAGCGCCATGGCGCCGAGACCCGCGCGCTCTGGGCCGACTTCGCCGCGCTGGGACTTTTGGGCCTGCCCTTCGGCGAGGCGATGGGCGGCAGCGGCCTCGGCGCTGTCGAAACCATGCTGGTGATGCAGGAATTCGGCCGGGCCATGGTCCTGGAACCCTATCTCGCGAGCGTGGTCGTCGCCGGCACGCTGCTGGCGCTGACCGGCCAGAAGGCCGCGATCGAGCGGCTGATCGCCGGCAGCTCGATTCCCGTGCTGGCGCATGCGGAGGACAAGGCGCGCCACGACCTCGCCCATGTCGCCAGCACGGCGCGCTGGCAGGACGGGCGGTGGGTGCTCGATGGACGGAAGATCGTGGTCTCGCATGGCGCCGATGCCGATCTGCTGATCGTCTCCGCGCGCAGCAGCGGTGCGGTCGGCGAGGAGGACGGCGTCTCGCTGTTCCTCCTGCCTGCGGACACGCCGGGATTGCTGCGCCAAGCCTATGTCACGGTGGACGGCGCGCCCGCCGCCAACCTGGTTCTGGAAGGGATCCGGCTGCCGGACTCGCAGCGGATCGGTCCCGCGGGCGGAGCGATGACGCTGATCCGGCAGGCCGCCGCGCGGGCGATCGCGGCGCTGTGCGCCGAAGCCGTCGGCGCCATGGAGCAGATGCAGGCGCTGACCGTGGAGTATCTCAAGACCCGCCAGCAATTCGGGCGGGCGATCGGCAGCAACCAGGCCTTGCAGCATCGCGCGGTCGAGATGCAGGTGGCGCTGGAACAGGCGCGCAGCATGGCGCTGTTCGCCGCCATGATGGCCGAGGCCGCGCCGGCGGAGCGCGACCGCGCGATGTCGGCGGCGAAGCTGCAGATCCATCGCTCGATGCGCTTCCTGGGCCAGCAGGCCATCCAGCTGCATGGCGGCATCGGCATCACCGAGGAATACGCGATCGGCCACCTGTTCCGCCGCGCCGCCGTCATCGAACAAAGCTTCGGCGACACGCCCTATCACCTCGCCCGCCTCGTCGAGGCCGGCGGCCTCGCGCCAGTCTGAAGGAAGCGGCCATGTTCGAATCCGGGCTTCTCGCGGGAAAGCGCATCCTGGTGACCGGCGGCGGCACCGGGCTCGGCCGCAGCGCGGCGGAGCGCTACGCCGCGCTGGGCGCGGAGGTCGTCATCTGCGGGCGGCGTGCCGACGTGCTCGAGGCGGCCGCGCGGGAGATCGCCGCTAACACCGGCGCCACGATCCACGCCATGCGCTGCGACGTGCGCGATCCGGCCGCTGTCGAGGCGATGATGGCGGCGATCTGGGAGATCGGCCCGCTGCACGGGCTGATGAACAACGCCGCCGGGAACTTCATCGCCCGCACCGAGACGCTGTCCCATCGCGCCCTCGATGCGGTGCTCGGCATCGTGCTGCACGGCACCGCCTACTGCACGCTTGCGGCCGGCAGGCGTTGGATCGCGGCGCGCGATCCCGGCGTGGTGCTCAGCATCGTCACCACCGCCGCCTGGACGGGCGGCCCCTTCACCGCGCCCTCGGCGGCGGCGAAGGCGGGCGTGCTGGCGCTGACGCGCAGCCTCGCGGTCGAATGGGGGCCCAAGGGGATTCGGCTCAACGCCATCGCGCCCGGCCTGTTCCCGACACCCGGTGCCTGGCAGCGGCTCTACCCGCCCGAGGTGCTGACCGAGCCGCAGGAGAACACCGTGCCGCTGCGCCGCGTCGGCGATCACGCCGAATTCGCCAATCTCTGCGCCTTCCTGATGAGCGACGGCAGCGGCTACGTGAATGGCGAGGTGGTGACGATCGATGGCGGCAAATGGATGGCCGGCGTCGGCGGCAGCATGGTGCGGCCGCTCTACGACTGGGGCGATGCGGAATGGGAACGCTTCCGCGCCCATGCCAGCGGTTCGGGGAGCTGATTCATGGCCGATGTCGAGCTCGTACGTGATGCCGCTGGTGTCGCCACCATCACGCTCGGTCGCCCGGAGCGGCTGAACGCCTTCTCCGACGAGATGCTGCGGGGCCTGCTCGCGATGCTGGAGGAGCTGGCCGCCGATGACCAGGTCGGCGCCATCGTGCTGACCGGCGCCGGTCGCGCCTTCTGCGCCGGCGGCGACGTCAAGGCCATGGCGACGCGGGGCGAGCGCAGCTTCGAGCAGCGGGTGCAGGATCTGCGCTGGAAGCACGCCATCCCGCTCGCGCTGCGCAGCCATCCGAAGCCGATCGTGGCGATGATCAACGGTGCGGCGATGGGGGCGGGCTTCGGCCTCGCCCTCGCCTGCGATTTCCGCATCGCCTCCACCGAGGCGAGGTTCGGGACCGCCTTCGTCAAGGTCGGTTTCTCCGGCGATTTCGGCACCACCTATGGGGTGACGAAGCTGCTCGGCTCGGCCAAGGCGCGCGAGCTCATGCTGCTCGGCGACATGCTGGATGCCGAGACGCTGCACGGGCTCGGCCTGCTCTACCGCCTCGTCGCGCCGGAGCGGCTGGAGGAGGAGACGATGGCGCTGGCGCGGCGGCTGGCTGCGGGGCCGCGCGTCGCGCAGGCCTATATGAAGCGCAACATCCTCGCCGCGGAGACCATGGCGCTGGCTGAGGTGCTGGAGCTCGAGGCGATGCACCAGATCCGCACCGCGCAGACCGAGGACCACGCCGAGGCCAAGCGTGCCTTCGTGGAGAAGCGCGCGCCGGTCTTCACCGGGCGGTAGCGCCTCGCGCACCACGTCGCGGAAAGAGCCGGGGAGGGAGATGAACTCCCTCCCCGGACCCCACCCTCCTTTTTTTGGTGAGTTGGGAAGCGTGGCGTGCGCCGTTCTGAACGCGACAACGGCTCGGCGCCTGAGAATGCGGGAGGAGCAGGCGCCAAGTATCCAAAGAAAGGAGGTGGGGGGTTTGGGGGGCGGAGTTCATCTCCGCCCCCCAATCTTACAAGGATGCGTGAAATCTCCCTCGCCTCTCGGCACAGTCGCGCTCCAAAGGCGAGTTTGCGCGGGGAGGCAGTCTCCATGAGCAGAGCCATTCCGTTGCACAGGCGTCCGCTTCTGGCCGCCATCGCTGCCGCGGCCTTCGCCCGCCCAGTGTCGGCGCAGGGCCTTTGGCCGAGCAGGCCCGTGCGGCTGATCGGCGGCGGTGCGCCCGGCGGTCCGGTGGACACTGTCGGCCGCATCCTCGGCGAGGCGCTGCAGGAAATCCTTGGCCAGCCCTTCTTCGTCGAAAGCCGGCCCGGGGGTGGCGGCTTCATCGCCGCCGAGGCTGCCGCCCGCGCGGCGCCCGATGGCTACACGCTCAACATCTGCACCATCGCCACACATGGGATCGGCCCCTCGCTCCACCGAAGACTGCCGATCGATCCGGTCCGCGACTTCATCCATGTCGCCCGGCTGGTGGCCTTTCCCAATCTCATCTATGCCAACAAGGACGCGCCCTTCCGCGACCTGCCGGGCCTCATCGCCTATGCGCGCGCCAACCCGGGCAAGCTGAACCACGGCTCTATCGGCATCGGCAGCTCGACGCAGCTCGCGGCGGTGATGCTGGCGCAGGCCACCGGCATCGAGATCGTGCATGTCCCCTTTCGCGGCAGCGCGCCGATGATGACCGCGGTCATGGCGGGCGACGTGCAATTCGCGATCGACAACCTGCCCGGCTCACTCGGCCAGGTGCAGGCGGGGGCAGTGCGGCCCCTCGCGGTCACCACCGCCGCCCGCGCGCCGGAACTGCCTGATCTGCCTTCGGTGCAGGAGGCCGGCGTCGCCGATTACGACGTCAGCTCCTGGTACGGGCTGCAATTCCCGGCCGGGGTGCAGGAAGCGATCGTGCAGCGCCTCTCCGGCGCGGTGGCGGCGGTGATGCGGCGGCCAGAGACGCGCGAGCGCTTCCGCCGCATCGGCGCCCAGCCGGCCTATCTGGCGCCCGCCGCGTTCGATGTCTTCGTGAAGGCGGAGATCGCCCGCTGGCGTCCCGTGGTGCAAGCCTCCGGCGCGGTGGTCGAATGAGCGACCCAGCGGCCATCCGCGACCGCTTGCAGCATCTCGTAGATCGCAGCCCGTATAATTCCTGGCTGGGCATGCGCATCCTCGCCGCCGGCGCCGATGGCGTGACCATCGAGGTTGAATGGCGGCAGGATTTCGTCTCGGCGCCCGAGCGCCAGGCGCTGCATGGCGGCGTCATCGCCGGGCTGCTCGACAGCGCGGCCGTCTTCGCGGTGATGGCGCAGAGCGGCACCGCCGCCGCGACCGTGGATCTGCGCGTGGACTATCACGCGATTCCGGCGCCGCTGCCGATGCGAATCATGGCCAAGGTGCTGCGCCTCGGGCGCAGCCTCGGCACCGCCGATTCCGCGCTGTTCGACGGCCATGGCCGGCTCGCCGCCAGCGGGCGGGCCACGGTCATGCCGCTGCCCTCCAACGGGACCAAGCCATGACGCATGCTTCCGCCGCGCCGGCCGCGCCGTCTCGCCGTGCCGTGCACCGGCGCGCCGACCTAGCGCGCCTGCTCGATCCGCGCAGCATCGCCATCATCGGCGCCTCGCCGCGGCCTGGCTCCTTCGGCGAGCGCACGGCGGCGAATCTCGCGCGCTTCGCCGGCCACGTCTTCCTGGTGAACGGCAAGTACGACCGCATCGGCGACGCGCCCTGTTTTCCCACCATCGCCAGCCTGCCGGAAGTGCCGGATTGCGTGGTCATCGCCGCGGCGCGCGAGGCGGTGGAGGACATCGTGCAGGACTGCGCCGCCGCGGGCGTGGGCGGCGCGGTCATCTTCGCCTCCGGCTATGCGGAGACCGGCAAGCCCGAGCGCGCGGCGCAGCAGGCCCGGCTCGGCGCCATCGCCGCCGAGGCCGGCATCCGCCTGGTCGGCCCCAACTGCATCGGCGTGGTCAACTACACCAGCCAGGCGCGGATGAGCTTCTCCGCCGTGTCCGACCAGGGCGCACCGCGCCCGCGCGCGATCGGGCTGATCAGCCAGTCGGGCGCGCTGGGCTTCGCGCTGGCGCAGGGCATCGCGCATGGGGTGTCCTTCAGCCATGTGCTCACCAGCGGCAATTCCTGCGATGTCGATGTCGCCGACTGGATCGCAGCCCTGGCGGAGGACCCGGCCCCCGCCGTCATTGCCTGCCTGTTCGAGGGCATGCCCGATCCGCAGCGCCTGATCGAAGCGGCCGCCATCGCCTGGGCCGCTAACAAGCCGATCGTGATCAACAAGCTCGGCACCGGAGAGCAGGGCGCGGCGGCAGCGCTGTCGCACACCGGATCGCTGGCGGGATCGGATGCCGCCTACCGCGCCGCCTTCGATCAGGCGGGCATCGTCGTCGCCGAGAGCTATGAGTCGCTCCTGGAGATGGCGTCCTTCTTCGCCAAGGTTTCGGCGCCGAAGGCGTGTGGCGTGGCGGTGCTGGCGACCTCCGGGGGCGCGGCCATCATGGCGGCGGACCGCGCGGAGGCCCATGGCGTGGAGCTGCCGCAGCCGGCGCCGGAAGTGCGTGCGCGGCTCGAGGCGCGGATCCCGGAATTCGGCAGCGCACGCAATCCATGCGACGTGACGGCGCAGGTGGTGAACGACCTCGACTCCCTCGCCGATTGCGCCGGCGCGCTGCTCGGCGACCCGGCCTATGGCGCGCTCGTCTATCCGTACCCTTACGCCTACGACTCCGCGACGCAGCGGATTCCCTGGTTCAGCCGCCTCGCCGCGGAGCACGGCAAGCCGGTCTGCGCTGTCTGGATCAGCGAAAATCTGGTGGAGCGCGGCGCCGCCATCATCGCGGCGGAGCCGGCGATGGCGATCTTCCGCTCGATGGATCGCTGCTTCGCGACCCTGGCCGCCTGGCACTGGCGCGAGGCGCGGCGCGCGGCGATCATGGCGCCGCCCGGCCGCCTCGCGCCGCCCGAGGCCGCGGCGCGCGCCGCCGCGCTGCTTCAGGCGGCGCCGCAGCGCGTTCTCACCGAACGCGAGGCCAAGCAGGTGCTCGCCTGCTACGGCGTGCCGGTCGTCGAGGAGCGCCTGGCCGCATCGGCCGATGAGGCCGTCGCGGCGGCCGAGGCGCTGGACTTCCCGGTCGTGCTGAAGGTCGAGAGCCCGGACATCCCGCACAAGACCGAGGCGGGCGTAATCCGTCTCGACCTGCGCGACGCGGCTTCGGTACGCGAGGCCTTCGCGGCGGTGATGCGGGCCGCTGCGTGCGCCGCACCGCACGCCCGCATCAACGGTGCGCTGGTGCAGCCGATGGTGCCGAAGGGTGTCGAGATCGTGGTCGGCGCCCGCCGCGATCCGCTCTTCGGCCCGCTGGTGCTGGTCGGCCTCGGCGGCGTGCTGACCGAGGTGCTGCGGGACACCGCCACCGCGCTGGCGCCGGTCGGCCCGGCGCGTGCGGGCGAGATGCTGCGCGGGCTGCGCGGCGCCAGGATCCTGGACGGATTCCGTGGCGCCGAAGCCGTGGATATCGAGGCCCTCGCCGCGGTGGTGGCGCGCGTTTCGGAACTCGCGGCCGATCAGGCCGCGCATATCGAGGAGCTCGATGTGAACCCGCTGATCTGCGCCGGCGACCGCATCCTCGCCGTGGATGCGCTCATCCACCGCGCGCCGGGCGGTGCGGCATGAGCGGCGAGGATGGGCGGCTGCTTCAGTCGCGCGAGGGCGCCGTCGCCGTGCTCAGCTTCGACGATCCGGCGGCGCGCAACGCCTTCTCGGTGACGATGCGCGATGCGCTGATCCAGGCGCTGGTCGCGCTCGGCGATGACGAGACCTGCCGCGCCATCGTGCTGACCGGCGAAGGCGGGCACTTCACGGCCGGCGGCAATCTGCGCGGCTTCACCGAGACCACGGTGATGGCGGCGCGGGGGCGGCTGGAACAGGGCAGCGCCACGCTGATGCGGCTGCTGATCGCGGGGCGCAAGCCGGTGATCTGCGCGGTGGAGGGGTTGTGCATCGGCGCCGGCGTCGCGCTCGCCGCCGCCGCCGACTACACCGTGGTTTCCGCCGGCGCGCGGCTGCGCTGCGCCTTCATGCAGGTGGGCTTCATTCCCGATCTCGCCGGGCTGTGGTCGCTGCCGCGCCGGGTCGGGCTCGGCCAGGCGAAACGGATCGCCGCACTGGGCCCGATGCTCGATGCCGAGGAGGCGTTGCGCATCCGCCTGGTGGACGAGATCGCGCCGGAGGGGCAGGCGCTGGCGGCCGCCATGAAGGTGGCGGCGCAATTCGCGGCGCAGCCGCCCTTGGCGCTGGCGCTGATGAAATCCGCCTTCGCCGAGGGCCTCGAGGAGGCGCTGCGGCGCGAGGTGGATCTGCAGCCGATCCTGCTCGCTTCCGCCGATCACGCCGAGGCCAAGGCCGCCTTCTTCGAGAAGCGGAAGCCGGAGTTCCGTGGGCGCTGAGCAGAGGGTGTCAGGGATGGCCGGCCTCGATGCGCTGATGAATCCCGGATCCATTGCGATCATCGGTGCGTCGGACGATCCGCGCCGCATCGGCGGGCGGCCGGTCGCCTATCTGAAGCGCGCCGGCTATGCGGGGCGCGTCCTGCCGATCAATCCAAGCCGGAAGATTGTACAGGAGCTGCCGGCCCTGCCCTCGATCGCCGACGTTGATGGTCCGGTGGATTGCGCCGTGGTAGCGGTAGGTGCCGAGCTGGTGCCGGACGTGATCGAGGATTGCGCCCAGATGGGCGTGCGCAGCGTGGTGCTGCTGACGGGTGGCTTCGCCGAGCTGGGCGCGGAGGGAGCGGCGGTGCAGGCGCGCATCGCCGTGATCGCGCGCGCCGCCGGCATGCGCGTGCTGGGGCCGAATTGCATCGGCGCCTTCAACGCGCGCGCCCGCGCCTATGCCACCTTCGTCACCAACACGCTGGAAGATCCCGGCGAGCGGCGCTCCATGGCCCTGGTCAGCCAGAGCGGCGGCTATGCCAGCCATCTGCTGCAACTGGCCCGTGCGCGCGACCTGCCGGTCGGGCATCTCATCAGCACCGGAAACGAATGCGACATCGAGCTCGGCGAAGGCCTGCAATGGCTGGCCGAGGCGCCCGGCGTGGATGTCATCGTCGGCTATGTCGAGGGCATCCGGAACCGCGAGACCTTCCTCGCCGGGCTGGAGGCGGCGCGGCGCAACCGCCGGCCGGTGATTATCCTCAAGGTCGGCGCGACCGAGGCCGGGGCGACAGCGGCGCTGTCGCATACGGCGTCGTTGACCGGGCAGGACGCCGCCTATGACGCGGCGCTGCGCCGCCACGGCGCGTATCGCGCGGAGACCACGGAGGAGGCGCTGGACATCGCCTATGCCGCGGTGCGCGGCGTGCTTCCGGCGGACCGGCGGTTGCTGGCCTTCTCCGCCTCGGGCGGCATTGCCGTTCAGATGGCCGATTTCGCCGCCAAGGCCGGGCTGGAGACGCCGCCCATTCCGGAAGCGGCGCAGGCCGAGCTGCGCCGCATGCTGCCCGCCTCGGCCCCGCGCAATCCGGTGGACACCACGGCGCAAACCATCAACCAGCCGGAGCTGCTGGAACCCGTGCTGGAGCTGCTGCTGTCACAGGGTGGCTGCGCCTCGCTCGTCGGCTTCCTCGGTGTCGGCACGCCGGGGGCCGAGCAGGCCTGGATCGAGGCCGTGACCCGCGTCAGGGTCCGTCATCCGGAAAAGGCGCTGGCGATGTGCCTGACGGTGCCGGACCCCGTCCTTCGCGGCTGGCAGGACGGCGGCTGGCTGGTCTTCGAGGAGCCGGCCCGCGCCATTCGTGCCCTGGCCGCGCTGGCGCGCTTCCGCGAGGCCTTCGACGCGCCGCCGGCGAGCGGCCTGGTGTCCAGCCCACCGCCGGCGACCCCTGCGCTGCCACCCGGCGCCAGCTGCAGCGAGGTCGAGGGCAAGGCCATCCTGGCCGCGCTGGGCATCCCGGCGCCGCGCGAGACGGTCGCCGCGGATGCCGAGCACGCGGCCGAGACGGCGGCGGCGATCGGCTTCCCGGTGGCGGTGAAGCTCGTCTCGCCGGATATCGCGCACAAGACGGAGGTGGGTGGCGTCAGCCTCGGGCTGCGCGACGCGCCGTCGGTGGTCGCGGCGGTGCGGCGCATGGAGGCGGCGGTGGCCGTCGCGGCGCCCGGCGCGCGGCGCGAAGGCTGGCTGGTGTCGCAGATGGTCACCGACGGCGTGGAATGCCTGCTGGGCGCCACGCGGGATCCGGTGCTGGGGCCGCTCGTCACGGTCGGACTCGGCGGCGTCGCCGTTGAGCTGCTGCGCGACGTCGCGGTGCGGCTGGCGCCGGTGGACGCGGCGGAGGCCGTCGGCATGCTGCGCGAGCTGCGCGGCTTTCCGCTGCTGACCGGCTATCGCGGCCGGCCGCCCGCCGATGTCGCGGCGCTTTCCCGCGCCGTCGCCGCGCTGTCGCGCTACGCGGCGGCCGAGCCGCGCCTGCGCTCCATCGAGGTCAATCCGCTGCTGGTTCGCCCGCAGGGCAACGGCGTGGTCGCCCTCGACGCCGCGCTGGAACTGCACCCCGCTTCAGGAGAGGCGCCGTGATCGATCCCCAGATCCTGCTCGACTGGCCGTTTCCCGATGTGGTCGCGACTTACGCCCGGCGCGACATGGCGATCTATGCGCTCGGCATCGGCCTGGGCGCCGATCCGCTGGACGAGGCGCAGCTGCGCTTCGTGCGGGAGGAGGACAATCTCGGCTTCCCGACCATGCCGGTGGCGATGTGCTGGGGTCCTTCCTGGGCCGCCGATCCGCGCGCCGGCGTCAACCGCGCGATGATCGTGCATGGCGAGCAGGGGCTGCGGCTGCTGCGGCCGATGCCCGCCGAAGGGCGCTTCCGCCTGCGCAGCCGCATCACCCATGTGGTGGACAAGGGCGCCGGCAAGGGCGCGGTGATCTATGCCGAGAGCACGCTGGTGGACGACGCGAGCGGCGAGACCATCGCCGAACTCTGGCGCAGCACCTTCGCCCGCGCCGATGGCGGCTTCGGCGGTTTGCCCCAGGCGCCGCGCACGCCGCATGCGCTGCCGGACCGCGCGCCGGACGCGGAGGTCGAGCTGCCGACGACGCCGCAGCAGGCGCTGCTCTACCGCCTGAGCGGCGACCGCAACCCGCTGCATTCGCATCCCGAGGCGGGACGGCGCGCCGGCTTCGACCGGCCGATCCTGCACGGCCTCTGCACCTACGGCATCGCTGCCCATGCCGTGTTGCGCTGCTTCTGCGACTACGATCCGGCGCGGCTGACCGGCTTCGATGTCCGCTTCTCGGCGCCGGTCTTCCCCGGCGAGTCCATCGCCGTCGAGATGTGGCGGGATGGCGGCATCGTCTCCTTCCGCGCCTTCGTCCGCAGCCGCGGGGCGAAGGTGCTCGACAACGGCCGGGCGGTGCTGGCGTGAGCGGCAGGCTCGCGGGGCGGCGCGTCCTGGTCACCGGTGCCGCATCGGGCATCGGGCGGGCCACCGCGCGGCTGTTCGCGCGGGAAGGCGCGCGGCTGGCGCTGCTCGACCGTGACGGTGCGGGATTGTCGGCGACCGCAGGAGAAACCGCTGGCCTGCCCATCACCCTGGACCTGACCGAGGAGACCGCCGTGGCGGCGGCGATGACCGAGGTGGAAGCGGCCCTCGGCGGGCTGGATGGGGTGGTGAACTGCGCCGGCCTGGCAAGCCGGGGCCGCGTCGAGGAGACGACCCTCGCGGAATGGCAGCGGGTAATCGGCATCAATCTCACCGCGACCTTCCTGCTCTGCCGTGCGGCGGTGCCGCTGCTGCGGCGGGCGGAGCAGGCGACGATCGTCACCCTCGCCTCGGCCTCCGCGCTGCTGCCCGCGGGCGCCGCGGCGAGCTATGCCGCGGCGAAGGCGGGGGTGATCATGTTCACCAAGTCCCTCGCCCGTGAGCTGGCGCCGGCGATCCGCGCCAATGTCGTCTGCCCCGGCGCGGTGGAGACGCCGATGCTGCGCGCCGGCGGTGGCGGCCCACCTGTGGACGCCTATGCGATGCGCCGCATCGGCCAGCCCGAGGAGATCGCCGCGGCGATCCTCTTCCTCACCTCGGCGGAGAGCGGCTTCGTCACCGGCAGCGCGCTCGCCGTCGATGGCGGCCGCAGCTTCCATTAGGGGAGCGCGGCGATGGGCGTTCTGATCGAGCGCGAAGGACCCGCGGTCGTCGTGACGCTCGACTGGCCGGAGCGGCGGAATGCGCTAGGCCCCGATGAGGCGACAGCGCTGAGCGCGGCGCTGCGCGAGGCGGCGGCGGCGCCCGACATCGCCGGCCTCGTGCTGACCGGCAGCGGCGCCTTCTGCGCCGGCGGCGATCTCAAGGGTGCCGCCAGCCGCAGCGGCATGCCGGAGGAGGAACGCCGACAGCTCGTGTACTCGGCGTTCCAGGGGCTGATGCGGGCGCTGCTGGCGGTTCCGGTGCCTACGGTTGCCGCGATGGACGGGCCGGCGATCGGCCTCGGCTTCGATCTCGCCCTCGCCTGCGACAGCCGCTTCATCGGGCCGCAAGGCTGGTGCCAGCAGGGCTGGGGCCGCGTCGGCTTCGTGCCGGGCACGGGCGGGGTGCTGCTGCTGCAGCACCGCGCTCCCGGCCTGCTCTGGTCGCTGCTGGAGCAGCAGCCTCGCCTGGATGCGGCGGCGGCCGCGCGCCTGAACCTGGCGGAGGATGCGAGCGGGCAGGATGCGCGCAGCCGCGCGGTCGCGCGGGTGGCGGGGTTGGCGGCGATGCCGCGCGCCTCGCTCGAGGCCTATGTCGCGCTCAGCCGCGATGCGCTGCGGCGGGAGATGGAGGCGCATCTCGCGCTTGCGGTGGAGCATCAGCTGAAGCTGCTGGCGAGTCCTGCGGTGATCGAACGCGTCGCCGCCATTCTCGGGAAGAAGAGCTGATGACGATCCGCGCCGAGCGCAGCGGGAGCCTGCTGCTGCTGACCATCGACCGCCCCGAGCGGCGCAACGCCCTGACCGGCGCGATGCGGGTGGCGCTGGCGGACCGGCTGGAGGAAGCCGCCGGCGATCGGAGCGTGCGTGCCGTCCTGCTCGCCGGCGCCGGCGATTCCTTCTGCGCCGGCGCCGATCTCGGCGAGTTCGGCGAGGAGGCGGCGCCGGCCGCACGCCACCGCATGCAGCGCGGCGGGCATCGCATCGTCGCGACGTTGCACGCGATGGAGAAGCCGGTGATCGCAGCCCTGCGCGGTCACGCGATCGGCCTCGGCTGGAGCATCGCGCTCGCCTGCGACCTGGCGGTCGCCGCTCCCTCGGCCCGTTTCGCCATGAGCCACGCCCGCGTCGGCCTGGTGCCGGATTGCGGCGCCGCCTGGTTCCTGGCCAGGACCTTGGGGCCGATGCGGGCGCGGGAGCTGATCTACACGGGCCGCACGCTGGCCGCCGAGGAGGCGCATCGGCTCGGGCTCGTAAGCAGGATCGTGGAGGAAGCGGCCCTGGAGGAACAGGCGCGCAACCTCGCCGAGGCGCTGGCGGCCGGGCCGAGCTTCGCGCTCGGCCTCAGCAAGCGGCTGATCGCGCAGGGGACGACGGAACCGCTCGCGGCAGTGCTGGAGCAAGAGGCCCTGATGGCGCCGCTGCTGCGCCAGACCGAGGACTTCATCGAAGGCACCACGGCATTCCGGGAGAAGCGCACGCCCCACTTCACCGGCCAATAGGCGCGCCCGCCACGGGACCAGGGAGGGAAACATCATGCTCGACCGCCGCAAGACGCTTCTGCTCGCCTGCGCCAGCCTCGTCCTGGCGCGGCCCGGGCTGGCGGCCTGGCCGGAGCGGCCGATCCGCTTCATCGTGCCCTATGGCGCCGGCGGCAGCAGCGATGTCGTCGCGCGCCTGGTGGCGCCCCGCATGGCGGAACGGCTCGGCCAGCCGATCGTCGTCGAGAACCGCACCGGCGGCGGCATCGTGGTCGGCGGCGAGGCGGTGGCCAGCGCGGCGCCGGACGGGCACACGGTGCTGGTCGGGGTCAGCACCCTGTCGCTGCTGCCGAATCTGCGGCAGCCGCCGCGCTTCGACGTGCGGCGCAACTTCGCCGCGGTCACGCCGCTGGTCGAGCTCGCCTATGCCGTGCTGGCGCACCCGCGCACGCCCTTCTCCTCCCTGGGCGCGATGATCGAGTACGCGAAGCGTCATCCCGGCAGGCTGAACTACGCCTCGAACGGCCAGGGCACGGCGAGCCATCTCGTCGGCGAGCAGCTGCGCCAGCGCGCCGGGATCGACATCGTGCACGTGCCCTATCGCGGCAGCGGCCCGCAGACCACGGCGCTGATCGCCGGCGAGGTGCAGCTCAGCATCGACGGCTTCGGCTCGACCACGCCGCATATCCGCGACGGCTCGATCAAGCTGCTGGCGGTGACCTCCGAGCAGCCGAGCCCGATCATGCCGGAGGCGCCGCTGGCCAAGGACACCTTGCCGGGTTTCACCCCCGCCGGCTGGATCGGGCTGCTGGTGCCGGCGGGCACGCCGCCAGCGGTGATCGAGGCGCTCCACGCCGCCGCGCGCGACGCCCTGGAGCATCCGCCGGTGCAGGGGCGGCTGACGGAGCTCGGCATGACGCCGCTGACCACGCCGCCCGCGGCATTCGCCCGACGCATCGTCGAGGAGATCGAGACCTGGCGGCAGGTCATGGCGCAGGGCGGGCTGGTGATCGACTGAGATCGCGGGGCTACATCCCCCGGAAGGCCGGCCGGCGCTTCTCCAGGAAGGATTGCGCGGCCTCCTTGTGGTCCCGCGTCTGGAAGGTCAGCGCCTCGAAGGCCAGCGAGAGGTTGAGCACGGTGTCGAGCTGCTGCTTCAGCATCTGGTTGACCGAGGCCTTGGTGTAGCGCACGGCCCAGGGCGCGAGCCGCGTCAGCTCCACCGCGATCTCCATGGCCTTGTCTTGCACCGCCTCGGCGGGAACCAGGTGGTTGACCAGCCCCAGCCGCTCCGCCTCGGCAGCGCTCAGCAGGGTGCCGCGCATCAGCATTTCCTTGGCGCGGTTCGGTCCCACCAGCAGCGGCCAGATCACCGCGCCGCCATCGCCGGCGACGATGCCGACACGCACATGCGGATCGCCGATGCGCGCCGTCTCGGCCATCACCACGACATCGCAGAACAGCGCGAGGGTGGCGCCGAGGCCGACGGCATCGCCATTCACCGCAGCGATCAGCGGCTGCGGCAGGTCGAGCATGTTCTGGATCAGGCGGCGGCCGCGCCGCGGCAGCCCCAGCGACTGCAGCATGCCCGCCTCGCTGCCGGCCCGCGCCGCCATGCCGGCGACGTCGCCGCCCGCCGAGAAGGCGCGCCCCTTGCCGCTCAGCACGACCGCCTTCACCGCGTCGTCGGCCGCGAGATCGGGCCAGATCGCTTCCAGCTCCTCGTGCAGGTCCGCATCGACCGCGTTGAGATGATCGGGGCGGTTGAGCGCGAGACTCGCGATCCCATCCCGCAGCGTGACTTCGATCCCGCGATAGCGGGCATAGCGGTCCATCGGCGCAGGATCGGTCATCGACTTTCTCCCTGATCAGGGTTGCAGATGCGAGCCTCCATCCACCGACATGTTCTGGCCGGTGATGTAGGAAGCGCCTTCGGAGAGCAGGAAGCAGATCAGCGGCGCCACCTCGGCCGGGGTGCTGATGCGCCCGAGCGGAATCATGGCGAGGGTCCGCTCGCGGAACTTGTCGCTGCGGATCACCTCGGTCATCGGGGTCTCGACGGTGCCGAAGCCCACGCTGTTGACGCGGATGCCGTAGCGCGCCCATTCGCGCGCGGCGCTCATTGTCACGCCGTAGATGCCGGCCTTGGCGGCGGCGTAATTGACCTGGCCGATGCTGCCGCGCTTGCCGGCGACCGAGGAGATGTTGACGACGGCGCCCGGCCGCGCCTCCCCGGCCTTGGCGCGCTCGACCATGTGCCGCCCGACCGCCTGCTGCATCAGGTGCACGCCAGTCAGGTTGACGTCGATCACCGCCTGCCACTCGGCGAGCGTCATGTTGACGATCATCGCCGGGCGGGTGATGCCGGCATTGTTGACGAGGCCGTGCACCGCGCCGAAGCGCGCGACGCAGCGCGCCACCGCCTCGGCGGCGAAGCTCTCCTCCGCGACGCTGCCGGCGAGGGCGACGACGCGGTCGGCGTCGAATTGCATCGCGGCCGCGGCCAGCGTCGCTTCGTTGCGTTCGACGAGGCCGATATTGGCGCCGAGCTGACAGGCCAGCTGGGCAATGGCCAGGCCGATCCCCTGCCCCGCCCCGGTGACCATGACCGTGCGGCCGCTGAGCTCCATCGGATTGATCATGATCGCTCCCCCCAAGAGTTGGACTGCTGCTGCGAGCGGCGCGATCCGCCCGACCAGCGGTTCAGCCATCATCGTGTCATCGGCCTGCTCCGCAAGCTCCGCGATTGACCACGTAAACCTGCGTCGTTCATCAATGCAACCACCGTTCGCCCTCATGACACGTATGCGGAGGAGAGCCATTGCGAGATCAGGCCTTCGCCAGCCGGATCACCGCGCTGCTCGGCATCAGGCATCCCATCCTCTGCGGTGGCCTCGGGCCCGGCGTCGCCGATGCGGCCTATGTCGCCGCGGTGGTCAATGCCGGCGGGATGGGTTTTCTCGTCAGCTCGGGCTTTCCCGAGCCGGGCCAGTTCCAGGACGAGCTGCGGCGCTGCCGTGAGCTGACCGGCGGCAAGCCCTTCGGCGTCAATCTCTATGTCTCGCGGCTGCCCGGCTCGGTGGAGCGGATCACCGCGCTCATCCCTTGCCTGGCCGATGCCGGGGTCGGCTGCGTCGAGACCGCCGGCGCCTCGCCGGAACCCTTCCTGCCGCTGTTGCGGGAGGCGGGAATCCGCGTGCTGCACAAGGCCCCCGGCATCCGCTACGCCCAGACCGCGCAGCGGCTGGGGGTGGACGCGGTGATCCTGGTCGGCGCCGAGTGCGGCGGCCATCCCGGCACGCTGATGATCGGCAGCATGGTGCAGGCGGCGCAGGCCGCGGCGCTGGACATCCCCGTGGTGATCGGCGGCGGCATCGGCACCGGCGCCCAGCTCGCCGCGGTGCTGGCCATGGGCGGCGACGGTGTGCTGCTGGGCACGCGCATGCTGGTGGCGCGCGAGTTGTGGATTCACGAGGCGCACAAGCGCCGCATCGTGGCCGCCGACGGCACCGAAAGCGTCATCGTCAAGCGCCTGCTGCGCCAGCAGCAACGCGTGCTGAACAATGACGGCGCGCGCGCGGTGCTGGCGCTGGAGGCCGCGGGGGTCACCGATTTCGAGGCCTATCGCGAACACGTGCAGGGCAGCGTCACCCGCCAGGCCTATACGACGGGCGATGCCAGGAACGGCATGCTCGATTTCGGGCAGGCGGCGGTGTTCGCCACCGCGATCGAGAGTGTCGAGGAGATCTTCGACCGGATGATCGACGAGGCCTTGGCCGCGTCCGGCCGGCTGGCCGGCCATTGCGTGCGGCAGGCCGTGCCTGCCTGACCCGGCCCAGCGCCTCCGACCGGCGGCAGCCGTGCGATGTCTGCGATTTCACATCCTTGAGGGCCGCGGCCGCCGCCAAGCCTTGACGTCCGGCAACCGCCGCTGCTCTGCTCAGCCGCGTTCGATATAGTTGAACGGCATTCAGCATATGGGGAGGGCACCGCCGGATCATGGCGCGCGGTGCATGATGTCGATGGATGCTGTCCTGACGGATGCCGCCTATCGGCTGCTCGAGACCAGCTGCGATCCGGCCGTCATCGCCGCCGCCGAGTCCGGCGCTTGGCCGGCGGAGCTCTGGGGGAGGATCGTGGAGGCCGGGTTCGTCGCCGCCGCGCGCCGCGAGGATCGCGGCGGCGTCGGATTGGATGACGGGTCGCTGCACCGTCTCGCCGGACTCTTCGGCCGCTTCTGCCTGCCGCTGCCGGTGATCGAGACCTGGCTGGCCGAGCAATGCCTGGCGGAAGCCGGCCTGCCGCCGATGGACGGCCCGCTCGGCCTCGCCACGACGGCGAGCGGTGTCGGCCTGACGGAAGCGGATGGTGGCTGGCGTGTCAGCGGCGCCCTGCACGGCATTCCCTGGGGCCGGCATGTCGCCGCCGTGGTCGCGATCGCCGGCACCGGCGCCGCGCGCCACACGGTGGTCATCGCCGACCCGCCGATGGCGCGCCTGGGCACCAACCTTGCCGGCGAGCCACGCGATGCGATGGCGTTGCAGGCGCATCCGCTGCCTTCGGGCCATGTCGGCCCCGCCGGTGCGGGCCTCGAGGCGGCGGCGCTGCGGCAGCGCGGCGCGGTGTTCCGCTGCCTGGCGATGAGCGGCGCCATGGATCGCATGCTGGAACTGGTGCTGGAACACGTGACCACCCGCGTGCAGTTCGGCCGGCCGATCGGCAAGTTCCAGGCGGTGCAGCAATCCGTCGCCATGCTCGCGGCCGAGGTCACCGCCGCGCGCAGCGCCAGCGACGCCGCCGCCGAGTCGATGGCGGAGGACACCGCCGGTTTCCGCGCGGCGGCGGCCAAGATCCGCTGCGGCGAGGCCGCGACCCAGGCGGCTGCCGTCGCGCATCAGCTGCACGGCGCCATGGGCTTCACGCGGGAATTCCCGCTCAACTACCTCACCCGCCGTCTGTGGTCCTGGCGCGACGAATTCGGCACCGAGGCCGAGTGGGCGCGGTCGCTGGGTGATCTGCTGGCGCCGCTGGGCGGCGAGGCGCTGTGGCCCTTCCTCATGGATCCGCGCGCGGCGCGCCTGCCGCATCGCGAGGCGGCGCCATGCTGAGGAGCCGCGTGAAATCCGCCGGCCGCGTGCTGGAAATTCTCGAATTCTTCGCCGACCGGCGCCGCCCGGCGACGCTCGGGGACGTGTCGCGCAGCCTCGGCTATCCCTCCTCTTCGGCCTGCATGCTGCTGCGCAGCCTGGTCGGGCAGGGCTATCTCACGCAGGACCCGGCCACGCGCTGCTTCATGCCGACGATCCGCGTCGCGATGCTCGGCGGCTGGATTGCCTCGCGCGCCCAGGCCCGGGATCTCACGGACGTCATGCAGCGCCTGCGCAGCGAGACCGGACGGACCGTGATCCTGGCCATGCAGCACGGCATCGACGCGATCTATGTCGGCATCCTGCCCGGCGAGGACGCGCAGAATGTCGAACCGCACACCGGCACGCGCCGCCCGATCTGCCGGGTTGCGACCGGCCATCTGCTGCTGAGCGGGCAGCCTCCCGACAGCATCGGCCGCATCGTCCGCCGGACCAATGCCGAGGCCGGACCCAGCGCGCCCCCGCTGCGCGCGACGGAGTTGCAGCAGAGGCTGGAAACCTGCCGGCGGCACGGCTTCGCGGTGACCGTCGGCACGCTGCGCCCGGGCCGCGGGCAGATCGCCGTCGCGCTGCCCACACCGCCGGGGCAGCCGCCGCTATCGCTCGGCCTGGGCGGCCCGCTCGATCAGGTGACGACCCATCGCGACGCCATGCTGACGGCGCTGCGCGCGGCGGTGAGCGGCATGGAGAGATGGCAGTGACCGAGATCCTCACCACGCTCGCGGACGGTGCCCTCTGCATCACGCTCAACCGGCCCGATCGGCTGAATGCCGTCACCGACGGGATGTGGGCGCAGCTGCACGCGGCGCTCGATCGCGCGGACAGCGACGATGCCGTGCGCGCCGTGATCCTGACCGGCGCCGGCAAGGCCTTCTGCGCGGGGCTCGACATCTCGGCCGGCGCCGAGGCCTTCGGTGCCGGCGCGCGGCCGGGCGAGATCACCCGCGGCGCGGGAGGCAAGTTCGCCCTGCGTGTGTTCGACTGCACCAAGCCGGTGATCGCCGCGATCAACGGCGCCGCCGCCGGCGTCGGCGTGACCATGACCTTGCCGGCGGATATCCGCATCGCCTCGACGGAAGCGCGCTTCGGCTTCGTCTTCACCCGGCGCGGCATCATCCCGGAGGCCTGCTCGACATGGTTCCTGCCGCGGCTGGTCGGCATCCAGCGCGCATTGGACTGGACCTATAGCGGACGCATGGTGAGCGCCGCGGAGGTCTGCGCCGGCGGGCTGCTGCTGGAGATCGTGCCGCCTGAAGAGTTGATGCCGAGGGCGCGCGCCATCGCGGGCGAGATCGCGCGATTCGCAGCGCCCGTCTCGGTGACGGTGACGCGGCAGATGATGTGGCGGCTGCTTGGTGCCGACCATCCGATGGAAGCGCACAAGCTGGAGGCACGCGCGATGGCCGCCCTGCGCGGCAGCCCGGACGCGCGGGAAGGGGTCGCCGCCTTCAAGGAGAAGCGCGATCCCGTCTTCTCCATGCGGCCGAGCGCCGACATGCCCGGCTTCTATCCATGGTGGGAGGAGCGGCGCTTCGAATAGCGCCGGCAAGCGCTGCTCCAACGGATTGTGATGCAGGGCCACCGCGCCGCGCGGGGAAGGCTCCGCTTTTCAAGCATGCGAAAAGGCAGAAGCGGATCGCGAAGCGGCTGGCGCCGCGCATGCCCGCCGATAACCTCCACAAAGTCGCACTCACCTGCGAGGAGACCGAAGCATGGCGGGCTTGCTCGATCGGGGCGTCCAGGTGATCGGCTGGGAACCGCGGTGACGGGCGGCTTCTCCGGGCTTCGCGCCCTCGGCGTGCCGCGCGAGCGCCTGCCGTCCGGCCTCGATGCGTTGCGCGCCGAGGTGCGGGATGTCTTGGCGGCGGAACGCGCGGGCGGCCGCTATCGGCGAAGCCCCGCGGGCTGGGACAGTTTCGACCCGGCGTTCAGCCGGCGTCTCGCGCAGCGCGGCTGGATCGGCATGACCTGGCCGCGCGCCTATGGCGGCCAGGAGCGCAGCGCGCTGGAGCGCTATGTGGTGCAGGAGGAGCTGCTCGCCGCCGGCGCGCCGGTGCGCGCGCATTGGCTGGCCGACCGGCAGATCGGGCCGCTCCTGCTCGCGGTCGGCACGGAGGCGCAGAAGGCCGCCTGGCTGCCGCGCATCGCTGCGGGCGAATGCTTCCTCTGCGTCGCGATGAGCGAGCCGGATTCCGGCTCCGACCTCGCCTCGATCCGCACGCGCGCGGAGCCCGTCGCCGGCGGCTGGCGCATCACCGGCAGCAAGACCTGGTCCAGCAACGCCCATCGCGTCCATGCCATCAATGTCTTCGCGCGCACCGCGCCGCGCAGCGAGAACGATCGCCATGGCGGCGTCACGCAATTCCTGGTGGACCGTGATGCGCCCGGCCTGACGGTGCGCCCGATCGTCAATGCCGCGGGCGAGCACGACTTCAACGAGGTCCATCTGGACGGCGTCCTCGTGCCGGAAAACCGGCTGATCGGCAAGCTGCACGGGGCCTGGTCGCAGGTCAGCGACGAGCTGGCCTATGAGCGCGCCGGGCCGGAACGCTGGATGAACAGCTACAACCTGATCGTGTCGCTCGCCGATGCGGCGGCGCGCGGCGATCTCGCCGAGGGCGGCGCCGAACGCTTCGGCCGGCTGGTCGCCCATCTCTGGACGCTGCACCGCATGTCGCTCGGCACCGCCGCGCTGCTCGGCGAGGGCGTCGTGCCGGCGGTGGAGGCCGCCATGGTCAAGGATCTCGGCACCAATTTCGACCAGCTCGTGCCCGAGATCGCACGGCTCGCCATCGATCCCGCACGCCGCACGGCCTTGCCGCCGGACGACCCGCTGCCCGAGCGCCTCGCCTATGCCCAGCTCTACGCCCCCTCCTTCACCATCCGGGGCGGCACGCGCGAGGTCCTGCGCGGCATCATCGCACGCGGCCTGGGACTGCGCTGATCATGACGGAGGAGACGATGGGGCAAGCGCTTCCCGGCCCGCTGCAGGGCCTGCGCGTGCTCGATTTCACCAACATGCTGGCGGGCCCATACTGCACAAGGCTGCTGGCGGACCATGGCGCCGAGGTGATCAAGGTGGAACCGCCGGAAGGCGACCACAACCGCAATCGCCGCCCGGTGCGCGATGGGCACAGCAGCTTCTTCGGCCATGTGAATTGCGGCAAGCGCAGTATCGTGCTGAATCTCAAATCGCCCGAGGCTCGGGCGCACGCCTTGGCGCTGGCCGATACGGCCGACATCGTCGTGGAGAATTGGCGGCCGGGCGTCGCGGCGCGTCTCGGCCTCGACCACCCCACCCTCTCGGCGCGGCGGGCGGGGCTCATCTACTGCTCCATTTCCGGATTCGGGCAGGAGGGGCCGGGGGCGTTGCGCCCGGCCTATGCGCCCATCGTGCATGCCGCCAGCGGATTCGACCTGGCGCAGCTGCTCTACCAGAACCAGAAGGCGCCGAATGCGCGCCCGGCGAATACCGCCACCTTCATCGCCGACGTGATGGGTGGCCTGGCCGGCTTCGCAGCCATCCAGACCGCGCTGTATCACCGGCAGAACACCGGCGCCGGCCAGTTCGTCGACGTCTCGCTGCTGGACTGCATGCTGAACCTGATGGTCTATGAGATCCAGGAGGCGCAGTCGCCCAGTCCGGCGCCCATCCGCGTCTATCAGCCGCTGCGCGCACGGGACGGATATGTCGTCACGGCGCCGACCAGCCAGCGCAATTTCGAAGTGCTGTGCCGCACCATCGGCCATCCCGAATGGATCGCCGATCCGCGCTTCGCCACGACGAAGATCCGCGAGGAGAACTGGGAGGCGCTGATGCGGCTCATCGAGGACTGGACATCGCCGCGCGGCGCGGCCGAGTGCGAATCCATCTTGCTCGAAGCCGGCGTGCCCTGCACGCGCTATCACAGCGTCGCCGAGGTCTTGGCCGATCCGCAGACGCTCGGCCGCGGCTCCTTCACCCGCGTCGCGGATCCCGCCGGCTCCTATCTCGTGCCCAACGCTCCCTTCCGGATGCCGGGTCTCGCCATCGCCGCGCGCCCGCATGTGCCCGCGCTCGGCGAGGACAATGCCGCCATCCTGAACGGTCTTCGCCGCAGGGACATCTCGCCATGACCGCGCCGCTGGTGCTGTGGGACCTCGATGCGCAGGGCGTGCTGACCCTGACGCTGAACCGGCCCGAGAAGCTGAACGCCTTCACCCTGGAGATGATCCATGAATGGCACGGGCTGCTGCTGCGCGCCGCCGATGACGAGGCCGTCAAGGTCATCATCCTGACCGGCGCCGGGCGCGGCTTCTGCGCCGGCGGCGACGCCACCGCGATGGACCGGCGCAGCCGCAACGATCCCTTGGAGCAGAAGGATTTCCTCTGGCGGCATGTGCACCGCATCGCGCTGGCGATGGAGCGGCTGGACAAGCCGGTCATCGCCGCCGTCAACGGCGTCGCGCGCGGTGCCGGGATGGACATGGCGCTGATGTGCGACATCCGCCTGATGGCCCGCTCGGCCACGCTGGCCGAAAGCTACATCGCCATGGGGCTCGCGGCCGGCGATGGCGGCGGCTGGTACCTGCCGCGCATCATCGGCATGGACCACGCGCTCGAGCTGCTCTGGACCGGGCGCCAGGTCGCGGCGGCGGAGGCGGAGCGCATCGGCCTGGCGACGCGCGTGGTGGAGGACGAAGCGCTGCTGCCGAGTGCCACGGAACTGGCGGCGCGCATCGCCGCCCAGCCGCAGGCGGCGATCCGCATGCACAAGCGCGCAGCACTTCAGGGGCGCGACATGCCGCTCGCGGCGCATCTCGACATGGTCTCCTCGCACATGGCGGTGCTGCGGAATACGCAGGAGCATCGCGAGCGCGTCGCGGCGTTCAACGCGCGGCGCCCGGCGCCATGAGCGTAGTCAAGCGCATTCGCGCGCAGATCTCATGAGCATACCGGGCACCGCTTCGCCATCGTTCGAACGGCCCCCAACGCTCATCGGAAGCAGCGCGACGACGCCAGGTTTCGGCGCCGCGCCGCAGCAAACCAGGCGTCTTCGCCGCGCATCCCTGCGCGGGAGCCGCATCGGCGGCCCGCGCCGCGAGCTCAGCCGGGCGGCGAATCGCGCTGACGCGGGGCGCGCTTCGGCCTCGGCGGATGGCACATCGCCAATCGGCTCGAGGAGGCGGCGAGGGTTGAACCACTCCACCCAGCCGAGGGTGACGAACTCGACGGCCTCGCGCGACCGCCATGGCCCGAGCCGCCGGATCAGCCTCGGTCTTGAACAGGCCGATGACGGTCTCCGCGAGGGCGCGCGCGGCCATGCCGCCCAGGAGGACATCTCCCTGGCGGCGTGACGCAGGATAGCGATAACTCGAGTCTATCGAGCGCGAAGTCTGCCGTTGACTGGCCGCCGACGAAGATGACAAGGATGCAGGGACGATGCGGGCGCGCGCGCCGGCACGGGCCGCAGGCGTGCCAGGGGGAAGCCAGCACCCTGCCGCCGGGCCGCGCCGGATGCAGCGTCCTCATGTCCAGGAAGGGCCGGCCATGCTCTCATCGCCCCGCGACATCGTCCGCAACTCGGTGAAGGAGAAGCTGGCGAAGAACGAGCTCGTCATCTCCATGATCGTACGCCTGACGCGGGGCGTGGAGATCGCCGGTATCGCGCAGAGCGCCGGCTTCGATTCGCTCTACGTAGACATGGAGCACAACAGCTTCTCCCTGGATGCGACGGGGCAAATCTGCATGGCGGCGCAGGCGATCGGCGTCACGCCGCTGGTCCGGGTGCCAAGCCTCGCGCCGGAGATGATCGCGCGCACGCTTGATGCCGGCGCGCTCGGCATCGTCGCCCCGCATGTCGCGTCGGCGCGCCAGGCCGAGGAGGTCGTCCGCGCCGCGAAGTTTGCTCCGATCGGCGAGCGCTCGCTGCCGGGCGCGATGCCGCAGCTCCGCTTCCGTACCTTCCCGGCGGCGGAGACGATGGCAGCCATCAACGACGCGACCGCTGTCATACTCATGATGGAATCGCGCGAGGCGCTGGCCGATGTTGATGCGATCGCCGCTGTCGAAGGGGTGGACATGCTGCTGGTCGGCACCAACGATCTCTGCCGCTCCCTCGGCATCGCCGGGCAGTACGACGATCCGTCGGTCAAGGACGCCTACGCGCGCACCCTCGATGCCTGCCGGCGGCACGGCAAGCATGTCGGCATCGGAGGCCTCGGCTCCCGGCCCGACCTGATGGAGGCCTTCGTCGAGATGGGGGCGCGCTACGTCTCGCTCGGCAACGACCTGAGCTTCCTGCTGGCGGGGTGCATGGCGGGCGTCAGGCGCATGCGCGAAGCGACGGCACGCCTCTCCGGGTGAGTCGCGGCGCGGGCACGCCGCGCCATCCCTTCTCCGGCCAGGTCCGCACCGCCGCGGCACTTGGGATCAGTGGAAGGACCGCCCCCCATCCGCGGCCAGTATGGCGCCGGTGACGTAGGACGCTTCGTCGCTTGTCAGGAAGAGGACCGCACGGGCGATCTCCACCGGATCGGCGAGCCGCTTCAGGGCATAGTTTCCGACGTTCGCGCGGTAGCCGTCGGCCATCGGGGTATCGACCATGCCGGGGCAGATGCAGTTGACGCGGACCGCGGGCGCCAGCTCGGCGGCGAGCGCACGGGACAGGTTCACGACGCCCCCCTTGGACGCCGCATAGGCCGAGAAGCCCGGAGCGTTGGGCAGCAGTCCCTGCGCCGACCCGATGTTCACGATGGTCGCGCCGGCCTCCCGCATCAGCCAGGGGAGGCAGCTCCGCACGACAATGTAGGTGCCGGTCAGGTTGACTTCGAGGATGCGCCGCCACTCTGTCGCGGCCACCTCGCCGACCAGGCCGCGGATCATGATGCCCGCGGCGTTCACGAGCCCGTCGATTCCGCCGAGCGCCGCGGCGCCCTCGGCGATGCCGGCGGCGACGGCCTGCTCGTCGGTGATGTCCGCTGCCGCCGCATGTCCCTGGGTCTCTGCAGCCACGGCGGCCAGCCGCTCGCCATCCCGATCGAGCAGAATCACCCTGGCACCTTCGCCCGCGAAGAGCTGCGCCGTGCGCCTGCCGATCCCGGAGGCCGCGCCGGTGATGACGATGCGGCGCCCGGCGAGCCGGCCTGCCGGTATGCGCCCCGGTGCCGCCGGTGCGCCATCGGGTCTATGGTCCATGGCCTTCCCCTCTCCTTGTCCCTCTCGGCGGAGGCGCTCCCCGGCCTCCGGCCGGTCCGCCAAAGGCGGCGGCCTCCTCCGCCGATGCGACATCGGCCGCCATCGCGAAGGCGCGGTCGCGCCGGTCGCATTCGGCCAGCACTGCTTCGGCGGCTCGCTGATCGAGGTCGGCAGCCGCGACGCGCGCACCTTCCGCGAGAAGGCGCCGGACGCAGGCGGCGCCGATCCCGCTGCCGGCGGCAGTCACCAGCACGGCCTTGTCCTTCAGTCCCCTCATCTCATCCTCCGGTCACGCGCGCGATCACGCGGCCGCCTGCCTGCGCCGCGACGTCAGCCATCGAGCCTGATGCCAAGATCCCGAATGAAGGGCTGCCAGATGGCCAGGTCGTCCTGCCAGATCCTGGCGAAGGTCTGCGGATCGCTGCTCCTCGGAACATCGAGCCCCAACTCCGTGAAACGGCTCCTGACATGCGGGTCCGCCAGGCCATGCGCCAGCGCATCCGACAGCCGCTCGATGACGGCGTCCGGCGTCCGCTTCGGGGCGATGAGGCCCTGCCACGCGCCGGCGCTGAAGCCCGGGAGGCCTTGCTCGGCCAGCGTCGGAACATCCGGCAGCGCGGCGAGGCGCGCTGCGGAGAAGGTCGCCAGCACGCGCAAGCGGCCGGCCCGCACCATCTCTGCGCCGGTGGCGAAATCAACGACGATGCTGGGCACGCTGGCCGCGAGCAATTGTCGGCGCGTCGGTCCTTGCGGACTCATTGAGATCCTCCCTTCTGCAGGACACGTCGCACAGGCGATCTGCGCAGGTGGTGCCTCCCTGGCCTCGCCGCATCTTCGCCGACCCAGGACTGCGGTTTGGAGCGTGGTCGCGTTCGGCGGTCCGCGAGCGGAACGCACGCATTAGGTTCAATGGCCGCGTGGCTCGCAAGCTGCGCGCCGAGCGGCATATACTCGCGCGTTATATATCCGGCTGCTTCGGATCACGGCCGCACGGCAGCGTGCCGCCGGCGGCACCGCGCTGGTCGCCGGTACGCGGCGCACTGGTCGCAGGGTGAGGGGTCCGGACTCTCCTCTCCCGTGTGCGCCGCGGAAGAAGGTGGGTGGCGCGAAGGTGGGCGGCTGCGCGGCTGGCAACGCCCCAGGCCAACCGCGCCGCCTTGTCAGAACTTGTGGAGCACCATGCTGACGAACTCGGTGGGCTCGACAGCCCGCAAGGGGATCGGGCCTTCGCCCGGCATGAACTCGAAGGCGCTATGACGGTCGTAGGTCACGTTGTCGAGCACCACGCGTCCCTTCGTCTGGAACAGGATCTCGATCGACTCCTTCGCGCCGGCCTTGTAGCTCGCCTCGGGATCGAGCTTCACGAAGCCGATCCGCGCATTGCGCTCCGTGAAGATGCCCAGGGTCTTGGTGTACACGCCATCCTCCTCCTCCGGCCTCCATTCGAAGGCGTCAGGGTTCATGGCGATGACGTCGGCGTAGCGCGGCGGCGCGAATTCGAGCGTCCGCCCCGTGGCGTGCTCGAAGCAGGCAGCGGAACCGTCGACG